>Ga0129297_10000486_pt1 | contig 18888 bp, 19 predicted proteins | sample I18A1metaG_FD_94708 | JGI IMG/M metagenome (GOLD analysis project Ga0129297, IMG submission 94708) | Lake sediment bacterial and archeal communities from Gulf of Boni, Indonesia to study Microbial Dark Matter (Phase II) - ​I18A1 metaG | ecosystem: Environmental > Aquatic > Freshwater > Lake >... | reverse complement strand
GAGCAGGGTTCCGAACCTGACTGGGTCTGGGAACCTCCCGGCCCACATTATAGAACCCTCAATGCGGGCTGGTTCCTGACCTGTCTCGATGAAGGAGTCAGGGTTTCGCGTATTCGTTGTTTCGAGCCTTTGTCATTTCGCTCGAGGTTTGAACTTGTCAACCTAGCGCTTGTTTGAAGATCGCTTCAGGGAATATGGTCCAAATCCTTCTCAGTGCAAATCGAGAACTGCTCAGAGAGAAATATCACAGACGCCATTGATCTCCACGGCTAAGCAAGCACCATGTCACCGCGACTCTGCAGTGATCCTCCAGAGATCTCAACGTTCTAGGAGTCCCTTGTACATCTAGAAAGCCCTAAAAACTGAACCTAGATCAAATCCGCAGGCAGAATAGGTGGTTGGGCTGGAAAGTTGCAGGCAGTAGACAGGTCAACGCTTTCCATCCTTGTCTCAGAATCCGCATTCCTTACATCTTAAAGTATATGAGGAGCCATTTGACGTCTATGTGTAAGGAAATCTTTGGTGAAGTCATGACATGAAGAACTTCACTGTTGGAATGCAGGTTCACACTCATGACGTCAGAGACGAGGGCGCTGACGCAGTCGTTGATAACATGCGGCGGCTAGCGCAGATAACAACGATCTATCCGACGGCCAACTACAATGAGGAGCGACAGCCATATCCAAGAGGCGAGTTGCCACATAACCCTGTCAGAAAAGAATTCTGCACTATAGGTGGCCTATATTTTGAACCTCACTCGGAGTACTACAGGAAGTCGGTTTTGAAGCCTCAGAGAACACCCGAATTGGGGTTGGAAGATTTCGATGTTTTGAGAGCCATAACCCGTCCAGCTAGGGAGAATGGCGTCAAAGTTTTGCCTTGGATAATAGCACTGAATGACTCTGTCATATCTGACAAATATGCAAAATACAGCATGATAGACATCTACGGTAAGCAGGTTCACGGATGGCTGTGTCCTAGCTACCGCGAAGTAAGAACTTATGTGTTGTCGCTCATAAAAGACATGATTAAGAGCTATGATGTAGACGGAATCTTCTTGGACACAATTCGCTTTCCTGAATGGACACGGGGGGCAGGGCAACACGGCGAAGGCTTTGATTCCGCTTCTGCATGTTTTTGTAAAGAATGCATGAAACGCGCCAAGAGTACCGGGATAGACATTTCGAAGACAAGAACATGTGTTAGAAAAATAGCGGACTCTGTCAAGGAGAATAAGGTAGCTCCAGTCGTCTCTAAATTTCTTGGGTACAGGAAAGGATGCCTTGACTTGGCTAGAATCTTAGTCGACGTGCCTGAACTGACTGAATGGATCAACTTTCGGCAAGACATAATAGCGGACTTCGTCTCAGAAGTTCATAAGCTAATCAAGGGCACGAGTTCCAGACTAGAACTCTCCCTGGACCTATGGCCGCCATCGTACTCTTGGCTTCTGGGCCAAAACTACCGGAAGTTGAGGAAATGTTGTGATTCACTGAAATATTTCACATATCATAAGATGGGGGGAGGAGTGGACCTGAAGGCTGTAGTTGAGGAATTGAAGAGACTCAATTCCGATCTGGACGTTGCTATGTTTATGGAACTATTCTACAGATTCTTTGGATTTTCAGGCCCCACTGACCTTGAAGAGTTCGGAGAGAAAGGTTTTACAATGGACTTCGTTCTTGAGGAGACGCTGAAGGCCTTAGACGAGACTAAGGGAGAAGTTAGAGTCTATCCGGGGGTTCAGATATGGGATGTGACGCCTGAGGAAGTCAAAGATGCTGTGCACAAGGCTTCTGAGGCCAATGTTGACGGAGTAATTGCCTTCTGTTATGGATGGGCTACGCTGGGGAACATTCAATCGTTTGGAGACGCCGTCAGACAACGGAAATCTGCGTTCACTCAGTCTGATGAGGCGATGTAAGTTATGTCACCGACGATTTGAGTTAGCGAGTGAATTTCGCCCGCTAATGAATAGAACAAAGACATGATCGTTGTCGACGTAGACATATCTACGACGACGCCTACGTAGCCTCAATCTCGGGATCAGGCTCCTGAGGCAGCAGGACCAAGTAGCGGTAGTGTTTTGCAAGCGAAATCTCCGTATAGGCGACTTCTTTCGCCGTCAGCACATTCCTTACTGTTCCAGTTCTTGTTCTCGGAATCAGAATCCCTCTCTTGATCGATTCGTAGCGCTGTCTAGAATCAATGACTCTAGCAGACCCCCATCTTGCGACCACTCCGATCGGAAGGCAAACAAACCTGCTCTTCTCGTCTAGACCCGCCACGCCCAGCGTCTGAACTGTCTCAGAATCGATGATCACCTTACCTAGAAGCAACCACCACAGAGCGAGCATGCAGATTCTTCTCATGAGGGCGTAGAGTCCCGAGAGGTCTCTTGGAGCAGTAAGGACTTCGAATCTCGAGTCAGAGAGCTCCTTCTTTGCCAGGTCCTCTCCCGCATCAAGTCTGATGTGTAACACTTCAACGGGCGGGGCTACCTCACAGTCCTTTACAGATAGACTTGTGACTCCGAGGTCTGCGTTGTGCTCAATAGTGAATTTGCCGAAACTGTCTAAATGCTTCGCGAAGAGGTATCTCTGTGCCGGGTGCAAATCGATGTCATAGAGCGTACAGATCTCGGCCGCTTCCAAGTCCCGAACCAGCTTTCCCAAGCTGCTTGGTCTTGTGGCGACTCGAACGACCTCTCCTCTAGCTTGCTCGGTGATTCCGATGTATCTAGAGCAGACAGATGTGAACTCGACGAGAGGATGATCGGAAATGATTGTGGCAAGCGAGACTTGCTGGTGAGTCTGTCAGTCTCCCTGCACGTAATTGCTTCATGAATTCCTTCTCTAGCTGGTGTCTGCACGAGTCTTTGTTCCGTAGATGACAGAGCACAGCCGTCTCGGCTTGTTGCGTTCTCTTTCGCAGGTACTGCATGCTTTGAATCTATATCTACTCTCCATAGGTTGATCTGATGTACGGCAGCACGTGCATTCCGTACATTCTCGCAGTCTTTATCTCATCAGGGCTCGAACTTGAAACGTAGATGTGCTGGAAACCCATCTTGATGTACTTCTCCAAACGCTTAATGTGATCCTCAGGTTTCGTCCCGATCAGCCAGTGCTCGGCGAGCTGCTTGTCGCCTACCAGTCTTCCATGCTCCTCTATCAGTCTTGGGTCTGCGATTCCGTACATGAAGAATGCAGGCATCAATGCGCCAGCCCAGAAACGTACCGAATCCAGAGCCTTGTCGTAGTTCTCGTCATACGAGACACCAACTTCCATTGACTTGACTATTTTGTCAGGATCGCGACCTGCGGACTTAGCGCCCTTCTCTAGAGCCGGAAGTAGCACATCGCGATAGTTCTGCTCGGCAATGCCGATCGTCAGGAACCCGTCCGCTTGTCTCCCTGCGATCTCTGCAACCGTGGGTCCGGTGGCGGCGATGTAGATTGGTATGTGTGATGCTGGTTTAGTGTAGAGGTTTGCCTTGTTGAGTCTGTAGTATTTGCCTTTGAAGGTGACGAAATCTCTTGACCAGAGGAGTTTCATGACTCTGATTGCTTCTTCAAGTCGCTCGGCTCTTTCCTTGAATCGTGGCCAGCGATATCCGAGGGGGACTTCATTCATTGCTTCACCGGTGCCAAGGCCCATGAAGATTCGGCCGGGATACATGGCCGATAGAGTAGCAAATGCCTGCGCCACAACTCCGGGATGGTATCTCATTGTGGGGCACATCACTCCTGTGCCGATCTCGACGCGTTTCGTGCGTTCAGCGAGCGCTGCCATCCAAACCCAAGAGAAGCCACAGCTGGCGTTGGTATGCGCCCAAGGGTGGAAATGATCACTACTCCAAATGGAGTCAAAACCAGCCTTCTCAGCTTCGACGGCGTAATCCAACAACGGTAGCGGTTGATATCGCTCGTGCACAGCCTGGTAACCAATCTTCAGCATGGTGTCGACCGAGTCCCGTCTTCGGTGTGAATCAATTTAACGCTTATCTCCCTTCTGAAGCAGCAATGCACTTTGGGAGTCAGTGCTTTGGCTGTTCTCTCAGATTGGCTCCGTGGTGTTTATCGTTCTCATGGCCTCGGTTAAGGCGGCTTTCGGCAGTTTCCAGTACTCGATCTTGGCCCTTGTCGCGCTCGATTTGGTGGCCGCGATGCTGTGCTCGTTGATAATGGAGACCGGGAAACGATTTCGCGCTGCAACGGCGTCATAGCATCCGGCGGGTTCCCATCGCTCATGAGTTCTGTACTACGTAGACGCGTTTCTGCCCAGAATGTCTGCGACGAGTTCGACTTGACCTTTCCTCATTCCATGGAGCTTTTCGTGACAAATTACGGTTGCGTCGAGATATGATGGTATGAGCTCCATCTTATCGCCGACCTCGATTCTCACTGGTTTCTTGATCTTCAGCAGGGTGTTTTCCGCATGTAGTTCGTGTAATTCGACGCTGTCAATTTCCAGGGGCTCAGTTGGTAAAATCCTTGGGTTTCCCTGTGCACTGCTGATGGACATCATGCCCGCGTCCAGAACAATAATCCCATCGGGATGTTTGCTGATTACGGTGGATAGCACGGTCAGCGCGCAATCGAATTCCGGAACGTGTTCGTGATACGGATAGTCCATCAATATGTATGAACCAGCTCGTACCTGTGTGACCTCTGGGTTTCCGGCGCTTACATCGTAGGATCCCGTGGAACCTGACGAGATCTCTTCGATCTTTATCCCCGCTTTTTCTATCAACTTCTTAGTGTCTACCAACAGGCTCTCCGCCTTCTCGACTTGTTTCCTTCTCTGATCTCGGGGTTCAATTGATGAGAGATGACCCACGTTTCCCACAAGGCCCGTCAGTCGAAGTCCTCTAAGGGCAGTGATCTGTCTGGCCAACTTAAGCGATGCTTGACCCGGTTCAGCGCCGAATCTTTGAGCGCCAACGTGGACATCTATCATTACTTTCAAGGTCACATCCTTTTCCAGAGCAGCCTTGGAGAGGAGTTCCCCGTTCTTCGAATCGTCTACCAGTACGGTGATGTCGGTGTGTTTTGCTAGGTTTACGAGTCTATCGATCTTGCCTGGCGTCGCAACAATGTTCGGTATTAGGATGCTCTCTATTCCCGACGCTGCCATGATCTCCGCTTGCCTGACTTTCTGGCAACATATGCCCTGAGCCCCCGACTGGATCTGTTTGTGGGCGAGAATGGGTGTTCTGTGAACTTTGGTATGGGGCCATAGTCTCGCTTTCTTTGCTTTGAAGAAGTCTGCCATCGTTGAGATGTTCTTCTCCATCAAGTCCAGATCGATCAAGAGCGCTGGAGTGTCCATCTCTTCCTTCTTGGTTCCAACTTCGTTCATGTCGTTAGGCCCGACAGCCTGACTATATAGGGCCTTATCCGCAGTTACACTACTGCTCTCCTGCACTGGTCTGCGGCGCTCGTTCGCACCAACTTGCGGGAGACCAAAGGCTAGTGTGAGGCACTTCGAAGCCAGATTCGCGTGCTTGATGTTCTATGTTCCGGCCGCTTGCCACATTGGTCTTACAAGGCCGTCTTCAACCAGTTCTAGGCATCTATCGTACACTTTTCTCCAGTGCTGGTAGGTTCTCATGTATGTCTCGTGGTTCTTTTCGTTGGGTTCGAAGGTTCGTTCCCACTTAACGAGTTTCTCAGCAGTATCGGGAATGTTACGAAAGAGATCCGCGCCTACGCCTGCACAGATGGATGCTCCGAGGGCTGTGGCCTCTTTCACGACTGGAACCTTCACAGTGAGTCCGAACACGTCGGCTAGTATTTGTGGCCAGAGGAAGCCCTTGGAAGCCCCTCCACAGAAGACGATCTCCTTGGGCTTGTGTCTCGTGATGGATTCAATGATTCTCAGATGCCCGTATGAGACGTAGGCTGCGCTTTCCTCGATAGCTCTGAAACATTCCTTCTTGCCGGAAAGTTGGGGTTGTTCAACGTCGAATTGCAGGAACGATGCGGCTGCGTGCATCCATCTCTTAGCGTTCATGATGTCTGAGAAGATGGGGATCACACCGTTTGAGCCAGATGGCACGGTCTCTGCCTGCTTCTCAAGAAGGTAGTACGGGTCGACACCTTCCTTCTTCGCCAGCTCCTTCTCATGGTCGCAGAATCCGTCTCTGAACCAACGCATCGTCAATCCGCAATAGAACCCTATTCCCTCTGTCATCCAGAGGTTTGGTGCGGAATGGCAGAGAGTCCGGAGCCTGCATTTCGGATCAATTACAGGCTCGCCGGTTACTGTGGTCTGCTGCCAGAAACTCCCTCCGATGGTGGTTGTCTTGTGAGGTCGGACGGCTCCGACCCCAACTAGGCCGAGCTGTGTGTCAGCACCGCCGGCAACAACTGGGGTTCCCGCCTTCAGGCCGGTCTCTTTCGCGGCTTTCGGGGTAACTTCACCTATCACTGTACCTGGCTCATAGACTTCTGGAAATATCTCTCGTCTTAGTCCACAAAGGTCTATGATCTTGTCTGACCAGGTCCTTTTGGAAAGGTCAAACAGGCCGGAGCTTGAGCCGAGAGAAGGATCGGTCACAAACTGTCCGCTCAATCTGTAGAGGATCCAGTCGCCGATCATCGTCATGTGAGCGGTCTTCTTGTAGATGTCAGGTTCGTGTTTCTTGATCCATAAGAACCTGGCCGGTGATGTGATTGAGAGCCAGTCCCCACCGGTGAAGTAGATTGTCCTTGCAAGGCCTTTCTTGATGAGTTGAGCGACTTCTTTTCTTGCTCTGGAATCTACATTCGGGCACGCCCAGATCTCCTTACCTTCGTTATCGTACAGAGCCATGCCCTCTCTCATGCTGGTGGCGCTGACAGCTCGAATCTGCTCAGGCCTGATCCTAGTCCGATCAATCGATTCTCTTATCGACTGGCAAAGGAGGTTCCAGTTTCCCTCAGTATCGAAGACTTGAGAACCCGGGACCGTCGGGATAGTGGAATGCGACCATTCTCTGGTCCCGAAAGAAATCTGCCTGCCTTCTGGGTCGAAGATGAGGCACCTTCCACTTCCCGTTCCCGCGTCAATCGCGGCGATGTGACTATGATTCAAATTGGTTCGCTTCATCTTTCTGAGACTACTGCGAGTCTGCCCGTGCTGCCTTCTGTCCGTACCTTGTCTCTTTGAAATTCTTCAAGAACTTGAGTTCTCGTCGCGTGAATTCTCTCGGTCTGGACAGCTGAATTGAATGGAGGGCGATTGTTGCAGCATCCTCAACGACTATGGCCGTGTCGAGCGTCTCCTCAGGGGTCTTTCCAACAACAACGACACCATGCTTTCGCAGCAGAATCGCGTTGGTATTCTGCAGGGCTCTCACAATGCTCTCAAGCTCAGTCGGCTTAGTGGTTCCCGGAAGAGAGTAGTTCCTAACGAGAGGGACTCTTCCTCCTAGGTAGAATGCTTGCTCGGCCGAGACGCAAGGTATAGGCATGTCGGCTGCAGCAAACGCGCATGCCATGGGAGAATGTGTATGAATTACTGCACCGAGGTCTTGACGGCGTTTGTGAATGTGAGTGTGCATTGGGGTCTCTACAGACGGCCTGAATTTGCCATCAACAAGATTTGCGTCAAGGTCCACGACGATCAAGTTGTCCTTGTCGAGGCGTGCCTTGCTGAAACCACTCGGCGTTATCAGAACATATTCCGTGTCGGGAATCCTTGTGCTGACCACCCCAAAAGTGGATACCACTAACTTGTTCTCGAAGAGCCCGCGTGCAACTTCGACAACCCTACGCTTCAGGTCATCGAGCGTTCTTGGCTCAATGTCTTCAAGACGCATCTTTGAGACCCGCTGCTCGCCGCATAGGCATAACTACGTCTTGAGTGTACCCCACCCATGGGCACAGATAGAGATTTGCGTTTTGCAGAGTCTTCTCTAAGGTTGGACGAGTGACTGAATAGTCCACGCGCTTCGTCTCGTCGCTCTATTGTAGTGGACTCCACCTATCGTTCAAGACTGCTTTCAAGGGAAGTCGAATCGTTGCCCGATCCTCAGTACAACGATTCTAGTATTCGTCCTCCTCTTTGTGGCCTCTCTTTCAACAAGATGCGGGTCCTGTAGAGTGGTGTGCCACAAGTCCCAGTGCATCGGAATCAGGACTTTGGCGTTGAGGTCTGTCGCAATCTGGAGTACTTCGCTCGGGTCGTTGTACCATTTCGCTCCGGGCGGGTTCACCCCCAGACTAATTGCCGCTATGTCTATGTCATACTTCCTGCCGATCTCAGCGAACTTGTCTAGGAAGAGCGAGTCGCCGGAATGGAAGATTCTCATATTACATGTATCGAAAAGGTAGGTATTGGCTGTCTTTGGGTTCGCGTCATTCGAAGGCAACGCGATGATTCTCGTCCCTTTGATCTCAGTCTCCTCGTTCTCCCCCAGCGAGACTATCCTGTTCTTCGGTATTTTCCAGCTTTCCAACAGTTCAGCGACGCTCGATGGTCCGATGAAAGTGCATCTCGTGTTCTCGCTCACAGGAAAGATGAAATCCTCATTCAGGTGATCCAGATCCTCATGCGTGACGACTGTCGCATCAATCTTTCTAACGGCTGAAGCGTCAAAAGGAATAGGAATCATGCGGTGTAGTACGACGCCTTCGGACTGTACCGATCCCCCCACGTATGGATCGATGTAAATTGTCGCCGTCGCCACCTTCAGGATGAAGCCTGCTCCCCCAAGTGCCCACAGTGCCACCGAATCCTGTTTAGGTTCGTATCGATCCACTTCCTTAAGGAACCAGTCGAACCACTCGCTTCTCAAGTTGGAGAGGGGATATGGTTTCCCAAGTCTCACCTCGTAGTATTCGCCTCTACCCATGATGATCAGCCACCGGCGTTTTCCGTCGTTCCTCGTATTACAAGCTAACTTCGGTGGAGGGTATTCGGGTGATCGAGTCCGGGGGCAACGCACACGTGAGAACTCGATCCGGATACCTATTGGATCTGATCCTCTCTCCCCTTGTACTTCCCGAACAGTGCCGTATCGCCACAATGGTATGTCCTCACACCCGGATCCGGGTGTACAATGAAACCCATAGGGGGACCTGAATAGGCGACACCTATGTAACGTATATCGGTCATTGTGAGACATCTCTTGGATGCATGGGGAATCAGATCTCAATTCCACGCAATGCTCTGAGGAAGTCCTTGAACCCCTCAGGACACTTCCAAGGATCTATGACGAAGTCGAGACGCGAGGTTCTGGCAGTCCCAGGCTGCAGAGCGACAAGACGGAATCAAGCACTTCTTATATTGTCGCGGCGGAAATCAAGCTGCGCTCGAAATATCCTGACGAGGAGATCCGGTTGAAAGCAAAACTAGACCATATAGGGATAGTCGTTGAGAAACTGGACAAAGAGATATTTGACTTCTATCAAGAGGTGCTTGGCTGCCTGAAACCGAAACACTTCCATGTGAAGACCGCTGATGAGGAGATCAACTACGTCTATCTCCCACTCCCTAGAGGAGACAACTACGTTGAGCTGCTCGCACCCGAGAGCGGTCCTAGTAAGGATTTCTTGGAGAAGAAGGGTCAAGGTACAATGTTCGAACTGTGCGTCGAAGTTGACAACATCGAGGAATTCTATGACGAGATGAAGAAGAGAGGCATCACCCTCGTCGACCCGGCAGGCAGACCACTGCCATCCGAGAGGAAGTACTGCTCGATCCCGGGGGACGATAACAGGTACGCTTACCTACCAACCGAGAAGACCTTCGGCACCACGATCGAGATCCTAGAACGGAACACGTGGACAAGGGAAACGTACTGGGGCAAGGAAAAAGCATAGAGCAACAAACACTGTGTTCTTAGCACTGCGCATGGCAGAACGACCTCCAGTTAAGGGGCTCTACCCACGTCATCAGTCAGTTCCTTGCTGATGACAAGGCAATGGTCAGCGCAATGCCTCTATGGCTCTGTGGAACAGGCAATGGCTTCACAGTACACGACAAATGCCGAATGCTAGACTGCGAAAGTACAAACCTGAACTAATAGCAGGTCTAATGGTTGCCGCTGGAGGTGAAGGACGTTGGAGCAGCCTCAGGGCGTCTGGCGGACTGACATGAATACTGTCGATTTGATTACCGCCTCTCGCGATTGTGGGTGCGCCTAGAAGAGGGTGAGGTATCCGCCCGAGTATTCGGGCACCGCCATAATGGATACCCATACATATGTTCTTGCGACAGGCTTTAGTCTGCACAATGGATTCGCTGGAGATAGGTCTTGTCGCAGGAGCTTGAAGCTGGAGAGATCTCCGAGATCAGTGTACAAGAGATACTCCCGACGATTCTCACCTTGAGACCTCTAGACGAGAAGATTGTTGGCGAACTGATGGACTCGATCCGGTCCAATGGGGTCTTGCAGCTGATCGTTGTCAAAGCTGTCGACGATAAACGGTTCAGGCTGGTGTTTGGGGCCCACAGACTTGAAGCAGTGAGAAGGCTAGGCTGGAAGAAGATCCCTGCCATCGTGAGATGTGTTTCAGACGAAGAAAGTTTCCTGATGAACCTTACTGAGAATTTGCAGAGAAACGTCTACGTGAGCCCGATTGCTGAGGCCAGAGGATACAAATCCTTGGTCTCCAAGGGTTGGACGATAGGGGAGATAGCCCGAAAAATAGGAAAGAGCGACAGCTACGTCTGCAATAGAATGAGAGTCCTTGAACGACTTCACCCTGACCTACAGAAGCAGATGGAATTTCCGCGCGGAAACGCACGTCTCACCTTGTCCCACGCGGAACACCTGTCCACGATACGGGATCCTATGCGTCAGCTTGAGCTGGCCCGTTTGGTTCGTGAGCGAAATCTGTCACTCCATCAGCTTGAAAGGCTGACGCAGAAAACGGAGAAGAAACTGACCCCGAATGGCTGCCTATGTAGCAAGTGCAGTAACTACGCGTGCAGTCTCTACGAGCGTGCGGAGCTTGATCGATCCGACGCCAACAAGAAACTCGTAGAGCGGTTCATGCGAGCAATCAACACGAAGCACTTCGATCTTTTCGATGACCTTTGTGACGAAGACTATGTCTGGCACATATGCGTTTGGCACGCGAGAGCCAGTACGATCGCCCACACTGAGATATGTGGACTTGAGAATTTCAAGAAGGCTGTGTCGGAGTTTCACATGAACAACCCCGACTTGGAAGTTGTGATAGAAGACATGATTGCCGACGAAGACCGCGTCGCGATCCGCTATGCGCTGAGAGGTGCCGGCACACGTCGTGATGCAGAGCGACCTTGGAGAACAACGATAGGCATCTATAGAATCGAAAACGGGAAGCTTGCAGAAGAGTGGTTGCTAGATGACGAATTCAGATGGTGCTGAGTTAATAGAGATTCTTGCGGGACCCAATCTTCTGCAACTATAGAGATTCTTCGATCAAGCTAAATATGCCGGGGTAAAGAGATTATCGGGGGAGACCGAGACGGCGACGGCAGTTTTTACCCGCAGGGCAAGTGGGCTGGTAAGAGACTGGTCTGCCAGTGAAACGATGATCTACAATCTGCTCACAATGTCATTGTACAATCCGTTTCTGTTGAGTGTCTTCCTGATCGGTCCCGGCGTCTGGCCGGGTGCCAATCCGATGCTTGGCATAGCCATTGCAGTATTGTTTGCATGCATAAACACCAGTGTGTATGCGCTTCTCGGATCATCAATGCCTAGAAGCGGAGGAGAATATGTGTTCTTTACTCGATTGTTGAACGGCGGGTTTGGCTCGGCGCTTGAGCTGGGATTCTGGTTCTTCCTGAATCCTTTCTTCTTTGTGTACTGGGCGGCTTGGTTTTTTGATTCGGGAGTCTACTACATGACATCGATGCTCGGTTACACGCTTAACAACGAGGCGCTTCTCTCATTCGGGATATGGACGGGTACGAGCGAGGGCTTACTGGCTGTTGGCACCGTGTACATCGTGATTCTGACGATATTCCTCTTGAGCGGGCCCACGAGGAACTACTTCCGCCTCCAGTGGTTCCTGATAGCGTTCACTCTCCTAGGCTTTCTGACTTCAGTAGGATTGTTTGCGGTGTCCACGCCTGTGGCTTTTGAACAAGGTTTCAACGCGTTCATGCTGAAGTTTCAGAGCGACGCCAACCTGTATCAGACGATACTGAACACCGCGAAAACAGAGGGGTATCAGGTCAAAGACTTCAGTTTCGCGAATTCTTTTGCTCTCGCGCCTCTGGCTTACATGATGTCCTGCTGGGGATACTGACCATCGTGGAACTTGGCCGAGGTAAAGGGTGCGGCCGGCATAAGGACGAACATCTACTCGATGATTGGCGCGACTGTTTTTTCTGGCATCCTTGTCATCGCTCTTGGGATTGCTATGACGAGTACATGTACCTACGAGTTTCTGGGTTCCGCGGGATACCTTACCGCCACTGGAAATGAAATGCTCAAGGTTCTTCCATTGCCGCTGTACTATCCAATCCTGTCTGCCATGCTAACATTCATCCCGTTCATCGTGTTCCTAATCGGCTTTGCAGCCGTCGCCCAGGGAATACAACAGTATTTCAATTGTCAATTCGGATTCACGAGACTTGTGGTATCAGCATCGGTGGATAATGTCCTGCCGGAAGTAATGGGGAGGGTTAGCCCGAGGAGGATTCAGCCAGTAGGTGCAATCCTGCTTCTTGCGGTCGGAAGCATATTCACAATGATCCTGGCAACGTACACCGGTGTAGTGGCATACACTGCCAACGCTTTCTATGCGAGCATGGTCGGCTTCGTGTTCGTGGGTTTGGCGGCGGTGATCTTCCCGTGGAGACGACCCAAGATATATGATGCCTCGCCTGTTGCGAAATGGAAGATCGGGGGTCTGCCTTTGATCTCCGTCGTAGGTTTCCTCGGAATTCTTGTCAATGTAGTGATGCTCTACTACTACCTGACTGATCCAACCTATGGGCTTGGCATCTACACGGCATCGATTCTTGTGATAGTCGGCTCGTTCGTGGGCGCATACATCTATTTCCTAATAAGACGCGGCTACTTGAAGACGAGAGGCATCGAGCTCAATCTGGCGTTTGCTGAGGTGCCACCTGCCTAGGAGTGGAGTCTAGAACACCGACCAGATTCATGTGGTGCCAAGCCCAGTTCGATTGGATGCAGCCTGGACGAAGTGACCTACCCCGTTATGGAGGGTAAGACGCGGCGGGGCTAGGGAAGACGGCAGTGGGTGCCTTGGGATTGGCCGCCCAGTGAAGCATCGCTGTGAAATGACTCCTTTCTGACTGACTATCGGATCCCAAGAATCCTGGTCATGTTGCTGCCAAGCACGAGTTCTCTGTCCTTTTTGTCAGAAAGTGGCACCTCGATCTTCTTCAATTCAAGCAAGAAAGAGGGCTCAGGGGAGTCGGATCCATGAATGACTTTCGTCGGCCCTAACATCTTGACCGCCTCTCGAATTGCATTTATGTCATTGCAGAGAGATGTCTCCAGGAACACGGACTTGCGATGAAGAATCCGATGATCCTGTCCGGAAACTTCTTGACAGATTCGTATACGTAGTTGTTCAAATCAGCGATCCGATCGGTGTCCATAAAAGCTAGTGGAACCGCCACTGCCTTGTCTATTCGAGCCTGATCCGTATCCTGAAGCAATTGCTCCGGTGTCTGTCCCGGCGACCAGAAAGGATCGACAAATGGTCCAAGATGATTGTGTCCGTCTATTATCACGTGCATCACCTCTCATTCGAGAGAGGTTTCCAATCGCATATAGGTTCAGCATTCTTGGCTGCCCGAAGAATGAAACGGTTGTCTACGGCGCAAAGGTGGTTCCGAAGTCTTATAGTCCAAGCCCCGTCCAGTTCAATGTGATAGGCTGGGCTGATGCAGGTGTCCTCTGGCAAACAAAATAGGAAATTCACGAGAATCCTTTTCGTGACAGACGTGCACGGTTCTGATGCTACCTTCAGGAAATTCGTGAATGCTGGCCGCTTTTATAAGGCCGATATCGTGATCCTCTCAGGCGACATTACAGGAAAGGTTGTGGTCCCGGTTGTCCGGCAAGCGGACGAGACCTATCGGTGTAACCTATTCGCGCAAGAATACACGCTGAGGACAGAAGAAGAGTTAAGAGAGATGGAGCAGCGAATTGCGAACGTCGGATACTACTCTTTCCGCACCACACAATCCGAGATCCAAGAGATGATCACAGAAGAGAGGTCGGACCAGATCTTCGAACACCTCGCCTTGGAAAGACTACGCAATTGGCTCCGGTTGGCCAAGAGCCACCTCAAAGACTCGGGAATCAAGTGCATGATCAGCCCTGGGAATGACGACTTTTACGAGGTGGATTCTGTGCTGAACAGCGACGATTTCGCCGTGAACTCGGATAGCCGAGTAATCAAAGTTGACGAGCTTCACGAGATGATCACTATTGGTCACTCGAACCTCACGCCTTGGAAGTGCCCAAGAGATGTCACGGAGGAGGAATTGGCAAGGCTAATCGACGGTCTCGTAAGCAAGGTCGAGGACATCCACAACTGCATCTTCAATATCCACGTTCCTCCGGTCAACTCTGGTATCGATACTGCGCCCAAACTTGACGACAGCGTGTACCCACCAAGGAGGGTGATTCAAGGAGGTGAACCCGTGTACATTGGTGTCGGAAGCGTAGCGGTGCGTCAGGCTATCGAGAAGTACCAGCCCCTTCTAGGCCTGCACGGTCACATCCATGAGTCAAGAGGGGTAATCAAGATCGGCCGTACAACATGCTTAAACCCGGGAAGCGAGTATGCGGAAGGCGTTCTGAGAGGCGTTCTAGTCAACATCTCCGATCGAAAAGTCTTGAGCCATCAGTTCACTTCGGGCTAAGGGCCGGTGTAACCCAAGCAATCGCCTAGCTGTCGGATGCCCAAAGAGGCGCCGACAACACGTCCGCGCTCCCTTGGTGTCATGAAATCTCTTCCACATCAGTATACCATTTCTTGCGGGTTCCGATTCTTTCCCGGATCTTCCACGCCATCGTCTTTGGTTCATTTCGGACGCGTTCTAACAGCCGATCGATCTTCCCTTGGATGTCGCGACCGTCGTCATCGCTCAAGGCCTGATAGTTCCGAAGGGAGTCTCTGATTTTCCCAAGGTTCATTGTGGCCGTATAGTAGAATCCCCAATCTGAGGAAAGGATCTGTGAGATGTGTTTCGCGTTGACGACGTCTTGATCACTGTCCGAGAGTTCATGTGCTCTTAATAGCACGATCGCATCCTTGATGTCTTTCTCATTGATACGTACGATCTGAAGTTTCTCTAGTAGGAGTTCTGCGGGGGGAATTGTTGGGTAGTCTGTGTTGAGACGATCGCGAAAGTCAATGATATGACACATTTCGAGTCGATCAAAAAAGACGTCAATCATTGGAATGGCGCTGCCATAGAATATTAATCGTTTCCTAGCTTGATCATAGAACATTGTCCGGGTGGGAGGCCTGTACCCTCTTGCCTGAAAGAACTTGAGGATCTCCGGGCACTGAGTGAAGCGACTCATGAAGTCTATGTCTGTGAATACCTTGTCTCCCAATCTACGAAGAGAATTCCACAGTTCTTCCTGATTCCTGCTGTGAAGATATATTCCAAGGCCACCCATTATCCTGAGGGTGATGTTCTCCTTCTTCGCTTCTTCTACGTATGTTAGTGCTTCACTAACAAAGACACCCTGAGACGGATATGTTAAGGTCGTTTCCCTCGGAGCTCCGCTTCATGTCACGAGTTTCATGGGTGTCAAAAGTGCGTATTTAAGACATCTCATGCTCTCGTCCCAGTCGTCCAGAATCTCTTGCACCCTCATGTGACGGTTTGATCCCGCCTGCTCTTGGCAGCTAGGAAGCGACGGATCTCTTGCCGGAATGGAACCTGGGGAAGATGTGATCGCCGAACCAAACCGTACGGAAACCCATCTCTTCGGCGAATACAGCGGCATCCACGAACGCTTGTGAGGTCCTGCCTTCTACGTCACTTTGAGTAAATCCCAAATCGGGATTGTCCGAAATCAAGCGTGGGGTTTTCCGGTTATGGTGAAGATCGGTTATCAGGCTCAACAAGAAAGATATCAACCTCTGCCCTTGTTAGACTCCCCCCAGAGGGTGGAGCGGCTTGAAGAAGCCATCAAAGTCATGAAGCTACTCTGGTCCGGCGACTTCATGAGCTTCAAAGGGAAATACTACAAGCTCCAGAAGGCCAATCTGTATACTAGACCAGCATCGCCCATCCCCATCTACATTGCCGCCAGTGGACCAATTGTTCCTGAATTGGCAGGGAAGTACGCAGACGGATTCTTGACAATAGGAATCGCGGAAGAGCAGCATCAGAGCGTTCTGGTTCCCGCACTGGAGAAGGATGCCAGGTCAGGGGTCGCGATCCGGGCAAGATCATCAAGAGCATGGAGATGATGGTCTCGTATGATGAGGACTATGACAAGGCAGGCACTTCGATTCTGGGCAGGTGCGATGATGCCTGTGATGTTCATGTACGGAGTTTCGGATCCTCGCGTAATCGAAGAGCACGGTAAGCTCGTAGGCGACAAACGAATCGCTGAACGTTGGCTAATCAGAACGAACCTTGAAGACCACATAGAGAGACTAGAGAAATACATCGAGATGGGATTCGAGCATATCTATGTGGCAAGCACGAGCCCCTACGAGATGAAGACCCTGAGGACGTACGTGAAGCAGTATATTTTCTGAGGGATTCACCCATATAGCTGTTCAGCTCCGGAGTCCGGTCGACATCCATGAAAGCCGAGTGTACACCCACTGCTCTGTCGACCCCGGCGTTTTCCATGTCATCTATCAATTTTTCGGGTGTTTGTCGAGGTGACCAAAAGGTATCCATGGCTCGTCCCAGATGATTGTGTGCGTCAATTACTCTTGGGCAAGCATCATCCGTGGCAAGGACTCTCCAAGTACACAGCATTCGTTCGCCGCAATTTCTAAAGGAACCTCACGGTGTTTCCTTGCTTATTTCTGCGTTGAATCTTTCGACATGGAATATCTCGTCTGTGCTTGGATAAGGCACATGCACTTCATTTGAGAATAGGAGTATTTCTTCGTAGTTATGACACGTGATCCAAGCGGCCTGCTTGTAAATCATCCTTACAAGTTCCCTAAGCTTGTGATCTAACTCGCTCATTGATGTCACACGATCGATTTCCTCAATCTTGCCGTCGACTTCCCTGTTGCTGAACAAGACCAAGTTGTTGTTCCAGATACCTTTAGTATAGAAGCACTCAGGGAGCAAAATCATCTGCGAGCCAGGAGGGGATCCTGTCTAGCCGCCCAGACAAAATGCTACTTCCCCTTTGCAGAGGAGGTACCAAAGAAGGGGTACGCTTCGCCCCTGGTCTTTCAGAAGTGAATTGTAGGTTGGCAAAGGCCCGTATGATTCTTATTGATCGTTGATGGATAGCTCGCTGAAGGAGCAACCCGCGATGTCGGAAAAGGACAAGGTGCTAGATGAGATAACCAAAGCAGTTCTGAGCTACGACGAAACAGGTCTTTTGAGTGGTGTCAAGACCGCACTGGCAATGAACATCGACCCCGGCGAGATAATCGAGAAGGGCGTGGCGAAAGGTCTCAGGATCGTCGGCGGAAGCTTCGAACGTGGAGAAGCATTCCTCGTAGACTTGGTGAGTGCCTCTGACACAGCCCAGAAAGCTGTCAAGGAATTGCTTGAACCAGAGTTCAAGAAAAGGAGTCAGAAGAGTCAAGCCTTAGGGCAAGTCGTCCTGGGCACGGTCCACGGCGACATCCACAATATTGGCAAGAATATTGTCGCCTCGATGCTCTTCGCCGCCGGTTTCCAGGTTGTCGATGTGGGTGAAGACGTTCCTGCAGATGAATTCGCCAAGGAAGCCAGAGAGACGACCGCGGGCATAGTGGGTGCAAGTGCCCTGTTGACAACAACCATCGAGGGCCAGAAGGCTGTGGTCGAGAGCCTGAAGGCTGCCGGAGTGCGCGACAAAGTCAAGACCATATTTGGCGGAGCGCCCTGTTCACCCGAGTGGGTGAAACAGATCGGCGGAGACGCCTACGCTGCAAACGCGATGGAAGCAGTCAAAGTAGCAAAACAACTGCTCAACGTCAAAGACTAGCAAGGAGATGATTGTGACGTACTCTCTACTGAGCGGTGATGACGTCTACCGAATGCATGTGGCGACCATGGAGGTCCTAGAGAGAGTAGGCGTTCTTGTCGAAAACGATGAGGTGCTCGACCTACTAGCAAGTGCAGGCGTCAAGGTGGACAAGCAGAAAAGGCGTGCAAGAATCCCTGAATACCTGATCAAAGAGGCCTGCAACAAAGCGCCGAGCAGTTTCGATATCTACACACGCGACCTGAAGAAGATTAGAATTGGACCCGGAAAGACAACGATCTCTTTCGGAGCGGGGGCAACCTACGTACTGGACCTGAAAACGGGAGAACCGAGGCCCGCCACAAAGAACGATGTGGAACAGCTTACTCGGCTGACAGATGCCCTTGAACACATCGAACTCTGCATGTCTCCAATTATCCAGGATGTCACACGCTCGCTTGTGGATGTCCATTCAGCAGAGGCAATGATGTGCAACAGTACCAAACCACCTTGGGTCTGTCCAGGTGACGCCAGACAAGCGAGATACATCATCGAGATGGCATCAGCCATTGCTGGAGGACTGAGTGAACTCCAGAAGAACCCGATCATCTTGGGCCTTGCGTCTCCCAATAGTCCTTTGCGATTGGCTCCAAATGATCTTGAAGTTGCCAAGGAATTCGTTTCACGTAAGCTTCCTATCACGTTCATCAATTGTCCCAATAACGGTGCAACCAGCCCTATCTCGATAGCCGGAACCATCGTGCAGACTTTGGCGGAATGTTTGTCAATGGTGCTTATTGCTC
>Ga0129297_10000485_pt1 | contig 18890 bp, 14 predicted proteins | sample I18A1metaG_FD_94708 | JGI IMG/M metagenome (GOLD analysis project Ga0129297, IMG submission 94708) | Lake sediment bacterial and archeal communities from Gulf of Boni, Indonesia to study Microbial Dark Matter (Phase II) - ​I18A1 metaG | ecosystem: Environmental > Aquatic > Freshwater > Lake >... | reverse complement strand
TCCCGTATCTGTCCAGAAGCTCAAAGTAGGACCCTGTCTCTGCAAAGGTGTCTTTGATTCCAACACGCCTCAGAGGAACGGGATATCTCTCCGCCAAGCAGCCCGCCACAGCCTCGCCTAAGCCTCCAATCACGCTGTGTTCCTCAGCTGTCACAATTGCGCCTGTCTCCCTTGCCGCTTTGAGAATCAACTCATGATCCAAAGGCTTCAACGTATGCATCTCTAACACACGAGCGCTCACTCCACCTTTCTCCAACTGCCCCGCAGCCTCAAGACAACGGCTAACCATGACGCCGGTTCCAATGAGCGATACGTCGGAGCCATCTCGAAGCACAGTCCCCTTGCCAATCTTCACCTCATGGTATTCGTTGAATACGACCGGCACCTCCGCCCGGCTGATTCGCAGGTAGATTGGTCCATCCCACTCGGCTACAAGCGGAACCATCTTCTGCACCTCCACAGCATCGGTTGCCACAACTACCGCCAAGTTAGGCATGGACCTCATCACCGCCAAGTCACAGATAGAATGGTGAGTCGGGCCATCCTTCGAATCAGACAAACCCGCATAGCCAGCAGCCAGCTTTACATTCGTCCGCGCATAGGCGACACATGTACGCACTTGCTCAGCTGCCCTCAAGGCTATCAGAAAGGCGAAGGTATTCGCAAAGGGAATCTTTCCCGCTAAAGCTAATCCAACTGCGACATCCACCATCCCCGCCTCAGCGACGCCGAGATTGAAGAAACGGTTTGGAAAACGGCTGGCGAAGAAGTGGGTCTGCGTAGAGGCTGAGACATCGGCGTCCAAGACCACAACATCCCGGTTCACAGCGCCATAGTCTGCAAGCGCTTTCCCGTAGGCGACGCGCATGGACTCTAGCTTCTGCATAGGTTTCGACCCTCCGTTAGCCCCTTTATGGCTTGTGCATATTCCTCGTCGGTGGGAGCCCGTCCATGCCAACGAGCCTGATTCTCCATGTACGAGACGCCTTTGCCTTTAGTTGTGTGCGCGATGATGATCTTAGGCTGGTCACGAATGTTGTCCGTTACGTCCAAGGCGTTGAGTACTTCCCGCATGTTGTGGCCATCGATCTCTGTGACCTGCCAGCCGAAAGACCTCCACTTCTCCGCCACTGGCTGGATGGGCATTATCTCGTGAACAGGACCGTCCAACTGTACATTGTTGAAGTCAAGTATGACTGTAAGGTTTCCAAGCCTGTACTTGGAAGCCATCAAGGCTCCTTCCCAGATCACACCTGCCTGAATCTCTCCGTCGCCCACGAGTACGTAAACCTTCCACCGAGCATCATCAAGCCTTGCAGCCAGAGCCAAACCTACGCCGATGGCGACACCGTGCCCTAGGACTCCCGATGTCATCTCAACACCAGGCGTCTTCAAACGATCAGGATGCCCCTGCAGACGGCTGTCCAGCTGGCGCAGAGTCTTCAGCTCCTCAACCGGGAAGAAGCCCCTTCTGGCCAATGCGGCGTAAAGGAGAGGCGCAGCATGACCCTTAGACAGTAGGAATCTATCTCTATTCGGTATTTGCGGGTTCTTGGGGTCTATGTTGAGATGGTGGAACATTAGCGCCGTGACAATCTCAGCCGCGGAGAGCGATCCACCCGGATGTCCCGACCCTGCAACGTGTATCATGTCGACCACGTCGATCCGCAGGATCCAAGCCAACTCTGCCAGTTCTCCTATGGTCTTTTCAGGGTGGGAGACCATTTCACAACACGCACATGTTTCCTTCTTCGCGAGTCGTCCAAGACAAACGGAATCGATCTCTAAATGCTATCAACGCGCCAAGTTTCCCAATATGTCGAACTGCATTTCCCTTGGTTCGCCTATTGCCACCATCCTCTTCTGGAGCTCGGGGTCAGCTTTGACCGTCTTGTAGAGGCTTTCGGATATCCACAGCCTTCCAAGTTCCTGAGTGTTCTTTATCCTTACAACCCTAGCTTCCTGAGGATCGATTGGTCCACAAGTGTGAAGAGCTATGGTGATGGCATCTCGGTCACTGGGCAAGAATATCGGCGTCTTCGCCACTATTGGGTGCCCGCCGGTTAGCGCATTCACGAAAGTCGATGGGTAATCAATCTTGGAAACCAGCCTCTGAGTCGTTATATCAGCCAAACCTATGCCTATGGCGTTTCCATGGGTATCCTCGGAGAGATCCAAAACGACGATTCTCTTTATCTCCGGTGCTAAGGGTTCGTGTTCTCCGGGAAGCCAGAAACGGCCTACCACATTCGTGTCCATTCCGGCGCCGCTGATCTCCTTCCCAATCTCCTCAACTATGAGCACGTCTATCTCCTTGAAGGGGATTCTTCCAAGCAACGCCTTGGCTTTCTCGAGAAGCTTCACTTCTTTGCTTTCGATGCTCTCTGGTTCGATGGCCTTTACGACCGCTATCTCATGATATGCGTTCTCAACAACTGCCAAGCCCAAGATTATTGGCGCCTTCTTCATGATCAACCTCGCTGCTTCAGGTAGAAGCTTATGGTAGCCTTCGGACTGGAACCTGTGGATCATCTCTGCGCCCTTCTGCTTTCCCAAGCCTATGACAATCATCTTCATCAAACCGCTCTCTATTTCACCCTTAAAGTCAGTGTGGGGTTTCACCCTTCCTACAACTATGATTCCGTCTGCCTTCAAGGCGTTCCTGTCGACGTAGACAGGGTTCCCATTGCCTAGCCTTCCCACAAAGTCGACCTCCATGGTTGCCTTAATCGGAGCTCCCACTGCCTCCGAGGTGATGCCCAGGCTTTTCAAGACCTCAATCTGCCCTTCGGGCGTGGCGCCACCGTGGCTTCCCATGGCTGGAATGAGGAACGGTTCGCCTCCAGCCTTCTCGACTTCGTCAACCACCGTTGCGAGAATCTTAGCGTATTGCGCTACTCCTCTGCTGCCGGCGGTTACCGCTATCTTCGCCCCGGGTTTGATTCTGTCCTTTAGACCAGCTTTATGCAATTCTCTCCTAATCTCCGAGACGAAATCGTCAAGCTTGGGGGAAGGGATCTTCTGGCTCATTTCCGCCATTCTTGGAAGAGTAATAGTTGGAAACGACATGACCGAAGCACCTTCAAGCAACTATTCATGATATGCCCAAAAATATAAGTCTATTTTCCCTTCTTTACATCGGCAGGGAATAATCTTATCTAGCCCCAGTTTACCTTCCTAAAATGCGTTGCGAACGCAGCTTATAAATGGCGCAGCCGATAGACTATCTCACGAATGCTCCATCAAGCAGCGTGGTCAGTGTGGCATCTGTCTCGGATAACCCGTTCGGGGAGTTCAGAAGCCAGTGCGGAGCTTTGCTCCGAAGTGTGATGAGGGAAACCTTTTCGGATGCAAAAGTGCCTTCGACTAGTCTGGATCTTCCCCCAAGTCCCGAGTTTGGCGAACTGACGTCTTCAGTCTGCTTCGAGATGGCTGGACAGTTAGGGATGAGTCCTCTCGAAATCGCCAAGCAGATCGAGAAGAGAGCCGAAGCCGAGAAGCCTTCTTTCCCATTGATTAGGTCGGTCAAGGCGGAGGGACAGGGATACGTCAATTTCCGTGCGAATCTAGCCGAGTTGACTTCGCTGACGCTTAGATCGGCCAGGATCCTAGATGCTGAGTACGGCTACGTCAAGACAGAAAGATCGGAAAGAGTCATAGTCGAGCATACCAGCGCCAACCCCACGAGCCCCATCCACATAGGGGAGGCTAGGAACTCGGTCCTCGGCGACTCTATAGCCCGCATCTTGAAGGCCCGAGGCCATCTGGTTTCTCGCCATTACTACGTTGATGATATGGGCCGGCAATCAGCCATCATAGCCTACGGTTACAGAATGCTCGGAAAACCTAGACCCGAAGGGAAACCCGACCGCTTCATAGGAGGCATCTATGCAGTCACATACTGCCTGCTTGAGATCCGCAGGCTCAAGGAAGCGGTTGACCGGCTGAGGCTAGACCCAGAAAGCGCGGAACAGATCAGGAAGGCTCAAAGAGACCTGGATGACTGGGTCGCGGTGGCAGCCGAGCTCAAGGAGAGGTTTGCCAGTCTCTTCGATAGACTGCTCGAAGCAATCAGTAAAGCAGAGAACCCATGGCTAGAGATCAATCTACTGCTCCGTGAATATGAGGCTGGGAAAGCAGAAACAAGACGGCTGATCCGAGAGTTTTCGCAACTCTGCTTGGAAGGATTTGAACAGACCTTGGCAAGGGCAGGAATCTCTGTAGACTCTTGGGATTGGGAGAGCAGTTTCGTTTGGAGCAGCGATGTCGCCCGTTACCTCAATGCTTTGAAGAGGACGCCCTATGTTTTCGAGGAAGGAGGGGTCTTAGAGTTCGACGCCGAGACAGTTGCCCAGACTCTGGGCTTAAAGGAAGCCTTCGGAGTGAAAGAGACCCATGAGATACCTTCATTGACCTTGGGCAGGTCTGACGGGACAACCCTCTATACGACAAGAGACATTGCCTACAACCTCTGGAAGTTCAGGAGCACAGACAGGGTGATTAATGTTATCGGAATGGAGCAGAGCCTCTCCCAGCTGCAGCTAAAGCTAGCCCTCTGCGCGCTAGGCCACATTGAAGAGGCGAAGAGGCTTGTTCATTTCGCCTATAACCTTGTCAGCCTACCCGGTTACCGAATGTCGGGTCGAAGAGGCCGCTATGTGACTTTCGACGAGGTTATGGGGGAGGCCGTGCAAAGGGCTCATGATGAAGTCTCGAAGCGTTCTCCCAAACTTGCTGAATCCAAGAAACGCACGATCTCGGAGATAGTCGGCGTGGGGGCTGTGAAGTATGCCTTGTTGGAGAGCGACCCCATGAAGCCCGTGGTTTTCACGTGGGATAAGGTCTTGAACTTCGAGACGAACAGTGGACCGTACATCCAATACTCCCACGCAAGGGCATGCAGCATCCTGAGAAAAGCATCTAGACAAATCGAAAAAGCTGACTTTTCGCTCTTGATAGATCCTATGGAACGTGGTCTCGTCCTGATGGTTTCACGTTTTCCAGAGATATTCGTGGACGCCGCAGAAAACCTCAAGCCTCACACAATTGCTGACTTTGCCAATGCCTTGGCGGACAAGTTCAACACGCTCTACGCGGCTCTGCCAGTCATCAAGGCTGAAACGCCGCAGGTCAGTGATGCACGGCTCATGCTTGTCAACGCCGTCAGGATCACTCTTCGTAACGCATTAAGTCTCATTGGAATAGAATCGCCCCAGCGAATGTGAGTTGCCTACAAACTGGGAGGTATCAGGAAAGATTTCTAGTGAGCGTTCTACTTTAACGGGACATACATGCTGCTGCGGCTGGCGCCAATTCCCGGCGTGCCGTGCTTCACTGGCTTGTTCGTGACCGCGAATTCGCCTAGATAGTGGCCCACCATCTCAGGGGTTATCTCCACTGACGCGAACTCTCTGCCATTGTGGACCTGAATTTTCATGCCAACCATCTCGGGCAGTATAATCATGTCCCTAGCATGCGTCTTTATGGGTTTCGGTTGCTCGCCTTTTTCGGCGAGTTCCTTTGTTCCGCGGATCTTCTCAAGAAGCTTTCTCTGCTCTACGGTCAGGCCTCTTTGGAGGCTCCTCCGTTGACGTGAAGGAAGTAAAGTAATGAACTCATCCATCGATGTATTCTGCAGTCTTTCGAGGTTATAGCCGCGGAACTTGAACTCTTTGGGCACCTTACCACCAATTCAGCTGAAACTTAGGTATTTATTAAACCTTCCTACGTCGATCTAAGCCAAGAGTCTACCTCTTCTTCTTTCTCCCGGGTGCCCTAGCAGCTATCAGGCCAACCTTCTTCCCCGGAGGTGCGTGTCGGGAGACTGTTGTGACCTTGCGTCCTCCTCTTCTTCCGCTGCCAAAGGGATGCACCGCCGCTATCATAGCTCGACCGCGGGTTCTCGGATACTTATGCCCCTTAGCCCTCATCATGTGAAACTTTACACCCGCCTTCACAAAGGGCTTTTCAGTGCGACCAGCACCCGAGACAACGCCGATCGTTGCCAGACAGAGGTCATTAACGTAACGAACCTTGCCCGAGGGGAGTTTCAACATCGTTCCCTCAGGCGTATGTGAAACCACTGTTGCATAGGAGCCCGATGAGCGAGCCAGTTTGCCTCCGTCTCCCGGCGAGAGTTCGACACTGCAAACCGCAGTCCCTTCCGGAATCTTCCCCAATGGTTTGATATTGCCAGCCTTGACTGAGGCCTCAGCACCTAGCTCCACAATCTGCCCTTGGGAGACTCCTTCCGGAACAACTGAGTAGAACGTTTCGTTGCCTTCGAGTTCGATGTGCGCAAGGGGGGAACCTCTCCCAGGGTCATGCAGTAGCTTGAGAACCTGACCTTTGACAACCCTTTCCGGTCTCTGCTTCGGAGGATTTGGATACTTAGCTGGAGCAACCCGTTTGTGGGTTGAAGCCTGAAAAGTCTTTGATCCTCTTCCGCGCCGTTGCACTCTGATTCTTTTTCCCAATCAATGAGCCTCCTATGATCATAGTATGCCCAGTTTGATGGCCACGTCAGCTGCGCTGTATTCGGGCTCGAGCCTGACGAAGGCCTTCTTCTTTCCCTTCCTCGTGACAGCGAGGTTGACTTCTCTGACCTTGACCTGGTACAGCTCTTCCACGGCTCTTTTTATGTCTTCCTTGCCAGCATTGAGGCTAGCCACGAAGACGAGTTTGTTCTCCGCCTCGATCAGCCGGCTCGTGACCTCTGTCATCACCGGATATAGTATAACTTTCTGCGGGTCCATGGATTCAGCTTCCTCTATTCCATTCTCTGAGTTCTTCTATGCTGGATTTCGTCCATATGGTTAGCCTGCCCGGATGCGCTCCGGGAGCCAGGAGTTCAGCATTCAAGTCATTGACGAGAGCGACATCTACCCCCGGAATATTGCTTGCGGCTTCAGCGATGCCGTCATCCTTTGACACCACAATCAGAGGCCCGACCGCCATCTTTCTTCTTCTTCCCCGCATCTTCCCCTTCCCAGCGCGAACCTTTATGCTTTCCTTAACCCTGTAGACATCAGGCCAGACGCCTAAGTTGATGAACACTCCTTTCAAGTCATGGGTCTTTCTGAGGCCTTGTATGTCTTCGGTCACAACTAAAGGGAAATCCGGCACATCGTCGACTGCGTGACCTCTCCTTGTCACCAACTCTTTCGAGGCTGTTGCAGCAATCGCGGAGTATACAGCGAAGCGCCTTTCTTTCTTCGGGATCTTCTTCTCAATCTTCCTCTGGGCAACCGGGGGATGGGTCTGTCTTCCGCCGACTATACCTGGTGCGAAGGCAGCTCTCCTCATATCTCTCAGCCTTGGAACCCTAGACATGCCGAACCCTGTTCCCCAAGATTCAGCCGTCGTTCTCTTACCGGCTAATACATCCCTTCCCTGCGGTTGAAGTCTATGAGATTGAAGGGCTATTACGGCTCGTTTTATGACATCTGGCCTAAGACTTGTCTTGAAGACCTCTGGAAGACGGATTCTACCGACCCGTTTCCCTTCGAGGTTGTAGACTCTGCAGGAGATTTCGCCCATTGTCTTCTCCCCTCATTATGCGCCTTGAGGTGACTCAAGCGATACGTAGGTGATCTGCGGCGGGCTTCCGCTGATCCCCTTTGGCACCCTGGCTGAGTACCTCAGTCTTATCAGGCGTTTCGCTGTTCCAGGGATGCTCCCCTTCAACATGACGTACGTGTTTCTCAGGATGCCGTAGCGGAGGAACCCTCCTTCTGGCGTGACTTCTTTTCCCACTTTGCCGATTCTCAAGACACGTTTGTTGAACTCTGTTCTTTGATGGTATCCCATCTGGCCCGCTCTTGGAACAGTGTAGAGAACTCTGGCTGGTCCCCATGCTCCTAGGGTGCCGACGCCTCTTTTCGTCTTGTTGGATTTGTTTTGGAGGATTCTTACACCCCATCTTTTGACTGGTCCCTGCCAACCCTTTCCCTTGGATACAGAGATTGCATCAACAAACTGCCCTTCCTTGAAGACCTCTTCAAACGTCACAGTTTTGCCGAGGAGATCCTTGACATACTCAAACCGTTCTTTTACCGTGCCTCCGCCGATTCCGATCTCCATAACGTCGGGTTTCTTCTTCGGAACCTCTGCCAGCCTAGGCTGTGTAGCCGCTGTAACTCGGAACTCAACTATCTTTTCGAGGTTCTCCTCCATCTTCTTAAGATTCTCGTCAGGTTTGGCTTCGATGGGTATTCCTTTGATCCTTTCGAAGTCTTTCGGCAAAGAGCTGGCCCACGCTTCGGTGAAGGTCTTCAACCCGTTTAGGTCTCTAGCATAAGCCCTGACTGCGCATATAAGCATTGGAGGGGTGTCCAGAATTGTGACTGGGTAGATGACCTCCTTGCCGAAACTGGGTGAACGTTGCCTGTCCTCAACCAAGAAGGCGTACGTCATCCCAGCCTTGTAGCCAGCGAAACCCAGCAGAACTGGGCCTTCATCAACCTCGGGCCAAAAGCGTATCCTACCTATCGGACGTGAAGCCTGCCCTCTAGGCAGATAAGCCAACGAACCTCTTTTTGGACCGTGCTTCTTTCTATGGCCCACCGGTCTTCAACTCCTACCAGTGTCTTTGTGAACTTGGCTAGCTATGGGGCTAGCAATTATCAACATGAAGCTAGCTTATATAAACCTTCTTTTCCGCAATCCCGCCTCTTTTGCGCCTGACGACGAGCGATCTAGAGTACGCTGTTGTCTGTCTTTATATGCCGTAGGGCGGCTGTGCATCATAAATTTTCTGCATTAAGTGAACGTTCCAGAGCTTTCCGAATTTTCGTCCAACCTCCTTCATAACGCCTATATGTTGGAACCCAACCGATTCGTGAAGGTGAATGCTTGCCTTGTTGCCCTCTGCGATTCGAGCAATGATTGTATGTAGACCTACCCTTTGGCCTTCTTGAACGATCTCTTCGAGGAGTCTTCTGCCAATACCTTTTCCCTGATGCTCCTCCTTAACGTAGAGCGAGATTTCAGCGGTATCAGAATAGGCGCATCGATCTGACCACTTGCTTAGAGAAGCCCACCCCACGACGAAGCTATATTGCTCTGCGACCAAGATTGGATATTTCGGACCGTGACCCGCGAACCACATCTTCTGCTCCTGAAGGGTCTTCGTCTGAGTATCGAAAGTAGCCACGGTTCTGAGGATAGCTTCGTTGTATATCTCAGTGATGTCGCCCAAATCCTCCAAAGTTGCTCGTCTTATCGCTATCATTCCCGAATCGCCTTTACGCTGCCAGAGAATATCGGACAAAGCCTGCTTAATTCTTTTCGAATCTCTCCAAGAATAGGCGCGATAGATCATGGCTCTGGACCTCGGCCAAGTCAATCTTCAGAAAGAAACTGATCAAGACCCATGAAGCACGGCGTGTGGAAGTCTTTTAAGAAAAAAGCGCGGAAATGCGTACTAGGTGAGCCCCGATTATGAAACAGACTAAGGCCAGAAAGCCAGTCTACCGAGACCCAAGCCAGCCGATCGACAGAAGGGTCGACGATCTGCTCCGCAGGATGACCCTGGAGGAGAAGATCGGCCAAATGTGCCAATACAGCGGATTCTCAGAGGGTTCTGAGGCACTGGTCAAGGAGGGAAAGGTAGGTTCATTTCTGAACGTTCCCGGCGCTGAGAACTCAAACAAGATCCAGAAGATTGCAGTAGAGCAGTCTCGTCTAGGAGTCCCCCTGATCTTTGGGCTCGACGTGATACACGGCTACTCGACAATATTCCCGATTCCTTTGGGGTGGGCTAGCAGTTGGGACCCCGAAATGGTTAGAAAAGCAGCCTCCATCGCGGCGAGGGAAGCTGCAGCCGACGGCGTGCATTGGACTTTCGCGCCCATGGTTGACATTGCTAGAGACCCGAGATGGGGCAGGATTGCGGAAGGAGCTGGTGAAGATTCATGCTTGGGTTCTGCCATGGCTAGGGCGTTGGTTGAAGGGTATCAGGGAGCCGACTTAGCCAATCCTGAAACCATTGTTGCCTGCCCGAAGCACTATGTGGCCTACGGTGCAGCCGAGGGCGGGAGAGACTACAATACAGTTGATATTTCCGAACGAACTCTACGGGAAGTCTATCTGCCGCCTTTCAAGGCTGCCGTTGAAGCAGGTGCAGGAACCATCATGAGCGCCTTCAACGATCTGAACGGCATTCCCGCCTCTGCCAACCCGCATACTCTGACAGAAATCCTTCGTGAAGAATGGGGGTTTGAGGGGTTCGTTGTCAGCGACTGGAATTCCATTGGCGAACTTGTCAACCATGGGATTGTTGGGACGCCAGCTGAAGCGGCGAGGGAGGCAGTCAACGCTGGTGTTGACATGGACATGTGTAGCGACGCATATCGAACGAGCCTGGCACAATTGGTCAAAGAGTGCAAGATCTCTGAAAAGACAGTGAATGACGTTGTTAGGCGAATCCTCAAGATAAAGCTCAGGCTAGATCTTTTCGAACGTCCATACGCCGATCCTGAGCGCGCACGTAAGGTCATACAAAGCAAAGAACACATAGAAGCCGCTCTCGAAGTGGCCCGAAGATCTATCGTACTTATGAAGAACGAAGGCGGTCTTCTCCCTCTGAGAAAGGATCTGAGATCGGTGGCGGTTATAGGTCCCTTGGCGGACAACCGCACTGAACCTCTTGGTTCATGGTCTTGTATGGGGAACCCTAAGGACGTTGTCACCGTTCTCGAAGGCATCAAGAGCAGGGTCTCGCCTAGAACTGAGGTTCTCTACGCAAAGGGTTGTGAGATTGAGGGAACATCGACTGACGGCTTTGAGGATGCAATCAAGATAGCCGAAGAGTGTGCAATCATCATCGCAGTTGTGGGGGAAGGTAGAGACATGAGTGGCGAGGCAGCCTCCCGAGCTTCTCTGGACTTGCCAGGAGTCCAAGAAGAGCTGGTCAGAGCCATCTGTGAAACAGGGGTGCATGTGGTTGAGGTGTTGATGAATGGGAGGCCTCTCTCGATCTCGTGGTCAGCAGAACACATACCGGCAATTCTGGAGACGTGGTTTCCCGGGATTCAAGGAGGGAACGCCATTGCGGACGTGATCTTTGGCAATTGTAACCCGGGCGGCAAGATACCGGTTGCATTTCCGCGCACAGTTGGCCAAGTGCCGATTCAATATAATCATAAGAACACGGGGCGACCTCCAACATCTGACAAGTGGACCTCCAAGTATCTTGACGTACCTTGGACTCCGCTATTCCCATTTGGGCACGGACTAAGCTATACACGCTTCGATTACAGCAACCTGCAGATAAATCGGAAAGGCAAAGGCCGCGCTGAGAAGATCGAGATCAGCGTGGATGTGAAGAACACCGGCGAGCTTAAGGGCGACGAGGTGGTTCAACTCTACCTGCGAGACCTTGTTTCCAGCGTGACCAGATCGGTCAAGGAGCTCAAAGGGTTCAAAAGGATAGCACTCGAACCGGGCGAGATGAAGACGGTGAGCCTTACCCTAACTACTGACCATCTGTCTTTCCTTAGCCGCGACCTAGACCGCGTTGTGGAACCGGGTGTCTTCAGGGTGATGGTCGGCAGCTCCTCAGAGGATATAAGGTTGACTGGCAGTTTCGAAGTGGAGAGACGTCTGCAGCTGACCTAAGGACATGCCATGAGAACACCCTCGGTCTTCAGTCTGTGAAGCATGCTTCGACGACTGCGCTATTCCAGAAAGGCCTTCGCACGAGGTGACTTTCTCCGTTACGAAAGGTCAGTTAGAGGAGACCTTCCGAAACTGCGGTTTTCGCGGTCTTCTTGACGAATCCCTCTATTTCTTCAAGCGATGTGGGCCCACTCATCGGCCCCAGCTTTGTTACCTTTATTGCTCCAGCGGCGCCAGCGAACTCCAACGTCCTTCTCAATGGCCAATCTCTAAGCAGACCGTACACGAATGCCGCGTCGTAAACATCTCCAGCTCCGGTCGGGTCGACCTCTGAGACCTTGAAGGCAGGTTCGAAGACTGTTTCGTCACACGTAACTGCCAGGGCGCCTTTGGCACCCATTTTAATCACGGCCATCTCTGGTCCCATCTTCAAGAGCTCTCTTCCCGACCCGACTGGATTGCTGATTCCAGTCAACGCCTTAGCCTCGTCCCTGCTTGGGAGCACTACTCGGCCAGCTTCGAGCAGGGGTTTGCATATCTTGCGGATGGTTTCGATGTCCAGAAGCTCGGGTCTGAGGTTCGGGTCGAACGTCACGGTGACACCGGAATCCCTTGCTTTCTCCGCAGCTTTATAGCACGCCTTCCTGCTGCTACCGCTGAGAGCCAAGGCAGAACCCATAACGTGCACATACTTGGAGCTAGAGACGTACTCTTCTTCTATGTCCTCAGGGGAGAGCTGTCCAGCCGCTGCGTGACGAAGGTGGAATATGAACTTCCTAGAGCCGGAAGAGTAGTACATGTTGAAGGCTGTGCCCGTCGTGTATCCCTTTGCGACGCGGATATGGCTTATGTCCACTCCGTCTTTCTTGAGACGGTCAAGGAGAAGCTCACCAAACTCGTCCTCCCCCACTACGCCGATAAAGCCGGTTTGGGCTCCAAGGCTTGCAGCTGCGTCTATGAAAATAGCCGGTGCCCCGCTCGGGTAGGGTCCGAGATAGACTCCTGGAACATTGTGGGGCACATCCAAGTCCTTGCGCATAATCTCAACCAAGAGTTCCCCTAGGCTGATTATTTCTGGACACAACTCGAGACACCCTACAATCGGTATCTCAGAGGCGTTCCGCTTAATTAGCCTTGCGAGCAAACCCAGAATCAGGCTCCTCCCTCGGCGACCTCGGCTTTTTGCCAATGGTTTGCTGTCGTGAGAAGGAAATCGGATGTGGCGAGCCGTGGATTCGCCTATCAGATGCATGCCAACGTGAGCCAAAACTTAAGAGTACGAAGAACCAGATAACAGTGCCAAGAGCGAGTTCTTCGGTGGCGAATTCGGATTGAAACCCGTTCCCTTCCGCGATGTCCACCTAGACTTTCACACCAGCGGCCTCATTCTGGATGTTGGCGCTGATTTTGACCCTGAAGAGTTTGGGCGAACTTTTGCAGAGGCGCACGTCAACTCCGTATGCGTCTTCGCCCGGTGTCACCACGGATACTGCTACTACCCAACCAAGATAGGCACCCCCCATCCGGGGTTGACCCGACCCGACCTCCTAGGCGACATGATCAAGGCCCTAAGGGCTTTCAACATCAGCCCGGGCGTCTACACAACGGTCGTCTGGGACGAACTGACTAGCCAGCTGCACCCTGAATGGCGACAGGTAACGATCGACAAGACCTTCATAGGAGGCGAATGTGCGGGGTGGAAGTGGCTATGCATGAACACGCCCTACGCGGAATGGGTGGAGGACCATGTGCGGGAAGTATTGTCGGGCTACAGTTTCGATCGGCTTTTCGTCGACATCGTCATGCAATGGCAAGATGGATGTGCTTGCGACTATTGCCTTGCTGACATGGAGAAGAGCGGTCTTGACCCTAAGAGCCCATCTGATCGCCGCCTCGAAGCAATGCGGGTTAGAAGCCGCTTCATCGAGAGTATTGCCCGAGTCGTTAGGGAGTACGATCCCGAGTTGCCCGTCTACTTCAACCGTCCATGGCCTCTCTCCGCTCATCTCGAAGCAACCTTGAGACGTGACCTATCGCATTACGGCTACATGATTATCGAGTCTCTTCCTTCGGGGTTTTGGGGCTATAACCACTTTCCACTGCTCGCCCACTACTTCATGCATAAGGGGATTCCTGCGGAGTCTCATACCGGTCGGTTTCACACATCCTGGGGCGACTTTGGAGGGCTCAAGAACCAAGCAGCCTTGGAGTATGAATGCCTACGGATAGTATCACGCGGTATCAGATGCGGAGTCGGAGACCAGTTGCATCCCCGAGGACGGCTCGAACCGTCCACGTATAAGCTCATAGGTTCAGTTTACAAGCAGATCGAGAGCCTTGAACCTTGGCTTGTTGACACGGAGCCAGTTGCTGAGATTGGGATTGTCACCGCTGTTGGAACTGGTCCAGAAGGCGTCCTCGAAACGGACCAAACCTCGGAGGAAGGGGCAATGCGTATGCTTATGGAACTTGGACACCAGTTTCTCATCGTCGACGAGTGGGACGACCTCTCAAGATTCCGCCTTCTCATTCTCCCAGACCATGTCTATCTCTCCGACGGTCTTGTGGATAAACTGGACAGATTTCTGGATCAAGGAGGAAAGATCGTGGCAAGTCATGCTTCTGGCCGTAGGCTTAAGAGTGATATCTGCCCTCTTTCTGGATGGCCTGCCCGTTGGACTGGAGAGAGCCGTTACTCAGTCAACTATCTGCGACCCGTTTCGAGGAAGCTTGGCCCAGACATTGAAGAGTACGACTATGTCCTCTACGACCCGGCGGCCTCTGTGGAGGCACTCTCCGGCGCCAATGTTCTAGCTACGATTATTGAGCCCTACTTCGAACGAACCGCTGCACACTTCTGCTCTCACCGTCAGACACCGCCCGCAAGGGACTCTGGACGCCCAGCGGTCCTTGAAACCGAGAGCATAGCCTATTTCGCTGCTCCCATCTTCCGCGCTTACCGACGCTTCGGCAATCTTGTCTACAAGCTTCTCGTCAGGAATGCGATCAACCGTCTGATGCCGAACCCAATGCTTAGGCATAACCTACCGTCAACGGCGGAAGTCGCAGTTCGGCGTCAAGGCAACAATTACGTCGTCCACTTGCTTCACTACGTTCCCCAACGCCGCGCTGATATAGACACTGTAGAAGATGCGCTCCCACTCACGGATGTGCAGCTCGGACTCCACGCCTACGGTACAGGAGCTTATCTTGTTCCTGAAAGGGAAGAACTCGCCGTGCGCCACAAGGACGGTTACACATATGTGACCATTCCAGTTGTAAAAGGACACGCGCACATCATGCTAGAAGCCGAGCCCAGCCCATAGCCCCCCCATAGCGATTTCTGGGCTGCAGAATGATGATTGACCACAAACCCGCCCTTTGAACTCAATAGTTATGCAACTAGGAAGGGGCATGCGTCACCAGAATGCGGAGCTTTCCGGCTTTCAGAACGATCGGAACCTGCCAGCTCACTCTTAAATAACGCGGACCTTAGGATAAGATGCGGATGGCGCTATGGTGACCGAGGAAGATATCATAATTCTGATGACCAAGAGCCTGCCAAAGTGCCCTCTCTGTGGCTCCGATTCAGGATACAATGTCACTAGCGTCATCAAGGGCAGCATCCAATGCAAAGAATGCGGCGCTGAATGGTCTTCACTCGACTTCGTGACCTCTTCTAGGCTTGAGAGACTGAAGATAAGGGAGTTCCCCCATGGCGTTCATTCATACATTGTGGGGAAGCATTTGCTGAAGCAGTATCAAGAGCATCCAGTTAGCTTCTGGAAGTCATTAAGACTGTCTGAGAAAGAACCGCATGAAGCCGGACCACTAGCATCAGAGCTTCTTCGACCTTCGATAGTGGAGCTTCTGATCCTATCCGTGATAGTGCTCATCGGAGGCTATTTCAGGCTCACGAACCTGACCGAGATTTCTTCTTGGCATGACTATGATGAGGGAGTTCACAGCCAGGCCGCAATCCTTTACATACAGGGCTATGCGCCCTACAAAGATTTCTTCTTTGCACATCCGCCGCTGATTCTCTACGTTCTAAATGTGCTTTATAGGTTCAGTGGTCCAAACTTGGGAGCGGGAAGGATGTTTTCCGCGGTGCTTAGTACGCTGACAGTGATTGTTACATATTTCATCGGAAGAACATCCGGAAGCCCAATAACCGGGTACATAGCGTCCGCCTTCGTCGCGTTCGATGGTTACACAATCTACAACTCAAGGAAACTAATGCTTGAACCTGCAATGACCTTCTTCACGTGCCTGTCATACCTTGCCTTTCTTTGCTCGATTATGCAGAAGGAACAACGAACGAAGGACTGGCTAACACTGCTCTCGGGCATTGTCATGGGACTATCAATCTCTTCAAAGTTGGCAGCAGTCTTCAACTGGGCGCCACTTTTCATCTTCCAAATCCTCAGAAGAGATAAGAGAGCTCTAAGCCTCTTCCTACTCTCAAGCATAGCCTCCGTGATCATTCTGCTAATCCCCTTCTTGGCCTCCGCTCCGGGGGAAGTTTTGAAACAGATTCTCGTGTTCCAAGTTTTGCGGCCCGCGGACGGGACCCCGAAAGATGAAAGGCTAGGTTGGATGACCAGTCACGAGCCTGACCATATAATAGTCAACCTCGGCATACTTTCGCTTGTGATCATGGCTCTCATGTACCTTTTGCAGAGATACCTTCACATTCGTCGGGGAACACCCCGTTCAACCTCTGATGCTCATCTTGCCTTACCAGTCCTCTGGGCTCTCTCAGTCTTGTTCATGTTCCTGAACACCAAGTCGTTCTATGGGCACTACATAGAACAGATAATCCCTCCGTTCGCTTTGCTCATAGGAAATCTGGCAACCGAAGTGCCGAAGGCTATCTCCAGCCTGAAAAAAACTCGAAGAGCCTTAGGGACAGCCTCAAAGGTGATATTGGTGCTCGGCTTGGCAGCTGCCGTAGCTTTCCAGTTAACGATTGTGAGTTCGCAGAGGGTCCCTGCATGGGAAGACGGTTGGCATAGATGGATAGCCAATGAGCTAGCTAAGTTCACGGGTCGGGAGGACAAAATACTGACCTTCGAACCCCTCTTCACATTCATGGCCGAAAGAAAGCCGGCAGGCTTGATGTGCGACAGCTACGGGACCATGCTCTACACAGGCCTTGGCTTGCGCGAAGAAGACTTTTCCTCGGCTTTTGTCCGGGCATTAACTGAAAGGGAGTATTACACATGGCCGATGCATGATCCTCAAGCTCAAGAGTACGTAGTGAATCTTGTCGACCAAAGCGACTACGTCATCCTCGGCGACTACAGGTCAGATTGGCAGCTCAAGAAAGAGACGATTGACCAGATACTGTCCAAGACCATAGTTGTGAAAGATCTGGGAGGCATACGAGTGCTAGTCCGGTCAAACTCTACTGCCTTAACTGAAGCTCCTGGCTCCCAGTCGACAGATCAATAGACAGAGGAGCTGTTGCACTTGCATCCACTTGCGCCCTCATCCATGGTGAGCACCTAGACGGAGTGGCTAGCGGATTAGAGCTTGAACTCCGACTGCCAAGTACCAGCCTTCTTTCCGCCGTGAGAAGAGGACGAGCAAGGATCTACAGAGACCTGAGCCTAGCAGGGTCTCGGTTTCAATGTTAGATGGAGAACTGGGCAACTATGCAGGCGATGATCAACGCTACGGCAAGTATCACAACCATTTCAGGCTTGATTCGCATCCCGGGCGTATCTTCCTCGAAAAACCTTAGTAAACCGGCACCTGCAGCCGGCATGGGAGCACCCGACTGCCTTCTCTTCTTCCTGCTGCTCATAGCCTTCAATCCAGAGCCTAATCTGATCCAGAAAGACATGCAAAGACTAATTAAGTTTGCGCTTGCCAAGGGCAGCTGGTTCTTAGAGACACGAAATCCGAAGCATTTCGTCTTTAGAGATTCTGGATCGAAAGTTTAAATTAACCCTGCATGGGAATATAGAGTATGCAGACCAAGTTCATATTTATCACTGGGGGCGTCATCTCCGGCCTAGGCAAAGGAATTGTGACCTCCTCCATCGGCAAGATGCTTCAGTTCCGGGGATTCAGAGTCAGCGCCTGCAAGATTGACCCTTATATCAATTTTGACGCAGGGACGCTGAGGCCAACGGAGCATGGCGAGGTTTGGGTTACAGAGGATGGTGGCGAAATCGATCAGGACTTGGGACACTACGAGAGGTTCCTCGACGTAAGCATAGCAAGGAGCCACAACATAACTACCGGGCAAGTCTACCATGAGGTCATATCGAAGGAGAGGGAAGGAAAATATCTAGGCCAGACTGTTCAGCCGATACCTCACGTTACCGATGAGATAAAGAAGAGGATAAAGGAAGCAGCCAAGAATTCAGGCGCGGATTTTCTCCTCGTCGAGATTGGGGGAACGGTAGGCGACTACGAAAACATCCTTTTTCTTGAGGCCGCGCGACAGATGAGACTCGAGAAGGAGAAGGTTGTATACGTTCATGTGGCCTATTTGCCGATACCGAAGAGCCTAGGCGAGATGAAAACTAAGGCGGTCCAGCACTCAGTGCGTGAACTCAGAAACTTTGGCATACAGCCAGACTTCATAGTAGGCAGGTCAGACATGTATCTGGACGATGTTAGAAGGAAGAAGATCGCCCTATTTTGCGGCGTAAGCGAGGACGACGTGATATCGGATCCCGAGATCGAGAACATCTACAAGGTGCCCCTGATCTTCGAGCAAGAAAAGTTCGGAGACAAAATCCTAAGCAAACTCAGGATGAAAAGTAGAAGACCGAGCGATGAGGAATGGGCCGAATTCGTCAAGAAGGTTGAGACTCTAACTGAAAGTGTGAAGATAGGCATTGTTGGAAAATACTTCGATATAGGCAGGTTCCAGCTTCCAGACTCCTATGTTTCAGTGATAGAAGCCATCAAACACGCGGCTTGGCACAACGGCAGAAAGCCTTCCCTCGACTGGATTGATTCTAAGCTCTTCGAAGAAAAAACCGAAAACCTCTCAATTCTGAAAAAGGTTGACGGCGTAATCGTACCCGGGGGATTTGGCGCAACTGGAGTTGGAGGCAAGATCATGGCAGTGGAATATGCTAGAGAGAGAAGGATCCCGTTTCTTGGTCTTTGCCTCGGCCTGCAACTTGCTGTCGTCGAATTTGCCAGGAATGTCTGTGGATTGGAAGGCGCAAACAGCACAGAAATCGATCCAGATACGCCATACCCTGTTATCGATCTTCTGCCGGAACAGAAGAAGATTCTCAAGG
>Ga0129297_10000484_pt1 | contig 18919 bp, 21 predicted proteins | sample I18A1metaG_FD_94708 | JGI IMG/M metagenome (GOLD analysis project Ga0129297, IMG submission 94708) | Lake sediment bacterial and archeal communities from Gulf of Boni, Indonesia to study Microbial Dark Matter (Phase II) - ​I18A1 metaG | ecosystem: Environmental > Aquatic > Freshwater > Lake >... | reverse complement strand
GTCGTTAGATCTTCTACCTCTCCGAGCCTCGTTGGCATAACTCCGATTGCTGACGCACGCCTGGTCTACGATTGGCTGAGCGAGAGCGGAAGCGGAAAGATTCGACAGTTTGCGAAGATAACGCGCAACACCGAAACCTATGACATCCCCGTGTTCGTCTTCGCTTTCGGAGGGGATTACAATTTCGGCTTCACGTACAAGGAATTGATTGCGAAAGACCTCGATTTCGACAGAACAATTTGGGGCGTCTCACTATACGACATGGTCCTCATAAGTCACTCAGAAGACGACCTACATAGAGGGGACTTGGTCGCACCCAAGCAAGCAGGCCTAGGATTCGGATTTACGAACACTGTCATACACGAAGTCGGTCACATGCTCGGACTAATGCATCCCTTCGCAACTTACAACGATCCAACCGAGAACTTCGTCTCCTCTGTCATGGCTTACTACCCGTACGAAGATGCTTTCAGTCAATTCGACAAAGACGCATTACTCAGAGGTTACGCTGACCAGCTGATCCGCGACTCAACGCAGCTTCTCAGTTCGTCCCCTTTCGACCTCATCAATTGGTCGAGCATCAATTCGGCGCAGTCGAAGCTTAGTGATGCTGAGACAGCATACGACGAAATGAACTACACCAGAGCCGCGGAAAGCGCATATACGGCTTATGTGAGTGCTTCCCAGGCAAACCTCCTTGCAGGTGGCGGAACCTTCTCAAGTCGAACCTTTGCCTTGGGAGTCGGTGTCTTCTCGTTCTTATTCGGAATCCTGATCGCGCTTATCCTATTGCGGCGAAGGCGCAGAGTCCCCCAAGAAACCCTGCACGTTTCAGCAGCCCCAAAGTGCTCTGCGTGTAGAGGCAACCTTAGTTGGATTCAACAGTACCAGAGATGGTACTGCTACAACTGCAAGCGCTACGAGTAACGGTCAGCGCCTTATGACAAACCACAGAACCAGAAGTACGACTATCACTACTATGAACGGGAGAAGAGTCGTTTGCAGGGCCGCAATGACTACCGCTACGTAGTCCCTCCACTCTAAGTTCACTTCCGTCTCCTTCTTCTCCTCTGGCATATGGAAACGCACCCAGTGGACCGATGCCTACTCCCTCGCCCCGAGATATAAGGCGGTAAGCGCTATTGCGACCAGGCCAACCGCAGCGTACAACGACAAAGCCGCAACGTCAGAGGCCGTGGGCATTATTTCTGGGAGAAGACCGAATCCCACGGATAGTGTGAACAAGGCTCCAGCGACCAAGAAGATTGTCCTGCGAAACCTGAGGAAGCACGATTGCAGATTAGCAGAGACATTTTCGGAGGGACCCTGCTTCACTCGTCGAGCCACCATGTCGTACGGCTTAAGCGAGGAGACCCCTTCAGTGAATATGACGGCCACGGCTAAGTGAGAAGTGAATATCACGAGCGCCGCGTTGAAAAACAGCTCTGAAACCAGTACAGCGAGCAAGGCTGCATATCCGAAAAAGTAGCTCATGGTGCCCACTGCCAATAGCCCCATTACGAGCGCGACAGCGAAGAAGAAGGTGCCAAAACCGGAGTAGGCGTTCGAGAAAGCTTCCAGAAATCTCCCCTGAAGAACTAATGCCGGATAAAGGAGAAAAACTGCGTAGAGGCCTATCCTGAAGGCGGCTATTTCGAATGTCCGCTCATGGAATGTCAATGCCGTATGGGACGCTCCCTGATCATGCTTACTGCTGTTCGGATAGGCCTGTCTGATGGAATTTGTATGACTCTTACCTCCGCGTTCTTGATCTGCTGAATCGTTGCTCTGCGCTTTAGGGAATACATGAGCCTGGCAGCTCTGAGCACGAGGTCATTTTCCGCGGCTTCTTGTTTTGTTGGGATACTCGTAACTACGGCTGTGCGTTCCTGCTTTCTTTTCACGGCGATGGCTGTCCTGGATATGGCTTCCGAGGCAAGAGCCGATACGAGCAAGACCTCGCAACGTGGCATCTCTTCAAGGAGCCTTTGAAGATATGTCGAAGGCTCCCCTGTACCGCCGGGCTCCGCGGTTACGAGCTTGTCGAGCACCTTAAGTAATTGTCTTCGACCGCTTTCGATCTTAACGTGAGAGGTGCTCTCGCCAAGAACTATCAGGCCGAGTCGGTTTCGCGTTCTGAGCAGGTAGGTCGCAATAGCCGCCGCTGTTCGCACAGTCCATTTTAGGATCCCTATCTGGGATGGTGTCAGGTCGACGAACAGGTAGATGTTTGTCACATGCTCGCGTTCGTACTCGTTGGAAAACAGTGATCCCGTCCGCGCGGATGCTTTCCAATTGATACGTCGTAGTTCGTCGCCAGGTAGGTACTCTCTGATTCCGAAGAACTCCGTTCCGACGCCAACATTGCCCGAGCGAAAGGTTCCAATCTCGGGCTGCGCGGTGCGCGATTCAAGCGAGAAGTCTGACAAGTCCTCGATCGGCGGAAGGACTGAAAGGTATGTGGGCTTGCCTGTCCCGAGCTCGCGCTCCCTTAGCCCGAACTCATCACTTGCCCTGGCCTGAGGTGCGGGGAGAAGATAATGTCCTCTGAAATTCGCGGTCATGACGCCTGAAATCGTTTCTTGCGATTTCGGTCCAATGAGTGCGGCATAGTTTGTACTGCCCTCAGTGACCTCAAAACCTTCGGGAAAACTTTCAGCCACGTGAATGAGAGCCGTCTCTTGAGACTCGTTTTCTACCATTAGATTGACTTGAATGGGTTGCTCTTCAAGAGCTCGATCGCTCGATAGTCGTCTTTGAAACGCAACCGCCCTGTTCGGGCTCAGAGTCAGCGCTAATGAGAGAAGAAGGTAAGATAAGATGACTGCCGACGCTAGAATTAGACGACCCACTTGAAGGGCGAGACCTAGCCAGAAAAGTACGATTGCGGTTTCGAGCAGCAGGGTAGCCTTGCGGGTCCACGTACTAGGCTGTCCGAGGAGCCTTCGTCTCATCCAATATTCCCTTAACGATTTCCTCTGCTTTCGTGCCAGCCAGCCAAGTTCCACTCTTTAGAAGAAGTCTGTGAGACAGCGCCGAAACTGCCACTGCCTTGACGTCCTCCGGAATTACGAAATCCCTCCCGGCCAACGCGGCCTTGGCTCGAGAGAGGTGCAAAATAGCTAAGGATCCCCTCGGGCTGGAGCCCAACCCAACCAATGAATGATTTCTGGTCCTTTGGACGATCTCGACTGCATATTCTTTGATTGTCTCATCTACGTGAACTTGATCGGTTACCTGTTGGGCCTCCTGAAAGACCTCTGGAGTCATCACCGAGTTAACCCTGTAGTCATCAGTCTGGGAGATGACGCGGCGTGTGAGAATTTCGACTTCCTCTTGTTTGTTCGGGTATCCCACGCTAAGTCGCATCATGAACCGGTCTATCTGTGCCTCCGGCAAGGGGTAGGTTCCCTCGTATTCTATCGGATTCTGTGTCGCGATGACTATGAAAGGCCTCTCAAGCGGATAGGTGTCTCCTTCAATCGTTACTTGTCGTTCTTGCATGCCCTCGAGAAGCGCCGATTGAGTTTTTGGTGGAGCGCGGTTTATCTCATCTGCGAGCAGTATGTTCGCAAAGATAGGACCACGCCTGAGCTTGAATTGTCCATCCCGCCGATCGAGAATGTACGTACCTGTAATGTCTGCGGGCAACAGATCAGGCGTAAACTGAATCCTACGAAACTTGCAGCCGAGAGCCTGTGCAAACAGCTTGGACATTAGCGTCTTCGCAAGGCCGGGGAAATCCTCGAACAGAATATGGCCATTTGCTAGAAACCCAGTAAGAACCAGTTCGAGTGTTTGACGTTTTCCGACAATGACTGTTGATAACTCACCAAGCAGTCTATCGCAGATACTCCCCAAATCCTCTATTTTCATTTCAACTCACTTTCGGCCTTCTCAAGCACCCTTATTGTCTTCTCGAATTCTGAGAGCATCTCTTCGCGCGGTATCGGAGCTTTCCGCACCAATGACTCGGGCACATGGTCCCTGACGAAGCGAATCAAGTCTTGATCCTCTAATATCTGATTTACTAGCTCCGGGCGAGATTCGGGGATTCTGGCCATGGAGTAACCTTTCATAGCTAGCGCCGTTTGGACGATAGTCTGCGCGATATCTCTCTGCAATGTCTGCAAGCCTGCGGGTCGTTGAACGGCGCGTCTGATTCGCCTGGCAAGAACGCTGACATCGTCCTCACTCGTCGTCGAAGGTTTCCTAGGCATCAATGCCGCCTTCGTTTTGCGAGTGTGAGCGAGAACCGATCCTCCGATGTCGTTCAAGATTATGGCTGTGGATGATAGTAGCATCAACCACCACAGCAGTGAGGTTAATTCGGCGAAGGCATTCATTTCTGAACTGCACTCGAACTTCCCAGACTGATAGATGTACTGTAGCGACAGGCCTCTTCTGCCTGTGTTTCACTAATGGAATGAAGGCTGAACTTGGCCTCCTCGAAGAGAAGAGTGAGTTTCCACAGGGAATCCCCCAGCATCGGTTTAACCTCTTTTGTTCTCACACAGACATCCGAAGGCGTATCTGAATCAGGTATGGTCAAACCACCTGACTGAAGAGATGCACATGCAAGTCGGTAGCTCTGTATGACGACCTCACGAGGCGTATTCGCTACAATGCCAGTAACCCTTGGTGGCATCGAAGGCTTGACCGCGTAACCTTCCCCCCCACGCCGGAGTTTTACGACGATAAGGACTATCGCTAAGAGTGACGCCAGAAAAACGAGTGCGTTGAAACTTGCTGAGAAGTATGGGGTGCTATTCAGGGCTTCTCGAAGCTTGATAAGGTCCTCTTGAAGGGATCCGGGGGGCTGTGGAACTTGAACTACCGACGCCTGAGACTGCTGCTGTGTTGGGCCGATTTGTTGTTGGGTCGGGGTGTTCAGCGTCGGTCTTGGGGCATTTACGGCTGCGGTTCCGATTAGGGAGGCAACTCCGAACATCAATAGCATTAGCGCTATTGCCTGTCTCTTGTGCTTCCTAGCCCACTCGAGAAAATGGTATGTGCTGACCAACGCGAATAGTACGAATGGCAGATAGAAACCAATTTCGGATTGCCATGATAACGCAGGAGACGTACTTCCTCTGCCCTCGAGGATCTTGGTTTCTGCGACCGCCGAGAAAGCGAGAAGTATTAGTGCAAGGCTCGCGAGAACTCCTCTCTCGCTCACCCGCATGCTGCTCTTGCTTCCTGGACTATCACGCCTTGCGTGATATCTCCGCGATCGGTATTGGTGCTGACAATTTCAGCTCATAGTGACAGGAGACTAGGTGACCTGGTTGTCGCGCTAGCAGCGACGGCTCCTTTTCCTTGCAATAGTCGGTGGCATACGGGCACCTTGTTCTAAACCTGCAGCCCGACGGGATGTTGACGGGACTTGGAATGTCGCCAGCAAGGACGACCCTCTCCCTCGTTAGAGCGGGGTTGGGTATGGGAAGTGCGGAGATAAGGGCATGCGTATAGGGGTGTTCGGGCCTCCGGTAGATTATCTCTTTCTCAGCCGCTTCCATCATCGCTCCGAGATACATGACGCCGACGCGGTTACTCATGTGCTCGATGACGCTCAGGTTGTGTGAGATGAAGAGGTACGTCAGATTAAACTCCTTCTGAAGATCTGAAAGAAGGTTCAGAATTTGAGCCTGTACCGAGACATCGAGGAATGAGGTAGGTTCATCAAGAATTATGAAATCTGGATCAGTTGTGAGCGCTCGCGCGACCGCTATTCTCTGCCGTTGGCCGCCACTGAACTCATGCGGGAACCTGTAGAGATGGTCTTCATTCAACCCAACTCTCTTGATAAGCTCCTTGGCCTTTTCGAGTGCCTCATCATCACTTTCGACGATCTTGTGATACTTCATCGGCTCCGTGAGAGCCCCCCTGATTGTTTGGCGTGGGTCGAGTGAGGCGTACGGGTCCTGGAACACTATGCCGAATCTCCTGCGCAAACGCCTGAAGGCCTCACCCTTAAGTCTCGTAACCTCTTGACCCCTGTAGATAATCTCACCCGCAGTAGGTTCGATTAGCCTAAGGATACACCTGCCTACAGTAGTCTTGCCTGACCCAGATTCTCCAACAAGACCGAAGGTCTCGCCTTCCTTGATTTCAAGGTCCACTCCGTCAACAGCTCTGACGTAACCCCTGACTCTCCCCAGAACCCCTCCAGTAATCGGGAACCATTTCTTGAGGCCCCTGATTTCGAGCACCGTCTGTGTCATGCTTTTCCTTCTCCATATAGGTGGCAGGCAACCGTGTGGGCCTTCCCTCCATGGATGAGTTCAGGCTTCTCAAGCTTGCACTTCTCAAAGGCAAACGGGCATCGCGGATGAAAACGACATCCAGAGGGCGGGTAGATAAGGTCGGGAACCGACCCCGGTATAGTCTCCAACCTCTCGAGTGGCCGGTCTATCATGGGGATTGCTCGCATCAGTCCTTGGGTGTACGGATGTAACGGGTTGGCGAAGAGTTCTTTCACGTCAGCAAGCTCAACTATGTTTCCTGCGTACATGACGGCAACGCGGTCGCAGAGCTCCGCAACTACCCCCAGGTCGTGTGTGATCAGCAGCGTAGAACCAGTCAACTCCTTCTTCAGTTGCCGCAGCAGTTCAAGAATCTGTGCTTGGATTGTCACGTCAAGCGCTGTCGTAATTTCGTCTGCAATGAACAGATCCGGGTTTCTAGCCAAGGCCATCGCGATCATGCATCGCTGCCGCATTCCACCTGAAAGTTCATGTGGGTACTCTTTGAGTATCCTCTCGGGATCAGGCAGCTGAACTTGCTTCAACACTTCAATGCTGAGTATCCTGGCGAGTTTCTTCTGCGCTGATTTCGACAGCCTAGCCGTAGAAGGAGCGCCTTCAGCGTTTTCCTTCGGTTGAGTGCCCTTGTCAGATCGCGCTTCAACCAGTGTATCTTCCATTTTTCTTTCAGCAGCTATTCGCGCCAGCTCGTCAGGATTCAGAAGGAAAACCTCCTCGAGCTGCTCGCCCAGCGTGAGAACCGGGTTGAGGAAAGTGGTAGGGTCTTGGAAGACCATTGCTATGTTGTTGGCCCTTATCTTCCGCATCTCTTCGGAACTGATTTCAAGTAGATTCTTGCCCGCGAGTATGATCTTTCCCTCGGTAACCGAAGCGTTCTCCGGGAGCAATCCAACTATAGTAAGCGCAGTCACGGACTTGCCGCAACCGGATTCGCCAACAAGCCCGAGAGCCTCTCCTTTTGTTACCATGAACGAGACGCCATCAAGCGCCTTTACCTCGCCCGCGTAAGTGTGGAAGTTCAGCCTCACGTTGCTCAATTGCAGCAGTGCTTCGCTTTTGTCCGGTGCCGATTCTGTCAATTCGTTACCTTCTCAGTCGCGGGTCCAAGATGTCCCTTATGCCGTCCCCCATGAGGTTGAAGGCGAGAGAGACCATCAATATGGCTATGCCCGGAAAGGCAACAAGCCACGGCGCCTGGAATATGTATGTTTGACCGGCTGTGATGAGTCGGCCGAGTTCAGGTGTCAGCGCGCTCGCCCCGAACCCGAGAAAACTCAACCCAGCAAACAATAGGATCGTTCCTCCGAGGTCTAAGGTCGCTTGAACAAGGACCGGGTAGATGGTATTCGGGACGATGTGTCTGAGTATTATTCGGACTCTTCCTATTCCCAAAGCACGGAGAGCATCAACGTACAGTTTCTCCTTCTCAGCCAGTACTTGCCCGCGCAGTATGCGGGTATAACCAGGCCAGCCAACGATAATTATTGCGAGAATCAGGTTGTTGAGTCCTCTCCCAATTGCTGCGGCGACTGCGATAGCAAGAATCAGTGTCGGTATGGAGAAGAAGACATCAGTTATTCGCATCATGGCCTCATCCAACTTGCCGCCCATGAATCCGGAAAAAGCGCCGAATAGAACGCCGATGACTAAGTCGGCTCCAACAATAGTCAAAGTTGCTGAAATGTCTAAGCGCATGGACAGCAAAATGATCTTGAGCAAGTCACGCCCGTAGTCGTCTGTTCCAAGCCAGTGCTCTGGACCGGGAGGAGCAAGGCGCCCCGGCAAGTAGATCGATGTCGCAACAGCAGGATTTATGACGACCGGCCCTATTACCGCGGCTATCAGAACCGCGACGGCAATGATAGTGCCGGCAAGGACTACCTTGTTCTGAATCAGCAGGTGTCCTGCGAACTTCAGTTCTGCGACAGCCGGAGACCAACTCGACGGTCGTCTTACTGCCATCAACTGTTCCTCCTCAATATTTTATCCGCGGATCCAAGTACGCGTAAAGTATGTCGACTGTGAGATTCGCGAACACAAGGATGAGTGCCGCAATCAGTGTAAAGCCCATTATTAGGGGGGCATCATTTCTTCCTATTGCGTTAACGGCAAGTCTCCCCATACCGGGCCACGCGAACACTGTCTCTGTCAGAGGCGCACCGCCGAGCAGACCGGCAACAGCGAGGCCAGCAACCGTAACCGTGGGAATCATGGCGTTCTTCAGCGCATGGCGGTAGATCACGACCCGTTCAGTCAGGCCTTTCGAGCGAGCCAGTATAATGTAGTCCTGCCTCAGAACCTCAAGCATGCTAGACCTCATGATTCTCATGATGACCCCCAGGGAGATGAACCCCAAAGCGAAGGATGGCAGAATCAAGTGCGCTACAACGTCTTCTGTCATAATGAAATTCCCAGTTACCACGGTGTCCACGACCATTAGGCCCGTGATCTGGGTGACCGGGTGCTCAAGCCCCAGTGTCGTGTCATACCTGCCGTTGGACGGAAGATTGGGCAGGCCAAGTAGGTGGAAGTAGTAGAAGAAGACGAGTTGAAGTAGCAAACCCAACCAGAAAACCGGGGTCGACACGCCCGTCAGCGCAACAATGCGCGATATGTGATCTGGAAGCTTGTTATTCTTCAAGGCGGATATTATTCCAGCGGGGATACCTGCTACCAACGTCCATATGATCGCTGCTATGGCGAGCTCCATTGTTGCTGGAAATCTTCCAGCCATTCCTTGAAGGACGGGTTGCGAAAGCGATCTTGAATACCCCCAATCGCCCCTTATCAGGTTCCACACATATACCGCGTAACGGATGGGCCAAGGATCATTCAGGTGGTAATACGCTATGAGCGCTGGGATGGCATCCTCGCGTGTCCTCTCGGTTATGTAGAGTGCTAACGGGTCGAGAAGGACTTGGGACAAGAAAAACACGATTATCGTGACGCCAACGAGTACGAAGACGAGGAGAAACATCCGGCGAACTATGTACTCCCATAGCTTCGTAGCATTGTCACCTTAACGTTTTGAAACATCACGAACTTTAGCGCTTCTTAAAAAGACATAGCCTTTTTTCAACATTAATCTCCTGTATCACGGATAACAGAGCGGGTTCACCACAGCTCCAGCCAGAAAAATAGGGGAAGGGGCGTTAAGGGTTCGCCCCTCTAGACGCTTTTCTTCACTATCGAGAAGACACCTATTGCAGGCAGTTGGATCAGGCTTAGGAACGATGGCTGTGCTGCCGAAGGGGCGGACATCGGAGCGCCCTTCTCAATCTCGTAGAAGTAGTAGCCGTAGATGGCTTGGTTGTAGTCTGAGATTCCCCCCGCCACAGAAGCGTTTGGTCGCTCACGCAGCCAAGACCGTGAGACCTGCTGGAATGTTCCATAGTTCAACCACAGGAACGCCCAGTCATCGTTTGTCATATGTTCGATCTGGCTGATGACCTGAAGTCTCTGCGTCGTGTCGGTGATAGTCGCTTGCTCATCGATTAGCTTCGTTACCTCTGGGTTGTTGTATCCCATTCTGATGGCGAAGGTTCCAGCGGTTCCGTGCGCAAAGGGTACAAGGAAGTCGTCTGGGTCAACGTAGTCCACAATCCATCCAAGGAAGAAGACGTTGAGCTGCTTCGCTCGATTCGCAGCGAGGAACTGTGGCCACGCCAGACCAACGACGCGCGCATACAGGCCCGTATCTGAAGCGAAGGCGTTTACAGTATTGGCGATTATCGTGGCCGAGGTCTCACGAGCCGTATTGCCCAAGTTGTAGCTGATTTCAACGGTTTTTGGGTTATCGGGGCTGAAGGCGTTGTCTGGACTGGTCGGATTGGCCCCTGCATCCATCAGAAGCTGCTTTGCCTGATCAGGGTCATATGGGGTCGGCTGTACAGTAGGGTCGTAACCAAACATGCCTGGTGGGATGATCTGGTCTGCTGGAATTGCGAATTCCTGCAGCACGTCGTGTATGTACGCTGTCCTGTTGAATGCCAATGTGAAGGCTTTTCTTATCCTAACATCGGAGAAGGGCTGGAAGGCTTGTGGCTTCCTGTCTGGGCCGTAGATCTTCTGGTTTAGGCCCATGAAGAAGGTGGAGAAAGAGGGCCATAGACACTTGCCTTGGATTGCAGTATCGGGCGGGCATTGTGGGTAAGCCTGGTAGTCAGGGCTTACGGGCACCAACTTCCCTTGACTGAACCAAATATCCTTGTCGACGAACTGGAAGATCAAGCCGCCTGTAGTTGGAATTCCTCCGATATCTGCTGCTCCAGCTTTGAAGTCGAGGACCCTAGTGTTGGCGTCATCGATGCCCTTGATGATGACGTTAGGTACAGGAGCCAGACCTCGTTTCTCAGGTCCGCCCCAATAGTTCTCGTTCCGGACCATTATGACGGTTTGCGTAGCCTTGTCCCAAGACTTGAGCATGTATGGGCCTGTGCCAACCATATTCTCCGCGGGCCATGGATTGAGTTCATTGTGGTAATCGCCTGCCGTAGCCCCTTCAATGTATGGTGTGCCATCCGTCGGCGCAGTCCAATGAGCCTTGAAAGCAGTTGGACTGACGACCGCCGCGATAGAGAACGCCAAAACGAAGGACCAACCTGAGTAGGGCCGTTCTAGGTGAATTGCGACAGTCATTGGGTCGATGACTTCAACTGGTTTGGCGTTGATTAAGTCGTCAAGTTCTCCTTTGGTGTACGTGTCGCCATATCCCTCAGGAGCGCTCGGGCCAGCGTTGTTGTAAGACTTACTGTAGTTTGCACCACCGCGAATGACCTGGAGCATGCACCAGGCTGGGCCGTCTGGGTCATCCATGATCAAGGCGCGCATTAGGCTGTAGTAAACAGCATCGGCGTCCATGGGCGTTCCATCTGTGAAGGTTATGCCGCTTCTGAGGTGGAAGGTGTAGGTTAACCCGTCAGGGCTGACGTCGTAGCTCTCAGCCAACCAAGGAACAACCTGGTCTGCCTTGTCGCCCTTGAAAAACAGAAGTGTCTCGTACACGTTCTGGATGATCGCACCGCCCGCGGTTTCATAATCTGTTGCTGGGTCCAACGTGTCCGGCTGCCCGATCGTCTCCTGAATTATTGTGTCCGGGTTGGGGACGGCGGCCGAGGATGTTGCGGTCTGCGTTGGCCCTGGTCCCGGAGCCGGTCCTTGTGTTGCGAAGTATGCTCCGGCTGCAACTGCTGCGACGATTACGACGATGACAATAGCTGCCTGCACTCGTGTAATTGCTTTACTCGACAAATTTTCATAACTCCGTGAGCCTCGCAAACGTCAGTTTTCGTTTATTAAGACTTTGCAACCCATCTTCGTTCAAGATTGTGTTATTGGGCGGAAAATTCGCTTCGATACTGATCAGAGCTCTCTGAACAGAAGGAAAGTATTTTCTGAAGTCTGAAAGAAGTTACCGCGTCACAGCATCGCGAAATACGAGTATGTGTCAACCGCCTCCTTTGCAGTAATGAGCGTGCCAAGTAACACCAGCTCAAGACTGGGCGACCTTAGGAATAGGAAGCCCGTGACCACAGCAAAGAAGACCGTGTAGAACAGACTCATTGGAATTATCCAATTCCGCGTCTTGAAGAAGAAACGGAGTACTCCAAACTTTCTTTGCATGACTCTGAAATTCCCCTCGTCATTCTGCTTAACGAGCCCTATCTCCACTAGTCTCTTCAGGTGGTATTTCGCTTGGGCGGGGGTCGGAAACGCCATTGCCTTTTGAACATCCTTAGTCGATGCTTCCTTGAGTCTGAGCAGGCAGAGATACACCCGAAAGATGGTCTTGAACTGGACATCGCGGACTAATTCTCGTTCTTGAGCCAGCAAAGAGCCCACAGTAACTCCGCCAAAAATCCGGCTATAAATAACCTTTTAGATAGATCGTTGGGTTGGAATGGAACGGAGAATACAAGGGCGGCGTCAGGTATCAAAAACAACGGAGTCCCTCGCCGAAAGACCGTCTCTTTCAGCGGCACGATGAAAGCGCTAGCTGTCGCCCTCGTGCTGTTGTTGGCTGTGGGTTTCTCCGTGCCCTCGAGTTCCAGTCAGAGCACGTGTGTTTGTGGAACAAAGAAAGTGCTGCTGGTTCTGGCGGAGTTTCCCGAATATCAACATCTCTCAGACCGCGCTGAGATAGCACATTTGTTCTTTGGGCAGGTCGCTCGATATTTCCTCGACGTATCGTACGGAAAGCTGGCAATAGGTGGAAACGCCACAGACTGGATCATGCTGCCCAAGCTTTACGAACAATACAGAGTCCAGGGAGGGCCGGTGGATATTCTAGCTATCGCGAAAGACTCCTTCTCCGTGGCGTCGCAAACATTTAACTTCACCCTATTTGACGAGGCATTCCTTGTTCTGTCTTTCTATCCTGGTCTCACCGCGGACTACATTCAACTCAACAAGGCGATTTCAACCCCGACGGGATCGGTGGGTTCCTTTGCGGTAGTCGAGGAGGACCGCGAGTGGTCGGCCTACGCGCGAGGCTTCGGTCTAATGATTGGTTTGTGGAAGTATCGTAGCCGGCTCACAGGACTTGGACAGTTAGATATCGCATCCAGCGGGTTAGGCGACATGTCAGCATTTTCGAAACTGTCTCTGGGTTGGATAAATCGCTCGCAGATTGTTGCGATTCCCGTTCCTTCCGTCAGGCACATCATCGTCCTGAATCCTATCGAGAGCACCCAAGCAGACACCTACGTTCTTCGAATCGACCTTGGACCAAGTCAAGACGAGTACCTAATCGAAGTTCGACAACCAGTAGGCTACGACCGGAATAATCTGCAAGGGTACGGCGTAGTCGTCCTGTATGCTCCGCCAGGGAATTCTTCCCTGCAATTCAGGACTGTGCTTCAACCAAGCAATGTTGGCACAGCAATATTCCTTGACCCGAGCGCAGACCTGTCAGTTGTGGCATTGAATCAGACACAAACGGGATTCCGACTGCTAGTAAGTGATGTTCAGGATGGCCGTGACGCCCAAAGAACTCTTTACGCGATGGATCGGGCCTCCGATGCCATGCAGAAGGCGGGAATAGATAACAGAACTGAGGGCCTGGACATGGCTGAAACACTTGCCGAGAACGCCCACACGCTCTTCACGCAGGCACGGTTCCAGGAGGCCGAAGCACTCGCAGTCTCTGCGGAAACCACGGCGAACAGCGCGACTATTCCCTCTGACTACTACCAATCAGTTCAGTCGATTTTACAAGCTGAGAGTCTCAAAAACGCAACATTCAATCTGGCATCTCCACAGGGCTCGGCGCTCGCCGCACAGGGAAGCATTCGACTGGACATTGCGAAGCAAGCTTTTGCCGCGAGGAATTTCACATTCGCGAAGCAGAGTGCCCAGGCGGCGATAGAACTCTTCAACCGTGCCGAGCAGACCGATTTCACGGAGAGAATACTAGAATGGCTTAGCACATTGGCGCTTGCAATTCCTGTGCTAATCCTAGCCTACGCTCTTCGATACCAACTCAAGAGCACCTGAGACGCTTCCGAACACTAACTATGTTACTCGTAATCAGACATCTTCCGATTGTCAAGACTGCTGACTGGGAATTAGCTGACTCGCTTGGCACAATCGGCGCGTTTCTTATGAGAACTGCTCCAATTCTTTCCCTTGTCTCACTCATCAAGAGATGCGCTGATGCCGCGAGATCGTCAGCGACATTTGATCGGGTTACCCTCACTTTGCGTCGGTAGAGGTCGGGCTTGTCGCGATGATCGTCTATGGGTAAGAATCCTGATAACCCGATGGCCAACCCCGTTGTCCCTAAACGCAATGGGGTCAGGCGGCTGTCCACTATCTCAACGCCGACCCTCACGCCATGACTGTTTTGTAGAGCACTTCGCAGCGCTCTGGCCGAGGCATCAGGGTGTCTGGGCCAAAGAGTTGCTGTGCCCGGTGGAGAATTCTTCACGTCTACGCCTGCGTTCGCGGTCAGAATTCCATTTTTTACGGTGAGCAGAAATCCTCGAACCCCGCCTAGAATCACGTCCGCTTCATCCAACACCAAAGCGGCTAGCCGCTCATCCATCCTCCATCTTCTTCCGAGTCGGCTCGCCTTATCGGAAATCCGAACATCATCTAGCATAGCGATGCGATTCTCACAGGTCGACACGACCTTGCTTGCGACAGCCAGCACATCGCCAGACCTTGGACGGAGATTTTGCTTTTCGGTCGCTTGAAGAACAATTCTGGCGAGACTCCGCCCTACCACAACTCTTGGCAATTGAAGTGGAATAAGAAGCAGGTGAACCCTATTCGGTCTCTGTGCCAAATGTAATCATGGACAATGACGATTTCGACGAGATAAGGGCGATGGGAGATCAAACCATTTCAGTCAGCAGGTCAGAGATCTCGGCGCCTCTATAGCCGAGTTCTCCTCTGGTTGCGAAGGGACGCTTCGTGCTGTAATGAAAGCCGCCCGATGGAGGATGAAGCCTGAACACCGGATTCACTCCCCTTTGCCAGAGTTCATTTAGTCCGATCTGTCCATGAGCGAGTGCGCTGACCAGTTCGTCGACAGACGGTTCTCGGAACCTTTCCTTCACGACGGCGTCTGTCACACGAAGGCTGCCAGAGATCTCTCCTCGTTCCTTGAGCAGTAGCACCAGCGCCTCCTTGCTAATCTCTCCCCAGGTCACGTAATCCTTTGCATTAGTTAGCATCCCAAGAAGGCTCGGATTCTTTTCAATTAGGATCGCACTGAACCTTCTATCCAGTCTCAGACTTCTCAAGGTATTCTCAACGTGGTATGGAGAAGCAACTGATCCATCGATTCGGATGACTAAGGTAAATGCCTTCTCTGGGAGAGCTACGATCTCCTTCTCTTTCTCTTTCCTTATCTCTTTCTTTACCTCTAGGACGACACGCTTCTTAGTGGGCCTCAGCTTTCGCTTTGGCCGCGCCTTTCTCTTAGGTTTCCGTTTCTCCTTGCCGCTCATTCTCGAGCCTCCGGTAACGACGCATTTATCTTCGCTTGAACATCAGCGAAGTGATTCTGCAGATCTTCCGGCTTCAGTTTGTGTCTCAGGTATGCTGAGAACGCCCTCTTGTAGGCCTCTGGCTCCGATGACAGCGTCTGTGAGTAGCTTGCTACATGCTTTCCCTGGGTTCGTTCCAAAGAGGGCAGAGCTGCCTTGTCATGGGGGATTGATAGTCCCCCGTCCAGAGCGCCTTTCGTCGCGGCAAAGATACGCGAACTAGGACTCATGGCATGAAGACCGATATCAAGAACTGTCTTGGATATTCCTTCTGATCTTGCCCTCAGCCCAGCCAGCAGTCCAGTCAAGTATGCAGCAGGGATGTTTCCGCAGGATCCTTTCCAGCCAAATTCCTTCAGTTCGGAGGAATGAGCCGAAGCTAGGACCCTGTCACCTTCAGGTTTCGCCTCAATCACTTGAGCAGTCAGATGCTTGCTTGACGGGCGCACTACTAGCCGCGCGATTCCCGATGCTACCAGTCGCTTTCTCTTCCCGTACCGAGTTCTTCCCTCTCGCCGGCGCCTGAAGGGAAGATTGTATTGCGGTCCCCTTGCCAACTTTCTCTTCTTCTTTTCTCATTATGCAGTGGAGTTACCTCGACATGTCGCTGCGAAATTAAAGCGTTTCCAGAAGTTTCTCTTCAGTAGACGTAAGCGAGAAGCCGACCACCGGTCTTGGCATCTCTTGCCTCCGCGTGCGAAACTACGCCTTTCGGCGTACTCACAACAAGCACTCCGACGTCCCGCGAGGGTAGATACCTTTCCTCCCAATCTTCAATCTCTGGGACTCTCATGGCATACCTCGGTTTAATTACGCCGCACTTGTTGACGCGGCCAAGCAGTTGGATTCGATATTTGCCCGCCCTGCCATCATCGATGAACTCGAACTCTCCAATGTAACCGTTCTTTTGCATTACCCGCAGGACCTGCCCCATCAATTTGGAAGCAGGCCAAACAATGCATTCGCGCCTGTGCCGTCTTTCATTGTTGTAAATAGTGTTGAGCGCATTTGATAGCGGGTCAACCAGCGTCATTATTCTCACTCTTTGGCTCAGGTTCTTATCGCGCGTTTGGCGCGGCCCGTCTGTCTAGCAGCAATCATTCCTACCTTTCGACCTGGAGGCGCAAAGCGGGATACAGTTGTCGGTTTGCCTGCATGTTTGTGCCGTCCACCACCGTGTGGATGCGAAGCTGCAATCATAGCCTGGCCTTTAGTCACCGGCCAGACACGTCCCCGCGCCCGCATGAAATGCTTGGCTGCTCCTGCCTTGAGGAAGGGCCTCTCTGTTCTTCCTGCTGAGGCCACTACTCCAACCATGGCCCTGCACTGGTCGTCCATGTACACCGACTTTCCAGAGGGTAAACGTAACTCAGTTCCCTGCGGCGTATGGGACACTACCATGCAATATGTGCCCGAAGCTCTGGCTAGGCGGCCGCCATCTTCCGGGCGCAACTCGACATTGCATACGAGTGTCCCCTCTGGCACGCGGCCCAGAGGCAGCACGTTTCCGACCTCCGGTGAAGCATCCATGCCGATGACTATTCCTTGATTCAGTCCAAGACCTTCCGGGGCAGTGAGGCAGCAAGCAGTGCCATTTGTGAATTCGATTAGGGCGAGCGGGGTTCCTCTTCCAGGATCATGCATGATCTCTCTGACTACTCCTCTGAGAGTTGCGGATGTCCCGCTTGGAATCCTGACAGGCGCAACTCGTCTGAAGGTTCGTGCGGTGAAAACCGAACCGCCTCTTCCGCGGCGCTGTACGCGAATCTGTTTGCCCACGAACCCTCAAATCCTACTGGCTGTCATGATTCTTGATGAATCGAAGCTTCATTCGTCGAGCGGATTACGACAAATAAGATAAACGTTGTGGTTCACATTGGAGTGATCTGAGAGCTCGAGATGGCCTCTTCAGTGATTTATCGCCGCGGAAATCTTGATGACCTCTCCAGACTTAGCTTTGCTCAGGGGCTTTCGGTAACAACTGAAAGTATCGAATTCAATGTCGTGGGCATGGGACATGAGTTGTGGCTCGCGGTGATGGGCAATTCCATTGTCGGAGTCACCGTGTTGGGTAATACGGCGCCAAATCAACGCACAGTCATGTACCTGCAGGTTGCAGATCTCTATGCCGGCCAAGGCATTGGATCCGCGGTGCTCATAGCCGCAATAGAGAACTATCCGGATAGCGAATTCACAGTCATACCATTTGAAGGAACGGAGGAATTCTACCGCCGGCTAGGATTCGAAAAGAGCGGGCAAAGGAACAAAATCGAAACCCTGATGATGATGAACTGAGTGCGAGAACGGTGGGTCATTCTCTGCATCGATTCGCGAACATCGTAAAACAGGGCTTATTGTATTCTGGAATAATTCTGTTCTCAGATGCAGTCGGGCTCGGTCTCGATTCATTGATTCTTGGCCGGAACATGTTTCATTATTATACGCTCTTTACCCTCGCCCAAGCCGCCTTACTCTTCCTTGTGGGAGGAGCGGTGGACGAGGAAAAACCGGAAGCTAGCGGAACTGATCATCGATACCGTCCTGAGCCGCGGCTACATACCGCTTACTACTCAAGGATACCGACAGGTTCAGCGTCTCACAACTTATCTAAGGTATGAGAGGGTCGTGCCTTACGATTGGTTCGTTGATCGACTCCGCAGACCCGACAAACTTTCCACATGGACCGATGCCTCAGACTACTTGGACACGGTCAGGCGGGCGTACCGAAAGGACCTCTGGGACAGTCAAGATGATTACGTGGAAATCTGGCTTGAAAAAGACGCCTTATCCAGTTTCTTCGCAAATATCACACGTCAGTACCAAGTCACCTTGATGGTCTGCCGCGGATTCGCAAGCATCAGCTTCCTGTACGAGGCCGCAATGGATCTCGCTGACATCGACAAGCCGATCTACATCTACTTTTTCGGAGACCACGATCCGTCTGGCCGCAACATAGAGGCGAAGATCGTGGCCTGCAGAGGGGATGACTCAGTCTCACTCGATGATCAGCACGGGCTTGCCCAGCACTTCCATCTTCGGCGTGATGCCAAGGCCCGGTCGGGTGCTGGCGGCCATGCGACCATTGACGCGGCGCGGCGCGTCGTCGGCGGTACTCACGGTGATGTAGCTGTTGAAGTCGGTCGTCGTGAACAGGAACTCCGGCGGCGTACTGTGCGCTAGGTGCGCGATGGCTGCCGTCGTGATGTCGCCGCCCCAACTATCTTCAATCGTCATCGCGATGCCGAGCGACACGCACAGGTCGCGCGCTTGACGCCCTTTCGTGAGGCCGCCGAATTTACTGATTTTGATGTTCACCACATCCATCGCAAGGTCGGCCTTGCCGCGCATCAGCACGTCGATGCCGTCAATCACTTCGTCAAGCACGAACGGATGGTTCGTCTGGCGGCGAACGGACAGGCATTCCTCGTATGTCAAACACGGTTGCTCGATATAGACATCTACGTCCTGCACTGCGCGGACGACTCGCATGGCGTTGTGCATCAACCAGCCGGTGTTCGCGTCAGCCACGAAACGGTCTCCGGGCTGGAGCTGCGCGGAGACGGCGCGGATGCGTTCGATGTCCACTTCCGGGTCGCCACCAACCTTGAGTTGGAAGCCCCGATAACCCTCCGCGCGATAGCTCGCCACGCGGCTGGCCAT
>Ga0129297_10000483_pt1 | contig 18928 bp, 15 predicted proteins | sample I18A1metaG_FD_94708 | JGI IMG/M metagenome (GOLD analysis project Ga0129297, IMG submission 94708) | Lake sediment bacterial and archeal communities from Gulf of Boni, Indonesia to study Microbial Dark Matter (Phase II) - ​I18A1 metaG | ecosystem: Environmental > Aquatic > Freshwater > Lake >... | reverse complement strand
TCGTCGTGCCGCTGGTGGTCACTTTCGGGAATGAGACTTATCTCGATGGCGAGTTAGATGCCGAGACCTTCTGGCGCAAAACGGAAACGGTCCATCCCCGGACTTCCCAGCCGCCTGTGGGCGCTTTCGACAAGGTCTTTGCCCCATTGGTGGATGAGGGGGCCGAAGTCATCTGTATCACCATCACCAGCAAACATAGCGGCACCTTTAACTCCGCTTCGACGGCTGCGCAGCGCTTCGGGGGCAAAGTGGTGGTCTTCGACTCCGAGTCGCTATCCTGGGGGCAGACTTTTCTGGCCCAGGCAGCGGGGGAAGCGGCCCGCGAAGGGAAGACATCGGGCGAGATCTTGACCCTCTTGGAGGATGTCAGGAACCGCCTCCGCATCTTTATCCTTCTGGACACCATCGAGTTCCTGGAAAAAGGAGGGCGGGCCGCGAGATTCATTTCGGTCGTGAAACAGGTCGCCCGTCTCTTCAACATCAAGCTGCTGCTGAACATGAAAGAGGGAGAACTGAAGCTTTTGGGAACAGCCAACTCCTTCTCGCGCGGGCTGCTGAGAATGGAACGAGAGATACAGGCCCTTGGCCCTCTGGATCGTGTCGGCGTGATGCACATTCGAAATCGGGAGACAGCGGAGAGGTTTGCCCGAAGCCTGGCGGCCAAGCTCACTCCCCCTCTGCTGGAGGTTCCCAGCCTGGAGACCGGGGCTGCCCTATCTTGTCATGGCGGGCCAGGGGTGGTGGCGGCGGGTGTCGTCCTGCGGCGCTCTTCGTAGAAGCGGCCGGCGTGCCATAGAGGGTTTTTGCTCGTTTACGCTATCCGTGTTATAATTTCCAACCGATGGCTCATGAAGAGTTTATGCGCGCGGCGCTGGAGGAGGCCAAGGATGCTGCCCTGGCTGGGGATGTGCCGATAGGCGCGGTAGCTGTCTGGCAGGGCGAGATCATCGGCCGGGGCCGCAACCGAAAAGAGGAATGGCGAGACCCAACGGCCCACGCCGAAATCCTGGCCTTGCGGGAAGCGGCGCGTCACCGCGGCAGTTGGCGGTTGCCGGATGTGATCCTCTACAGCACCTTGGAGCCTTGTGCCATGTGCGCCGGAGCCATCGTCCAGGCCCGCATCTCGCTGCTGGTCTACGCCGTAGCTGATTCCCAAGCGGGAGCGGCGGGATCCACCTTCGATCTGCTGAGTTCTCCGTATCTCAACCACCGCGTCGCGGTCGTGAGTGGAGTGCTGGCGGACGAAGTGGCAAGCTTGATGGAGAGCTTTTTCCGAAAGCTGCGAAAAGCAGAGAAATGAGAAGCTACTCCGTAAAAAGCTCACCATGTGTGCCTATGATCTCCGTGGTGAAATCGGGGAGAGGTTGCCTAGCTTGGCTGAAGGCGCGGCCCTCGAAATGCCGTAGGCAGCAATGCCTCGTGGGTTCAAATCCCACCCTCTCCGCCTAGGGAGATGGCCGGCACCTCACAGGTGCCGGCCATCTTATTGTTCTCGCAGAGCCTTGATCACACGGGGCAGCATGGGAAGCAGGTCGCCCGCCACCATGCCCGCATCGCCTAGCTTCTGCCGAACCAGCTCTCCAGCCAGCCCATGGATGTAGGCCCCTGCGATGGCAGCCGCATAAGGCTCCAGGCCCTGCGCCAGGAACCCGACAATACAGCCAGCCAGGACGTCCCCCGTTCCTGCCGAGGCCAGGCCCGGATTGGCAAAGGGATTGATCGTCGCCCGCCCATCCGGGACGGCGATCACGGTGTAGGCCCCCTTGAGGACGACAACGTGTCCCCACTCTTGGGCGGCGCGTTGTGCCGTCTCCAGGCGATCCTCCTCGATCTGCTCCACGGAAGAGTGCATCAGCCTCGCCATTTCGCCGGGGTGCGGAGTCAATATCGCGGGGGAGCGCAGATGCTGCCACCAATGGTCTGCATCGGCCAGGGCATTCAGGCCATCAGCGTCTATGACCAGAGGGGGTAATGGGGCCGCCTTCTCCAGGCCAGCGCCGGCGGATGGCACAAATCCGATCTTACGAGGTACGCCGGGTGCCTCCAGGCCAAGCAACTCGCGCACGAATTCCATCGTCTTGGCCTCCCGACCGATCCCAGGCCCCAAGAGCAGCGCTTTGTAGCCTTCCAGACTCTCCCCCAGCAATTCCACGCCACCGGGCGTTAAGGCGCCACGATCATCGGGCAGGACGAGATAAGTCACCTCCGTTCCCTTGGCGGCCAGGATGGGATGGATGGTCTCCGCCAGGGCTAGGGTCGCAAGGCCTGCGCCGACGCGAGTAGCCGCGGTGCTAGCCAGATAGGCCGCGCCTGTGTAATTCACCGAACCCGCTACGATCATAGCTTTGCCAAAGCTACCTTTATGGGCGTTGAGGGGACGTGCCGGTAAAAGGCCCTTAATCATCTCAGGCGTGGCCAGAGAAACGACGACCTCCTCTGTTAATACGGCGGGAATGCCGATGTCAGCTATGCAGAGTTCGCCCAAGTAACCTGCGCCGGGAAAACGGAATTGACCTATCTTGGGAAAGCCGAAGGTGACCGTCAGATCGGCGGGCAGCACGGCGGGATCGGCCTGGCCTGTATCGCAGTTCACTCCGCTAGGGATGTCCACGGCAACGATCCACGGACGGCGTGCAGAGGAACGCGGTGAAACGGTCGCCGGGGAGCAAAAAGGCTGTAGAGACAAAACATGTTGCGTCTCTACTTGGCGCTCTCGCATTTCCTGGACAAGCTGGCGGGTCACATCCAGTATTCCCTTGAGCGCGCCCTCAATCGGCCGCGCCGCGCCGGTGCCGAGAAGGGCATCCACGATCACATCCGTCTTGAGGACGAGATCCCGCAGCAAAGCCAGGTCCCGATCCTGTTCGCTCCAAAGGCACGGGATATGCTGATCCTGGCTCAGCCGGTAGTTCTCGTCCCCTTGAACATCCCGCCTCCAGATGTAGAGCGTCACCTGCGCTCCCATCGCCTGCAGGTGCCGTGCGCAGACCAATCCATCTCCACCGTTATTGCCCGGCCCTATCAGCACGAGCACCCTCAAATCCTTCACATTTCTACGCCGTTGGATAGCCTCAGCCACAGCCCGGCCAGCATTTTCCATCATGGCGGCGTAGGAATGTCCTGTGGCATCCGCCTGACGTTCCAGTTCGCGCATCTGCTGCACTGTGACAATCTTCATTCGCATTCTCCTTGGCTCTACCTATCATACCGCCACAGATTGTATGCGCAACCGTCCAGCCTGTCAATCATCCCCGCCTATTTTGACACAGGGCAAAGGCCGGGTTATGCTTGTAATGTATACAACAACTTGGAGAAAGTGCCCATGATGCAGGCTTCTATTCGGCCCGCAACCCCGGCAGACATCCCCGCGATCATGCACTTCTTAAAGCTGGCCAGGTGGGTGACGCTGGAAAGCTCTTTAGCAGAAGTGGAAAAACGCATTCCCGACTGGCCATGTTGGCTGCTGACGCGCGGTGAAGATGTCGAGGCTTTTCTTCTTGTAGATATAAGGCGTTACCCGGTGGCGCAGATTCACACTGTAGCTTGCGCAGGCAGGGTATCTTTGAGTGCGGATGTCTCTAACTTGCTGGCGGTGGCTTGCCAATATGGACACAGCGCGGGGACACTGCCCCTGGTGTATATCGGGGACACTTCCTGGTTGTCAGGCGTCTTGGAACGGTACGGCTTCCAGCAGGTGAACAGAGTAATATTTTACGAAAAAGAGGGTCAGGAGATCCCCAGTTGGGGAAATCTCGAGGTGGACACTCGCCCCGTCAACAAAAGGGATATTGGTTCGCTTGTTGCGTTGGATGAAGCGGCTTTTGAGTCACAGTGGCGCAACAATGCCCCCTTTTTTGCCGATGCTTTGTCCGCCTTCCCCCATTTTGTGGTCGCCGTCCTGGAGAATAGGATCGTCGGCTATCAGTTTAGCGCCCTCTACAAAAGCGAGGGGCATCTGGCTCGTCTCGCCGTGCATCCATTGTGGCAAAGGCGAGGCATCGGCACGCGCTTGTTGGCCGAAGCTATCGCTTTCCTTCAGCGAAGTGGAGCACGCGCTATCCTGCTCAATACCCAGGAAGACAACTGGCGCGCCCAGCGGCTGTACAGGCGTTTCGGATTTTACCCTACAGGAGAGCGTTTACTCGTTTGGCAAGAGAATCGCCAGTAGGGATGCTGCAGGCCGTTTCTCAGGGTGAGGTACTCTCACTGCATGTCAGAACATACTCGGTAAAGAGCGGAGAAAAGAGGCGATCTTGGCCAATGTAACCTTTCTGACGCAGGCCCGCCGTAGCAGCATTCTCCATAGTGACCTTGCCATTCTGGGCGATTTCTCTCGCTGCCTTCCTCTCATCGGCAGAGAGATTCTCCCAGATGCGTTGAAACTGGGGTGTAGCGCCCTGAGCCACTTGACGCCGCACGTATTCGTGCTCACTGGACGAGAGCGGCCCCGTGTGATCCCTTGAAGCCTCAAAGTAATGCCAGCAGGCCAACTGCACAAAGAAGGGAATCCTTCCTGCCAGAGTTTCGATCTCCTCTCGATAGGGTAGCAGAGAGATGCCTGACCGTCGCCCTTGTTCGGTCAGTAGTGCAGTTACCGCCTCTTCTGTGAACGGTCGCAAGTTCAAAGGGGCGAGTTTGTTCCAAAAGTCAGAGCACGCCGGATCAGGAGAGAAGCAATCCTTAAGAGACTGGTTTGAGGTGGTGATTATAGACATATCGAGGTCAGCTATGCCCCGCATATACCGGAAGAAATCCAAGGGGAAATGGGGATGTCTGGTTATGTAATCAATGTTGTCCATGAGTAGGATAGGCTTTTTGGGTGAGCATTGAATCAGGTCTTCAAACTCCCGCTCGCTTGTACACGCCCCTCTATATTCATCAGCCAGGGAGGATGGTAACTGTTCGAGGATCGAGCGGGCGACCTGTTCAAGAAAAGCCTCCGAACTGGGGACAAGGCGGCAGTCCAGATAGACGAAAAGCACGTTTTCGGCGGAGGGGGGGGCCTGAATCCGGGCGCCAGGGTTCCATAGCTGATTCAATAAAGAGGTTTTGCCGCTACCTGGGCCGCCTGCGATGGCATAATGACACTCTCGTTCCGCGGTCTCCCAACATTGCGCAAGGATCTCCTCCTGGCCGAAAAAATCCGACGGATTGCTGACTGGACAGTCGAAGACGTAAGGGTTGCGCGGTGACATGGCTTGTCTCTCCTTGTCTAAAATATCAGCTTGAAGCCGCGTCCGTGAGATGTAAGCAGATAACGCGGCTTATTGGGGTCGGGTTCAATCTTCCTACGCAGGCGACTCACCAATTGGGCGATGCGTTGATCGTCCGTATTGCTATAATCGTCAGACCATACCGCCGCGGCGACCTCATCTTTAGTACATGTCTTGCCGACATTCTGGCAAAGGTATTTCAGAAGCGTGTACTCGTTCTTAGTCAAGGGGGGGGTGAGCTTGCCATTGACCCAAATTTCCCCTTTCTCATCGAAGAAGATCGGCGATGAAGAAATGGGCCTTATCTCTCTTTCCCGCAGAAACATCTCGGCAAAGACTGAGGAGAATACACGGTTATCCACGACGTATCCCTTGCGCATGAGTTGCTTCATTGCCGAAGAGTTCATGTCCGCCTGCCCCTTTGCCAGATCCTTCAACGCTACCTTTTCCTCGTCGGAGAGATACTCCTCCCAGATGCTCTCGAAACAGGGCTTGGCTTGATCTTCAAAGCTCTGGCGGATTTTGAGATGCTCATCAGGCGAAAGGTCGGGCTTGCGCGCGGCTGCCCTGTAGTAATGCAAACATGCGAGTTGAGTGAAGGCGGGGAACCGCCCGGCGAGATCCAGGATTTGCGGCCGCCAGATCTCCAGGGAGACACCGCTTCGCCGCGAAGTCTCCGCGATGAAATGCTGGAAAGCCTCTTCGCTGAAGGGCTTAAGATAGACATCCTGGAAAATGTTGCGGAAGACAGATGAGATATGGCTCTTGCGGCAGCATTGCTCCAGAGGAACGCTGGTGGCGGTGATGAGGGATGCGCCGTAATTCTGCGCAATGGCGCGGAGGAAAAGGAAGAATTGCTCGCTGAACCCTTCTTGCGTGGCGATGAGTTCAAACTCATCTATCATCAGAACCAGTCGCCGGGGAGCGATCTTTTCGAGATAGGCGATCAGGTCCGTTTCCTCCGCCTGCTCTCGCGGCTCTCGCGCCGCTGGCGTCAGCTCGGGGATCTCGGATGCGATCTCCTGGATCACTTTAGCACAGAAGTGCTTCTCCCCTCTGATCCGCAACTGGGGGTCAATCAACACCGGGAGCGGCTCAGCACCCTTCTGCCAAACACCCTGGGGCTGGTTCATCAAATTGTATAACAGTGAAGTCTTGCCCATGCGCCGTTCGCCGACTACAGAGGCGCACCCTGCATTGCGAATGCATTCTAAAAGCGAATAGGTTTCCTCTTCTCGCCCGAAGAAGTCTTCCGGCCTTCTGATGGGTGGGCCAAAGATATACGGGTTATAGAGCACCGCCGTCACTGTTACGCGCTCCTTTCCTCCTTCAGGCGGATCAGCATTTCGCTCTGTCGGAGCCACAGCCGTATCAAGCCCATTTTGAAGCCGTAAGCCAGCCGCTGCCCTATCCTCGTTTCCATAACCAAATCGCGCTCACAAAGCTCTCGCAACGCATCCAAGAGAGCTAGCTTAGGTATCCCCAGATCATGCCTTGTCAGCACCTCCGTAAGGCGATCCGGCAGAACGTAGATGATCTGTTCGGTAGTCACCTCGGCCAAAGCGGCCAGTGCCCGTTGTTCATAGGAGCTAAGGTAAATCCAGATGGAGTTGCGAATGTTCCCCGAAGTATCCTCCATGGTCTTATGTAACACCACTTCCAGATCAGCGGGGCCGATGTAGTTCTTTTTCTGCCGCTGGGCCAACCTAACCAACTCATCGCAGATGTATTGGATGAAATACGGGTGGCAGGCGGTCGTTGCCCGGATCTTCCCCACTACAGGGTCAGCATAGTCCAAGTACCCGGCCACCGGTTTGCGAATCAGTTGCTCCGCCTCGTTGGGTGCGAGATATCCCAGCTTGAGCACTTTGGCCATATTAAAAAGAATGGAGTTTTGGTCCTGCAGCTCTTTCCGAACCAGGTGAGCCCCAACAAAGATGAAGGTCAGGTTTTTGACGTGCTGGATAATGCCGCGCACATAATTCAGCGTATCTTGGGGAAGCTCGCCCTTGTGAACCTTTTCAAGCAAGATGCCAAATTCGTCCACCATGAGCACAACGATCTGGTCGCCTATGTAGCCTTCCAGGTCCTCACAGAACTGCCGGAAGCGATCTTCGGCATCTTGCTCATATTCTTGCATCGTTGGCTTGGGGATGAGGATGTTGCGCTTTCTCAGCCCCCTATAGATCTCATAAGCCATGTCGTACAGAAACTTGCCCACCGAACGAGGTGCGGCCAGTTCCAGATTGAACAGGATACAGATATGGCGCGGCGTGGGAGGGCTGGCTTCCAAGCGGTATAAGATAGATGTTTTGCCTATACGCCTTTCCCCGTAGATGACAAGCACATTTTGCTGGTATGCGCCGCCGAGATTGTTAGTGACCCAATCCAGAGTATCCTGCCGACCGAAAAACATCTCGGAGGTTTGGATGGGCTTGCCTGCAATATAGGGGCTTGCCGGGATCGGTACGTATTTCCCGATCGTGCCGAAGCGAATGCGGGCAGCGAAAGGCACTCTGTGGCGTTCTCCCTCATCGTCGTCGTAGACTGCTTCCAGGGTCAGCGATGCCTCGCGATCCCCCTGCAGGTCCAAGGTGAACTCGATCTCTCTCCTCATGCCGCTGCCCAGTGGATCCAAAAGCTGCGTAGCATCGCCAACGACGCGCACGGCATAGAAGTGGCTTGGGGTAAGGGTCACGCTGATGTTGCGCGCTACGCTATCCCCCATATTACTTAGGGCGAATGTCACTGGCGTTGTGGTTGCTGCTGGGTCCAAAAGGATCTGCTCCGCTGCGACCTCAAATTCCAGCATGGCGCGCCCGCGCGTCTGCCTGATAGTTTCATTTAACAAGTAATCCCAATGAGCCACGACGGGCCTAAAGACACTTTTCTCAAAGTCCTGTAGCTTGGAATCAATGATCAGTTGCAGGTCGTTGATCTTGTCTACAGAGCTTAACAACGCTTCCTGGCCCCCTATATGTCTCTTGGCCAGATAGAGTTTGACATTCTCAGTGATGTCTCCTAGACCTCGCAGGATGTCCCTGAGAGGAGGGCGGAACCACTCGCGTTCCTCCCGTACCCAGGCGAGCAATTTCCCATATTGGGGGGCATCTTCCAGGCTCTGAATATCGCCTACGGCTTTGGCGGTTTCGAAGGCACGGTTTAACTCCTCTCCCTTTGGCCACCAGCGAATGCCTTGTGAACGCTGCAGCGGTTCATCAGGCGTGTACGCGTCGCGTTCCAAGGTCATGAGGTGATGAAAAGTCCGCGCCAAACCAAAGGGCGACGGTTCGTTCATCGAAACGGAGCTTCCAACCTCCCCCAACACTTGCAAGGCCCTATCGTGAATGTCCTTGTCTTGGGTATCGTACACGAGCTGTATCAGCCGTTCCACGGCTGGAGCCCCAATGGCTCGCAAGGCAGGGGCCGCTACTCCACGCAGAAGCGAGTCAGCTAGCGCGGCAACCAGTGGCTCTACAGCCGCAGCATCGCCGATATCCCCCAGGGCGCGCACAGCCGTGCGGCGAACGGTCTCATCTGCTCCTTCGCGCTGCATCAAGCCGATAAGCGGATCCACCGCTCGCCTATCCTTGATGCGGCCCAGGGCCTGCACAATGCGCACTTGCACTCCAGGATCAGCATCTTCCAGAAGCTTGATCAGCGTTTCGACGGCGGTCTCATCGCCGATCTGACCAAGGATTCTGGCCAGGCGACGTTGTACTGTGAGTTGCATCTTTGGCAGGGCTTCGATAATATGGCGGATAGCTGGCGTCCTGATACCGATGAGGGATCGCTCCGCCGCTTCCCGGATTTCCGGCCTGGTATCGCCCAAAGCCTGGATAAGATCCCCTACGGCTGGTTCGCCAATGCTAACCAGAGCCTCCACAACCTGGGGCATCACATCCACCCCCGAAATCCGCTCGGCTACCGCATTGATCAGAGGCCATGTCGCAGGATGCCCGATGCGTCCCAAAGCCCTAGCTGCCGCCAGGCCCAGATCTGCATCTGGCTCGTAAAGCAGCCGGATCAGGGGATCTATGGTCCGCTCGCTGCCGATTTCCCCCAAGGCGAACATAGCTTGCTTGCGTGCCTCCTTGCCCCACTTCACCCCACTGACCACTTCGATCAAGGGTGCGACGGCCGGTTCACCGACCAGAACCAGCGCCCTGGCCGCCCACTCGCGCACCTGCGCCTTTTCCTTGCGCAACGAGAGAACCAAATCCCGCACAGCGGGTTGGCCGAAAGCTCCCAGTGCCTCGGCAGCAGCCTGGGGAACCGAAGGCGCATCGTCCCCCAACTTGTCAATGAGGCGGGATGTCGCATTGGCCGCGTTGAGGCAGCCCAAGGCCCAGGCCGCTTTGGCCCGAACCCTCTCATCGGGATCGTCCAACGCCTCGATCAGTGGCGCTAAGGCCCACTCCGGCTTGAGGCGCCCCAGAGCGAGAGCTGCCCTTTCGCGGACATTTTCATCCTCATCCTTTAGGAGTTTGGTAAAGGCTTCTGATAGCGACTTGTGTTCCATACTGGCGATAGCAAGGGAGGCCAAACGCCAACGTGTAGGTTCCTCTTCATAAAACAGCCTCGATAGTGTGAAGAAAAGCCCTTTGCGTAGAGCCGCTTCGATGCCATCGCTGCCGGGCAATTCAGCCTCGGAGAGACAATGCGCCGCCACAAAAATCGCGTGTTCCGAACCCGTGTGGGAGTCGGCTACCTTCTTGATGAACTCCTGGCTATCTACAAGCCCGGAAATCAAGATGATCGTTTCTTGCCACCAGGGGTCGCCAATGAAATCCAAGACCTTATCAAGCTCCCCTCTGGCGCAAAGCTCTTTGGCTGTCAGATACTCCTGGAAAGCGATATGGCCAAAGCCGAAAGTGTTTCTTGACCTACGAATCAAAAGCCTGGAACGATATAGAATCTGCCCTAGATAGCGAAGAGTTTCCGAATCTGGCGGCACGGCAAGAGCACGCGCGAAAAAGGCTGTCAGCGCCTCTTCGGATAAGGAGGTCTTTCTGTTGATGTGTAGCTCGTAGGCGAGTTGCTGTAGCAGTCTGAGCAGGCCATCAAGGGAGGACAGCTTGGGATCAGTATAGCGCGACCTGGCCATGGCATCTTCCAGCAACTGCCGCGTGCATTGTTCGTAGATGGTGTTGGCACGGACAGGCTGAGTGTGCTGGTTTTTGCTGTAGGCGGCTGTGATAGCTGCGAGAGAGAAAGGATTGGCGGCCAGGGAATTCAACCTGGGGGTCCATTCCAGCAAGCTCAGCAGCCCATGTATCTGCTCGGGTTGATCCTTGAACCGTTGCGCGATAAACTCCTTGATCCCTTCGTCGCTCAGGCCCAGCAATTGCAGTGTAGCGAAGCCGTGCAAAGCATGGCGATAGCCAGCCAAGTCAGCGGTTACAATGAACTGGTTGCGCATTCCAAAATCCCGCGACAGGTTGTTAATCTGCTCTATCACCCAACTCTGTCTTTCGGCGGGCACGTTCTCCAGTCCGTCAAACAGAAGCAAACATTCGCCATTCTCTAACCGCTGCCGCACAAACCGGGCCGCTCGGGGAAAACCGTGCTCGGCGCAGACCTTTTCCAGGTAGCGAGGGAGGGGATCCTTTTGGGCGGCCAGCTCTCCCAGCGGGATGTAAAACGGCATAAGGAAAGAGGCCGGAGTCTCCTGGCGCAGCAATGTTAACTTGGTGACCAGTTCAGGGGAAACTCTGTTACCGGCAAAGGTCGCTGTCAGGTAACGTAACATCACGCTCTTGCCGCTACCGCGCTCGCCCAGCACTACGATGCGTGGATGGTCGAGCAGCATGTCCCACACCTTCATGCCTTCGTGCGCGTCTGCGAAGGCAGGAGGTTGATCCAGCGTCACTTCTTCGCCATCTTGGATCTTTATCCTTCGCAGGCGAACGGGCAAAGAGGGAAGGTCTTTGAGGCTGATCGGTTCGTCTTGGGCGATAGGGGTTAAACGGTTCAGATGGTTAACAAGGCTCTGCTTGTATCTCTCATAGTAGCGTTCCGGCATGAACGGGGCAAGGAAATCCAATCTTTTTTCCTCCTTCTTCCATATTGGGCGGCCCGAGGCGAGGTCGTATCAATCCAGCAACCATAATACATTATACTACCATTCGCTCTAGACATCAAGTCAAGTACATCCGCATGGTCATAATTTTGTCAAGAAAAAGTCATGATTTTGTCAAGAATATATGCTGACATCTCACATAGGATGTGTTATAATATCGCCATAGGCCTGGTATGAGATGTGCTGCTATGCTTTTGTATTTTCCTGTACAACGTGATATAATAAAACCAGAACTTGATCCACAGGGATAAAGGGAAGGGACTCATGGAAGGAGATCTCTTTGTCGCCACTCGCAATCTGAAAGTGTTCGAGGTCTTGGATGGCTTCGGTGTTGAATACCAGGTAGGGCTGTATACCGATCAACTTTGCGAGGCACTGCAGAGAGTGGGCGCGGTGATCGTTGACGAGGCAGACCTGGTTCCCCTGAGGTACACTGTCGCCGCAGCGATGGGCATGATGGCTCAACAGAACATCGAGAGGGTATCCAGCGAACTGTTCTTGAAGGAGCCTAAAGAGTTTATTGACAGGATCAAGCCGGTACGGGGTGCCATTCCCCCCAAGCGGACGATCGCTTTTGTCTCTGCCTCAGGGGGCACCGGCAAAACGACTTTAGCCCTGGACACGGTGTTGCGCTTCGCGCGAGCCACGCAAAAGATCATGGAGCGCCCAGCATTGCTGATCGAATTCACGCATGGCACCTCCGCTTTAGCAGCCTTGACAGGTTTGCAGATGCCTAACCTCTTCGAGCTGGTTACCGAAGTAGAGGAACGGGAGCCGGCTCACCATCAAGGTGTGACTCTCATTCCCATGGAGTATGGCACAGCTCGCGACCTGAGTCGGGAGCTGGCGGGAGATTACCTCAAGAAACAGATCGGTAGCCACATCCTGACGGTCATTGATTCTCCCTGGCCTCATGGGTTGCTGGCTGCTGTGCAGCCCCTGGTTGATCGTTGGCTGATCGTAACGACCCCCCGTGTAGACGCAGTGGTCAATGCCGAAAAGCTGAAAGATGAACTGAAGGAGAGAGCCTATATCGTTCTCAACCAACGCAGTGGCCTGGTAGATACCCTGGCCCTGTCTCGCTTTGAGAAGGATTTGGAATTGCCGCGCGTTCCGCGACCGGAGGCGTTTGAAGGTAAGGTATTGGGGGAAACGATCCTCCAATGGCTCTATGGCAAACAGGCTTGGGCCAGGTACAGCAAGCCCATCTCGTGGTGGGAAAGTCTGTTTCGGCCACGCAGGAAATAGGATGCCCGGTTTCCAAAAGCGCCCCGCGACATAAGTAGAGGACATAACCGCGTAGACTGGAGGCGAAATGAACGTCAGGACTTCGTTGGCGGTTTTGGCTGTCGCTTTGATCTTTATTGTCTTCGTCGTGTTTGTTATGCCCAGCATTACAGGCGGAGGGCCCAGGACGCCAACACCCTCGGTGGTACGCATACAGGCCCTGGTGGCGCAAAACGATCTGTTACCGGGCATCCCCGTGGAAAAGGCCGATCTGTTCTCTACCGAGGCCATAACGGTGGCAGTAGCGGAGCAGAAACAATATTACACCGTGCCAGCCGACACCCTGGTGGACGAGGCCCATCCATTGGTCGTCACGCGCTATATCCGTCGCGGCGAACCGATCAAGGTGAGGGACGTCCAATACCCGGAAAAGATGCGCGGCGTGCCCGATTGGGACCTAGAAGTGATCAGTTTTCCAGCCGAGTTTGACAAGGTTATCGGCGGCCAGCTCTGGCCAGGGCAGCGCATCAACATCTATTTGTATGGGCGCCCGGTCGTGATTCGCGGAGAAGAGGTAGGTGGGCCAGAGGAACAGCAATTCCCACAGGTGGAGCTTGTCGCGCATCACGTCTGGGTGGTGGACGTGCGGACGGCGAGTGGGTCGGATACAGGCTATCGCAATGTCGTGTCGCCGAATCAAACTCCTATACCGAAACAGACTCCTGCTACGCCGCCTGTGACCTCGCCGGCGAGCATTATCACCGTCGCTGTGCCTCATTCCGTAGCCCGTCGCCTGGTAGAGCTTATGGGGTCCATGAATTTCAGGGCGTGGATCAGCCTATCTCCTAAGGAAGAGACGATCGTCACACCGACCCCGCTCCCGACGCGGCCACCTGCTCGCACCGCCACTCCCACCATCACTCTCACACCTACGGCAGCGCCCACTGCTACGCGCCCACCGACGCCGACAAACACGCCTCCCACTCCGCCGCCGACAGGTATACCCACATCTACGCCCACAAGGGTGTCTACAATCGTACCCCCTCCGACTCCGACCAGGGGGCCAGGGACTCCACCCCCTGCTGTCTCATGTCTCTACCAGCTTAAAGCTGTGGAGCCCTACCTTATTGGAGGCTATGGTGACAACATGGACTATGATGGGTCAGATACCCACCCCCGGCATTACGGGGGGCTGGCAGATATCTATGTTGATGTTTGCAAGGACATCAAAGACCTTCAGGAATGGCGTATCAGGGCGACCCTGGACGTTGTCAAAGATGAAGAGCTTCCTCTCAGGCCGGCGAAGGATGTCTCTTTACGTGGCAATATCGAGGTAATGTTCACCAGTATTGAGGGCCTAAAGTATCAGCTTATAGACATGGCTGGCAATATCGTGGATCCCAAGATAGCATTCTCTGGTGATCCCATCTTGGGCGTGCCCTACTTACCCGAGAGTCAGATTATCCTTGCTGCTTGGGGTAAAGGGCAGATCAAGACGGGCCAAAGGATCCTCTATGATAACCTGAGGGCTTTTATGATGTTTACGCCCCAGGGATCCCGTGATGACCAGACTCGTCGAGTATTGAAGCGTGATGGGAGTTGTTGTTATAATCCTTCTAACCCGAAAGATGGTTACATCAAAGAAGGAGATAAGGAATTACATCTGTGGTTCTACAGTGAGGAAGAGGACGCCAATAATCTGCCCAAGAAGAAGATTTTTGTCAATCTGATATTTGAGAATGTAGACATACTGTTGCCAAAAACAGGACAAGATCTGCTGCCCAACACGGGCGAAAGCAGGTGATAGGCGAAGGTAGCCATGCCCGCTCTAGACCTGGCAGGTTTTCGAAACCTATCAGGTCTGGCGGAATAAAGTAAGCGAGGGTTATAGAGATGTTTAATCAGTTGCCAGAATATGATGGGAAGAAGCTCGCGTCCAAGTATAAGATTGATGAGGTGACCAATAACGTCCGCCAGTGGCTCCTGACCAGAGAGGTCAAGGTGCCGGAATGGAGCCGTGACGGACAGCGCGACGAACTGAATGCTTTCCAGGCGCAGGTGTTGCGGGCCATTCGGGAGACCGGCTTCCCTCTGGACGAAAACGATCGTCAATTTGTGGGCTGGGAGATCGCCAAACGGATCATCGGCTTGGGGGTACTGCATCCTTTCCTGGAAGAAGAAGACATTGAGGAGATCATCGTGCGGAACGGCTTTGTGCAGACGGAGCGGAGCGGGCAAATCCGCGACGAGGGAAACCTGGCCACCGATGAGCAGTTCCAGCAGCTTGCCCAAAAAGTATCGGAGTTGAGCGGCAAGCCTCTCAACCCCCGCGTCCCCCAGGTCAAGCTGGGCCTGCCCGACGGCTCTCGCTTCACCGCTGCCATTCCTCCCCTGAGCCACGAGGGGACCGCCATCAACATCCGGCGTTTCGCCAGGAAAACGCTCACTTTCGATGACCTCCTGGCGCGTGACAGTTGCGACGAAGAGACAGTGGACTTCCTCGCCAAAGTCGCCCGCGAGATATCACACAGCGTCATCTTTTCGGGACGACCAGGCGCGGGCAAGACCACTTGGCTGAACGCTTTCTCACAGCACCTGCCCATTCATGCCCAAGTAAGCATTGTCGAAACCTTTCACGAACTGCAGCTTCTGGTGCCTCACCTCCAGCATCTCGTCGTCGAAGAAGAGACGGAGGAGATGGCCCAGGTCATTAACACCGTGGTCCTGCGTATGCGTCCCGACCTCATCATGATCGGCGAGGTAGTTTCCCAAGAAGCAGAGCAGTTTATTAAAGCATTGAACCTGGGCATCCGCTGCATGACCACGACCCACTCTCAGAACGCCAGGCTCGCTCTGACCCGTCTGGAGGTGCTGTCTGGCGAATCGGAGATGGCTTTGGAGCAGCGACAGCAAATCATGGGCACGGGTGATCTGCTGATAGTGCATCTGACCAAAGAGTACGATGAAAGACAGCGGCGTTATCGTCGCTACATGCAAGAGATCATTGCCGTGAAAGGCTACAATGCCAAAGCCGGCGACTACGATACGCGCGTCTTGAAGCGTTTCGATGGGAACCGTTATACGCCTTTGGAGGGTATGTAGCTATGGCTGCGATGGGGAGCGGGCCAGCTATATTAATGCTTCTCCTAGCTGGGGGGATCCTGGGGTACGTGTTATTCGGGGATAGTATTGCCCACTACTTGCGCCCTGTGGTGGGCCGCGCTCGTGTGGCGGCTCCCGGCTGGTTCACCTTTAGAACGGCGACGCCTTTGCTGATCGCCATCCTGCTAGCGGCCTTGATGCGCGTTCCGCTCATCAGTGGGTATATTATCCTCATCGGCCTGGTTACCCTCTGGCGTTCTTATCAGAAGGCCAAGATCGCGGAACTGGCCAAGTTGAACAAACAAGTGGTGCGACTTGTCTTTGCCTTTCGCAGCATCTATAAAATACAGCCGGTTGTCTTTGCCACCTTGCCGGAGGTGATCCGCCGCTTGGAAGAACCGCTCAAAGGATGGGCGGATGCGGCCTTGCAGGCTTATCGCATCACCGATTCGGAAGAGGAAGCGTACAATACTTTGCGCTCCAAGTCCGATAACCATTATCTCAACCAGTTCATCTACGTTCTGGAAATGAGTGGCTCGGCGAGCAAAGAGACGGTGATTGACGCGCTCGATAACCTGGCGCAGCGACTGCGCCGCCATGAAGACCTGCAGCGGGAAGCGGAAGTCGAGTTGTCTTCCATCACCGGGCAGACACGGATCATCCAGTTCATTGGCATCGCGGTGCTCGGCATTATTGCCCTTGTTCCCTCGCTGCGCGATATATACGCCAAATATCTTCTGGCGCAAATCCTATACCTTGTCTTTGCCAGCATTGCTGTATTCACTTCTTTTGCCATTGACCGGCGCGTAGATCAACTGAAGGAAAGTGTCCTATGATCTGGTTCCTGCTGTTCATCCTGGTACTGGGGACCCTGGCATTCTTGTTTCGCTATCCACTGCAACGTATTGCGATGTTCTGGAGCAGGAGTCGCCGTTCCTCCTTGAGGCAGTCTACGGCATCGCAACCTTCCGCCCGGCGGCACTACGAAGTGAGTTTACAGGAACTGCGGGACTTCGCCAGTAGCCTATTGCTTGGCACTTCCATGAAGGCTACGCTGGCCCAGGCCCTGCAAAAGACGGCGGAGCAATTTAAGAAACGCGGGGTTTTCGGAGTGCGTTTGAATCGCTACGTCGAGGCGCGCGTGGCCGAATCTCCTGAGGCCGTGTTGAGCGGGCTTATCCAGGATTTCAAGTCGGAGTATCTGGAGGACACGCTCCGTCGTATCGAGATTTCTCGTCGCACGGGGGGGGCTTTGGTTGACGCTCTCGCTGTCACCGTGGAAACGATTGAGGAAGATATCAGCTCGGGCGTCTCCCGTAGAATTCGGGAAGCAGCGAACCAGTTGACGATCCCGATGATTATGGGGGTGTTCTTCAGCGTCGTCGTGCTGGGCGTTTTACCTCTCATTTGGACTTTGATAATCAACCTAGGTAGCCAACCCCAGCCCTAGCGTCACTGGCGTGCTGGTGCCCATGGCGATTCTCGGTACATTGGGTTGCAGATGCAATCCGGCTACCCGTTATCTGAAACGCTCTAAGGGGCCGCTTTACGCCCGCCTGTGAGCAGTGTATTAATGGGGAGTAGTTAGGAGCAGGTGATCAGGCCTTGAGAATAATCAAGCCTAAAGGCAATGGGAAAGGAGGTGAATCCGATGTTGCGTCGTTTCCTACAGGATGAAAGGGGCCAGATCGCAGAGATCATTATGTATGTCGCCTTGGCCATTATCGTCATTGGCCTAGTTGGGGTAGTCAGCACTTTACTGAGAACCCAGGTCCAAGATTTCATTACCGCGGCAGGGAACTTTTTTACGGAGCTATACCGTCGGTTCGCGCCCTGGTAGAAGGCCATTTAACCGTGGGGATAGCGAACCGCTGTTGCGGTTTATCGCTATCCCCCGGAGACCTCTTTACATCTGGCCAACGACCTCGCAGCATCAGCAGACCATAAGCAAAGCCCTGAGCGTGCGAAGAGGTATGAGGAGCTTCGCCCGTTCTAAGGGGTTTTTTTGTCCAGGAAAGACCGTCGAAATGATGTAGTATGATTTTCGAGTGGAGGGTTTTGTATTCGTTCGTCTAGGAGCGATGATGGGGTATAGCGATGATTAGCTTAATGCGCCGTTTTGTTCAAGACGACAGCGGCCAGGCTACGATAGAATGGGTCATTCTGGCGGTATCCATGGCGATTATCGCCATTTGGATAGTGTCCACCGTTGGCCCTCGAATCCAGGATATCATCAACCGGATGCTGGATCAGTTGGGTGAGTAGCCCGTTTGCCTTGCTCTCTCTATTTCTGAAGCTGGCTATTACCGTCTGGCTAGTGATCGTGGCCCTATGGGACCGGCGGACAGGGAGGATCCCCAACAAATTGACTTTCCCGGTGATGCTTGTAGCGGGTGGCTATCGCCTGGCGCAGACGCTGTATCTTCTATTGTCGAGGGAGATAACCTTTCTGGGCAGCCGAAAGTGGGAATGGTTATCACCTGGGGAGGCCCTCCTGCCGCCGATGGCAAGCCCGCTTTTTGTTTGGATCGCTTGGTTTATCATCTTCCTTCTCTGGTCTGTAAACATCGTGGGTGGCGGCGATGCCAAGATGTTGATGGGGTTGTTTGCGATCTTTCCGACACTGGAGTTTACCTTCGCTTTTGCCTGCCTGATCCTGCTCATCGGCGTGCCCTGGCTGGTCTTGGCCCGCTGGGGAACACGAGCAGGCACCCTGGTGCAATCGTTATATGTCAGGCTGCTGACCCTCGGACTCCTTCCTTCGGCGAAAGAGCTTGCAGAACGAAAGGGGTCCTACGCATGGCTATTTTGCCTGGCGGCGGTGATTTACGCATGGCTGTTCTGGTGAGGGATGAAAAGGGCCTGTCGGCCTTGGAGATGGCCCTGCTCCTGCCTTTGTTCGTTCTGATCATCATGGGCGGCTTTGAGATTTGGAAACTGATGATGCTCAAACGCGCCCTGTATATCGGGACGTACCAGGCTGCGCGCTACCTCGCCAGCAACGACCGGTTCAGGGACAGTGAAACGGATCTCGCCAGACAGTTCATCGAGAACGAGTTGCAAGGCAGCGGCCTGTATTCCAGCCAGATGTCCTTGGCGAGCACAAACGTGACTCTCGGGCAGCTCTGCCGACTACAATCGGGCTTTGACTACAACTGCGGCTGGCGGCCTGTCACGGTGGAGGCCGAGCTTGTGGTGCCAGTGGAAATCCCTTCCTTTTTCGAACGGCGAAGTCAAGGGCTCCGCCTGCTGCGGTTGAAAGGCCGTTGTTATGATAACCCGTGTCGCACTTGCGAGAAATAGC
>Ga0129297_10000482_pt1 | contig 18938 bp, 43 predicted proteins | sample I18A1metaG_FD_94708 | JGI IMG/M metagenome (GOLD analysis project Ga0129297, IMG submission 94708) | Lake sediment bacterial and archeal communities from Gulf of Boni, Indonesia to study Microbial Dark Matter (Phase II) - ​I18A1 metaG | ecosystem: Environmental > Aquatic > Freshwater > Lake >... | reverse complement strand
GATTACCCTGATCACGGAGTTGATCTGGGTTATCCTAACCCCCGAGAATAGGAACCCGGGAAAAATCAGCCCCATCATCCAGAACGTCCGGAGCTTCCCATCCATACGATGCATAGTCATGCTCTCTTACCCTTAATGATAACCTATGGCGCCGCCCTATCTACGGCGAGCGTCACGCTGGCCACTATCTGGCCGGGCTCCTCGTAGCCCGCAGAGATCTTGGTGCCGATTGTCAGGGTTGCCCCTCCCGCCAGGCTGGTCTTCGTGTTGTTGGTTACGCCGTAGAGGGTTAGGCTGCTTGTCGGCGATGTCAGGTTGTGGTACATGGTGACTTTCACTCCGTAGGTCGGTGCCCCGGCTGCGTTAGCCACGGTGAAGTTCCACCATGTGGTCTGGCCCGGGTAGAGCGTTGCGGCTGGCGTTGCGGTTTCGGTGTAGGTCAATGGCTCCGGGATGCTGACCTGTTTCTGCACGGTCTTGAAGACATAGCCCACGATGATCCCTGCGGCCAACAATCCAGTCAATAGGACTATCACTTTTCCTCTCTTATTCACCTTCTCACCTCCCTTCCAGTCGTTTCGGCTTTAAGCCTCTCCAACACCTCCGGGTTGACCCGGTAGGTGGTTGGACGCCCATGATCCGTGAACAGCGTCTTGTAGTCGTTGGCCAGGATGGAGAGGATGTGCCTCTTGTCGGGGGGCACATGGAAGGCGGTGAACGGGTCGCCCCCGAACTGGCCAGCCAACCAGGCGACGAACTCCCTCCACGTGGATCCCCTCTCGGGCATCAGGCGGCCCGCCCACTGCCGGCTGCCCGATGTCCTCACCTTCAACTGTTCCAGGGATCTCCCGTACTCGTCGACCGCCCCCTCAAGCCTGGCAAGGGCGGTGGCCAGCCTATCCTCCACTGAACCCACGCAGCTTCCTCCTCATCTCAACGTTGACCATGACGATGAGTAGGCCGGCCAGCCCTATATAACCAAGTATGAAAACCCAGCAAAGGGTTGCCAAGTCCACCCACCACAGGCTCACCCCTTCTTCCCCCTCACCCCAGCCGCGAACCAGGAATCGTCCCTCATCTCCTCATAGACACCATGAAGCGACATCTGGTCCTCCCTGGATCCACGGCTACAGAAGGGGCACTTCTCCAACATGGATACATTCTCCCCAGACAGTGCACAGGCAACATGCCCGCAGGGGAAGACCTTGTAGTCAAGGCCCTTCTCCTTGGCCCACCTGACTTGCTCAGCCGCCATCTCTTCGGGAGTCCACTCCTCCGCCCTCTTCATCCTCTTCGCACTCCTCGCGGCCTCGGCGATCTGCAGGAACTCCCGCCACTTCTTCCTGACCAAGCAGAGGAAGCAGCAGGAGGACTCGTGCGCCCACGATAGGTATCCGTCCTTGCAGCCAGGCCTCTTCCGGGGAAAGTGAAGCCTCACCGGCTTCTCCACGGGCCAACCATCAACCAAATCAGAACCCATTCCGTTTCGTCCTTCCTTTGGACTCTTCAGGCCGGATTCCGGCGACGGAAAAAGGTAGATTACTTTTTGATGTATGCAGCAGCAGCGATGATGGCTCCCACGATTCCTAGGGCGGTTCCTGCGATAGCCAAGGTGTTGGTCCATTGGAGCTTCTTGATCCGGTCTTCTAGTGCCGTCTTCTCTGTTGTGAGTGTTTTGATCTCCTCCGCTTGGCTCTCTATGCGCTCGTCCCGGTCCTGTATGGTTGCGTTCTGTTGGCTGTTTAGGTTTTGGAGTTGGTCTATCTTGCTTGTTTGCCCTGCTATGGTCTGAGTCATATTCAGCACGGTTCGTTGCAGTGCCGCCTTTTCCGTTTCGAGCCCGTCGATTTGCTCTTGAAGGGCGGTGGCGTTGGCCTCTAGATTCTGGATCTTGATGTTCTTCTCGGTGATTGTTTTTTCAAGGCCGTTGATCTCGCCGTTGAGGTTTGCGACCTTGGCTTCGAGCGTGGCCTTGTCCTGTCGCATGGTTTCCAGTTCGTTGGTGAGCCTGTAGACGTTGCCCTCTAGTGCGACGATCTCATTGTCTTTCTGGACGATCTTTGCGTTGGCTGCCGTGAGCTTTGCGTCTAGATCGGTCTTCTCGTTCTGTAGGTTTGTGATCTGTGTGTTTAGTCTTGTTACCTGTCCTTGTAGGTCCGTCTTTTCGTTTTGTAGGTTGGTGACTTGTCCCTGCAGGTTTCTGACCTGTGTTTCAAGGCTGGTCTTCTGGGTTTGTAGCGTTGAGACCTGGCTTTGGAGCGCGTCTCTTTCGGTGCGGACGGTTTCCAGTTCGCTCTGTGTCCGAGTAAGCTGGGTTCTGAGGCTTTCTATCTGTTGTGCTAAGTTCTGGTTGTTTACGATGACGCTGATCTGGTGCTGCGCTGTGGTTTTGCCATCGCTTACCGTTGTCTTGATGGTGTGGGTTCCGTCGGGCACGGTTGACGTGTCCCAGTTGTAGGTTGTGCTGGTGGATGTTGTTTGTCTTAAGGTTCCTACGAGTTTACCGTCTATTTCCAAGTCCAAGTCCAGCTTGTCGTTGTCCTCGTCCGCCATGCTCATTCTGATTGTAACCACGTCGCCCACGACGGCGTTTGATTGTGGATACGTGATCTGTACGGTTGGAGCCTTGTTCGGGGTTACTATGGCTAGGTATGGTCTTCTTCCAAGACTGGTCATTTCTCTGCTATCGAAGTTCACGCTGAACTCTCTTCCATCCTCGGGGGTCAGCGCTAAACTGACCGTCTTCTTGTAGATTGATGCTAGGACCGGCGATGTCACGTCGAAGAAGTAGTATCCCTCTGGTGCGACGGTGTTGTTCTTGTCATACACCGTTTGGGATACCGGTGGTGCGTTGTTCCATGTTGTTGTGTATTCGCCCCATGTGTCGCTTGGGACGTGCCGCACTCCGATGCTTCCGGTCGCTCCCATGTTCATCCAGAGATTGACGGCGAGGTAGGCTTTTTGGATCGTAACGCCCGTTACTTTGGAGAGGTCGAACCTGAGATAAGAGATTCTCATTGTGTCTGGGCTGTAAGTGTACTGATAGTATGATACCCACAGACTTGTGCTGGCCCCGTAGTTGCTATTCGGGTTGTCGCTGTCAACATAGGTATCGGCTACTGGTTCTATGAGTATGACCGATGCCGTTGCCTGTTGCGCTGCCAGGATCGCTATTGCTAGGATGGTTATGAGTATTACTTTCTTCGTGTTTTCACCTCCTTCTGGTCCTCTTCCCTAGTTCTTCCAGCAGTTTGAGCTTGCTTCTGCTCGATCAGGGAGATGACTTCCTTGAGTTTCTCCAGCCTCTTGACCATGGGCCTACACTGAACTGCGGCATCCGTCACCCTGGCGATGGCCACATGCAGCGGGATCTCCCTGTCCTCCAGCACCCTGATCTCGCCGTCGATGTGCTCCATGAACTCCTCCAGGGTGCGGGCGTACTCCCTCAGAACGGTGAGGTAGTCCTGCTTCCAGATCCGGACATCCCTCTCCAGGGCCCGGATCCTCTTCTTTTCGCTCATTCAATCTCCTTCACGTATGTCTGCCGCCCATCAGCGACAAGCCTGAAACGGCGATGGCACTGAGCCTTCTCCTCGAAGAACGCATCAGAGGCAGCCACGAACTCAGCAAACAAGCCATCGACCCTGGCCCGGGTCAGAGATCCGGAGGCATCGCCCGTGAGATAGATCCTACAGTGAGCGCAGGACCACGTAAGCTTCACCTTCACCTTCTTCCTCCAATCATCAGCCCGCCAGTCCAGGCTGTAGGTCGCATTCCAGCGCCTCATCTTACAGCCACAGAGAGGACACTTCACTTCAACCACCTCGCATCCCCGAAGACCACCTCAAACCCCCAGATCTTGCCCACCCTCAGAGGCAGAGGCACCGCCACCGAGTCCAAAGTCGAAAATGGGACAGAAACGCGGGTGATAGGTAGGCTCTTGACTATAAACTCGAACTGTTTGATGCTGATGGCCCAGGCCCTGTTGTGGTATGGAACAGAGTGATCCCTCAACAGGATCCAGGCATGGCCCCCGGCATCGCTGAGCCAGTTCAACGAGTCACGCTGGTGAGGCTTCAGATAGGTAGTGTTCCAGCCATTCGGGTTCTTGGTCGACTTGCACTCGAAGAAGTAAGTCGCCCCCTGGTACACGGCAAGAAAGTCGGCGGGCTGCCTGGGTGCCACCAATCGCTTGTCAGCCGCCAGCCAAGAGCGGTAATCAGACAGCCGCATGTAGAAAAAGGAGCTGTGAGTCTCCCTGAAAGCCTGAAGAGAGTTCCGCACCTCGGCCTCGAACACCTTACCAGTCAGAGAACCCGTCATTCAGAAACCACAACCATGTTGATGGACCTGTGAATAGCTGGCACAACAGTGTCTCCCTTCCTCATGTAGTGAGGCATCTTATGAACCTCACAGTACACTTCATGAATAGCCTCATCATCAGTAGGCATCTCAGGGCATTGCCGACAAATATTCGTGACGGTAGTAACGTAGCCACACATGACGCAGACGCACTTCCCCGCCCGGGACCAAGCGCCAGGAGATATCCCTGGAACCCAGAGAATCCGGGGCATCGAATCCTGACCAAAAAACTGTGCCTTCAAGGTCTTCTTCCGGCTCCAATCCTGATTGATCGCCCAGCCTTTGAGAGCCCGCAGCTCATCCTTCGTGAGGCGCCCGCCCCGAAACTTCTTAGGCAGTTCAGTGAAGCTGCTCAACCTTCCTCCTCTCCTGTTCCCTGCGAATCTTCAAGATCTGGTCGTCGATTTGAGCCTTCTTCTCAAACAGTTGCTGAACCTCGTACTCCAAGTTCCCATCAATCAGGGCATCTGCATTATCCTCCAAGAACTCGGCAGCCCTGATGCAGTCAGTCCGATCAGAGGTCATGAACCGAGACAGGTACTGCCGAATCTCGGGTGCCAACTCCAACGGGTCAGTAGTGGCAATGATATCCTCAGTGATGATGTTGACGAACCACAGCTTGGCCTCGCCGTCGAACACCGCAATGTGCGTAGACACCTCCTCTCGATCAGGATGAGCAAAGTCGAAATGACCCCGCCTGCTCAAGACATAGACCCTCACTCACCCATACCTCCTCAACCCAAGATCCTATTGGCAAGGCTGTTATAGGGTCAGGCGGCGCCGCCCACCCTGCTACACTTAGCCCAACTTTCATGCTTCCCTCCGGAGTCATATCCCCGAGAACTGAAACCCGAGAAGATGTACAGACCCGAGAACCAATTCCCAGGGCCGTTCATCGCGGCTCCCATCAAAGATGGGTCAGAAGTTGAAGCGCCGCCACAAGGGACGGGGCTCCTTGTTTCCTCCATCAGGCATGGGCACCTTTTTGTCAGGATCCTAGGTATCAACCTCCCTTCTTCGGATGGACCCTCTTCCAGTGAAGAGAGTGAAGCTCCACGTCAATCTTCGTAATCTCGCCCCTAATGCTCGTCACGGTATTGGAGAGCGTTATAAGCTCCCTCAACTTTTCCCCCCGGTAGGCCTCGACCGCCCCCAGGAACAGCTCGTCCCAGACCTTCTCAGGAGTGATGAGCCCACTGGAGACAAGCACGTCGAACGCACCCCTCAGGATCTTCGCCTCAGCGTAATCCTTGTACCTGGGACCGTCAATCCGGACTTCACTCGCTCCATAAGTGTGCAGATGCAGCCTGACGAAGGCCCTACCCTCGGGAAGAATGACGCCGAAAGAAACATCGGTAATCATGGCCGGATAGCTCTGGAGGGCAAGCTCCCTGACATCGCTACACTGATCCGCACGGTTAAAGTCCCCACCCTCAAGAGAGTCAGCCTCATCAAAAGCATCCTCCTCCTTGCACCGTTCGATGATCTCGTATACCGCATCGTAGAGAGGCCCAGCCTCGATAGCGGCCCTGCTCATGTCGACCTGCATACCGACGTTCGGAGCCCGGGGATCGGTGCCCTGGCCAGCCAGGACATCCCTCAGCTTCGATAAATCCACCTTCGCAGCAAACTTCATTTCACTCACACCTCCGTGGATCTAGGTCGGGTTGGGACCCTGAGGAGATCATCGAAGTCACTAGGGTCTTGGAGCCGTCGCGACCCGTACAGCAGGAACTCAGATCCCAACCCAATTCCCCTCCACATCACTCAGGCAAGTGGTCCCGATCTCCCGAAATCCCAAAGCTTCCAGAGAGCGTTTTGGTAGCCACATTTGGAGCAGCGGACGTAGAGCCACTGCCTCCCGAGGAATCCAGCCACAACCCATCCACCGTCATGGGGATAGTGCTCCACCTTCGCAGAAAGCTTCTTCCCACAACTCCGGCACTTCTTGCCCACCACGAGCCTCGCGTAATCACTCAAAGTCTTCGCCATCTACTCAAGCCTCCAAGAAGCCACGGAAAGAGAAGTATCATCAGTACAATCAGAGAACTCCGTATCCTCGTCAACCAGCTTCCCATCGACGTAGATCCGCACCGTAACCAGGCCCCCCTCGTCAGTATCAGACCATGCAGCGACGCTCAGGTTGCCACCATAGTCACTGGACACCGTGAAGTTATGAGTCCAGGGACCTACAACCCAGATCTTCAGACCCTTATCGGGTGGGATAGTGGGATCCCAGTACATAATACCAAGACTCAACTTCGGACTGGTAACTTCGTACATCACAGAATGAGGAGCACTGGCCCTCAAGGCGCCCTCGTGCAGCCTGACAAAGACGAGGCTCAGCACGATCAGTACAGCAAACACCGCAGCCCCGTAGATACACAGCAGCTTTCCAAACCTCATTTCTCCTCACCGCCCTCTTCCAGCTCATCAAGCCTCTTGTCGGCTCTCTTGTCCCGCTCAACGAGCTTGGCCTTACGCTCCTTCAGCTTGACCCGCTCCTCGTACTCGTCAAGCTCCTCCTTGGACAGCTCGTCCTTACCGCCCCCCGTCTTCAAGAGACCGATGACCTCCTTTAAGATCTCGTCGAATCCCTGAGTTAGAGGGATCTTCCTACTCTTCGAGTACATGGCCACGACCAAGAACAGAAACGTTCCCAGGATCAACAAAACCTGCAACAGGGTCATTCACCCTCACCCCTCGCCCCAGGCTGCCCCTCCGCCTTCTTGGGCTCCCACCGTATACAGGTCACAGCATGGAAGGGGATCGTGTAGAAGACCCCCCGGCGATCCTCAACCTCAACCCTGGACTCGGCACCGTCCAAGATGAGGGTGATCCTGCCCCACAGATCCATCGGTTTGACCTGCCCAGTGCCCTCACGAGTCAACGGCATCATAGTGGCCTCCCTACTCTTCCTCGGCGTGCCCACTCAAGCCACTCGTCATGGCTCTTGCGCCACCCCGACTCTACAAGGTCGCGCTTTACTACCTCCACCTTCTTGCCCAGCTCGGCTGAGATCTGGTCGGCCAAATCCGATGCGCGAGCCCACTCCTGGGACTCGACCGCCCTCAACAACTCCCTGGCCTTCACTTCAAGCTCCACAGTCCGGCACCTCCTCCCTGAACTCCTCCAGCTTCTTCACGGCCCACCGCTCGGCCTTCACCTCGCTACTAGGCTTGCCCCGCCGATGCTGCCTCGCGTGACAGAACTCGTGAGCAGCAGTCGTGACCAAGGCCTCCTTCCAGTCACAGAGCAGGTAGGTAGGAGCCCTCTTGAGACCACGATAGTGAAACGCCAGAGGAAACATCTTGGGAGCGCCGATCCTCAAGACGATGAGCTGAGACGCCCGATGGTGCAGAGTCATGTCCCCAAACCCGGAGAAGACCAGATCGGCAGTGCTGAGATAGATGCGACCAGCAAAAGCGTACTTGGAGTTCTTAACGTGAACCTCAATCCTGGCGCTCCTGACACCCCCTGCCCCGAACCTTACGAGCCGCCTGACCTCCTCGTCGGGATACCGACTGGTGTTCTTGATCCTCATAGCCCGCCCCCCTCCAGCTCCAGCCACCTCAGGCTCCTGGCCATCGGCCAGCCACGCAGCACAGCAGCAGCACCAACGAAGGATCCCAGAAGAAGGAAGTAGCCAACCTCCAGCCTCCTAGCACAGATGAAGGCCACGGCCATCATACCCTGAGAGGCACAGCAGGACAGGACGCAGGCCTTGAAGTGCAGAGAATGCGCCACTCAGACACTCCCCCTGATCAGCGCCGCATCCGCCTCAGCGTTCGGATGATGCCCGTGCTCCACACACACCGCCTTGAAGCTCTCCCCATGATGCCCCCTGCTCGCCAGATGAGCAACCTCGTGGAAGGCAATCGCAATCAGAATGGCCTCATCCGAATCGGCCCCCAGAAGCTTCTCCGAAACATTGACCGTATGATGGTCAAACGGGTTCCTGCCACCACGCACAGCAGAAGCCCTGGCACCATAGATGCAGTTCTGCTCCACCCGAACGAGGATGCCATGCTCGACATCCAACTCAACCGCGAACTCCCGCACCTTGGCCTCGAAGAACTTCAGAGCCTGCTTACCCTTCATGCCCCCGCCTCCCAGGCCCGATACTCAGCAAACACCTCATCAACTGCTTTCTTCAGCGCAGGAAGCTCGTCGAGAGCGTGCTCGTCGCCATCGTAATACTTGGCAACCAAGTGCGATACCCGATCCCGTCCCCAGGGCTTCAAAGTGAAGACCAAGCGAAGCATCTTGATCATAGGATGGTTCTCGGTCAGCTCCTCCTTGGTCACTGATCGCATTCACAACACCGTCGTCCTAGAGATCGCCAGGATCTCTGCGTCCGTGAACTCGCTTCTCCGAGACTCAGGGAACACCCGGCCCCACCTCGTCACGATGGTGCCCGCGAACTGTGGCTTCACCCGATAGCAGTCACGGCACACACCATGCCGAATCGAATACCTGTAGATGTCCTGAGTCACGGATGACGCACCGCAGAACCTGCAAGTGTCGCTCATTGCTTACCCCCCAGCAGCTCCTTGGTGTGAGGTTCTATGATATCGAAGATCCCCTTACCCCCATCCTCAGCCTTCTCCGTACAGGCCCTGGAGATCAGAACGAGCCTCCCGCCAACGATGACGCACCCACAGTCGTATCGGCGCCCACCCAGAAGCCCGACATCCTCAAGCTCCTGCTTCGCAGAGGCCACACCGCGATCAATCGAAGCCAGATCCTTGGCCAACTCCTGCTTCACCCGAGCGATCTCCTCACTAATCCGGGCGACCTTGGCCCCAGCCTCCTTCCGGGCCTCGGCTCTTTCATAGGGCGCGTTCCGAACGATCCTCTTCAGAGAAGCTATGCGCTCCTCAATGATCTCCGGAACCGTCCGCTCGTTTGGCTCCTGCATTCAATGACCTCGCAATTATATATGATGGTCATCCTTATAAATCTTTCGCCGCCGATACTCCAAAAGCTCGTAGATTACCCCAGATACCGAGGCTATAGTCGAGGCAAGAAAGCAGGAAACGAAAAAGAAGGAAGGGCAATGCACCACCACCTTACCGAGGATGTTCCGCCAAGGCACGACCTCGATGAAGTCATTGTCGTCTCCCTTGGTGAGGACAGCCTTCGAGTCAAACGAGACAACCCTATGGACGATCCCAGACCCGTTAGCCCAGAACACCGCGATATCCCCAACATCAAGATCCGTCGTTCCCCAAGCCACGAGAACCGCTTCGCTCCCAGTAAAGGTAGGGAACATGGACTCCCCCTTCACAAGCCGGATCCGAAAAGGTAGAGGCAGAATGACGAAGATCGCAAGCACAAAGAAGATCAGACAGGGTATAAGGAATGTAGGAAGCCTCACTTGATATCCTCCACTCCAATATACTTGCGACCCCTAACCCCCTCATCCAAGACCACTTCCTCCTTTCCCCGGCGCCTCTTCCGCTTCTGCTTGTCAGGAGGAGGGACAAGGGTATCGAAGATCCGTCTAGCCCGCCCCGGACCCCTGGGCTCGATGGGCTTAGGCGCCACAAGAACTTTAGGCGCCATGCCCCGTCCGGATTTAGGCGCCACAGGACCTGCGTAGCGTTTAGGCGCCAAAAGCCGCTTGACATCCCCCCAGCGGCTCCGTTTAGGCGCCATAACCCGTTTAGGCGCCAAGCCCCGTTTAGGCGCCAAACCGGCCCGTCGCGCCCAGACCGATTCCCAGACCGTGGATGCCTCACGCTCGCGCTCATGCTGAATGTGCGGAGGCAGGAGCGCCCTGGCCGCCCTGCCAGTTCGCATGGATCCAAAAGGAGATGCCTGAGAAGATCCCCCTGGAAGCCCTCGCAAAGGCTGGAGACTGGAGAACTCAGCCGGTGAGAACTGGACCAGCCTCGCCCTGTATGCCCGACGGGGCGGCACACCGCGCACCCGGTCACGAACCGTCATCAGGATCAGGAAGAAGAAGATGCCCACAACGGCGCCCGCAAAGAAGAGTGTGGCCCCATCCGACTGCCACATCACCACCCAGGCCTTGTAGATGCCCTCAAGAATGCTGATCATACCTCAATCACCTCACCCCTGTGTCTAGCACCCACAAAGCTCAAGATGATCAGAGGGAATCCCACGAAGTAGGAATAGGCATTCCCCACGACCTCGTAGTTGAAGTGAAGGATCCTCCGTACCGGGTAAAGCACGATCAGGACCGCCGTGACAAGGTAGACCATGTAGATCCACTTCAGCGCGAAGCCAGCGGCAAGCACCGACAGGGAAGGCTCCTCACGCTTCTCACGTCTATCCCGACGCTTACCATGCTTCAAGTCATCACCAGTGCTTCGTCTTGTAGTACGACTTGATCACGGTCGAGTAGCCGTCGTTCGGCTCCAGCAGGACATCAGCCCCAGCCCCCGCCTTCTGAAGATAGATCAGATGCCCCAGCGACTTCAAGTTGTCGGGAAGAGAAGAAGGCACGCAGCCGACGTAGACAGGCGGAGGACGCTCACCCTTCGGGCCGCAGCGAAGCACCCAAGTCCTGTACTTGTTCAGGCGGTAGGCCTCGACGTGTGTACGATCAGAGGCAGAGCGCGAAAGGACCTCGTGGACCCGGCACAGCGCGTACTTCTCGGGGATAATGGTATGGAAGTTCCGCCGCCCGGTCTGAAAGATGTAGCCACGACCCAGGCCAAACTCCTCCTGCAAGATCTTCACGTCGTCCACCACGAAGGCAGGCAAGGCCCCATCGTAGTCAAGGAAGATCACGTACTGGTGGTCAGAGGTCATAGCCGAGATCCCCTCCACCCAGACCATCTCCTTATTCAGGACCCTGAAGCGGAACTGTAGCTCCCGATGGGTGAGAGGCACCGGGACACAAAGAACCCGACTCAAAACAGGTCAACCTCCCTGGCCACGATGGTCTTGACATCCGTATAGATCGGAAAGAAGGAGCGAGAGAAGTACACGAGCGCCCGCATCTCTTCTAGCTGATATGCCGACATCCTGGCCCACTCCTCACGAGACAAGTCATCCCAGCCCCGAGGCTCCGGATGCGCCCAGAACAGCTCACACTCGGGGTGATACCACCGAACCACATCCTCCAGAGCAGACTGCTTCCAAGATCCAGTCTGAACCCTAGCGAACTGCTTCAAGTCAGAGTGATAGAACGAGAGCCGATGGTAGAAGTCCCAGCAAGCGGCAAGAGGATTCGTCTTCAGGACCCTCAGCATCAGGAAAGGCATGTCGAACTTGGTGCCCCCAAAAGTGAGGAAGTGCATCGGTTTACCCGAGCTATCTGACAGAACAAAGGGTCCAAACAGGTTTTCGCTCAGGTAGGACAAAACCTTCTCCTCCTCCCCGCGCACGATAACGCAGTGCGGATCCGGAGTGATCAGGTATGCCGCAGACAGGATCACATTCCTGACTGGATTCAGACCGTTCGTCTCAAGGTCAAAGAACACGTAAACATAGTCGTCCATTCATTTCACTTCCTTACCGTCATGCGCAATGAGATCGACATCAAGATCGAACATCAAAACCCTGGGTCTTCGCCCCGAACAACTTGAAAGTTGATGATCCCTGAGCTGCGCTACCCCTGCAACTCTCTTCCTACAATAGAAGCACCTAACCTTCTCCAGAAGCGCATCAATGATGATGATCTTATCCATCAGGGATCCTCCGCCTGTACCTTTGCTAGATCCCAGCATACCAGACCGATAAATATGAGGAAGAGCACTCCGAGTGCCGCGAGGATTCCAACGAGAAACTGGAGGATCGTCATTCTATTGCTCCCGTTACAACCAAGATCTCCCGCTTACACCGCACACATGTATCCAACTCAACCAGCCCTCCTTCGCTCCCGGGCACGCCGAGCCGCAGCGAGCCGCCTGACCAACCTGACGTAAGACTCCTGGCGATGATCCAGCACGGCCTGCCAGTATTGCATGTTCAGAGAGGCATTCGTCCTGATCGCTTTCCACTTCTCCAGCAGAACAGGATCCTTGGTCGTCGTAATGCGCAGGTTCTTGACAACGTTGTAGCGCCTCTTCGCCCGCTTCAACTGCTCGGCTGCAAACTCGGAGGAGCGAACCTCGAACTTGGCGTTCTCCGCCGTGTACCGATCTGCGATCCAGTACCGGGCAACGTTGTTCCAGTCCCCCAGGTTCCTGAGCTGGCTGTACTCGCTCATCGCCTGAAACTCGCGAATCTTCTCGGCAAGCTCCTTGACATCCTCGGTATACTCAATGCCATAGCCTTCGAGGCGATCCCAAAGCTCCTCGCGCTCATCAGGATCGATGCTGTCGAGATCCTTGATGACCTTCCACATGAAGCTGATGCTAACCACTTTCGCACACCCTCACAAAGACCCGCTCCAGATCCGTCCTGGCACGACACCTCTGACAGAGACCGTAGCTCGTCCGACCCACCCTCCCTTCTTTGACCACCCTCACCCTATTGAGACAGTTACCGTGAAAAAGCCGCAGACAGGCGAGACACTCGACAGCGGGCCCTTTAGACATCTCCCTGCCGCACTCCGAGCACCTGATCAAGTTCCGCCTGCTCCTCAAAACCATCGCCTGAAAAAAGTGTAAAAGAGAGAAAAAAGTAACCTCCCTTCAACACATAGCCTCGACTCCTACGCGGTTCCCCGCTGAGGAATGAAGTTGACCAGCACCGGGGCTGGAATGTTCTTCGCAGCCAAGGGGTGCTCAGGTGGCAACCCAACAAGGCTCAAGCCAAACGCACTGGGCGCATGGCGGAACACCAGCAAGTTACCGATCCACTTCTCAGAATCCTCACCCCAAGCATCTGCCAGGATGCGGATCTTACCCATTCCCGCAGCATAGGTGTACGGCTTGTTATTGATCTCAACGGGGATCAAGAGCCTTCGCTGCACCTTGCCCTTGAACTCGCCCATGTCGATCTTGCCGCCGCCTACAACCTTGCCTTGGGTCAGATCCACCGTATTCTTGGCATTCAGGAAAGGACCTCCAGCGAGCTTCAGCATTTCCGTTAAATTAGGCATCACGATTCACCTCCACCCGGCGCGTTGCCTCCAGCACGGGTTTCACTCTGGCTACTCCGTCGACCCTTACGCTTCTTAGACCCGTTGAAGCCAAGGCTCAAAAGCCTCTCCATCGCAGCCTCACGGATCCACCCGGGAACCGTGCCACCCGAAGCCTTGGTCAGCTCGTAGATCTTCCGCGCAGCCTCATCAGTGATGCTCACTTGGAAGGTTGGCGTACAGACACCTCCTCACTTCGCTTCCTCCGCATCTTCATGAGAGTCTCACGATGTACGATGTTCCGAGAAGCATACAGCAAACTGAGCCCAGCCAAGGCAAGAGCCGCCGCAGACAGGAGAGACCGATTAAGCTCCGAGAGAACCGTAGCGGTGATCACCCAGAACACCGCATGGCTCGCATCATGAAGAAAGTTCATCACAGTCATTCACGATCACCGATCACAACGGGCAGAAGCTTCCATGCGCAGGCCCCACCGTCAAGAGTGTTCTCAAGAGCCACCCACCAACCACAGGTCCCCTCGATACAGACAGACTTCTCCCAGTCCCCCCCAATCATGTAGAGAAGCATACAGATCTTGCCCCGACGCTTCCGGCGCTCAGCCTGCTCGACCTTAAGCTTGGCAATATCATCTTCAAGCGCAGCCTTCTGAGCAAGCAGAGCCGCCATATCGTCGTCGACCAGCTCCGCCTCAGTATCCTCGGGCTCAAGTTCAGCAGCAGGCTCCTGCTCCTCAACAGGCACATCAGCAACCGCTTCAGTAGAAGCCACGGACTCGGCTACGGGCGATTCGCCAGTGGTTTCAACCCGCTTCTTTGACATACAGCAGCCTCCAGCCCTCACCGGGGCAGATCCAGACGCACCTATCATATATATAGATTTCCCTCAATCGCGACCATTTACAAGGAATCAAATCTATCACAACCCTTTCACTCAGAAGGCGAAGCCGCCTCCACTCGCCTCAATTCCTTCTCCTTCCATCGCTCGAACCTGTCAAAGGTGTCCCACCTCTCGACCCACCAGCAAGTATAGAATGCCCCGGCAAACACGACTGCCAGAGCCAGCCCCCACTTGCCGATCTCGATAAGCAGAACCTCGGCAACGATGGTCGGCCCCATCCTAGTCCATACCCCGGAGCGAGTACAGTTGTACCAAGGAAGAGACTTCTGATAGCGATGCCAGTCAGTATCAGTAGTCACTTCACCAACCGCCTCACCAACTCCACCACCGGGACAAGCCAAAGCCTCACAACAACCCTAGCCCAACCACGGCTACGAATCCAACCAGCCACAGATGGGCTATAGACATAGTACCACCCAGTCACGCGCCTTGGCAGATGCACGTCGCGGTACCGTCTCAACACATCAATCCTAGAATCCATGCTGGTGCCATACACAGCCGTAGCGATGAAGCACGGATCATCATACCCCGCAGGCGGATCATATTCTTCAGACATCAACCCGCCTCCTTCTTTGAACCACGCCCCGTTCCCGGTTCAGGGCAGCGAGAACCTACTAGCCGCCTCACTAGCTCCACCACCGGGGCAAGCCAAAGCCTCACAACCCCCCTGACCCAGCCACGGTTGCGAATCCACCCAGCCAAAGGCGGGCTGTGCACGTAGTACCACCTAGTCACACTTCCCGGCAAGTAGAGATCACGATAACGCCTCAGCACATCAATCCTACAATCCATGCCAGTGCCATATGCAGCCGTGGCGATGAAGCATGGATCACTTTCCATCCCAGGAATAGAGGGAGAAGAATGCCAAATACGCTTAGAGCAGTAGATGCACCTGGCCTGCTGCGAAGGCTCCAGATGCCTACCAATCCTGCACGACAGAGGTATGGGCGCCTCCTTCAAAAGAGCTTTGTACTTCCTGTTGAGTGCACCCAGTTCAGACTCTAGCTCCTGTAGCTGCACTTCCAACGACAGAAGCTTCTCACGAAGCTCCTTATCCCTCTGAGCAATACTGCCCCGAACCTTTGCCTCATGAACACCGTCAAGCTCCGCTACAGTGCCAGTCGCCCGATGCAGCCGCGCTATCTCTGACCGAATACCTTTGATCTCGCCCCGACACTCCTTCAAGGCCTTCTCCTTGTCCTCGATATCGTTCCGCAAGGCCCACTTCTCATTCGTCCTGGCCTTCTCAATCCTCATCTTGAGAACGTCCCGCTCAATGTCGTCTATCGTCGGCATTACCGTCGCCCTCCCAGCATCCTCGCCTTCAAGTCGAGCAGCCGCCTGAACTCCTTCATCAAGTCAGGCCTCATCGCCAGAGCGGACTCCTCCGCCATCCGTTCGACCTCCGCACGGTTCCCGCCGTGGAAAGCCATCAAGAACTGTGCTATCAGACTCTTCGCCCAATCTTCCTTGATCATCGCCATTATCTTCACCGTCTCTTCTCCTCCATATCTATGATCTTCAGAGCATCCTGCACAACTCCCTTGAGGCCAGTGCGCTCCCTGAAGGCCTCCATCTCCCGAGCAACCTTCTCCCGCTTCTCAGCAAAGCGGCCAAGCACCCCCCGACCAAGGCCACCCCAGAGATCCGAGCCCTCTTCGATAGCCTTCCGGCACAGCTCCCGGGCCTCAGCAGGCCTCACGACCAGGGCATTGGCCTCACACTTCCGGGCACCGTACTTGGCCAAATACTCCTGCACGTAAGGCAGAGAATGATTCGGATGGGCAGGATCCGCGAGGTTCTTCCCAGAACCCGTGACGAGGTTCTCAATCCAAGAAAGCCTGTTCGCCGTGATGAAGTCATAGTTCAGACCGAAACGGTCGATAACGAGATCAGTCGGATCATAGCCAGTAGACCCATCGGACCAGACGATATCTTCGAGGTCGCGCAGGTTGCCCCTGATGAACTCCGAGATCCTCAGGCCGTCAGGATCGTGGTCCCCACAGTAGAGCAGGACGCACCTCAGACCCCGATCCTCAGCCTGACTGAAGCGCAGCGCGTACTCGGCCCGCTGAAGCATCGAACTCCACCCCTTCGAGGTGGCAATCGGGATGTGGTACTGCTCGCAGACCGGAGAGAAGAGGGTCTTCAGGTCGATCTTCTCTACGAGCATCTGGACGTAAAACTCCTCCCCATCCCACCAGTCAGGAGTATACCAGTCTTCGCAGCTCAACGTGGCATTCAGGTATCGCCGCATGAACTGGACAGGGGAATAGTTGGTTGGCTCCTCAATTCCAGAGAACTTTCTGGATTCCTCCTCAGCCACGAAGTCGATTGGAAGATGACCCCTCTCACGACACTCGTTGATCAGGTTCTGAACCATGTTGAACTGAGACTTGTCGATCAGACCCAGATCCTCTAGCTGATATGCCCAGCCCCTGGCAGAGATCTTGAAGCCAATCTTGTCGCCAAGGGCCTGCACCTGATGAGCGAAGGCATACAACTCGGTCTCCCGGTTCTTACCCCGAGACGGAAGCGCAATGGCAGGGGTCTCCATCATCTCATCCTCACTCAAAGTTGGTCGCAACGTTCACCTTCGAAGCCACCTCAGCGATGATGGCGACCTGATCCGGCTCCGTAAGGTAGTCATAGTAACCTCCCCTGCGCTCTCCACAAATGGTGTCGTGCCCCATCCGCGCCAGCAGGACCCAGAGCGTCATCGCCTCCTTGTTCGTCAGCCGCAACGAGTTCTCAGCGTTCTCGTCCATCAGGCAAACACCATCCCGCCAGAGGCAATGATGTAGATCAGGACACAGAAGCCGATGCCCATAGCAGCGACGCCCGCCAAGGCAGTGACCCGCCTCCTCCGAGCAGCCAGACGCGGAGCAGCAACGAGGCCCGAGGCAATAAGGCGTTCCTGATCCTCACTGACACCGCTGTAGCCCCTGTACAAGCTTCGCCTCTTCGCCATCAGGGACACATCCAACCATGTACCTTCTTGCCGTCCTTGTACTGAACCCAGGTTACGCCACGGCTCCGGGTCTCCACGTTCATCGTGACGTGGAAGTGGCTCTTACACCTGCCGCAGAAGTATCCGACGAGCACCATGTACTCGTCGATGTCCTGACGGTCGTCCTCAACAAGCTCCACGAAGGCAGGCTCCCGCTTCATGGGAACCTGAAACCCGTCGCCCTCACAGATCGGGCACAAAATGCCAGCATCCTTCCTGCTCATTTCCTCACCTCAAGATAACCTCGCCCCCCACATGTACGGCATATCACGGTAGGGTGAATAGTCTTATCCACCTTCGTGATAGTCCTCTCTCCCCTACATGTAGGACACGGATCGTTGAGAACCTTTCTCAACTCTTCCCTACAGCAGGCGCACCAATAGGAGTTCTCCCAAAAATATCGCTCGCCTCGACAGTAGAGATTGAGAACCTCGTGTCCCAACGGCATCTTTGCCCCACAATGCCCACAGAAGTCAGGCGACCCCCCTTGTTTGAAAAGGTAAGCCACCGGAGTCATATCCCTATTTCCAACATACACGCTGCTCATTTCCTCACCTCCTTCACCGCAATTACCTTGATCACTGCCCAGCACTTCCAGCACTTCACTGGTAAACGCATATCCTTCGTCTCCTGTCTAGTATGACAGAACGGGCACTCGAAAAGCCACGAGTCCGAAATACTTGGGCTAAAGAACTTCACATTCCGCTGCCTAGAATCCGGCTTCACTTCCTTCCCTCCACCTTGACAACGGCCCACTGCCCAACGTCTCTCAAGTAGGCCATGTTGCACGGGTATCCAGCCGCCCGGTGCTTATCCATCTCCCCGATCAGACGGTCAAAGTTGTCGTCTGGACCGCTCAAGATCCGATCCCTCACCTTCTCCAGCCTAGTTATCTCCACCACGTTTTCAGACCTCCAACTGCGTCTTGCGATACTTCACCAACATGCTCTTAAGCTTGAGCCAGTCGATCTGCTTGCCATCGATCAGATCCTTGTACATCATCCTGGCCAGAGGAGCATCGAACTTGTTGAAGCCAACATCGTCCCGGGAAACCGCCCCGTCACAGACCCCGAGCAGCCTCTCAAGGTCCGCCCTGAGTTGCTTGCGCTCCTCAACAGACACGAGATCCTCGACCCCCACCCACTGGAAGGCCCCGCACTCAGGGCACTTCACGTACTTCCAGCCCGGGTGCTTGCTCATAGCCCCCGCCACGTTCACCGGAAGGACCATCCCGCACCCGCACTTCACGAGCCACCCCTCGCGGAGGCCCCTCACAGTGGGATCCTCCTCAGCGTCCCTGGCCCCCTCGACCGCAACAGCCTCCTCAAGGATCTCGGACCCCACCTTGACCGCCGTGCTCGCATGGACCGTGGCCGCGATGAGCTGCTTCTTCTCGCAGAGGATCTCGGTCAGCCTCGCATCCAAGGCGTGATCCGCGACGAGGACCACGTACTGGCAGGCATTCGCCTGACCGATCCTCATCAGCCGATCCTCGGCCTGCGTGTTCAGGGCCGGAGTCCACTCAAGGTCGACGAAGATCGCATGGCAGGCACGGGTCAGCGTTATGCCCAGGCCACCCGCCTTGATCGTCAGCGCGAGCCCCTTAAGCTCGCCAGCCTGGAACCGCTCAACGATCAGACCCCGCTC
>Ga0129297_10000481_pt1 | contig 18946 bp, 17 predicted proteins | sample I18A1metaG_FD_94708 | JGI IMG/M metagenome (GOLD analysis project Ga0129297, IMG submission 94708) | Lake sediment bacterial and archeal communities from Gulf of Boni, Indonesia to study Microbial Dark Matter (Phase II) - ​I18A1 metaG | ecosystem: Environmental > Aquatic > Freshwater > Lake >... | reverse complement strand
TCCGATATCTACACCCCTTTGAAAAGTGGGTATAAAAATAAAACTCAAGAACGCAATTATTCAACGAGGTTTCTGGCTAAGCAAAAACCGAGGATTTAAACCGAGCCTATAACCTAATCCCCGCATTGTATTAAATTCACTCATCAAGGATTCTACGTTTGAGTATTCGTAGAGAGCGTAAGGGGATTAATAACTATTATAAGGATAAGGGAGCGAGCATAAATCTTGTAGGGACATGCGCGATCAGCCTTAAGGCGCTGAGAAACACGCGTGTTTCGTTTAAGGAAAAGACCCTAGGTGAGCCAAATGTCAAAGGATGAAAGCCCCAGCTATGTTAAGGTATGGGAAGAGTCCATAACTATACCTACCTACCGTGTAGGCGACCCAGATAGGAACCCGATATTCTACGATGGTAGGGCATACCAAGGAGCTAAAGGACCAAATTACCCTTACCCCTTAATGGATAAACTCACGGATATCCGTGAGGATAAGTCGTATAAAGCCGTTTTCCTTGAAAATAGGTACGTGAGGCTCTGTGTTCTCCCCGAGGTAGGCGGACGGATTCTAAGCGCTGAGGATAAAACGAATGGCTACGACTTCGTCTATCACCAGCACGTCATTAAACCCGCGTTGATAGGGATGCTGGGCACATGGATTTCAGGAGGCGTAGAATGGAATGTACCACATCATCACAGAGCCACAACCTTCATGCCCGTGGACCATACCATAAAAGAGAACCCAGACGGCAGCAAGACTATCTGGGTCGGCGAGACCGAGCTCAGGCATCGCATGAAGTGGCTTATCGGCTTAACCCTATACCCGGATAAATCCTACGTCGAAGCCACGGTTACCATCTTCAACCGCACACCCTTCGCGCATTCAATGCTGTACTGGGCAAACCTCTCCGTTCACTCGGGCCCAGACTACCAGATAATCTTCCCCCCTAGAACCGAGTACGCCACCTACCATGGGAAGAACCAGTTCTCCCGCTGGCCCATCTCCTACGAGGTCTTCGCGGGAACAGACTACACAAAGGGCGTGGATGTAAGCTGGTGGAAGAACCATCCGAGACCCACCTCCTTCTTCGCCTGGAACTACGAGGACGACTTCTACGCGGGATACGACCATGGAAAACAAGCGGGAACCTGCCACGTAGCCGACCACCATATAGTTCTAGGGAAGAAGTTCTTCGAATGGGGAAACGGGGCTCACGGCCGCATGTGGGATCGAATCCTAACTGAAACTGATGGACCGTACCTTGAGCTTATGACCGGAGCTTACTCCGACAACCAGCCGGACTACAGCTGGATACAGCCCTACGAGGTCAGAACCTTAAAACAGTACTGGTACCCCCTCCGCCAGATAGAGGGTGTGAAAAACGCCAACCTCGACGCCGCGGTTAACCTAGAAATCACCTCCCACAACACGGCTAAGATAGCCCTCAACACAACCTCGCAGCGTAAATGTGCAAGACTGTCGCTGAAGACCTTGGAAACCGTGATATTCGAGGAGGACATAGACATAGGTCCGGAGAAGCCTTATACAAAGGAGGTCGCCCTCCCCGCTGACGTGAAACCCGAGCAGCTTCAGGTCTCACTGCTCTCCGCGGCGGATAAGGAACTGATAGCGTATAAGCCCGTGAGCAAGGCTGGGGCTCCCATGCCTGAACCTGTGAAGCCTCCGCCTCCTCCGAAAGACGTTAAGACAAACGAGGAGCTGTACCTTACAGGGTTGAGGCTGGAGCAGTTCCACAACCCAGCCTTTGACCCCTACCCGTACTATGAGGAAGCCTTGAAAAGAGACCCCTTGGACTACAGGGTTAACGTCGCCCTTGGAATCCTTTACCTGAAACGTGGGCTTTATGAACAGGCGGAGGAAAGGTTAAACCGTGCCCTTGAAAGGGTCACCGCCAACTTCGTAACGCCTAAAGACGGGGAAGCCTACTACTACCTCGGAGTATCCCTGACATCGCAGGGTAGATACGATGATGCCAACGACGCCTTCTTCAAAGCCGCTTGGAACCATGCTTGGCATGCGGCGTCATACCATTCACTGGCTATGATTGAATGCGTGAAAGGTGATTTTCTGAAAGCCCACGAGTTTATCAACCGTTCACTTTCAACGAACGCCTTGAACACTAAAGCCCTCACCTTGAAAACCATGGTACTTAGACACCTTGGACGCCTCGAGGAAGCTGAGGATTTAATCCAACAAATCCTCGCCCTCGACCCTTTAGACTTCACCGCACGCAACGAACTGTGCCTAGCTAGATCCCTTAGAGGGCGACTCGACGAGGGTGCGGAGGAGTTGAAGACGTTAAAAGAAATAATGCGTGACACCCCTCATTCCTACCTGGAAGTCGCGGTTGACTACGGCAACTGCGGCTTCTACGAAGAAGCCGTCGAAGTCCTCTCCCGGCTTACTGACCCTGATCGAAAAACCAAGGATGTTAACCCACTCATCTATTATTACCTCGGCTACTTCTACGAGAAAAGAGGGGACATGGCTCAGGCGCTTCGACACTACAGGCTTGGAAGTGAAGCGCCCAGCGACTATTGTTTCCCCTTCCAGCTAGAGTCCATCGACGTGCTGCAATCAGCGATGAAGAATAACCCCCGAGACGCCCGTGCCCCATACTACTTAGGAAACCTCCTCTACGACATTCAACCTGAAAACGCGGTGAAAACATGGGAAAAGGCTGCGAGCCTAGATGAAACCTTTGCCGTTACACATCGGAACCTAGGCTTCGCCTACGCCCGTGTTGAGAATGACCTATCCAAAGCCATAGCGAGCCTTGAAAAAGCCGTTGCCTGCAACCCCAAGGACCCCAGGTTCTACCTAGAGCTGGACCAACTCTATGAAGCCGCAGGGCAACCGCCGCAGAAAAGACTGGAGCTTCTTGAGAATAACCATGAGGTCGTGAAGACCCGTGACGACGCGCTTTCCCGTGAAATCACGCTCTTCGTTCAAATGAGCCGATACGATGATGCCGTCGCCCTTTTAAGCGGCCACCACTTCCACGCTTGGGAAGGCGCCACAGGAATCCACGACATCTACGTGCACGCACATCTCCTCAGAGGCCAGGAAAAGTTACAGAACGCGGATTATCACGGAGCCCTCGAGGACTACGAGGCGGCGTTAGAGTATCCTGAGAACCTGGAGGTAGGGGGTGAATGGGAGGGAGGCGGATGGGCGGCGCGCATCTACTTCTCCATAGGAACCGTCTATGAAGCCCTGGGCAACGATGCGAAAGCCAAGGAATACTATGAGAGAACGGTAGCCGCTAAACCCCCAACGTCGGAGATGACGTACTACCAAGCCCAAGCCCTTCAAAAACTAGGCAGAGAACAGGAAGCCGAACAGATGATCGACGGACTGGCGAAATACGCCACGGAGAGACTGGAAGCCAGTTCAGGCATGGATTTCTTCGCGAAATTCGGGGAACGACGTTTAAAGCCTGTGCAAACAGCTAACGCCCATTACCTAATAGGCCTCGCCTATCTAGGAAAGGGTAAACAGGTAGAGGCTAGAACCGAGTTTGAAGAAGCGCTGAAATGGAACGTCTATCACATCGAAGCTAAGAAGCACCTATCCAACCTTAAAGGATAGAAACGTTACGTTTAAGAAGCTAGGCTTTCAACAAGTGCTTCATTGAACCTTCCATTCAGGATGCAGAGGGGACACTGAGATAAATGGGTTATGAAGTGGTTGACGCAAACACCCTCTTCGGCTTCTACTCCAAGCGGAAAGTTGACTCCTCTAAGGAAGCGTTGGTTCAGGAGTTGAAACGCCACGGGGTTAAGAAGGCTCTAACCCTTTCCATGAAGGGAATCTACTACGACCACGTTCTAGGAAACGCCGAGACTCTTCAAACCTGCGCCGGGGAAGCCATGCTTCTACCCGTAGCCACGGTGGACCCGAGGAAGTACTACGGTGGGAAAAACGAGTTGAGGAGTTTAGTGGAAACCGGGTTTAAGGCGTTCAGGCTCTTCCCAGACCTTCAGGGTTGGCCCCTCGACTACGCACCCTTCCTTAAATTCATAGAGGAAGCACGGGAAGCTTGTAAACCCCTCCTCTTCCCAGCCTACACCGCCGGTTTCATAACCAAGGCCGCGAAGCTCACCGAGAACCACGGCTTCCCCGTAGTCTTCACCTCCGTAGGCTACTGGACAATAAGCGAAGCCATCGCTGCGATGAGGGAGGCAGCGCACGTCTACGTTGAAACCCATCTTCTCGATTCCCCGGATGCCATAGAGGTTTTAACCCGGGAAGTCGGTGCGGAAAGGCTTATCTTCGGCTCGAACATGCCCCTTAGCTACTTCTCCGTAGCCCTCCTCCCAATCGTAAACGCCGAGGTTTCAGAGGAGGCTAAAGCCATGATCCTAGGAGGAAACCTTCTCAAGCTCTTGGAGGAGAGAGGTTAATGTGGAAGATCATAGATGTCCACGCGCATTACGGGAAATGGTTCTTCCCGATAGAGGCTGACAGCCCACAAGCCATCCTCCACATATGCAGGCGATTCGGTATCGAGAAGGTCATATTCTCCTCAACCAACGCCGTTGTCTACGACATGGCTGAGGGGAACAGGGAGCTCAGCCGGTTACTCGAAGCCTATCCCCAGTTCTACGGTTACGTAACCTTAAACCCCAACTACATCGAAGCCTCCAAACAAGAGATCCAGACCTACCTAGCCTCTGAAAGGTTCCTCGGCGTGAAGCTACATCCGAACTACTCCGGTCAAGCCCTAGATTCGAGTGAGAGCCAAGAGTTGATCAAGGAGTTCTACCCCTACGGTAAACCCCTCCTCGTCCACACATGGGGTGAAAGCGGGGTGAACGCGGTGACGCAGGTAGCCAAAGCGTTCCCAAGCCTTCAAATCATAATGGCGCACATGGGCGGAGATGGGTTAGAGGGAAGAGGGTGGAGGGCAGCTATTAAAGCGGCGAAGAACCTTCCAAACACCTACCTCGAAGTCTGCGGAAGCGTGCAAGACAGGGATAGGATAAGGGAAGCCGTAGACGCGGTCGGCGCTGAGAGAATCCTCTTCGGAAGCGATATGACCCTCATAAACCCTGTATACATCATAGGCGTGATCGAGGACGCGGATATACCGAGGGAGGCTAAGGAACGTATCTTCTACGAAAACGCTAAGCGCCTCTTCAACCTCTAAATATTAAAAAGCATTGAACCCTGCTATTCCATCACCATACTTTTCCCTGCTAGTTACTCGTGCCTCAGCGCTGTGGCTGCCTCAAGCTTCGAAGCCTTCATAGCCGGATACAGCCCAGCGAGGACGCTGACGGCGACGGCGAAGCCTATTGAGGCTAAGATAAGCTCAGGTGTGAAAACAGGGTTCATCTCAAATGAGAAATTGGCTGGCGGCCCCATCGCTATACCTCCACTCCTCGTGCGCATCCCACCCATGAGGTTACCCCATAATGAGCCCATAGTGTAGGAGAGGACTACGCCAACTACGGTCCCTAGGATTCCACCGATGACGCCGATGAGGCTGGCTTCCGCGAGGAAGAGCGCCATAACCGTCCCGCTTTTAGCACCTAAAGCTTTAAGAAGCCCTATGACACGCGTCCTCTCCAAAACAGAGATGTACATCACATTAGCGATTCCAACCCCTGCCACGACCAACGATATCGCGGCGATGCTTCCGAGGAAGAACTCAACCGACCCGAGAATGCTTTCAAGCTGCTCCAAGATTGTGAGGGGAGACACGACGCGGACGTTGTTGCCGTAAACTTGCTGGATGGAGTCTACAACGCTTTGCACAACTTCGATGTTCTCCGTGACCACGATGATGCCGTCGTAGAAATAGCCTCTTCCAAAGAGGGTGTTAGCGGCGGCTAGGGAGATGAAGACGGTGTCATCTACTGATGTGAAGAGGGCAAGGCCATAGGAGGAAAGTACCGCGTTTACCTTGAAGTTCCTGTTGATCGTCGTTAAACTTCCCCTCACTGATACACTTGTCTGCAGCACAATGTTCTGTCCAACATAGGCAAATGCTGTGCTAGCCTCAGGGGGAAAAGCTACACCGTAACCTAGAACAAGCCCTACATAATCGTACTTCGAAAGGAGTTGACCATCCATCACCTCGATGTCAACGAAGATAAGTGGGAGATAATCGTTGTCGATGCCGAGGACAACCACGCTTACGGATGAACCTCCAGCATACAGGACAGCCCCACCCCTTATGAAGGGGACAACGTTCCTGACCCCGGAAAAACCCTGCAGCTTAACCACATCCGTCTGGGATAGACGCACACCACGCGCCTGCGCTGTGATTAAGACTGAGTTAACACCCGTCTTCGCAATGCTGCCCACAACGGCCTCGCGGAGTCCCTCAGTTTGCGCGATTAAAACAACGATGATGGATGTACCGATGACGACGCCGAGTATGGTTAAACCCGCCCTCAGCTTACGCGACTTCAAGGCGCTGAAAGCCATCTTCAAAACGTCAAGAGCCTTCATAAGGGTTAAACCCCGGGTTGAAGCCCCGCCTCTTCCCTAACCCTCAACCTCCGCCGCTGCAGGTAAGAAGCGATTAAATAGCCGGCTACAAAGCATGCGACTCCGACGGCCGCGATGAATATAACGTACAACCCGGGTATGACCGCTTGCCTTCTATCCTCTGGAACCGTTGGCGCCGCTGTGGAAACAGTAACCGGTATCGTGAAACTCACGTTTCCAAGGTTGTTACGGTCGTCGCGGTAGTAAACAACGTATTCCAGCTCATACGTCCCATTCTGCGTCATCGCGTCGACCTCCACGGTAACGCTGAAAGGAGCCTGCAGCCCCACTGGGATTTCACCTACGAAGCTACTGGAGGCAAACGTTGTTCTGAAGATTCTGCTCGGCTTCACCGTCACGTTAACGGATTTAGCGATGATGATGCCCTCGTTAATGAGAGAACCTGAAACCGTTAAAGGCTTACCGCTGACCGCTGGACTCGGCGCGGTGCCTACACCCATAGCGTAAAGGTCTACGAAGCCGCGGACGGTAAGACCTACGGTCCGCGTCTCAGCCCGGTCCTGTCCAAACGCGTCCTTATACTTTAAGGATAACGTAGCCTGGTAACCCACGCCTATACTCGTTGAAGCCGCGTAGATCTTGGTTGAAAACCGGGCTTTCCCCCCGGGCGTAACCTCCTCGATAAACCACTGGTTATCCCCTTCGACGATGGTGAGCGCTGAAGGCAGGGTTAACGTAATAGTCAGCGATGTAGCGGCAACCCTTCCTTCATTATCGACCTCTATAGACACGGTTGTACCCGTAGTCGCCTTCAAGTCACTGCTGCTCAGGGTTAAAGATAAAACTACATCGTCAAGCCGAGGCGGAGCTACGGTTAAGCTAATTGCTCTCACATCGCTTCTCTCAACGCCTGGTGACACCGTGTACTTTATGCCTAAGGAAGCAGCGTAGGTATTACCCTGCGAAGCCGGTGGAGCATAAACCTGCGCTGTGAGCGTAACGTTCGATCCAGGCATCAGTGAAGAGGTAAACCATCTGTTATCCTTTCCAACGAGGGTTAGAGGAGACGGAAGCGTAAGCGTTAACTCCAGCGAGGAAGCGGCTGAGTCACCGTTGTTAAGGATGACCAAAGCAACCGGGTTAACCATCCCAGAGGATAGGATCTGACCCGACACGAAGAGGCTAAAGGGGATATCCGAAGAGGGAGAAACGGTAATACTTAAGATCCTGGATTCAGTCCTAAAAGACCCCACTGTAGTCGTGTACGCGAATGAAAGGGTGAGCTGGTACGTATTCCCTACACTGGAGATGGGTGCGTATAGGCTACACGCGACTACGATGCTTTCACCTGGATTCACCGCCTGGATGTACCATTTATTATCCTTAGTTTCCAAGGCTAAGGGCGGCGGAACCGTTAAGGTTAATTCAACGGCACTCGCTGCGGCTGTCCCGCTGTTACGTACTGTGAGGTTTACGTTTGTTACGGCGCCGGCTGTTATGAACTGAGTGGAAGGAGTGACTTGGAGGAGGCTCTTCCCAGGTAGAAGTGTTGGTACGGTTAAGTTCACGGGAAGCCTTGAAATCAACGCTGAACCGGAGACTGAGTAATAGCTCAACGATAAAGTGAGGGTGTAAACCCCTACGAGCGCATCCGGTGCCACGTTTAAAGTAAAGGTGAAAGCCATGGTTTGCCCCGAGGTAATGGGTGAACTGGAATAGGATGAGGCTGTTAAGCCTCCGGTGACATTCGTGAACGGGCTCTTCAGGTTTAGGACGCCGCTGAAACCCGTAACCGTGTAGTTGTTTTCACTTCGAACGGTGACAGCGAGGTTAGCCCCCTTGTCTCCTGGACCTGCATCAACGGAGCCGCTTGAGGTAACCCAGTTCACCGTAAGTACTTTGAAGTTTGCAGCTTCAAGGGTTAAGGTATAAGCGGTGGCTGTCCCTGAGCGATACCTTACCTCGATACAGTAGTAACCGTCAACCGCCGCGGCGTGCTGAAGGCGCTCCGTTAAGCCTGCACCTAGGCTCTCAGCTGAAGCAACTTGGACCTTGTAAGGGTCGTATACGTAGAGGTCGAAGTCCGCGGTTGAATTGAAGGTAAGCATAGTTGTCAGCGTAGCCTCACGAAGAACATAAGTTCTAAAATAATGCGATGTTGTTACAGCGGGGTCTAGGGTATAGGTATAGGACCCAGGGGAAACCGTTGTCGCTGAATCAAGGGAGTAACTTGGCTGAGCATGGGCTGGGATTAGTGGTGATGCTGTGTTAAGGCATAGAAGGAGGAGGGTTAGTAGAAAGATCCTTTGACCTCCACCATGTAAAACCTTCCCCACGGACACACGCATTGTACGAACCAAACTTCACCACCACACCTAATGCAGTTCTTCCTTAACGATCATGCCGTCCTTAATATGTAGAGTACGCTTAGCTATTTGGGTTAGGTCAGGGTTGTGCGTAACCACGATCAAAGTGGTTTTACCCTCACTGTTCAACCTCTTCAACAACTGAACTATCTCCCAACCCGTCTTCGAGTCTAGGTTTCCCGTAGGCTCATCGGCTAGGACCATCTCAGGTCTATTCGCCAACGCCCTCGCAATGGCTACACGCTGCTGCTCCCCGCCGCTGAGCTGAGAAGGCCTATGCTTCAACCGCCCACTTAACCCCACGAGGTTCAGGAGTTCAACAGCCCTTCTACGCCTCCTAAGCCCATCCTCACCGGCGATTATGAGCGGAACCTCAACGTTATCCACGGCTGAAAGCCATGGAATCAACTGGAAAGTCTGGAAGATGAAGCCGATCTTCCTAAGGCGGATTTCCCCGAGTTTCGCCTGATCTAACCTCGAAACATTAACGCCATCCATGAATACCCTCCCTTCATCCGGCCTATCAAGGAGCCCGATAACGTTCAGCAGCGTCGTCTTTCCGCTTCCGGAGGGGCCGATGATTGTGACGAAGTCGCCTCTTGCCACTTTTAGGCTTAAACCTCGGAGCGCGGTTACAGGGACCTCATCGATCTTATAGGCCTTCCTCACGTCTATAAGTTCGAGGAGTGGGGTTTCACCGTGCTTTAACCCTTGGTTTTTCACCGACCGCCCCTCCTTCACCGCTCAGATAACGTGCTATTATTTAACGTTTACGTATTGATAACGTATGTTACGCATCGTTATCACAGATGCCAAGACTGCCACGCATTTAAGGCTTATGAACGATGCGTCTATCATGAAAATCATCTTATTATCCTTGAGATGATAACGACTGCATTGTCAACTTCACGGCTGCATCCCTATCGACCAGCATGGTACAGTTTATATGGGTTCTTAGAATAGAGGCGGGCACCATCTCCGTTACCGAACCTTCAACCGACTTCGCCACAGCCTCAGCTTTACCTACGCCGCTGGCTAAGAGAAGGATTACCCGTGCTTCAAGGATCGTGGCGATACCCATGGTAAGAGCCTGCCTCGGCACCTCATCTAAGGAGTGGAAGAAGCGGGCGTTATCATTCCTCGTTTGCTCAGAAAGGCTGATAACCCGCGTCCTCGATTGAAAGGAGGAACTGGGTTCGTTGAAAGCTATGTGACCGTTTGAACCTATACCGAGGAGTTGGAAATCGATTCCTCCCGAAGCTTTAATCGCATTCTCATACTCCCTACATGTCCTCTCAGGGTCCATGGTGAGTCCATCTAGGAAATGGATGTTCTCCCTCTTCACATCAACGAGGTTGAAGAGGTTCTCATCCATGTAATAACGGTAGCTCTGTACATGGCTTGGCGGAAGCCTAAGATACTCGTCGAGGTTGAAAGTGGCGACCTTGGCGAAGCTCAAACCTCGTTCCCTATGCATGCGGACAAGTTCCCTGTAACAACCTCCCGGTGTACCTCCCGTTGCCAACCCTAGAACAATGTTCGGCTTCCACGCTATGGCTTCAGCGACCATCTCCGCGGCTCTCACACTTAGCTCATCATAATCCTCCACGATGAGCAGCCTCATTAACGAACACCTCTTTTTCACCCATCTACGTCACAGAGCTAAGAAAAAGGTTTATCCCCGTTTTAGCTCTTTAAGCACACGGCATAGAAACCATTTGTATGCGAGTGAGGTAGCTTAAGAAGCATGGATATCGTTGAAAGGTTTAAGGAAAAGGCAAGGCAGAAGCCAAAGGTAATCGTCCTTCCAGAAGGTGGGGAGGATCGGGTTCTCCGAGCCGCTGAAGCGACGGCGCAGGAGGGCTTCGCCTACCCTGTTCTCCTAGGGGACGAGGAAGCTATCCGCGGGAGGGCTGCCAGCCTCAACCTAGACCTCGCGAACGTCGAGGTTGTTAACCCTCTGAAGAGCCCTAAGATAGATTCCTATGCGAAGTTGTACTTTGAGACGAGGAGGAAAAGGGGTGTTACGGAAAGGCTGGCGAAGAGAATCCTCGGTAAAAGCCTGTACTTTGGAGCTATGATGGTTCACGCCGGAGACTGCGACGGCATGGTCGCCGGTGCTGCGAACCTCACAGCCAGCGTTATAAGGGCTGGGCATCTGATCGTTGGGCTTGATAAAGGCGTGTCGACGCCTTCAAGCTTCTTCATCATCGAAACCCAAAACCTCGACGTAGGAGAGAAGGGTCTGCTTTTATTCGCTGACGCAGCTGTCAACCCTGACCCAAACCCATCCCAGCTAGCTGACATCGCCATCTCCTCAGCCAAGAGCGCCCAGCTTCTCCTAGATTGGGAGCCCAGAATAGCTATGCTTTCCTTCTCAACACATGGCAGCGCATTCCATGCCTTAACGAAGAAGGTTGTTGAGGCCACGAACATTGCGCGGGAAAGGATGCCTAACCTTCTCATCGACGGTGAGCTTCAAGCAGATGCGGCTATAAACCTAGACATCGCCAGGAGGAAGGTGAAGGAAAGCAGTGTGGCAGGAAAAGCGAACATCCTCATCTTCCCAGACCTTAACGCTGGGAACATCGCCTATAAACTCGTTCAATACGTTGCCAAGGCGGAAGCCTATGGACCTATCCTCCAAGGCTTCGCTAAACCCCTCAGCGACCTATCAAGAGGCGCCAGCGTCAACGACATCGTCGGCGTCATAGCCATCATCGCCGTATTGGCTCAGGGTACGGGATACGGGGAATGAAGATCTTCGTCATCAACTGTGGGAGTTCATCGATCAAGTACGCCCTCTTCAACGTAGAGAAAGGGGAGGAACTTGCACGGGGAATCGTGGAGAGAATAGGGGAGGAAAAATCCGTTTTCATCCAGGAAAAAGGGGAGACGCCGGCTACGAGGGAGGTTAAGGTTTCCAACCATCGTCGAGGACTTCAACTGATCATCGAACATTTACTCGACCATTCACAGGGGGTGATAAAGGATATCTCAGAGATCTCAGTGGTAGGTCATAGGGTGGTTCACGGCGGTGACGCTTTCTTCCAGTCAACCATGGTCACTGAAAAGGTAATTCAGGTAATTAAGCAGTGGGCAGCCTTGGCACCTCTACATAACTACCCAAACCTTATAGGAATCGAAGCTGCGAAAAGCCTCATCCCTAAGGCTCCTCACGTGGCTGTCTTCGACACCGCGTTCCACCAGACGATGCCTAAACACGCGTATATGTACGCGGTACCATACGAGTACTACGATAAATATAGGATCAGAAGGTACGGGTTTCACGGGACCTCGCACAGATATGTTTCCCTAAAAGCCGCGGAGGTCGTGGGGAAGGAGTTGAAGGAACTGAGGATTATCACGTGCCATCTTGGAAACGGCTGCAGCATGACCGCGGTTGCCGGTGGGAAATCCATCGATACAAGCATGGGGTTAACACCATTAGAAGGTCTCGTTATGGGAACAAGGTCAGGTGACATTGATCCTTCAATAGCGTTCTTCATCGCGGAGAAAGAGGGGTTAAGCCTTGAAGAGATAGGCGCCGTCCTAAACAGAAAAAGTGGGTTACTGGGGGTTTCAGGAGTAAGCAACGATATGAGGGAGGTTTTAAAAGCCGCTGCAGAAGGTAACACCAGAGCTAAACTTGCGATTGAACTCTTCACGTACAGGGTGAAGAAGTATATAGGAGCCTACGCTGCGGCTTTAGGCGGCCTTGATATCCTTGTCTTCACAGGAGGCATAGGAGAAAACGCTGTCGGTCTTCGCTCAAAGATCTGTAGCAGCATGGATTTTCTAGGCATCCACTTGGATGAAGGGAAAAACAATGAAACTGGAAAAGGGTGCCGGGTGATAAACTCGGATGTTTCAAAGGTTAAGGTCCTCGTTATCCCGACGGATGAGGAGCTGCTGATCGCCCATGAAAGTCTTGAAGTGGTAAAAAGGGTTAAATGCCATGAAAAGTCTTGGAATAAATATAAAAGGCGAACCTGATGAAGCTCTGCGTCTTCGAGGATGAAGGATACAAGAACCTTTTCCCGCTTACACTTACGCGAGCAACGTTTGAGTTAAAATGCGGGCATACAACACTCCTTGAGAAGATTCTGAGAAACTTTGGAAAAGCACAGGCTAGTTACTTCCTCCGCGAGTACTTAACCCCGGTATTCAGACATAGAGTCAACGCTGAGGCAGTCAACGACATAAACGTACTGAAGACCGATGACTTCCTCATCGTAAACGGACGCTTACTCCTCCACAGCGGAGAGCTGACGTTTGAAGACGAGGATGAGGTTGGAATCTATGGTGAAGCCCTAGTATATGCACGGGTACGAAAGGAGACGGTTAAGAGGTATTTAACGAGGGGCTTCACAGGATTCCTCGGAAAAATCAAGGAGGAAGTAAGCGCTAGGGAATTAAAGGCGACTATGGTTACATACCCATGGGACCTCGTGAACAACAACCCCGAAGCTGTTAAAGACGACTTCAAAGCAATAGAGAAGAAGGGGATCCTTGGGAGATTCCATGAGCAAGCAGCTGTTTATGGAGGGGGGGAAGAGGTTTACGTGGCAAAAGACGCTGAAGTCCATCCCTTCGTCGTCCTGGATACAACCAGCGGACCCATCATCATCGACGAAGGCGCCAAGGTCTTCCCATTCAGCCGCGTAGAAGGACCAAGCTGCATCGGAAGAAACAGCTGGGTGGTTAGGGCTAATATGCACAGCGGCTCCGCTGTTGGACCCAATTGCCGCGTCGGCGGGGAAGTTGAGGAAAGCATCATCCACGGTTACACGAATAAGTATCACGCCGGTTTCATAGGACACAGTTATGTAGGTGAATGGGTAAACCTAGGCGCCTTAACCACAAACAGCGACCTTAAGAACGACTACGGCGCCGTAGAGGTTTACATAAATGGAAAACTGATGAACACGGGGGAGACAAAGGTAGGCTGCTTCATCGGAGACCACACGAAGACGGGCATAGGCTCATTGATCAACACGGGCACGGTCATTGGGACTATGAGCAACATCCTCAGCAGCGGTGAGCCCTCGCCAAAGTACATACCATCATTCTGCTGGTACTTCCGGAGAAGGTTTTGGCGGGGTCCAAGCGTTGAGAGGGCGCTTCAGACAGCGGAGAGGGTTATGAAGCGTAGACGTGTAACCCTTCGATCTGAGGATGTTAAGCTTTTTCAACATCTCTACGACATGACTAGAGAGGAAAGGGAGAAGTTGATCAGTAGGGGGAGAAACGAGTGAAGAAAAGGGTTAAAGCAAAAGAGGGTTTGGAAGCTCCCATTGAGAAAAAAGTGAAGCAAATCATAGCCGACCAGTTTGGGCTTAAGGTGAAGGACATAAAGCGCGACGACGCTTTTGCAGAGGACATAATGGCGGAATCCCTGGACATCGTCGAGTTAATCGCAGCCTTTGAGGAAGAATTCGACATAGAGATACCCGATGAGGAAGCGGAGAAAAACATCACAGTCGGTCAAGCTATTGATTACATCATCAACAAGGTGAAGCTGAGAAGAACCAAACATTAAGCGTGTAAGAGTACACTATTTGGTGTTCAATCTTTTAGGTATGGGAGGCTACTGTTAATTCTTGATAGCCGGGATAGGCATAGACATAGTTGAGATTGGAAAGATGCGGGCTGCTGTCAGAAGAAGGGATGAACGCTTCCTAAGGAAGCTCTTCACACAGCAGGAAATTGAATATTGCCACCGATGCAGGGATCCAGCTCCCCGCTTAGCCGCAAAGTTCGCTGCTAAAGAGGCTGTGCTGAAGGCTTTTAAAGTAGGCTGGACTCATGGCGTGAAGTGGACAGAGGTCGAGGTCTTCGTGGATGAAGATGGAAGCCCCAGGGTTGCACTTCAAGGAATACTGAAGCACATAGCTGAGGAAAGAAAGGTTCACAATATACTTCTGAGTTTAACTCACAGCGGAAGTTACGCTATCGCCTACGCTACGTTGCTCATATAGCTGAAAACACCCTCTTCAACGTAGGTTTAGAACAGTTGCTTAACTGGATGCATATAAGTCCCGCCGGAACTTTCTAAAAGAAACCCGTTTACGCGCCTAGAGGAGCGGAAGCTTTCCGGTTACCTTGTTTACAAGCTCCATAGGTGCTGGACCGACGCCGAGGCAGGTTATGGTTCCAGGCGGCAACTCAGTTAATCCTCTGTCTTCAACGAGGGCTGCTGGGAGTCCTACCTTATCAGCCGCTTCTTTAACGAGTAGAAGCTCTTCTAGGGAACCTACTTCTAGAACAACTTTCCTCTGTCCCTCACTCATCCACGCAAGCCACCATCCCCTACGCCTCTTCCTAGCCTCTTCAACAGCCGAAACCGCGGCGTGACTGGCTTGGGCGCAGAGCTTTCCCCGTGACATTTTAAGGTCTATTCTCAAGACGATGCTTTGAGTGAACTTAAACTCGCTTAACTCCGCTTTCTGGTTCATATGAATGAATCTATCTTAGGCGGTTACATAAAAGCTGTTTTAAATGTATTCGATGGTGCTAGGGGGTTTCGGTGAGAGGTCGAACAGAACTTTCACAACTTGTGGAAGTTCATCAGTTAACCTCACCCTCATACGCTCAAGTTTCTCCCATGGAACCCTTGGAACGGTGGCGGTCATGGCATCCTGGGAATCCACGATGCGGATTGTTAAGATTTCCCCGAAAACCCTTTTCCCCTCACGTACACCCGTCGCCTTGTCGTTCAGTAAAACCGCGAAGGATTGGAAGCACGACATCGAAGCTGTCTCCTCTTCAACCACCTTCGTCGCCTTCCTAACGGTTTCAACCCTTTCGGGGGTAACCTCGCCTAGAACCCGCAAGGCTAAGCCTGGCCCTGGAAAAGGTCTCCTCTGGTGCATATCCTCTGGAAGGCCAAGCTCCGCGGCGACCCTTCGGACATCCGGTTTGTACAGCTCTTTAATAGGTTCCAAAACCTTGAAGCCGTACTTTTGTAGAGGGTTTATCCCAATCTGTTCGAGAACGTTATGCTGGGTTTTCACACCGCCTTGGGTTTCTACAACGTCAGCGGCTATGGTTCCTTGTAGAAGGTAGGTTGCTCCGAGTTCCGCCGCGAGTCTCCCGAGAACGGTGTAGAAGGTGCTCCTGAAGGCCTTCCGCTTCGCCTCAGGGTCAACAACTCCCTTAAGAGCTTCAAAGAAATCATGCTTCACGTCGCAAAGCTTAGCGTTTAAACCCAACTGTTTATACCTTGTAACTACGCTGTCAGGCTCTCCATCCCGCATTAATCCATCGTCGAGGAAGAGAACGGTTAACTTCTCTCCCACGGCTTTATGCCCAAGCATCGCCGTGACCGTGCTGTCAACCCCACCTGAAGCCGCTGCGGCAGCTTTCATAGACTTTATCTCCGCCCTTAACCAGGAGACCTTCTCTGAGATGAACTCCCTTGGGTTAAATACCAACCATCAACCCTCCTGACCATTCGTTCCTCTTTAACAAAGATGACTCAATTACTAATGATCTTAAAAAGATTTTTAACTGAAATAATTGAAAGTGGAGTGGGGTATATCGTAGGTCAGTGGTGGTCAACCCTTGGAAGAATCGCTCTTTCCCTCCACTCCAGTATAAAACGCGCCAAGTTCTCCGAAGCTACTTCCAGCCACTTCCTACCCTTCTCAGCCGAGGCAACGGTTGGGTCACCGAAGACCCCTGTCTTGGAACCTCTGCTCGTGAAGCCAACGGTGACGACCGGGGAAGTCCAAGCCCCGACCATGATATCTGAATACGTGTACTCCGAGGTTCTAGGAGTTATTTCCTTAACAGCCTTCTCCATCTTCACAAGCCCTGGCTCTAGATGGAGGAGTGCCGATGTTTCCAACTCGCATGCGTGACTCATGCCACCGGGGAACTCGGATTCGCGTAGCCCAACCATCTCATCTTTCCTTGCGCCCACTCGGAAGACCATGTCCCACCAACTAAGGAGGGCACATAGCGTTTTAGGGTGGTAGTTGTTCACGCGCCGCATCACAGCGTCGAGGAACACTACATTACTACCATGACCATTCACGAGGATCAGCTTCTCAAATCCATGGTGGGCTAGGCTTCTACATACGTCGTAGACGTAGTTTACGAAGTGTTCGTCCCTTACGGAGATCGTGCCGGGGAAGTCAAGGGTATGTTCCTGGAAACCGTAGTAGACGGTGGGCATTACCAAAGCGTTTCCACGGACGCGTTCAGCCGCCATACGGCAGACCTCAGCTGCACAGAGCCAGTCAACCTTAATGGGTAGATGCGGCCCATGCTGCTCCGTGCTACCTACAGGGAGCAGGACAACCATCTTCTCAGCTACCGCCTGCCTTACCTCTTCCCAGGTTAGGTCTGCGTAGAATACCTTATCAAACAAACTCAAAGCTTTTCATGCCTCCTATACATCCCTAGAGCTAAGATCGAGCACCTGGATATTAAGTAGTTTATGGTTTCAAACGTCGATATTCCAGCGAGAGGAGACAGTTGCCTAGTTAAATCAATACCCTACCGAGCCTATGTCATTCATGAGAAGGCCCTATTCGGCCTCATACGCTATGTTTATATCAAGGGGAAGCCGCGTTTATCAGTCATGGAGAAAACAAAAGTTAGACCGATAGGAATCACGATCATAGTTATCTTAGAAGCCGTAGTGTCCGCGCTCCTCGTCTTCTCGGGTCTAGTCCTCGTCGTCCTAGGACCAATCCTCGGCATCACCCTACCAGAGGTCATACAGAGACCTTTACCCGGCATCGTAGCAGCAGCCTTTACGGTCATCTTCGGCATATTCATCCTCATCTTGGGAGCCGCAGGTTGCTTCATAGCCTGGGGGCTGTGGACGGGTCAAGGATGGGCTTGGACCGTAGCCCTCGTGTTTATGGCTGTCAACATCGTCATCAACCTCTTCAGCTTCGACATCGTCGGCCTCATCATAAACGCCTTAATCGCCTTCTACCTGTGGCAGCCCCATGTCAAAGCCTTCTACGGAAAGCAGGCCGTTGAACTCCCCTACCAAGTCACAGTTTCAAAGACGCAGCCTCCTCAGCCACCCCAACAACCTCAACCGGGCACGGTAATCTACTGCAGTAAATGCGGCGTAGCCAACGCTTTAGACAGCAGGTTCTGCCGAAACTGCGGGGCGGAGATCAAAGCATAAGCTCCTTGAAGGCAACCTAACAGGATAGTCTGAGGCAACTTCAGTAGAGGAACAGGTTTCTAAGCCGCGGATCGATACAGTTTGTCTAATATCAAACACCCATCCTCAAGAACGATGAGCAGGGATTACGCATAGGCAAGTTTATGAAACAACCACATAAAAGGATTAAGTGCGTCAGCATCCTATCCATTGAAATCGTAGGGAAATGTTTAAGGTTGTAGTAGGATTACGGAATGCTTGAGGCCAACATGGAGTTAAGTCTATGAAAGAAGGGGTGATTAACATAGGAGACACTGAACGACGATCCTTAAAGGTTCCAAAACTGGACTTCGATGAGGCGGTTAAGGAGATCACAGGCTTCATCAAGGAGACTACGGAAGCTGCAAAGGCAGAGGGAGTTGTTATAGGATTAAGCGGTGGCGTAGACAGCAGCCTCACCGCTACGCTCTGCGTTCACGCGCTGGGGAGAGAGAAGGTTCTAGGCATCCTTATGCCCACAGCCTTCACACCCCACCAAGACGTTGAAGATGCTTTGAAGCTCGCAGATTGGCTTAGGATAAGAAAGGAGCTAGTGGACATCCAAGGTCTAAGCGAAGCCTTTTTCAAAGCGTTACACTGTAGCCAAGATGACCCTAAGCAAAGAATACCTACGGCGAACATCCGTGCAAGGACGCGCATGGTTATACTCTACTACTACGCCAACCTTAACAAGTACCTCGTCGCTGGTACAGGGAACCGAAGCGAAAGGCTGATCGGCTACTTCACAAAGCATGGTGACGGAGGTGTGGACTTCGCACCCATCGCTCATCTTTATAAAACCCAGGTTAGAGAACTGGCGAAGCATTTGGGCCTACCTAAGGGAATTGTCTCCAAGCCAAGCAGTCCACAGCTCTATCCCGGTCATAGGGCAACGGATGAGCTACCCCTCAGCTATGAGAAACTCGAC
>Ga0129297_10000480_pt1 | contig 18992 bp, 20 predicted proteins | sample I18A1metaG_FD_94708 | JGI IMG/M metagenome (GOLD analysis project Ga0129297, IMG submission 94708) | Lake sediment bacterial and archeal communities from Gulf of Boni, Indonesia to study Microbial Dark Matter (Phase II) - ​I18A1 metaG | ecosystem: Environmental > Aquatic > Freshwater > Lake >... | reverse complement strand
TTTTCCCATTCTGCCACGTCCATCTAGTACTGGGAACTTCTCTCATCACGCCCCTCCTCGGCGCTCCTTGACAAGAAATAGGAATCAGCGAACGCTAAACCGGCAGACCATGAATATCCGAAATCAGCACATCACATTTCGCTTGTCCAAGGATTTCACACTTTGGGTACTGGCTGGAACTGGAGCGGTTGTGAGAGGAAGAACCGTTGGTAGCAGCGTTTCTCCCCTAGGCCGTTCCGTCGTCGTTCGGGTATTTCTGTGTGTGTGCGCACCAAGAGAGTCGACGACGACACATATCCCCGTGGTGGGCACACACCGATGACTTCTCCGGCCGCTCCAAGGAGAGCGTCCCGTCCATCCAAGAAGTGTGGAACAATCACTGTGCTGGGGTTTCTCCGGCGACGTCTTGCAGCGGCTTGCCCTGTTACGAGGCAAGCGTCGAATCGTTTAGCTATTTGAGAAGATGTCCAAGTCTGCGAACTAAGCTAATTCGGCTACTTAGCTGATCTGAATCACGTACTGGATAGGAGTGTTCCAGTTGGCTAAGTTGAACGCTCTGGCCTCTCCAGCGTTCGGTTCGTGTGTATGCATCTCTTGGTGCGGGCGTCCGGATTTGAACTCTTGATTTTGTGTGTGCGCGAACCACCCGAGGGATAAGGAACCCTTAAACGAACTGCCGCGTGATCTCGGAGTCTTCAAGCGTGACTTGAGATGGTGCTCGGAACGGTGATCAATGTTGCCGCGATCGTCGTCGGAACACTGATTGGCCTCGTTCTGAAGCAGAGGCTACCTGAGCGAATCAATTCGATCGCGATCCAGGGGCTCGGCCTCGTGACAGCTCTCATCGGAGCAACGATGATGATAACAACCCGGAACATTTTGATCGTCCTGGTGAGCATGGTGATCGGAGGAGTGCTGGGTGAGCTTCTGCGCATCGAGGCGAGGCTTGACGCGCTCGGCGCAAGGGTCGAGGCGAGGTTCAGCAAGGAAGGCGGAACATTCGCTAAGGCTTTCGTTACATCCAGCCTCTTGTACTGCGTCGGCCCTATGGCGATCGTTGGAGCGCTCCAAGACGGCTTGCGGGGTGACGTCTCCGTTCTCCTGACGAAGTCCGGGCTGGATGGCATAGCGTCGGTTGCGTTCGCCTCTACGCTCGGGATCGGAGTCCTATTCTCCACACTGCCTGTTGCCGTGTACCAGGGCGGCATTACGGTGGGAGCCTCGATGCTCCAGCCTTACCTTTCGTCGTCGATTGTCAATGAGATGACCGCGACCGGCGGGCTACTCATACTAGGCATCGCGTTGAATATCCTTCAGGTGACAAAGATCAGAGTAGGAAACCTGCTTCCAGCCATTCTCGTTGCGGCTGTCCTATCAGGCGTCCTGCTTTAGGTGCGCTACGTACCGCACGCCTAGACAATGCTTCAAATCGCACTGTCTAGAGCAAGGAAGGAGAGATATCTCGAATCTTGATCTCTAAAGAGACGGTTTTCTTATGGCTTTGCTTGTGATTTGGAACGAACATGCGTTGTATTTCGAGCAGTATTGCTCGCAGGAATCTGCCGTCTTCTCATCGACGTAGCCATAGCGGCAGATCTCGCAATAGTAGATCGTTGCATGCCCTTCCGAGCTGGCTCTAACCATCTGTCTTCCCGAGTGGAGTTTGTTGTTTGAAACATTCTTGGTACGTTTCGATCATGAGTTGGAGTTCTCTTTTCAGCGTCTCCCTCGGCCGATAGCCTACGAGAGCCTGGATCGGCCTACCGTCACAAAACAGAATCAGTGTAGGGTTCCCATGACCCCGTACCTTGCGGCGATTTGATTGTTCTGCTCACTCGACAAGACATCCAGTTTGGCAAACCTCAGTTTGCCCGAAAACTCTCCGGCTAACTGAGTGTAGACCGGGTCCAACCGCCTACACCACACACAGGACTCGTGCCAGAAGTCCACCAAGACTGGCATTGTCGATTGGTTTACCTCCGCATTCCAGTCATCAGCGTCAACGTCGAATGGTTCCGTCATGGAATTCCCAACGTGAACCTACGAGCAACATCCGTGGTACGCATTGCCAGGTCATATGTTAGAGTATGCCACTATCCGCGCTTTCAACGGCAGCGGGAGCTGAGAAAAACGAGCGCAACGCTCTCTACACCTGCGCATCTGCAAACATCAAGTTGCTGCGATGCTATGCTTGTAAGGCTGACAGGACTCTCGGCGAATCATCGTTCGGGCTCAGAGCACTCCCATCGGCGTGGCCGATATCACCTGTCCGTCTTTGACCACTAACATGAAGGTGCACTCACAGTTCGGGCAGGTAGTCTGTCCCTCATAGTTCCAGTGTGAGAAGTTGTCCAGATGCAACACTCGTCGACAGTCACTATTGATACATACGACATGAACCAACGCCTATTTCTCAACCCTGAGATGGCATACTGCCACGCTCATTTGCTAATAGAGCAATGACCCACAGCTTTCTGCTGATCGGTGCGAAGCATGGTGGTTCGCGACCCCTCGCTTTGGTGTTTTGAAATCTAGAGTCTAATTAAAGCCTGTCAAACAGAAAGAAGTCTGCTACCGTTAAACAATAACACATGCCTGGCCTCCAATGCTTCACAACCAAGGCAGAGCTCCCGCCCGAAACCTAAGACAAGGTCTTCGGCGATGACCCCGTTTTCCCATGTTCAAGGCATAGACACTTGAAGGACCTCGGCGCCATCGAGTTTCACACGAAACCGACGCTTACGGTCGCTTGCAGTGAGGAAACATGATGAGCCAGATGAAAGGGAAGATCTGCATCGTAACTGGCAGCAACTCCGGAATCGGAAAGGAAACAGCACTAGCTTTGGCGAACATGGGCGCAACAGTTGTCATGGTGGTGCGCAGCCCAGAGCGGGGCGAAAAAGCTCGAGCGGAAATAGTCAACAGGACCGGCAACACCGCGACCGATCTGATGATTTGTGATCTATCCTCAATGGACTCAATCAGACAGTTCACAAATGAGTTCGAGAACAAGTACGATAGGCTCGATGCGCTGATCAACAACGCTGGGGTCGTCTTAAGCAAACGTCAAACCACGGTTGACGGCTTCGAGCGAACTCTAGCGGTGAATTATCTGGGACTATTTCTGCTGACATACGAATTGCTGCCCATGCTGAAATCGAGCGCTCCGTCCAGAGTGGTCAATGTCGGGTCCGGAACGCACAGGTCAGGTAAGATAGACTTCGATGATCTCCAGAGCGAGAGGCATTACAATGGATTGAACGCGTATGCGAATTCAAAGCTGATGGTTACAATGTACACGTATGAACTCGCAAGACGCCTAGAAGGTACTGGAGTCACGGTGAATACCGTCGAACCAGGTTTTGTTGCGACCAACCTTGGAAGGAACAGCGGCAGCCTCCTCTATGCTGTCGCCTACAGTTTGATGCGGCCTTTCCAAATCAGCGCAAAGAAGGGCGCTGAAACCTCCGTATACTTGGCATCCGCACACGAAATCGAAGGCATCACCGGAAAATGCTTCTCGAAATTGCACGAAATAACTACGGCCGAGATATCTTGCGATCAGCAGATGCAAAGAGTCCTGTGGGATACCAGCCTGGAACTGCTCGGTTTGCCTCCGCCTCAGAGCTGAACCATTTTTCCTGATCTGATGTGCCCACGTCTGGAACCACATATTGAGAACTAGAGTGAAGGTTAGATAGTTCAATCGACAGAGGGTGGCGAGCCACACTCATCTCCTAAATATGAGAGACGCGGCCGCGCCGAAGCGTGGAATCGAAAATTGACGCGTAAGCGGTGCAAGTACTGTAACAAGCCGCTCCGCAAGGACTACAAGCTTCTCGGCTGCCCGGACTGCATAAAGCGCATCATGGCGGAGCTAAATCGTTGAAGGGAGCCAGGCGAAAGGCCGCACGCTAGCGCACACTCTCCACATGGCGTGGGTATTCTCGTCGCAGACGAGTGTTCCCGCGCTGACTGAACTGGGAGGAATTCGACTAGATATTGAATAAACCTTAACAACGTTATTCGTTGGTGAACGAGGCAGGTGAAGAAAGATGCTCTTCATGATCATGTGGGAGGCAGATCCTGACAAACTGATGGAAGGTATGAAGCTCTTCAAGAAAGGAAAGTTTCCGCGTCCAGAAGGCGTCAAGCACATAGTCGAGTATGGAACCCCGGGCGGACTGTTTGTCGAAATAGTTGAAGCCCAGAACTCCGAGGCCGTTTACAAGTACGTGATGCCGGCGCTCCGTTTCCACAAGAGGGTTGATGTACACCCTGCACTGCCGCCAGAGAAGATCTACAGCCTGTTCTAGACTCTCATCCCAAACGATTCGGTCGCCGGCCCCATCTCCCCCTGAATGTCGTAGGTAGGGTGATGGTCAGCAGGCGATGTATCCGAGAGGAAGACGTGCAGCGCTCCTTGTGCCCTTCAGGTGCAGAACCCTTTCTTTCTTCGCAGGCTCATGCTCTGCTTCGATCTATGCATGAGACCACTTTCGGCCTTTTCAAATGGAATCCACCAGCGTCAAGAACTTCGCCGCTTCTCCGTGCTGCACAAGCTTCCATGCCGATCGAGGAAAGACAAGGAACGCATGCCCCCGTACTTGGAAAGGACCACCTTGATCCACGAGCCTGACCGCTTTTCGTTTTGAAAGTACTGTGGAGAGCGCCGAGAAATAACACGGGTAATGACGGTCGTAGAGGGAAGAGTCCCTCAGTCGAACCCCAAAGCCTTTGAGACTGCCTACGCCGCCCTGAAAGGCAGGCCGCTTCCACCGGGCTTAACCACGTCATTCCTTACTCGAGATAGCGCCGACCCCGGATTCTATCGCGTCATCACTGTGTGGGAGAGCCGCGAAGCCCTCGAACGCATGCGCTCCAACACTGAAGTCCCCGCCGCCATAGCCCTTTTCAGAAATGTAGACGTCGAACCACAATTTCAGCTCCATGACATTCCAGAAAGCATCTCATAGTAGGCACGCAGATTCGTCCCTTCCTTTTTTGGTCTTCTTTTCTTCGGCCGTGCTAATTTCCCGATTATCTACTTCCTACATCTTTTTCCATGCTTCGCAGAAACTGTTTCCGGTCTGAACACATCTTCTACATATGAAGTTCTCAAGAAGCCCACGGTCAAATCTGTAGGTTTCGCCGTGGCGGACCAGTGGGCCCCACATCCGGAATGCTTTGAGGTAACGTCTCACCAAGTCAATGTCATTCGGATACAATGACAGCAGGTCTTCTTCTCTCGGCTCTCCTAGCTCTTTGACCTTCTTCACGACCTCAAGCGGCAACTGCGCGTCCATGTTGAATTTTCGTTTTACGTTCTCGATGGTTTCGCCTATGATGTCTATGTCGTCCAAGTTTCCTAGACCCCGTTTTGCCGCTTCAACGATGTGGCCGACGGTTTCGGGATCGTATCCCATTACTCTGGTCGCGACGCTGTCCGCTGCCACGATATCATCGCTCGCGATCATTAGATCACTTTCGACAGGCGCGCCTAAGCAAGAGACGGGCCCCTCCATGCCTACGCTTCCGTCGATCACCGTGAAGATTGATGAAAATAGCTCAGCCAAGTCGGACAAGACGGATGAGATTGTATCATGCAAACGGTTTCTGACGGGCGGTGTTGGAATCAGACCGTAGAGGTTCTTGATACCCAGAGTGACCGTCGTGATCCCATGGCTCTTCAAGACTGGAATGTTCACGAGCGTGGCCTCCTCATAGAGACTCACCGGAATCTTCACTCTGTCCAGAATCTTATTGGGCGTCAGACTCAGCCAGTCTTGTTTCTCTTTGCCGAGATCGATTAATCTGACTCCAAGTTTCTCTAGAGCCTGGTAGTCGGGCAGTTTGAAGACTTCTCCAACCTCTCTGAAGATGGGCATGGCACTTTCAGGTATGGGGACTGTACCGAAGTTCGATTCGATTACGGCTATGTTCTCCGTGATTGGTCGGATCAATTCAATTAGAGTTCTCAGGACAATGGGATTGGTGGTGGTTCCGGTTTCGTAACTCGCGCCGTAGACCAGATTTGGCTTGATGAGAACGCGTGCACCCTTCTCGATCTTGCCTTCCAATCCTCCGAGCATTTCGACGGATTTCCTGGCCGCGAAGCTCGCGTCATTGTTCTTGACGATAGATACAATAGATTTTGCCATAACTCTTCACCGTCGATCCCGCCTACATCCAAACGCACGCTAGATAGCTGAGGAACTATCAGGTGAGTTTATATTGATTGAACTGTGCGCGGTCGAGTTCAGGTTGACCGCAACTCTCGGATCAAAGCCTCCACGTGACCGCGAATTGTTTCGCGTATTGAGATAATCTGTTCCAAAGACTTGCCTTTAGGGTCTTCAATCTTCCAGTCGTCTACTTTCGGAAGGAATTTTGCTGGGCAAAAATCCGCGGCGTCGCATCCCATAGTTATGATTCTCTCTGCTTCGGCGATCATCTCTTGCGATAGCGGCTTCGGTTTCATGCCGCTTGTGTCGACTCCTATCTGTCTCAAAGCTTCCGTAACGAGCGGGTTCATCGATTTGGCCGGCCTAGTTCCGCCACTGATTGCCCGAAAGCCGTCTGGTGCCAGCTTGTTGAAGATGGCCTCGGCCATCTGGCTTCTGCCAGCGTTCCCGACACACACGAAGAGAATCGTTCGAGTCAAGATTCCGTCGGCTCAGGGGTAGCTGATAGGTTCCAGCGGTGGTTATATAGATACTAGGCTCCAACTCGCCCGAAAGGTGTTTGAGCGTTGCGTTTCCGTAGGATGCCGCTTGAGGACTGGTTTGACAGCTACCAGTACGAAGTCGACTACGACATTGGCGAGAGCGGAGTAAAGTATCTGAACCTCGGCGCGATCAGCCGAGATTTCGCGCACGTGCAACTTCGGTACGGCCATCATAGAGGAAGCCCTGAACTTCGGAGCCTCATATCTGAGCAGTACGAGGGCCTCGGCCCCGACCAGATCTGTGTCACAACCGGTTCAAGCGAGGCCAATTTCTCCGTCATCGCCTCGCTCGTCGGCAAATCTGACCACATGATAGTCGAACATCCGAATTATCCGTCACTCTACGAGGTCCCACGCTCTCTTGAGCTTCCTCACGACCTCTTCCGAATAATCTACGAGGACCGTTTCGAGCCTGACATACGGAGACTGGAGCGGCTGATCAAGCCGAACACGAAACTCGTGAGCCTAACTCATCCAAACAATCCGACGGGCTCAGTCATTTCCGAAAAGACATTACGGGAAGTTGTTGAACTGGTCGAGTCACGTAACGCCTACCTTTTGCATGATGAGACCTATCGCGAGTTATGTTTCGGCAAGCCCCCGCCGCCGGCGGCGACGTTAGGTGACCGAGCGATAAGCATGACGACGATGTCGAAAGCCTACGGTGTTCCAGGCATTAGGATAGGATGGATCGCGGGTTCTAAGGAGATAGTCGACTCGGTGCGAGCCGTGCGAGAGCAGCTAACGATATGCAACAGCGTAATCGGAGAAGCAATCGCAATTGCCGCGCTCAAACAGAGAGACACTTTCCTCCAAGATGTGAGACAGCGCGTCCAAAGGAACTTTGTGACGCTGAAGAACTGGATGGCTCGCCAAGATGTGCTTGAATGGGTGGAACCTGGCGGAGGAGTGGTTGCTTTTCCGCGATTGAAGAATGGCTCTTCGACCGAGGAACTCTGTCGTACTTTGGCCACGAAGTACCGAACCTTCACTGTTCCCGGACGCGGTTTTGAGATGGATCGTCATCTGCGAATTGGCTTTGGCGGCGAAGAAGATGAGCTGAAGGAAGGACTGAAGAGACTGAAACAGACGCTCGACGAATACGCGCCGCTACTTCAAGCACAATAACCGGCATCGATCGACGGCCATCATTCATGGGACAGCGAAGAGCGCTCTGGTCCCACATTGCCTAAGGTGAGTACCTGAACGGATGTTTTGATCTCTCCTTGTTCTCGAGAAGGTCGCTGACAGAGGGCCAACCTTCGGCAGCTCTCCTCAAAGCATGACGCATGGCCTTGTAGTTGTTGATGTACACCCGCTTCCTGTCCACAGCCGCTGGGTGGACGAATACGTTAGCGATTATCACGATGTCATCCACGGCGGCCTGAGGAATTGTTCCGTCGGCGACACAGTCCACGACTGCTTTCGCGGCGCCGGCCTGAGCTGGCCCGTAGACGAGACTCGCGTCCCTCATCCCTCTGATAGACACTGTTGGAACGAGCAGGGTCGGAGGCTTCACTGCAAGGTTCGGCTCAAGAATTGCGAGCAGGGGCTCGTGCCCTAGAGCAGGGGAAGCTTTCGCGCGCGTGAAAGCGGTACCAACCGGCCCGTCCTTCTTGCCTATCAGGAGATCAATGTGCGCAACTTCGGGTTCATCTCCCGCAAGCGCTTCTCCGATTCTCAGCGCGGACTCTCGAATGTCCTCCTGCTCGATTCCGATCCCTGAGAAACGTTGAGCGAGCGGTTTCGCGGCGGGAGCTTCAACTTCCGCCTCCCTTCGTTTCACCTTGCCAATCTTCTCGAGGTCGATCCGTAGCTCATCTCTCTCCTCATACGTCAGCTCGCCGCCGACGCTGAGCGGTAGGCGCACTGGGCCCACGTTGATTCCCATCATGTTGAGCGCTGCTTTGACCGCGACGGCCGCGCTCTTTGCCATGATTCGGGATATCTTCTGTATCGTCACCTGGATCTGCCTTGCTTCCTCAAGCATGCCCTCTCGAACTGCTTTGTAGACCCTGAGATGGTAGTCCGGGAAGACGTTGGCGCTGGCCAATATCAAACCGGAGCAGCCCGCCGCGAGTGCAGGAAGGGAGACTTCGTCGTGGCCACAAACCACGGGCAGTCTTTCACCGACCTTCTCGAGAACGGTTAGGATGAATCGGAGTTCTCCGCTACTGTCTTTCAGCCCAGCGATGTTCGGAATGTCGACAAGATCCTCCACAACCTGCCAAGGTAATGAGACTCCGGTCGCTTGAGGAATGTTGTAAATCACGATCGGAAGGTCGACGGCCTCCGCGATCTGCCGGAAATGCTCGTAGAGCCCGCGGTTCGCGGGCTTGTGATAGTAGGGCGTCACGATTATCGCAGCGTCCGCTCCGACATCTTTGGCGTGTTTCGTCTGTTCTATTGTGAGATTGGTTCCGCTGGAACCGGTTCCTGCGATAACGGGGACCCGGCCGTTCGCCTCGTCGACAGTGACTTCTATGACACGCCTTCTTTCCTGCTCGGAAAGGTTCTGAAACTCGCCCGTGGTCCCGCAGGGGACGAGCCCGGTCACACCGAGGTCGATGACGTGATTGATCAGATGCCTAAGCCGTTCCTCGTCGACGCCTCTACCGTCGTCAGTGAAAGGGGTGACCAGAGCAGGAAGTACTCCGCCGAGCTTGAACAAGATTTGCGACCCGAGCCTGCTAGTACGCCTGCAGGGCCTTTAAGCGCATACCCTACGCTCGGACTAAGTGTTATATGACGATCCGCGGAATTTCGTTCGGAGTTCTGCTGAATGAAAGATGTGGAGAAAGCGCTTGAAAGGATCGGCTTGCCTGGAAGGGACCTCTACTCGCTTCCGACCTCACCTAAGAGATTTCCAGACGGCTGCCATTGGCGTGTGGAGATCTCTGGAGTTGAAAGGCCTTCAACGTTGAAGGCGTTGATCGAAGAGGCGAAGCAACGGGACGTGCCCATTCACAGGCTGATCGCCGTGGTGATGGGCTCCACGCTGCTCGCCCGGGATGAGCTGAAAGAGTTTGCTTCGCTAGCCGCTGACGCTGAAATGGAAGTCATACTCACGCCAGGCCCGAGAGCTGCCTGGGATGTTGGGAGGCAGATCGTGACACCTGAGGGCGCTTTGTCTGGGATGCGTTTCAGAGGAGCGGACCAGTTGGGCTATGTCATCGCGGACATCAAACGATCCATCGAGCTTGGCTTCAGGGGCTTCTTGGTCATCGACGAGGGACTGCTTTGGGCACTGAACGAGCTGCGCAAACTCGGCGAGATCCCGAAGGACGTCAAGTTCAAAGTCTCGGTATTTGCGGGCCACGCCAACCCCGCCGGCGCAAAAGTCCTGGAAAGCCTCGGCGCTGACACGTTCAATCCTGTCGCCGACCTCGGCCTTCCGCAACTCGCGGCAATTCGAGCCGCGGTGAATATACCGATCGATATTCACGTCTACCTGCTGGACTCGTTTGGAGGGTTCAACAGGTTCTACGAATGCCCGGAGTTTACTCGAATAACGGCTCCCTGTTACTTCAAGATCGAGCAAGGCCCAAGCGTCGCCGCGATGTACAAGCCCTGGGCTGCACCTGAAAGCTTAGCATTTGCCACTAGAGAGAAAGTCAAGTACGCCGAAATCATCAGGGAGCTCGTGCAGACACATTACCCGGAAGCGAAACTGTCAGAGCAAGGAGCCAAAGACCTCGCAATCCCACAACCCTAGACTCCTGTGCTGAAGCTCACCTACGACGAAAATGACAGTCGCGCGAACCAAGAAATGTCTTCTCGGCCTAAATGCGGAGCCCTAGCAATATCGCAACTCCGAATGCCATTATCACCAAGTTGCCGATCGCAGATGTGGCTACTTGCAGCTTCGCGGGAAGATGTTTGTGTGCTATCCCGCTGAGTGATGCCAGAAAACTCTGCCAAGACAGAGATGCAAGGAACGCTCCGGAGACGAAGAGGACCGCGGCTACCGAAGATTGAGGAGAGTCAGCTCTCATCCCTAAGATCAGAGTTGTGAAGTACGCTACAGTAACAGGGTTGAGAAGAGTCAGTCCGAGAACCATTCCATAGGTTTGCATGCAACTCGCGGCTCCAAGCCTAGGTCCCTGGGTGCGGCCTGAGACGCTCCTTCCGTGAAGTAGCAGCAATGCACCCATCGCGATCAACACCAGTGCACTTGCAATGCGCAAGATAGACGCGAAGGGCGCGAGAACTGAGACCAGAAATGTGCCTGCGACGACTGCGATCGTTGCGTAGATCAGATCTGCCGATGCGGCACCAGCTCCTGCGCAGAAGGCAATCCAGAATCCGCGACGTAGACCCAATTCTAGGATCAAAATCGCAATCGGACCAATCGGGATGGCAATACCATATCCTGCGACGACGCCGCTCAGAAAAGCTTCGAGAGACAAGCTCACCACTACATACTTAGAGATAACGACTGCTCCAACATATGATGACGTGTGTCCTCTTGCGGACGGCTTCTCCTACTGCTCTCCAATGAGAGCCAAATCCGATCAGCCGCCCAAAGAAGATCGCAGATACATAAGCCCGATTGAGATTCCGAGGCGCGCACTGAAACACCGAGCCCCACCGTACGCTATTGCGTGCGGGAGAGAGGAGAGGCAACATGCAAACTATTCGTTGTTTGGTTTACCCACTGGAGCACGCCAGCCGCTTACTCCCACAACTAGAACAGTCGCAAGAAACGCCACGTAAAGCCACGATTGAATTGCCGTCCAGTCGATACTGGCCCAATACCGAAGCAACGTGAGCAACTCAAGTAGTCCAAAGACAGTGTAGCTGATCATCGCTACTCGGAGCCTTGCGAACTCGTTTTCGTACACGGCCTGTCCCGCTCCGATTCCGAGCCCAATCAGCCATGCAGCTACTGCCCTTGCCGTGAGCGCGGTTAGCTTCCAAGGCCAGACCACGTTTGCGATTTGAGGAGCCAGAAATAGTGAAATGCCAACTCCGAGGAGGATGATGGAATGAATCCCGAGCAGACCACGCAGCCAAATGGGCAGATTTCTAGCGCGGGGTTGGTCTTCCCCGGGCACTGAGACCTGACGATAGAGAAGTACAAGCATAAGTGGCGGAACGAGCGCGTAGATGGCAAGCCAGAACCATGCGGCAAATCGAGCAATTGGCTCCAAGCTGTTGAAATGGAACCGGTCGATATGAAGCAAAGTCGCCGCCAGAGTCATGATGGTGAACGCCAAGACCGTCGGTACTGCGATTCGAGCACGGTCCCACCATTTTTCACGAGAAGCCAAGACTTCCAAGGCAAAACTGGCCCAGTAGGCCGCGCCCAGAAAGCCCGCAGTTATAGGCGGCTGAATTGTCCAAGCAAAGTAGTGTTCGGTCTGCTCGGTCAAGACGAAGAGCTGGAATCCAGCCAAGAAAACCAATCCGCCAGCAAGAAGCAGAATTCGACGCATGCCGGCACTTGATGCTCGCCGCATTTGCGGGAAAGAAGACAAAGCCTTCGATCTTCCATCCACACAAAGCATGCGGATAGGTTATCGTTCTTCGCCTTTCAATTTGGAAGGGAGCAGAATCGATTCTTGATCTTGATGCGAAGATACTCTGCACTTTCCTTGGCAGTCTTCAGTAAAAGGAAGAAAGACTTCTACACGTACAAGAGCTACTAGAGATTAGCCCGAGTAACTCGTGTAATATGCTCTCTCTTGGCGAGGCTTCCGGCAATCCAGAGAGCCGCTATCACGATCGCGAAGAGCATTAGAGTGCCGAACAAGCGGGTCAGCCCGGGACCTAGGTCAAATATCAGGAATGCACTTGCGACAAGAACGAGCATCGCAAATAGGACCAAAGCGGTCAGTATGGCCGGCATTTCGTCTGACTGAACCATGCGCTCGCTCCCATGGCGTTTGTCAAGGAGTATGAGCGCGGAAATACGTCGAACGCCTAACGTTCATTCAGTCTGTGCAAGTGAACGTCGCGGGATCACGAAGTTCGAAGAACTGATTTTGCCTCTGCACCAAGATATGCAGATGCGAAGCAGACGAACGTTCAGCGAGCTAATCATTAACTCTTAACAAGCTTTGATCCGTGTGGAGATCAGCCTTTACGGAGCGCAACAACTGTTCGGCGCTGAGTAGGATGTCTGAGTGGTGTGTCTAGGGCTCGACCAGCGTGATAACCCAAAACAAAACGATAGGGGACACTATACTATAGGCTTGGGTTGTGGTTCTTCACGCTGTTCTAAGAGAGGAGAGCAATCCAATGCTGTACAGCGTCTTACATGCGCATTGACCTACCCTACATGCACATTGGCCCACTTTCTAGGGTCTTTTCCACTACGTGGCCCCCTCCTCAATGTGTGCGTTTCAAGTTTCTTGTTCAAAGCACTGGGGTTCTGATTGCCTCATCTCCGCTTTCTTTCGAAGATACCAAGAAAGCATGCAGCAACAGGATCCGCTCTTCAGAAAGTTAGCGGCGGTTTGGGACCTGGCCGTTTTGACGGTGCAAGTTGTCCGTTCCTATCTGTCGAATCCTGCTTACATCTTTGTCGCAAGCAGCACAACAGGATGAAAAAAGTGGTAGCTCTATTCATGCCACGCCGCGGAGGAAGCCTCGATGACGTATTGTGAGGCATCGATGACCGGGCCTCGATCCACGAAGACGCCTGAGACGAGGACACGACAGGGCATAGCGAAAGAGCAGGGTGAAAGAACAACCTCATAGCTGGTCCCATCATAGACAAAGGAAAGGTACGGTTCAATTGCTGTTGATGCGCCAACCACCGCAATGCATGGATTCTCCGCAAAGTACAGGTTTCTTGGGTCACCCTCGCAGAGAGTGTAAGTCTCTCCCAAGTGGGGTGCAGTGTGTTTGACAAGGTATCCGACAGTCCTCACTTTCTGGCCGGCGTAGACGGATGGATGCTCGTGGAATTGTCTCACTGGCACATCGCGTGAGTACAGCCAACCCGGCCCCAAGCCGTAGAAGACAAGAGCGCTCACGAAAACAAGCATGAGCACTATCGCGAGAAGGCGAATCCTAGCGATGGATCTGTTATTGATAGTGTGCTCGGTCACTTTAGAGCGCCTCGCATCGTAAGGCCGTCAGTCCAACCCACGCAAAAAGAACACCGGGGCTCTTCAGTCTACGCTTTCGAACATTCTTTCAAGTAACCGGAACCATAGGGAGTGACCTATCTGGCCCGACAAACACAAGACGAGAATTCAAACATGGGTGAAGGGCAGTTGCTTCGCTTTTTGCTACTGTTGAGACCTACCTACTAGGTAGCCAAGCACTAAACATGAAATTGAAAGCAGTATTGACGCGCATATTGCAGCCAGCATCGCTACGTTGTGTGCCACCGCAAGCCGCATCTGAACTCCGAGTAATGGTATAACAACCTCGCTCTCTTGGCAATCCAAGAGCATTAGCATCTTGAGTTTGTCGAAGCTCAGCAAAGCTCCACCGAGGACTCCTGCCGAGACGAAGGCGCCAATTGTAGTTGTTAGGAGGGCGGCAAGCCGCAAGACAAGTACACCAGCCACGCTGAACGCGCGTCTCATACTTAACAGCGTTTGGCTTCGAACCATCTGGGCGGTGCCAGTATGCGACAGCCAGAACGCGCAGCAAGCGTACGACGACCGCGAACCACCCCGTACGCAAGGGTTCAAATCCTGAATGAGCGTACTCGAATAGGCGTGGAATGCGAAGCTGTCCATCTTGAAGGCGGATACGTGCAGTCTATGCCATAAGATGAATCCGGAGTGCGCCTGTCCGGGATGCAGCAACTGCCTTGCGCGTTGTACGTGTGTATGCCCAGTCTGCGGAGAGTCGACGGGATGCGTTTGCTGTGTAGGACTTGGAGTTGCCACCGGCGGTTAGTTGAATCCTGAGTGATCCCACATGCGCACAAAGAGAACCCGCGCAGAAAACTCTCCTTCCTGTGACCGCTCAGATTTCAGTTGAGGAGTTTCTTTCGATCAACAACCTTCATTCGCTAAATACGGCATAAGCGATCTACGCTTCTGAGTCTAATGAAGTCTGCAAGAGGACGTGGACAAGGGCTACGATATGGCCTGTATGTGCCCAATTTTGGCAGGTCTTCTGAGCCTAGCGTGCTAGCAGAGATGGCGCTCGAAGCAGAAAGATCCGCCTGGGACGGTTTCTTCATTTGGGATCACATTGTAGAATGGGACCGTCGCGTGCCAATCTGTGATTCATTCACGGCCTTAGCCGCGATAGCTGTCAAGACCAAGCGCATACGCATCGGTACAACCGTAACGCCCCTGCCTCGTCTGAAGCCATGGATCGTGGCCCGCCAGACCGCCACTCTTGACAGATTGTCAGGCGGAAGACTAACGCTGGCTGTAGGACTGGGAGGCGAGGAAAGTACGGACTACGCGAGATTCGGCGAGATCGCCGACAACAAGATACTCGCTGAGAAACTCGACGAATCATTGGAAATAGTCACAGGACTTTGGACCGGGAAACCATTCAGTTACAGCGGCAAACACTACCAGATCCGAACCTCCATTTTCCTCCCGCGTCCTAAACAGAAACCGAGAATCCCAATATGGGTTGGAGGCTTCTGGCCTCGTAAGGGACCGTTCAGGCGAGCGGCTAGATGGGAAGGAGTGATCCCACTGAAACTGCCAATCAAACTTCCTCGGCCAGAGGATCTACGTGATATTCTCGATTACATCCGTGCAAATCGAGCTACCCAAGAACATTTTGACGCTGCCATAATCGGTTGGACCTCCGGAGTCAATCGAAAGAGAAATGCGGAGAAAGTGACTAGGTTTGCTGACGCAGGAATGACTTGGTGGCTTGAGAGTCTCTACACGAAGAGAGATAGGCCTGAAGGCATGCGAAAACGAATTCGTCTAGGCCCTCCCACAGTAGCTTGAGACATCATGCAGCTTTGCCGCGATGTGATGCTTGATGCACGCGCATAAGAAAGAAGTTCAAATCACGCCCGACGCTAACAAGTCGATTCTACGCTGTGAGCTTTTCTGGACAAGCAATTGTAAGAAACGGGTCGGGCAAACAGGTTGCAGATAGCGAACGGTATCCACCTTGTTCCGCGGGTCAGAGGCGCCAACGCATACCTCGTCAAGGGCGATGAAGGTATCACCATCGTGGACACTGGTCTGCCCGGAAACGCTGGCAAGATAGTAGACTACGTCGAAGGCATAGGCTGCCATCGCTCAGATGTGAAGACGATCGTCTTGACTCATTCCGACATAGATCATGCGGGGAGTGCTGCTCGGTTGAAAGAAGAAACCAACGCGAGCGTGGCGATCCATGAGGCCGACGCGCCGAGACTATCAGGCGAGAAGGAGTGGAAGAAAGTGAAGGGAGCATTGGGTTTGTTCCTTCGTGTAGCGGGCGCGGTCATGAGATTCAAGCGGCTGAAGGCCGACGTGCTTCTCAAAGATTCCGACATCATTAATGGACTGACTGTAATCCATACTCCCGGACACACCGAGGGCAGCATCTGCCTTTACCTTCCCACCAAGGCTCTCTTCGCCGGCGACACTCTTTTGATCAATAATGAGCGGATGCCGAGCCTTCCTAGGAGCTCCATGAGCGTAGATTTGAACATGGCAAGAGAGTCCGTCAAGAAGATATCAGGGCTGGAGTATTCCATTCTGTTGCCCGGCCACGGACCACCGATCGAAACGAATGCGTCAGCCATGGTGAAGGAGTTCGCTGCAACCTTCTGAACCTACCCGTGAACGTAGTTATGAGCGCGGACGGAACATGGACAGGCCCTAGGCAACAGTTGTCAGTCATTTCGCAGATTTCAGTCTCTTCAATGATTCAAGGAGATTCGAACGATCGAAGTACACTTCGTTCCTCGTGATCCTTCCTTGCTCTACATCGACGATGTCCATCCCGTATTCCGTTATCACTTCAGTTCCTATGGGGATTGTAGCTTTCCACTTTGCGATGAAGCCAACATCTGTTGGAAAGACTTGAATCAGCTGCCATTTCCAATTAGGGTTCGCTCCGAGTAGCTTCTTGAAGTAGGGGAAGATCTGGTCGCGTCCCGTCAATCCTTCTTTGTTGGCTGGATCTGTGTACAAAGCATCATCCGAGTAGAATTCAATCAAGCTGTCTGGTCTGTTTCCCTCCCAAGCTGACAACCATCTGCCACAGAAATCCAGTATCTCCTGTTTCTTCATGATCGACGATCACCCCATTGTTTGCACCTATCTCAGTTGATCGGGAAAAAGGAGTTGCTAGTGAATTCTTCCCTAACCATGGCGTGCACGGAGACGAATACCGAGACATACCATCATTTGTGCGCGCACCCGACATAGAATGCAAGAGTGGCTTCGTCGTCGAGCGAGTCGGTCCGTGTAAATGAAAGCCATGGAGCCCTCATGTTTGCTGGAAGAAGTGATACTCAAAGTCTAAATCAAACATTGTTCAAGATGCGGGAGTAGGCCCATCTTTGAGGACTATTCTTTCTTCCTCATTCGTAATATGCGGCATCTTGGTCCTTGGTGTCCTCTTAGCAACCTTCCCGACGTCTGCAGCCGCCGATGAGAATCTTGTCGAGAATGGTGACTTCTCCCGAGGCCTCGACGGTTGGACTGTGAGTGGAGGGCCAGGTAACACGTGTCAACCAAGTAATCCCGATGAACCTGGCGGGTATTACTCATGCGCGATGGTTACAGATCGGGGTAACCCGGAGAATCCGCACCTAGAGCTGTACGTTGGTACCGGTGGCGAGTTTGGCAGCGAAAAGTTTGAGCCTGGTGTCGGCCGGACGCTCACCCGCCTTCCCAGAGATGCGGGAAGCATAACCACCCTGTCTCTGAGAGCCTGGTCTCTGGCGAACGGCAGTTACGTGCGGACCCTCATCATAACAGACACCGAGCTGGAGAATGCTACAAGGCTTGAGGATTTGTATGATGCACATAGGGATTGGTACGAATCCTACTATTACCCGAGTCGAGAGCCGACCACCATAACCCGCGACATAACGAATTTCCACGATCCAACAACTTACCTGATCGTCGCCGGGGACCGGGTCGCTGTGGATGATATAACCATAGTTGCCACCGCACCGTCCTCAGAACCGCTCTTCATGCAGCAGATCGATTTGATCAAGAATGGGGATTTTTCTCAGAGCCTCAAGTATTGGGAGGAGGATCCTCTCTTCTGTTGCGGAAAGATCTCTGAGGAAGGATCTCCCGGAAATCTCCATCTGGAACTATTACGAAGGCCGCAGGTATCTCAGCAAGTCTACCTTCCCGAGGGTGCGAGCAGAGTCTCCGTGTCCATCAAGGCATGGGCCCTGACACTTCCCGGGCAGAATCCTGAGAATGTCATACCAAATGTCGAGGTTCGCATTATTCGTGATGGATCAATCTTTGACGGAACCGTGAGTCAGGAGACCTTCTGGTTCTTGAAGCCCGCACTAAGAACGGAACCGGCGATTACGATGTCACGCGACTTGACTGGCTTCAAAGGCAAGAACATAACCCTCATGATATCAGGAGAGGAAGCCGCCGTCGATGATGTAAGCGTCTTAGCGAGATGGTCATCCGGATTCCCGACAACCGTATTTCCCACACTCCCGGTCGTAGCCGTCATACTAGCCGCGTCGGTCGTACCATTGTTGGCACTCCGTCGCCTAAACAGGACTAGGAGTCATTGAAAGAGAGCTGGCTCATGATTCCGTCGCGCGTCTTTCCGACGTCAGGGGCAGCTCTTCTCCAAACGTTTCGCGAATGAATCAACAGACGCCCAGTACGTTTCTCTTCGTATCTCCTTTCGTCTAACCATTAGAGATTCAATGACATTGCAGCCAGTCTTGGTCAGCTTGCGTCTGATGCTGAGTAGGAACCTCTGCTCGTCAAATCCTCCGCAGGTCATGAACAGGTAGAACTTCGGCCTGCCGACATTTCTGAGTCTGCGTATGAATCTGTTCAGAGGCGGGCAGCTGAAAGTCCACTTTGGGAATCCTAGCAGAACCACATCGTACGCTGACAAGTCGACCATAGGGTTTTCTATCTCGACCTCAGAATCAGGCAGGAATGAGTATGCTAGCCAATGGAGATACGAGCGTTTTCGAGTTGGGACTACCTCTAGGGTTTTGACATCGCATGATCGCTGAAGTCTTTCCGTCAGCGCTTCCGCGACGCGTCTAGTATTTCCTGTAAACGAGAAGTATGCGACGAGCACTCTTGTGTCTCGCGTGGTGCTTGGCACTCTACGCAGCTCTTTTTCGTTTCTCTACAGCCGCTCGCTAACCGTAGTTGGCATGCGA
>Ga0129297_10000479_pt1 | contig 18999 bp, 14 predicted proteins | sample I18A1metaG_FD_94708 | JGI IMG/M metagenome (GOLD analysis project Ga0129297, IMG submission 94708) | Lake sediment bacterial and archeal communities from Gulf of Boni, Indonesia to study Microbial Dark Matter (Phase II) - ​I18A1 metaG | ecosystem: Environmental > Aquatic > Freshwater > Lake >... | reverse complement strand
GTCTTACATCAGGAAAAAAGCGCTGAAGAGGAAAAGCATCTTTTGGAGCTCAAAGCAAGCTGCGACCTTCTCCAGGAAAAAATCCAAAGCCGAACCCAGCAGATGCTGAGCCTAAGGCAGAGGAAAGAATCACTCAGCGTAAAGATCCGCTCCGCTGAGGAAGAAATCCAGAACTCAGAAGCTGAAGAAAGCAAACTCAAAGAGCACATTCAGGAATGGAGGCAAAAAAGAAAAAAGCTTGAAGAGGAGAAAAGCCAGAAAGAAGCAGACCTTGCTGAAAGTGAAATCCATCTTCGAAAAGCTCAGGGCGGGGAGGAAGAGTTTGAAAAGAAAATAAAAAAGATAAGCGAGGAGTATGAGGGAAAAAAGGAAGAGCGGGTCAAATGGGAGATCAGCAAGGCGGAGATAGAGCGGGATTTGGTCAACCTGGAGGAGACCTGCTGGCAGGAGCTCAAAAAAACTCTTAAGGAAGTGAAAGAAGAAATTGCCAGAGAGAAAATTCTCGATTCTGAGGTTGAAGAGAAGCTCAAAGAAGCTAATGAAGAGCTCCAGAAATTTAAAGCTGTCAATCTCATGGCTGAGGAAGAATACATAAGCCAGAAAAAGCGCTATGATTTTCTCATCCAGCAGAGAAAAGACCTTCGCCAATCCATCGACTCAACCCAGGAAGCTATAAAAAAAATCGACGAGGAGAGTAAAGCCCAGTTTTTGCGGGCTTTGGCTGAGGTGAATAAGAATCTTGGCGAGGTCTTTAGCCTTCTCTTCCAGGGAGGGACAGCTGAGCTGAAATTGACGGATGAGACGAATCCCCTAGAGAGTGGGGTGGATATCATCGCCCAGCCGCCTGGAAAGAGAGTGCAGAACATGCTCCTTCTTTCTGGAGGAGAAAAAGCCCTGACCAGCCTGGCTTTCTTCTTTGGCCTCTTCCGCTTCAAGCCCACCCCCTTCTGCATCCTTGATGAAGTAGATGCAGCGCTCGATGATGTCAATCTGGCCAGATTCCTAGAGCTTATGAAAAAGATTAAAAGCGAAACTCAATTCATCATCATCACTCATAACTACAAGACCATGGAAGTCGCCGATTATATCTACGGGACAACCATGGCTGAACCCAATATCACCCAGCTTTATTCGATGAAAATGGAGAAAAAAGAGACGGCCTTAGAGATTTGATGAAAGTTCAACTCTTTGTCCCTCCTGGTGGCTATCTTGCCCAGCGCTGGACCAAAGGCTCTTCCATGCCTCCCCTTGGCCTCCTCCATATTGCCGCGGTTTTGGAAAAAGAAGGAATTCAGGTCGAAGTCTGGCCGGCTGATGTCTTGAAACTTGGCTGGTGGGAGATCGAGCAGGAAATCCGCAGATTCGAGCCTGACCTCATCGGAGTGACCTCAACCACTGAGAACCGCTTTCAGAGCTTCCGATTAATAAAGTCAGCTAAAAAAGTATATCCGCAAGCTCTGACTATTCTAGGTGGGCCCCATGCCTCGATGGCTGCTGAAGACGCACTTTCCCACATCCCTGAGCTTGATCTTGTGGTCAAAGGAGAAGGGGAAATGACCATGGTCGAGCTCTGCCAGGCGCTGGAGAAGAAAAAAGACCTCTCTTCTCTGGCCGATATCAAAGGCATATCTTTCCAGCAAAATGGTAAGATCGTCTCCAACCCAGCCAGGCCAGCTATTCAGGATCTTGATAGCCTTCCTTTTCCTGCCTTTCATCTCGTTCCTTTTGAAAAATACAATTTCCGCTTCGAAGTGCCGGGCCAAGGAATGCTTCCCGCTATCAACACCATCACCAGCCGCGGCTGTCCCTTTAACTGCAATTTTTGCGCCACACCTATTAACTGGGGCCGCAGGGTCAGAATGCGCAGCGCTCAGAATGTTATCAAGGAGATAGAAACGCTTATCGAAAAGTACAAAGCCCAGGTAATCTTTTTCTTTGACGACACCTTTAATGCTAACCCGAAAAGAGTTGAGGAAATATGCGACCTGATCATGGAGCGGAAGCTGAAGATTTTCTGGAAATGCGATGTCAGACTTGACCTGATTGATAAGCCGCTCCTTGAGAAGATGAAGAAGGCCGGGCTTTTCCATCTCTCCTTTGGCCTTGAAGCAGGCTCAGAGAGAGTCCGCAACAAGATTGTCAATAAAAAAGTCAACATCCGCGATTTCCATAATCTCGTTCGCTGGTGTCGGGAGCTTGAGATTATTCCCAATGCCTTTTTCATTTTTAGCCATCCCACGGAAACATGGGAAGAAGCGCAAGAAACAATCAAAATCATTGAGCAATACAAGGATAAAATCGAAGGGAGCATCGCTATCCTTCATATCTATCCAGGAACACCTCTGGAGAAAACAGCCAGAGAGATAGGCGTTTTGCCCAAAAATTTTTCCTGGACAAAAAGATATTTTTCCAGAATAATCACCTTACCCATGGCTCAAGGAGATGTCCCTCTCTTTGTTGACAAACTCAGCTGGGCTCAGATCAGTGAGCTTGTCTTCCGCTGGTCATTCAGCAGCCAAAGAGTTTCGGTCGTTCCCAAGATTCCCAGGATTTTAACCAGTATTCATTCTGGAGGTGACGTTAAAAGATACATCATCATGGCTTATGTGTTTTTGAAGTTGAAATTGACGAAGATATTTAAGAAGAAGTAATGTTATCCCGTCGTCATTGCGAGGATTCTCCAAGATGATGAGATTGCCACGCCTTGAGGCTCGCAATGGCATTTAAAAAAAGAAGGAGGGTTTGATGTCTGTCTATCTTTACATCATTCTTGCTTATCTCCTTGTCCTCACAAGTCTCAATTTTCTGAGGGCCAAACGGATCAAGACCCAAGAAGAATTCATGGTCGCCGGCAGGCGCCTCAAAACATCTGTTATGGTCTTCACTCTCATCTGCACCTGGATTGGCTCAGGGACGTTCATCGCTGGCGCGGAGTTTGCCTCCAAAGCAGGATTCTCCGCTCTCTGGCTGGCTGCTGGAGCCTGGCTGGGAATTATTTTGATTTATTTTCTGGCCGGGAAGATCCAGACTTTCGGCCAGTACACAATCGGTGATATCCTCGAGGAGCGGTTCGGGCCTGTGGCCCGCATAGTGGGAGCCGTTGCTTTGATCATCTCTTTTGTTGCTATTGTCTCCTATCAGTTTGTCGCCGGAGGCTTTATCCTCAATGTGGCCACAGACGGAGCTGTTCCTGATTCGGTGGGGACGATCATCGCCGCCACCTTTGTCATTCTCTTCACCGCCTTGGGCGGCATGGTTGCTGTTGCCTATACCGATCTTCCCAATGGCATCATCATCGTCCTGGCCTGCCTTCTCTCTGTTCCTTTTGTCTATCTTGCTGCTGGAGGTCTAGCCCAGGCAACACAGGAACTCAGTCCCGGCTATTTCGCTGCGGTCAATGCTCAGTTTGGCGCTCATCCCACGCTCAAGGTGGGAGGATATTTTCTTTCGACCATGCTTCTCCTCATGGGAGTGCAGAGTATGTACCAGAAATTCTACAGCGCCCGCTCAGCTAAAGACGCTAGAAAAGCTGTAATCCTCTGGACAATCGGCACCATCTTCGTCGAGACAGTTGTTGTCATCATCGCTGTTTTCTCCTACAGCAAATTCCATAGCCAGCTCGACCTCTCCATTCCCAAAGAAGGAGGAAAGGTTGTCCTCATGGCAGCCAGAAGCCTTGTCCCGGCACCTGTTGGAGTTCTTCTTCTTGGCGCTGCCTGTGCCGTGGTTATTTCGACAGGCATGAACTACCTCCTTTCTCCTTCAACAAACATCATGCGCGACATCTATCAGCGCTTTATCAAAAAAGATGCCAGCCAGCGGACAATGGTCGGCCTCCAGAAAGTCTTTGTCGTAGTGCTAGGTGTTCTGGCCTTCTTTCTAGCCATGAGACTCAAGTCTGTCCTGGAGATGAGTTATTTTGCTTATACGATTTACGGAGTATCCATAACTCCAGCCCTCGTTGCTGCTCTGGCCTGGAAGAGGGCAACAAAAGCTGGAGGCCTGGCTTCAATCATCTCTGGCACTGCAGTCTGCATTTTTCTCAAAATCATGGCTGAAGTTCTGCCTCCAGAAAAAGCACCTGAGGGTGATCCCTGGGGAATTCCGCTCATCTATCCCTCGATCATTGTCTCCTTGCTGACCCTGATTGTAGTCAGCCTTCTGACCAAAAAGCCAAAGCCTGAAGAACTGCGAAAGTTTTTCCCGGAGAAGAATAAAGGGGAAGCAAAATGAAAACTGGCGTTGTCAAAGATAACCGCTATTTAGCCCATGACATGGGTGCCTTTCATGTCGAAAGCCCGCAGCGGATAGAAGCCATTTACAGCATGCTGGAAAAAGAAATTTCTTTTCCCTACCTGGAGATAGAGCCGAGGCCTGCTTTGGAGGAAGAGGTCGAAGCTGTCCATTCTACTGCCTATTTCCAGATGATTAAAGAGACAGCAGGAAGAGATAGAGTCCATCTTGATCCTGATACCGCCACCTGCTCAAGAACCTATGAAGTGGCACTTCTCGCTGCAGGAGGTCTTTTAAAGGCAGTTGACTTAATCATGGAAGGGGAAATCCAGAACAGCTTTGCCCTTGTCAGGCCACCTGGCCATCATGCCGAGAATTCGCGGGCTATGGGCTTTTGTATTTTCAACAATGTGGCCATTGCTGCAGAATATTTAATCAGAAAATATGGCCTCCAGAAAATTCTGATTGTCGACTGGGACCTCCATCATGGAAATGGAACCCAGCATTCTTTTTATTCAAGGAGCGATGTCCTCTATTTCTCTACCCATCAATTTCCCTACTATCCAGGAACAGGCTCCTGGGATGAAGCAGGCTCTGGAAGAGGAGAAGGCTACACGGTTAACGTTCCTCTCAGCCCTGGTAAAAAAGATGAAGATTACCTCTTTATCTTCAAGAAAATTCTTGCACCTGTCGTTAGTAAATATAAGCCTGAATTTATCCTTGTCTCAGCTGGCTTTGACATTTATGCAGGCGATCCCCTGGGAGGAATGCATGTCAGCGAGGCGGGATTCGGAGCTCTGGCAGCAGAGCTTCTGGCTTTGGCTAAGGATTTTTCCCAGAACAGAATCCTTTTCACACTGGAAGGTGGTTATGATCTCCAGGGTCTTCAGGAAGGAGTGAAGAGTGTACTCCTTGAGCTTGCTGGAAAAGGAAGGCGGACGCAAATAAAAGCTGAGGCCTCAGCAGCCACTGAGAGAGAGCTTGCTCCAGGCATCCAGTTCCTGAAAAAATACTGGCCCCTTTAACGGGGTCAGACTTTCAAAAGTTTTATTATTTACTGAAAAGAAGGATTTCGGGGTCAGACATTATCATAGGGGTGAGAATAAATCAGGGGTATGAACTGTTCTCTTCTCCATGGCAATGTCTGAATCCAAATCTTATCCCAGATGCCTGACGATAACATCTATGAATTTGTGATTTTTATGATGGGTGCAGGAGGCTGCCCGGAAGCCCCCGTAGCGGAGGGGGACCCGTCGGGTCCTCCGAGGGGGGAACCGCCGGGACTGGTTCCCCGGGGTGCGGGGGCTAAGGGCAGCTTCCTGCACCAGATTGAATCACATAAAAAGAGATGCTTCCATGTCTGCCTCCGAAAAGAGTGCCTTTGCCCATCTGACCCCAAACTCGATCGTCAGCAAATAATAAAACTTTTGAAAGTCTGACCCCAAAATCATTCAGGCGTCATCTTTTAAGGACAGAAATCAGGCAGAATTTCTAAATTATAAGGCAGGGGCATTTGGCATAGAATTTGCTATTTTAGATATGGAAAGAAAGGAGAAAAAAATGAAAAAACTAGTAGGTCTCTCAATAGCTCTCCTTTTCCTCCTCTCCACGGCGGTTGCTGAGGAGACAAAATATACCAATGACTCCTTTGCCCGGCTGAGCCATCTCACCGGCTATGTCTTTCTCCAGAAAGCAGCTGACCTTGGCTATGAGGAGGCTGTTTTGAATACTCCCATCGCTGAAGGGGACAGATTAGGAACAACAGAAGGAAGGGCCGAAATATACTTGGCCAGAAAAAACTATATTCGTCTTGACAATAACACAAAAATTGACTTCCAGAACCTCCCTGATAGAGGATCCGGACTGACAAGAATTCGAATCTGGGAAGGAAATGTCTATTTCAGCATAAATTTTTTGGATAAAGAAAAGAATATCGAAATCCATACCGCAGATGCCTCGCTCTATGTCCTTGATAAAGGCCTTTACCGAGTGGATGTCGAGGAGAATGGAAAAACAGAAGTATTTGTCTTTGATGGTCTTGTCGAGGCAGCAGCAGAAGAAGGCTCTCTTCTGCTCAAAGACAGCCAGAGGCTTGAAATCCAAGAAGGCCGCTTTGTCTCCCGGCCGAGCCGCTTTGCCGCAGTGGCTGAGGACAGCTTTGATCGCTGGAGCGAAGACCGGGAATCCAAAGTTCGCCAGCAACTAGCACAGCGCTATCTTCCTGGGGAACTGGAAGATTTCGAATATGAACTGGATGAATACGGAGATTGGGTCTACCTTCCGCCTTATGGTTACGTCTGGGTTCCAGGAGGGGTTGATACTTTTTGGCGGCCTTATTTTCATGGCCGCTGGTACTGGATGCATCACTGGGGCTGGACCTGGCTACCTTACGAGCCGTGGGGATGGTGCACATTCCATTTTGGCCGATGGCACTGGGCTGTTGGCCTTGGCTGGTACTGGATCCCAACTACAATCTGGGGGCCTGCCTGGGTTAGCTGGTGGTGGGATTATGATTATTTTGCCTGGGCTCCTTTGGGCTACTATGGCTATCCTGTAGTTGTAATCGACAACCATTTCTATGACCACTATCATGAATATTATCCCTGGAATTCCCGCGCCCTGACAGTCATCCACAAAGACCAGCTTAAAGCTCCTAATGTCTCTAAGGTTGCCCTCAGCCAGGATTCGCTGAAAAGCGTAAGGAAATTCAGCCTTTCCAGCGAGGGGCTTTCTCTAAAGTCTCTAAAACCTGAAGCAGGCCAGGTTCGAGGGGAATCGCTTGAAGGTAGAAGGTTCATCCCCAAGAAAGAGCAAAGTTCTGTTGGTCCTCAACAAGAAAGACGGATCGAAAAAAGCTCGATCCGAAGACCTGAAACTCTCTCCGCCCCAAAGACAGAAGGAAAAACTGTCGAAGGGCAGAGTTCAAAACCTTCTCAAGAGAGAAAAATTCGTAAAAAAGAGACAAGTTCTGATTCGCCGAGTTTTGAATCCAGAAGCTCTATCCGAAGAGATTCTTTTGGCTATCCATCCTCACTGGAAATAAGCAGGAGAAAATTCTCCACAGAAAAGGAAAGCTCAAGATCAAGCTCCTTCATCAACCGTATATATAAATACATATCTGGAGGAAGTTCCTCCCGTATTTCTTCTCGGGACTCCACTTCCAGAGGATCGATCTCTTCACGTTCAGGCAGCTCTTCGAGAACATCTTCCCAAGGATCTTCCTCTCGCTCTTCAGGTGGGGCAAGATCAGGAAGCCTGAAAAAGAAAGATTAACGCTCCTCTTTCGCTTTCTCTACAGAATAATAGTCAAGAATCATCATATGGTCAGCATGGGTGCAAAACCTGTCAGGCTCTGTGCCTGGTAAAAAAGCCTCTCTAAAAGGCCAGAGACAAATCGGCGTAGCCAGCAATCCTGTCTTAAGGTCTATCTCGGCAAAAGAGATGTTGGGAGGAATCTCAAATTCTTCATACGAAAGCCCTTCGCCTTCCTCTTCAACACGTTTTTTCTCCTCATCGATGATTGACTTAAAAAATTCTATCCAGATAGGAAGGGCGGCCACAGCTCCTGATTGCCTATCGCCAAGTGTGATCTTTGTATCATTGCCCACCCAAACTCCAGCGCAGAGGGATGGAGAAAAGCCGATAAACCAGGCATCTGTGAACTTGTCAGTAGTTCCAGTCTTACCGGCCAGGGATTTTTCTAGGAAATTGGCCGCTGCTGCCGTCCCTCTCTGAATAACCCCCTGCAACATGTAGGTCATAAGATAGGCGACCTGGGGTGAAAGAACATCCTCGGCCTCAACCTTGCTTTCCTCCAGGATGTTCCCCTCTTTATCTTCGATGCGGGTGATGAAATAGGGCTTTGCCCGAACTCCTTTATTGGGAAATGTCGTATAAGCAGAGACGAGTTCGAGAAGGCTGACCTCAAAAGCCCCCAAAGCCAGGGAAAGATAGGGGTAAACAGGAGAGGTAATCCCAAACTTCTGGCAATACTCAACACCTGTTTGGGGGGAAATGGCTTCCAGGATTCTGGCTGTAACCACATTTCTCGATTCCTCAAGGCCTTTGCGCAGAGTCACAGCCCCTTTGTATTTTCCATCATAATTGGGTGGAAACCAGATTTCGCCTGTCCATTTATCAACAAACTCTGTCCTCTCGTCTCTGATGACGGTTGCCGGAGTAAAGCCGTTCTCCAAGGCTGCAGTGTAGAGTAAAGGCTTTATGGCTGATCCGGCCTGCCTTAAAGCCTGTGTCGCCCGATTGAATTCGCTTCTGGCGAAGGAATAGCCTCCAACCATGGCCTTTATTTGACCCGTATGAGGGTCAATGGCCAGAAAAGAGCCTTCAACCAAGGGCTCCTGTTCCAGGGAGACAAGAAGCTCTTTTTTATCCTCGTCGATTTTTTTGATTTTGACCTGGATAATATCCCCTTTCTTTATCAGGCGTTCGAAATTGTCCGTGCCTGTCCAGGCGATATCACTGTTTGGCATCTTGCCTCGATAATTCTTGACTCTGACAAGGGCTTGTTTGCGGGTCACAGATAGGACAATAGCCTCAGATACTTCCTCGACTTTGACAGAAGGAAGAAGCCAGCTTTGGAGCCAGTAATCCTCGATTTTTTCAACTCCTTCCTGGAGCAGATTCCTTTTGTCCTTTCTCCAGCCTTGCTTTTTATCCATAACTCTGAGTCCGTTGAGGAGAGCTCTTTCGGCATATTCCTGAAGGGTAGGATTCAAGGTTGTATAAACCTTCAAGCCTGCCCGATAGAGGACATCATCACCGTAATTTTTTTCGATGTACTTTCTGACTTCCTCAAAAAAATAGGCGCCAAAGTCTGAAACGCCTCGCTGGAGGGGAAGGATATTCATCGGCTTCTTTTTCGCCTCTTCTCCTTCTTGCTTGGCGATATATCTTTCCTCAATCATTCGCTGGAGAACATGGTTTCTGCGGCGAAGAGTAATTTCAGGACGCACATAAGGGGAATAAACAGAAGGCCCGCGTAAGATGCCGGCGATAAGGGCAGCTTCCTCCAGGGTGAGGTCGGAAACGCTTTTCCCGAAAAAGAGATTGGAGGCTGCCTCAACTCCATAGACTCCATGGCCGAGATAGAACTGGTTGCAGTACATCTCCATGATTTTTTCTTTTGTGTATCTTCTCTCGATCTGGAGGGAGAGAAAGACTTCCTTCAATTTCCTCCGGATTGTTTGCTGAGGGTAGAGGAAAAGCAAGCGGGCGAGTTGCTGAGTAATCGTACTTCCTCCTTGAGGCCTTCGGAATATCCGGCCCCGCTTGATGTTTTCCTTGACAGCCCGCAATATTCCCCGGTAATCCACGCCCTTGTGATTGTAAAAACGGGGATCCTCTGTGGCGATAATCGCCTTTTTCAGAATCTCAGGAATTTTGTCTAAAGGAACTTCGACTCTTCTTTCGATGGCAAACTCCTTGATGACTTTCCCGTCATCGGAGTTGATAGAAGTGATGATATTCGGCTCAAATTTTTCAAGCTCTGCGACCGAGGGCAGGTTCTGCCGTATAGAGACATAGACGCCGGCGAGGATTCCCAAGACACAGGCCAGAAAAAAGGGGAGAATGAAAAGGGAAATCTTGAAGACTTTGCGCCAATTAATTTTTATTCGTACTATTTTCAGACGGATAACTTTCTTAACGGCCATGGATTTAAATCAAATATAGCAGAACAGGGTGAAAAAACCAACTCCTGGGGTATCGGGGTCAGACTTTTAAAAGTTTTATTATTTAATTTTTGATTGAGAACTTTTTCGAAGGCAAAAATTTTCAGCTGGAATTTTTATAGGTCCAAATAATAAAACTTTTAAAAGTCTGACCCCAACTTTTTAGCAGAAAAAAGAGATCCCATCAGGATAGGTATTTCAAAACCCTGGCCACGATTTCTTCATTGAGTTCCTTTTTGGGTTGAAGGCCGGAAAGATGAATGATATTTTTTCCTTTGAAGCTACGGAAGACCTCCCTGACTTTGACTAGGTAGTCTTCCCTCTCAAAAAGCCTGTATTTTTTATTTCGATCCTGGATGCGCTCCAGCCCCTTTCGAGGATCAATATCCAGGATAAAAACAAGGTCAGGTCTTGGTGCAAATTCCTCGTTCATTTTTCTTATCCGCTCGACCGAAATCCCTTTTGACCCTTGATAGGCCATGGTTGAAAAATAGTACCGATCAAGGATAACAACCATTTTTTTTCTGAGAGCTGGCTTCAGATTTTTCCTGACGTTATCCTTTCTGTCCTTCTGAAAAAGCTCCAGTTCCTCTTCGGGCGAGAGCGAATCAAGATAAAGGGCTTTCTTCTTGATCTCTTGGCCCCATTTGCTCCTCGATGGTTCCCGGAAATAGACCGCCCTCATTCCCCTTGCCCGCAGTCTTCTCAGGAGAAGCCTGGCCTGAGTTGTTTTTCCGCAGCCATCAATTCCTTCAAAGACAACGAGAATTCCTTTCTTCAGGCCCATTTTTCTCAGGGAATTGATAATAGCGCCACAAAATTTTAAATGCAACTTTTTCGAGTAAAAAAAAGTAGGAAAAAAGTAGGGACAGGCACCTTTTTTGCCTGAAAAAGGTGCCTGTCCCCCTGGTTCTGTTTGAATTTCTGAGGTAAGTGTGCTATTTTAATTATCTATTGTGGAGGAAAAAAATGAAAAAAATTTTATGGATATCTCTTACCAGTTTCTTTTTGGGAATCCTCCTGGCCGGTTTTGTCTTTGTCTATTTGCCTGAAAAAAATTCACCAAAAGATCTCTCCTCACCCTCTTCCTCTCCTTCTCTGACCACGCCTCTCAATGCATCTTCTCCTTTGCCTCAGGCAAGGGCTGAGCTGGATTTTGTCAAAATTGCAGAGAAGGTTGGACCTGCTGTGGTCAAAATTGATAGCGAACGGGTCGAGAAGAGAAGAGTTTTAGGATTTGAAGATGAGTGGCCTTTTGAAGATTTCTGGGACAGATTTTTCGGCCGTCCCCGCCAGAAAGAACAGGAGTATCGCTCTCTTGCTCAAGGATCAGGATTTTTCATCAGCTCTGATGGCTATATCCTGACCAACAATCATTTGGTGGAGAACGCTGTCAAGGTGAGAGCTTTCACCATTCAGGGCCAGGAATATATAGCCAAAGTCGTTGGCGCTGACCCTAAAACAGATTTGGCACTCCTAAAAGTAGAGAGCAAAAATCTGCCTTTCGCCGAGCTGGGAGATTCAGCTCAACTTAAGGTTGGAGAATGGGTTATGGCCATCGGCAATCCTTTGGGCATGGAGCACACTGTAACAGCAGGCATTGTCAGCGCCAAAGGCCGTCAGCTTGGCCTCGGAATGAATGTTCCTGACTACCAGGATTTTATTCAAACAGACACTGCCATAAACCGCGGCAATAGTGGCGGCCCTCTGGTGAACATGAAAGGAGAAGTCATCGGAATTACGAGCAACATCCTTTCTCCCACTGGCGGAAACATCGGAATTGGATTCGCCATTCCCTCCAATATGGCCAAAAAAGTGATTACCCAGCTCAAAGAAAAGGGCCGGGTTATCCGGGGAAAGCTGGGAGTGACCATTATCCCTATCACTGAAGATGAAAAGAAACTCCTTAACCTCAAGGACAGTAAAGGCGCTCTGCTTAATTCCGTGGAAGAAGGAGGGCCAGCAGAGAAGGCCGGGCTGAAACGGTATGATGTGATTATCGAAGTCAATGGCCTGCCAGTTGAGAGTCCAAATGACCTGAAACTGAAGATTGCTGATATCGAGCCAGGGACAAAGGTCGAGATCAAATTCATCCGGGATGGAAAAGAAAGAACAACCACAGCCGCAATCGAAGAACTGGAGCCGCAAGAAGAGAAAGAAACGGCAATGGCCGGAGGAAAAGATCTCGGTATTTCCCTGACACCAATGACAGCACGACTGGCCAGACGTTTGGGACGGGAAACCGCAGAAGGTCTTCTAATCACAGAAGTCCGCAGTTATAGCGAGGCCGATCGAAAAGGCCTTCAAGCCGGGGATATTATCCTTGAAGTTAACCGGAAAAAAATCAACACTGTTGAAGAATTTGAGAATCTCCTGAAAAAAACACAATCAGGAGATCCCATCATGCTTCTTATCCGAAGAGAAAGCGATGGACAAACCCAGGACTTCATTGTTACCCTCAGAATACCCTGATGAAATTCACCAAAGTCCATTCCCTTGGCAACGATTTTTTGGTCATTGACCAAACTGAGGGAGAAGTAATTATAAACATAGGAGACTTTGCGCGCAAAATCTGCGATCGCCACACTGGAGTTGGATCAGACGGCTTGCTCTTCATATCCATCAAGGATAAAGCCGAAGGCCTTGTTAATTTCCGCATCTTCAATGCTGACGGCACAGAGGCAGAAATCTCGGGAAATGGCTTAAGGTGCGCAGCGGCCTACCTCTATTTTCAAAAGAAAATTGATTCTCCCCAGATTTTTTTCCAGACCACTGCTGGAAGCCGAGAATGTGATCTTATTGAAAAGCTGAACAATCTCTTCCAGATCAAGATCGAGATGGGAGTCCCTCATCTCACTTCTAAGGACATCCCTTTTGACGATGGCTCCTATCACGAAAAAATCATCGACTATCCCCTTTCCATCAACCGCAAGATCTATCCGATCACAGTTGTTTCCTTAGGCAATCCCCATTGTGCAGTCTTTGTCGAGCGCTTCCCAGCCCGAATCGAATGGCATCAGATCGGAAGGGAAATCGAATCTCATCCCTTTTTTCCCAACAGGACAAACATCGAATTTATCCGAGTCCTCAGCCGGAAAGAAATTGAAGTCCTCTTTTGGGAAAGAGGAGTTGGCGAGACCCTTTCCTCAGGAAGCGGCGCCTGTGCCTCGGCCGTTGCATCGATCCTGAAGAACCTGACGGATAAAAAGGTCATTGTCAGGACCAGCATGGGTGAGCTGACTGTCGAATGGGGAAAGGAAAAAATCTACCAGTCTGGTCCGGCAGAAGTCGTCTTTGAAGGCTCCCTTCTCTAAATAAAATCAAAAGGAGAAGGTGATTCCTAAGCCCATAATAAAAACATTGAGATTGTATTTTTCGATAAGGGGAAGGCCATAGCCTTTCAGTTCTTTCTGCCTCTCTTTTCCAAGAGCATAGGCATAAGCAAAATCAATCTGCATCTTCCCTGTCCTGTAGCCAATGCCTCCCAGTAGAGTTGTTTTGTCCACATCGATGTTGGTTATGTTCAGAGTCGAGTCAGGAGTAGCGGACTGATCGAAACCGACACCCAAGCGGAGGAAGACTCCTTGAGGAAGAAAGTACTCAGCCCCGGCTCTTAGAATGAGAATATTCTCGAAATTCATTGTCTCATCTGCTTTCATATCCCCTGAAAAAGGAATGCCCTTGATTGTCTTCTCGACTTTATCCAGTGTAGACCACAAGGTGTACTGGGCGCTTGTCGAAAGAAGCAATCTTTCACTCAGTCTGTAGGAAAACCCGACCTCCATATCCCAGGGGAGCCTGAAGGTTGTGTCTGAATCCAGATTAAGCATATATAATCCATACTTGACCGAAGTTGTCCCGGTCATTTTAACTGTCCCCGGTCCTCTGAGACTGAAACCGATGCCAATCCTTTCGGTAGGCCTGTACATAAGCCCAAAGCCTGCTGATAGGGCTGATCCACTCTCCTCTTCCTTCATCGGGCCAAAAGAGCCCATTTCTGTTTCGACATTCAAGACGGCCTTATAAAAATTAAGGACAAAGCCCAAAGAAAGCTTCTCATTGACCTGATAAGCCAAGGTTGGAGTAAAGGACAAAATGCCAAGTGTGGATTTAAAAGGATATCCAAGCTCTTCTTTTTTCCAGTCGATTCCTCCGCCTGCGTAGGGAACATAAACTCCAAAGCCAAGAGTAATCCTGTCGCTTGTCTTGTAAGTCATAAAAATCTGAGGAACAGGGTTATTGTATTTGCTTTGGATTTTTGATCCGGTGGGCAAGGTGTATTCATGAGTTGGCCAGATATAGAAGCCATCGACGGAAAAGTTGAAATCTCTCTTCTGAAAAGCTATGCCCGCAGGATTAAAAAAGATTGCGCTCGGGTCATCGGCAACACCAGAAAAAGCTCCGCCCATGGAGATAGCCCGGCAGCCCATGAGAGAATTATTCCATCCGCCAGCCCAGAGCGAAGCTAAAGCAAAAAGGAAAGAAAGAAAGAAGGCGAAAAGTTTTTTCATCATAAACCCTCCTTTAAAGAATTCGGATTTTTTTGCGCCTCGGCGCAGTTCGCCTTTTATCTCTAAAATGCTCATAGCCTTTTATCTCTAAAGGCTTTCTCTTTCCCCGCTGGTCAATGACCAGAATATCATGCCTTCCCGTCATTTTTCCAATCAAGGTCAACATGTATTTTTTCTGCAGTCTTGAAAGCGCACCTTTATTCTCAGGAGGGACAGTAAAAAGGAGCTGATAATCCTCTCCCCCATGCAGAGCAAAGCTTCGAGGATTTTTCTGGAAGTAGCGAAGCTCTGGAGAGATGGGCAATTTCTCCAAATCGATTTCAGCTCCGAGCCGGCTTTCCTGGCAGAGATGAAATAAATCCACAGAAAGTCCATCACTGACATCAATCATCGAGGAGACAAGCTTCTGGCGAGAAAGTGTCTGGCCAAGAGAAACCTGAGGAAGAGGGTCCAAAAAAGCTCTGAGAAGAGGGTCTGCCTTTCGATTTTTGCCGGGCTTTATTCCCTGCTTGAGAAGGAGCAAACCCTGCTTTGAATCGCCAAGATATCCGGAAACATAGAGAAGGTGGCCGGCCCGGGCACCTTTTCTCTGAATGATATTCTTTCCTTCGCCGATGACCGTGACCGAGATGAAAACTTTTTTTGACTCTGAGAGATCGCCTCCGACGAGAATGACTTTTCCTTCTTTTGTTGCGGATTTGAAGCCAGAGAAATACTCCCTGAGCCAAGCTGTGTCCAGATCAGCGGGTAGTCCCAGGCCAAGCAGAGCAAATTTCGGGACGCAGCCCATGGCAGCAATGTCGCTGAGATTGACATTCAAGCTTTTCCGTCCCAGAAAATAAGGAGGGTGAAGGCTGCGGATAAAATGGAATCCCTCTAAAAGCAAATCTTTAGTGAGAAGAAGAGCTCCTTTTCCAGGCCTCACGACAGCCGTATCATCGCCGATGCCAAGGATGACATCTTTTCTGGATTCAGAGAACTCCTTCCTTAGCGCCGAAATGAGCTCTCTTTCTCCCAGGCTCTCCAGCCTCATCCCTTTCTCTTTTTGCCTGCCTGGTTTAGCAGAGCATGGCTAAAGACTTCTTTTATCTCCTCAACAAAGATAAATTCCATTTCCTTCTTGATTTTTTTGGGGATGTCAATCAGATCTTTTTTATTGGCGGCAGGCAAAATCATTCTCTTGACTCCAGCCCGCTGGGCTGCCAGAACTTTCTCCTTGACACCTCCGATGGGAAGAATATTCCCCCTCAAAGTGATCTCGCCGGTCATGGCCACATCCCATTTGACTTTGCGGTTGGTGCAGACAGAAATGAAGGCAGTGGCTATCGTCACTCCAGCAGACGGCCCGTCCTTGGGAATAGCACCCTCAGGGATATGAATATGAAAATCATGCTGAGGAAAGATGCGGCTGTCAATGCCAAATTCCTGGGAGTGGGCCCGGGCATAGCTTAAGGCAGCCTGAGCAGATTCCTTCATCACCTCACCCAGAGAACCAGTCAAGAGAAGATTCCCCTTACCCTTCATCTTCGAGGCTTCGACAAAAAGAATCTCACCGCCTGTGGCTGTCCAGGCTACTCCTGTGGCCACTCCCACTTGATTTTTTTTGAGTAGCTGATCTTTGAAAATCTTGGGAGGACCCAGATAGCTCTCGACGTTCTGAGAAGTTATGCGATTTATCTTCCTTTTTCCTCCAGCCACTTTACGGGCCACTTTCCGGCAGACAGAAGCAATTTCCCGCTCCAGATTTCTTACTCCTGCCTCACGGGTGTAGAGGGAGATGATTTTTTTAATGGCGCCGCTAGTGAAGGAAATAAGCCTCTTATTGAGAGCATTCTCCTCTATCTGCTTGGGAACCAGGTGGCGAAGGGCAATCTGCAGCTTTTCTTCTTCAGTGTAGCCAGGAAGATGGAGTATCTCCATTCTGTCCCGAAAAGCAGGCTGGATGGGATCGAGGAGATTACCTGTGGTGATGAACATAACCTTGGAAAGGTCAAAAGGAACGCCAAGATAGTGGTCGCGGAAAGAAAAATTCTGCTCAGGGTCAAGGACTTCGAGGAGGGCAGATGAGGGGTCGCCCCTGAAATCTGCGCCGATCTTATCCACTTCATCCATCATGAAGACAGGATTGTCAGAGCCGGTCCGCCTCAGCCCCTGAATGATTCTCCCTGGAAGGGCGCCGACATAGGTGCGCCTATGGCCTCTGATTTCTGCCTCATCCCTGACTCCACCAAGGGAGATGCGGATGAATTTCCTCCCCAAAGCTCTGGCGATCGAGCGGCCGAGAGAAGTTTTTCCGACACCTGGAGGACCAATAAAACAGAGAATCGGGCCCTTAATCTTTTTGGAAAGAGTTCTTACAGCCAGGTATTCCAAAATTCTTTCTTTAACTTTTTCCAGGCCGTAGTGGTCTTCATCCAGAATTTGCCCTGCCTTGGTAAGGTCGAGGTTATCGACGGTGCTTTTGTTCCAGGGAAGGGCAAACATCCAGTCTAAATAATTGCGGACAACAGCTGTTTCGGCAGATTCAGGATGCATCTGGGCCAGGCGACTGATTTGTTTTTCCAATTCCTCCTTAACCTCTTCTGAGACTTTTAATTTCTTCAGCTTATCCTGATAACCCTTGATCTCCTCCTGAATCTCCGTCCCTTCGCCCAGCTCCTTCTGAATGGCCTTGAGTTGCTGACGGAGAAAATACTGCTTCTGGAGCTTGTCCATCTCCCCTTTGGCCTCGGTGCTAATCTTGGACTGGACATCCAGAAGTTCGAGCTCCCGTGTTAAGAGCTCATAAACTTTACGCAGCTTCTGGACAGGATCGATAATCTCTAAAATCTCCTGGGCTTCGCTCACTTTGAGCTCGAGGTTAGCCGCAGTCAAATCAGCTAGCCTCCCTGCATCCTCGACATTGGTGGCAATGATCAAAACTTCAGGAGGGAGATTTTTCCCCAGTGAAGTGGCCTTCTCCAGTCCAGAGCGGACATTGCGGATCAAAGCTTCGCTCTCTAGAGATTTCTCTTTGGCTTCAGGTTCATGGAAGACTGAGACCTGGGCTGAAAGGTAGGGCTGATCCTCCTCAAAGCTCTCTATTTTCGCCCGCACCAAGCCTTGGGCAAGAATTCTCACTCTTCCATCAGGAAGTTTGAGCATCCTCATGATCAGGGCAACTGTTCCCACATCATAGACATCTTCTCTCTTCGGATCCTCGATTTCCATATCCTTCTGGGTCAGGAGCAGGATCATACGATGAGTGGAAAGCGAATGATCAATAGCGTTCTTTGATTTTTCCCTTCCCACAAACAAAGGGACGATCATATAGGGAAAGACGACAATGTCTCTGAGTAGAAGAATGGGAAGCTTGGGGGGGATATGGAGCTTCTTGTCTCGCTCCTCCATGATATCTTCAAATTGATCTTCGTCTTTGTTTTCTTTCTCAGCCATGATTTTCCTCCTCAGCTATTCCTCATGTCTTTCGATCTTCACCAGGACTTCTTTCTCTTTTTTCTTGAATTTTTTCAGGATGATGGTCAGAATTCCATTTTCCAGGCGGGCCTTTGTTTTTTCTGGAATAATGGATGTCGGCAGAGAAACAACTCGCCGAAAATTTCCATATTCCCTCTCCAGACGAAGGTATTTTGTCTTCTCTGAAATCGGATTTTCTCTTTTCATGCCTTTGACTTCGATCCGGTTGCTATGAAGGGAGATAGTGATATCCTTCTGGGAGACGCCAGGGAGCTCAGTCTCGACGATGATCTCATTTTCCTTTTCGTAGATATCCAGATAGGGAACCCATCCCTCATTCAATTCGAGGATCTCCTTCTTCTGGAGAAAAGCCTCGCTTATGATTCTTTGGATTTCCTCCTCAATTTTGATGATGCTTGACACAGGCTTAATCTTTTTTATCATCAGCTTAGCGACTCATTTCTCGATAAGAAGGCTCTCCAACTCTTTCTTAAATTCAAGGACATCCTTGAATTCCCGGTAAACCGAGGCAAAACGTACATAAGCTACCTTGTCCAGATCCTTGAGTTTGTTCATCACATAATGGCCGATTTCTGAGGCGCTCATTTCCTTCTCCGGACGTTCCTGCAGCCTTGTTTCGATTTCCTCAACAATCTCTTCAAGCTTTCCCACAGGAATCGGCCTTTTCTCACAAGCCTTGAGAAGTCCCCGCATAAGCTTTTGGCTGTCGAAGGCCTGCCTTCGACCATCTTTTTTTACGACCATATAGGGAATTTCTTCTATTTTTTCGTAGGTTGTGAATCTCCTTTTGCAGGAAAGACATTCCCTCCGCCTCCGGACAGAAAGGCCTTTTTTGCTTTCCCTCGAATCAATGACTTTGCTGTCAAGGTGACCGCAAAAAGGACACCTCATTTCCCTGCGTTCTCTCCTAATTTTCTAAGCTGGAAAAGCGATAACCCTTCTTTCCATAATATAGCATATCCTATCAGACAAGTCACGACTACCTGAATGGCATGGATGACGATGGTCATACCCACAGCCAGGTTGACATCTATATTATAAAATGAAATCAGACAAAGTTTGCTAAAATAATGAAATCCTCCCACCAT
>Ga0129297_10000476_pt1 | contig 19088 bp, 16 predicted proteins | sample I18A1metaG_FD_94708 | JGI IMG/M metagenome (GOLD analysis project Ga0129297, IMG submission 94708) | Lake sediment bacterial and archeal communities from Gulf of Boni, Indonesia to study Microbial Dark Matter (Phase II) - ​I18A1 metaG | ecosystem: Environmental > Aquatic > Freshwater > Lake >... | reverse complement strand
GACGAGGTGTATGTCCTTGAAACCCACATCGACGACCTGTCACCGGAGATCGCCGGGTTTCTCATGGAGCGGCTCCTGGGTGCCGGGGCGCTGGACGTGGCTTTTTCCCCCCTGCAGATGAAGAAGAACCGTCCCGGGTTCCGCCTGACCCTGCTGGCCGAACCGGCCAGGCTGGAGGGGCTTGCCCGGCTGGTGGTGACCGAATCATCCGCCATCGGCGTCCGCTACTACCCGGTCCGCCGGCTGGTGCTGGGCCGGCGCTGCGAGAGCCGCACCACCTCCCTGGGGGAGGTGCGGGTCAAGGTGGTGAGCGACGGGGGGCGGACCGTCCGGGTCACCCCCGAGTTCGACGACTGCCGGAAGCTGGCCGTGGAGCTGGGCCTCCCCCTCCAGGAGGTCTACCGCCGGGTCGAGAAGGAGATCGGCGAACCATGAACCTTATCGTCAAGCTGCTCGCCACCTGGGGGGGGAGCGGATATGCCCCCGTCGCGTCCGGCACCTTCGGCACCCTGGCGGCAATCCCCTTTTACCTGCTCCTGGCTCCCCTCTCCCTGCCGCTCTATCTCCTCACCCTGGTCGCCTTCTTCTTCCTCGCCTGCTGGGTGTCGGGGCGTGCCGAGGTCATCTTCGGGGAGCAGGATTGCGGGAAGATCGTCATCGACGAGGTGGTCGGCTACCTGGTGACCATGGCTGCCATCCCTGTCGACTGGCGCTACGTGGTCGCAGGATTCTTCCTGTTCCGCTTCTTCGACATCGTCAAGGTCCCGCCGGCCCGCTGGTTCGACCGACAGCTCAAGAACGGCTACGGCGTGGTCCTGGACGATGTTGCGGCCGGTGCCTACTCCTGGCTGATTCTCTGGCTTCTGACGAGGGTATGGCGATGAGCGATGTGAAGGGACGGGGCAACGGAACCTGGAGAGCCGGGGAGCTTGACGCTCTTGTGGCAGCCCTGCTGCGCACGAGCGGACTGACCCTGGCCCTTGCCGAGTCGTGCAGCGGCGGCCTGATTTCCAAGCGGATCACCGATATTGCGGGCAGTTCGGACTACTTTATCCTCGGGGCGGTGACCTATGCGAACAGCGCCAAGATCCGGGTGCTCCACGTGCCGGAGGAGCTGCTGCTCCTCCACGGCGCGGTGAGCCAGGAGGTGGCGGTCGCCATGGCCACGGGTGCGCGGGAACTGGCCGGCAGCGACATTGCCCTGGCGACCACCGGCATCGCCGGCCCGGACGGGGGGAACAGGGAAAAACCCGTGGGGACCGTGTACATCGCCCTGGTGGACGGCGATGGCTGCCAGGTCCACCGTTTCCGGTTTGCCGGAGGCCGTGACGAGGTGCGGCAGATGACCGCCACCGTTGCCCTGGAGCTCCTCTGCTCCCGTCTCGAGGAGATCGCGAGAAACAATTCCGTCCGTTGCCGTGATTAGCTTGAAAGAGCCGCTACTTATGTGTTAAAACTCTGCCACTTGAGTTATTGCTGGGCCACTATGTATCCCGAGGAGAGATCCCCATGCAGGAAAGAGAAAAGGCCATTGACCTGGCGGTCAGCCAGATAGAAAAACAGTTCGGCAAAGGGGCGATCATGCGTCTGGGGAATGACCAGCCGCTTCCCGATGTTCCTGCCATCCCCACCGGTGCCCTCTCGCTGGACATGGCCCTGGGTGTGGGGGGCGTCCCCCGTGGCCGGGTCATCGAGGTTTTCGGGCCGGAGTCCTCCGGCAAGACGACCCTGGCCCTGCACATCGTCTCCGAAGCCCAGAAACTCGGCGGTATCGCCGCGTTCGTCGATGCCGAGCATGCCCTCGATATCGGCTATGCCCGCAAACTGGGGGTAAAGACCGATGACCTGCTCGTTTCCCAGCCGGATACGGGGGAGCAGGCCCTGGAGATCGCCGAGACCCTGGTGCGCAGCGGCGCCATCGACGTGCTGGTGATCGACTCGGTGGCAGCCCTGGTCCCCAAGGCGGAGATCGAGGGGGATATGGGGGATTCCCACATGGGGCTGCAGGCCCGTCTCATGTCCCAGGCGCTGCGCAAGCTCACCGGCATCATTGCCAAGTCCAACTGCTGCGTCATCTTCATCAACCAGATCAGGATGAAGATCGGCGTGATGTTCGGCAATCCCGAGACCACCACCGGCGGTAACGCCCTCAAGTTCTACGCCTCGGTACGGATGGACATCCGCAAGATCGCTTCCCTCAAGCAGGGGAACGACGTCATCGGCTCCCGCACCCGGGTGAAGGTGGTGAAGAACAAGGTGGCCCCGCCGTTCAAGGAGGTGGAATTCGACATCCTCTATGGCGAGGGGATCTCCAAGGAGGGGGACCTGCTCGACCTGGCGGTTGACAAGGGGATCGTCGACAAGAGCGGCGCCTGGTTCTCCTACGGCAAGGAGCGGATCGGCCAGGGGAGGGAAAATACGCGGATCTACCTGAAGGAACATCCCGACATGGCGGTGGAAATTCGTGAAAAGCTGTTGGCGACCCTGGGCCTTCCCGGCGCTGGCGCAGACGTCAAGGAGTAAGTCATGGAACTTGCCGAGATACTGACAATTGCCGTCAAGGCCAGGGCCTCGGATATTCACATCAAGACGGGTCTTCCGCCGGTGGTGCGGATAGACGGCAAGCTCCGCCCCATTCCCAATGCCCATCGCCTCTCCAGCGATGCCGTCATGGCCATGGCCCACTCCATGATGAACCCGCGCCAGAAGCAGCAGTTCGAGGAAAATTACGAGATCGACCTCTCCTACGGCGTCCCCGGTGTCTGCCGTTTCCGCGTCAGCGCCTACCACCAGCGGGGGAGCGTTGCCATTGTCTTCCGGGCCATCTCCTTCAACATCCCCAACCTGGATTCCCTCAACCTCCCGCCGATATTGAAGAAGATCGCCATGGAAGAGCGGGGGCTGATCCTGGTTACCGGCACGACCGGCAGCGGCAAGTCGTCCACCCTGGCGGCCATGGTCGACTACATCAACGAGAACCGGACCTGCAACATCATCACGGTCGAGGACCCGGTGGAGTTCCTGCACCGGGACAAGAAGAGCATCCTCAGCCAGCGGGAGGTCGGCTTCGATACCCTTTCCTTTGCCGCCGCCCTCAAGGGGGCGCTCCGCCAGGACCCGGATGTCATCCTCGTCGGCGAGATGCGTGACCTTGAGACCATCGAGACGGCCCTGACCGCCTCGGAGACCGGCCACCTGGTCATGTCCACCCTCCACACCCTGGATGCGGCAGAGACCATCAACCGGATCATCTCCGTCTTCCCCCCGTTCCACCAGCGCCAGGTTCGGATGCAGCTCTCCAGCGTCATCAAGGGGGTCATCTCCCAGCGACTGGTGCCGCGCATCGACGGCAAGGGGCGGGTCCCCGCCGTTGAGGTCATGGTCGGCACGGCCCGGGTGAGGGAGTGCATCGACGACAAGGAGAAGACCAAGCAGATTCCCGAGGCCATTTCCCAGGGGTTCACCACCTACGGCATGCAGACCTTCGACCAGTCGCTCATGCAGCTCTACTCCAGCAAGCTGATCAGCTATGAAGAGGCCCTGCGCCAGTCGTCCAACCCGGATGATTTCGCCCTGAAGATTTCCGGTATATCCTCCACGTCCAACAGCACCTGGGACCAGTTCGCCGCCGAACCGACGGAGGAGACCACGGAGGGGAACACCGGCATTGAGCGGTTCTGACGCACCAGGAGCCGACGAGACCTATCTGCGGGGGGTGAACCTCCTGACACGGAGGGATCACTCCCGGGCGGAACTGAAGAGGAAGCTGCTTGCCAAGGGGTGTTCGTCCCCCTGTGTCGAGGAGGCCCTGGAACGTCTGGCCCGCCAGGGGTATCTGGATGACGGCCGCTTTGCCAGACGCTGGGCCGAGTCGGCCCTGGCCGGTGGCAGATGTGTCGGGGCACGCCTCCTGCTCGAACTGCAGCGGCGCGGAGTGTCCCGGGAGGTCGCCTCGGAGGCGGTCGCCGCGGTCTCAGCCGAGCAGAGCGAGCGGCAGGTGCTCGCCGGGGTGGTGGCGAAACGCTATGCCGGTTTCGACCCGCGGAAGGCGCCCCTGCAGGAGCGTCGCCGGGTGTACGGCTATCTGCTGCGCCGCGGATTTTCCCCGGCCGTTGTCAGCGAATACTTCAGGGAATGGGAAGAGGGGGAGTGAGCCTCTGGCAGCAGAGGCAGCCACTTCTCCACGGATGACCCAGCGATATTCTGCCACATTTTCCATACACGAATATATCAATGAATCACGAGGGACCAATGACAGGTACAGAGCTGCGCGCAAAATTTCTCGACTATTTCCGGCAGAACGGCCACACGATCGTGGCCAGTTCCGGGCTGATTCCCCATAACGATCCGACCCTGCTCTTCACCAATGCGGGGATGAACCAGTTCAAGGACTGCTTCCTCGGCATGGAAAAGCGTGAGTACGTGCGTGCCGCCTCCTCCCAGAAGTGCGTCCGTGCCGGCGGCAAGCACAACGACCTGGAGAATGTCGGTCGCACCGCCCGCCACCATACATTCTTCGAGATGCTGGGGAACTTCTCCTTCGGCGACTACTTCAAGAACGAGGCGATCGCCCTTGCCTGGCGCTTCCTGACCGAGGAGCTGAAACTGGATAAGGACCGTCTCTACGTGACCGTCTTTACCGATGATGACGAGGCGGCCGACATCTGGCACGACCAGGAGGGGGTCCCCCGGGAGCGGATCTACCGCTTCGGCGAGAAGGACAACTTCTGGTCCATGGGTGATACGGGCCCCTGCGGTCCCTGCACGGAAATCTTCTGGGACAACGGCCCGGAAGTCGGCTGCGGCAGCCCGACCTGCGCCGTCGGCTGCGACTGCGACCGGTACATGGAGATCTGGAACAACGTCTTCATGCAGTTCAACCGTTCGAGCGACGGTACCCTGACCCCCCTCCCCAAGCCGGCCGTGGACACCGGCATGGGGCTGGAGCGTATCTGCACGGTCATGCAGGGGGTGAAGTCCAACTACGACACCGACCTGCTCCAGGGGATCATCCAGTTCGTGGCCGGGCTTGCCGGCAAGAAGTACCGCCAGGACGAGAAGGATGACGTCTCCATGCGGGTCATTGCCGACCATTCCCGGGCGGTGACCTTCCTCATCTGCGACGGCGTCCTCCCCTCCAACGAGGGACGCGGCTACGTGCTGCGCCGCATCATGCGCCGGGCCGCCCGCCATGCCAAGATGCTCGGCTTTGCCGAGCCGGTCCTCTACCGCACGGTGGACGCGGTCAACGCCATCATGGGGGAGGCGTTCCCCGAGCTGCTGGAGCGGGAAGCCTACATCAAGAAAGTGATCCTGGCCGAAGAGGAGCGTTTCGCCGAAACCCTCGACCGTGGCCTGGCAATTCTCAACGATGAGATCGAGACGCTGAAGAAGTCCGGCGGCACGGTGCTCCCCGGGGAGGCCGTGTTCCGGCTCTACGACACCTATGGCTTTCCGGTCGACCTGACGGCGGACATCATGGCCGCCGAGGGGATGACCGTTGACGAGGACGGGTTCGCGGTCTGCATGGAGCGCCAGCGCAACCAGGCCCGGGAGCACTGGAAAGGCTCGGGGGAGGAGGGGATTGCCGACATCTTCAAGACCCTGCACAACGATGGCCTGCGCACCCGGTTTACCGGTTACGAAGGGCTGACCGGATACTCCGTGGTCAAGGCACTGGTGGTCAAGGGTGCGGCGGCCGGCGAGGCCGCGGCCGGCGACACCGTCGACCTGGTGACCGATGCCACCCCGTTCTACGGTGCATCCGGCGGCCAGGCCGGTGATACCGGGACCATCTCCACCGGCAGTGCCCACCTGCGGGTGGTGGAGACGACCCGGCCGTTCCCCGACCTCATCGTCCACCGCTGCCTGGTGGAGAACGGCGTCATCCGTACCGGCGAGGCCGTCGACCTGAAGGTTGATACGCCGGAGCGGCTGGCAACGGCACGCAACCACACCGCTACCCACCTGCTCCAGTCGGCCCTCAGGGCCGTCCTCGGCGAGCATGTGAAGCAGGCGGGCTCCCTCGTCGAGCCGGAGCGGCTCCGTTTCGACTTCACCCATTTCTCGGCACCGACCGCCGAGGAGCTTGCCAGGATCGAGGAGCTGGTCAACACCTTCATCATGGCCAATACCCGCGTGGATTCCCGGGAGATGGCGGCGACCGATGCCATTGCCAGCGGCGCGACGGCCCTGTTCGGGGAGAAGTACGGCGATACCGTGCGCGTGGTCCGGGTCGGCGACGTGAGCATGGAGTTGTGCGGCGGAACCCACGTGGCTGCTGCCGGTGACATAGGCTTTTTCAAGGTCACCGGTGAGGCGGGGATTGCCGCCGGGGTGAGGCGTATCGAGGCGGTGACCGGCAGCGGTGCCCTCGGCTTCGTCCGCCAGCTGGAGGAGGAGCAGCGGAAGGTGGCCGCACTTGTAAGGGCCGAGGGTGGTGCTATACTTGACAAAGTCGAGCGCCTGCTTGCCCGGCAGAAGGAGCTGCAGCGCGAGGTGGATACCCTGCGCAGCCAGCTGAACGCGGGCAAGTCAGCCGATCTTCTCGCCGACGTGCGGGAGATCGGCGGGGTGAAGGTGCTGGCGACACAGGTCGCGGCGGACGATGTGAAGAAACTGCGCGAACTGGCAGACACCCTCAGGGACCGGCTCGGTTCGGGAGTTCTCGCCCTGGGGGCGGACATCGGCGGCAAGGCGACGCTGCTGGTGGCGGTGAGCGGTGACCTGACCGGCCGTTTCAAGGCCGGCGACCTCGTCAGGGAGATGGCACCCGAGGTCGGCGGCAGCGGCGGCGGCAAGCCCGAACTGGCCCAGGCCGGGGGGAGCAGGCCTGAAGGGATTGCCGCTGCGCTGGAAAAACTTTACTCACTCATGGGCGACTAGCCTGTCACAGGCATGACGCCGGAGAAGACGCCCTGTTATGTTCGAGCTGGCGCAACAACCACACGCTGCCCTGATACAGGAAAAGCCCGAGAAAAGCATCCTCATCGTCGATGATGAAGCGATCATCCGGGACCTCTGCATCCGTGCCCTCAAGGGGTACCGGATTCTGGAGGCGCACAACGGCGAGGAGGCGCTGTCAGTCTTCTCCAAGGGAGGGGTGGATGTCATCCTGACCGACGTGATGATGCCGGGGATGGACGGTATCGAGCTTCTCCGGCGCCTGAAGGAGATCGAGCCGACCGTCGTCGTCATCGTTATGACCGGTTTTGCCGAGAAGGATGTCATCCTCAACGCGCTCAAGGCGGATGCGGACGATTTTATCTCCAAGCCGGTCAACCTGCTCCAGTTGAAAACCGCGGTGGACAAGGCCCTGGTGAAGAAGGCGCTCAAGGAGGAGATCGCCAGCCTCAGGGCGATCGACCGCTTCAAGTCCAATTTCCTCTCCATCATTTCCCACAAGTTCAGGACGCCCCTGACCGCCATCTCCCTGTTTATGCAGAATCTGTCCACCGGGATCTTCTCCCCGGAGGAACCGTCATTCAGGATGAATCTGCGACTGATCTCGGACGAAGCGATCTACCTGGAGCGCCTGGTGGACGACCTGCTCATGTTCAGCAGGATGATGAATACCGGCGAAGGGCTCAGGCTGGAGCCCTGTGCGCTCCACAAGGTCATACAGGGGGTCCTGGCCGAATCCCGTGAAATAGCAACGCACCCGGCAATCGAGGCCATCCTCGATCTGCAGCCGGTCCCCTCGGTTTCCGCTGACCGGGAAAAGATCAGTTTTGCCATCAAGCAGGTCATCGACAATGCCTTCAAGTTTTCCGGCGAAGAGGGGGAGGTGACCATCTCGTTGCGCCAGGAGAATGACACAATCCTCCTGGTGGTCAGGGACACCGGGTGCGGGATCCCCCACGACGACCTCCCCAGGGTTTTCGAAAAGTTTTACCAGGTCGATCCCCACAATACCGGCCAGGTGAGGGGATTCGGCCTCGGGCTCTACTATGCCCATGAATTCGTCAGGATGCATGCAGGTTCGATCAGCCTGGTCAGTGAGCCGGCCCGGGGGACGACGGCGACGATCATGCTGCCGATTAGCCAGGTGCCGAGCGTCTGACTCCTCTGTGCTTGATTTTTTCCCCGGCATGACTATAGTGGATGAAACATTTATTGAACGGCCCGGTCGTAATGGACCCGCTTGGCAGGCCGTGTCCAAAGGAGAAGTTGATTATGGCAAGTGATAAGGTTCTTACCCTTGGTGACAGTAATTTTGATGCCGATGTCCTGCAGTCATCGGTACCGGTGCTGGTTGATTTCTGGGCAACCTGGTGTGCTCCCTGCAAGGCAATCGCACCGACCATCGATGCCCTTGCCGATGAATATGACGGCAAGATCAAGGTCGGAAAGGTGAACGTGGACGAAAACCCCGGCACTCCGGCCAAATACGGCGTACGTGGGATTCCCACCGTGATCCTCTTCAAGGACGGCACGGTTGTCGATCAGCTTGTCGGTGCGGTGCCCAAGAGCCAGCTGGAGGCGCTGATCAGCAAGGCCCTGTAGCGTCCTGTGATCACGGGCGGAAAAGGCGGCTCATGGGGCCGCCTTTTTTGTTGAGGCCACTTGCATGGTTTCTCATGAATGGTAGAGTTTTAACAGCTGATTCAGTCGGGTTTCAGGTCGGGGAGAGGGTGTGAAAAGGGTTTGTGCCTGGTGCAACAAAGGTATGGAGAGTGAGGATGACCGCACCCTCGATGAGGATGTGCCCGTTACCCATGGGATATGCAGCGACTGTGCTGACAACATGGAGTTCCAGCTCGGTGTCTCCATACGGAAATTTCTCAACAGTTTCAGCGTGCCGGTGGTTCTGGTGGACGGCGAGCGCAGGACGATCAGTGCCAACAGCCGTGCCCTGCAGCTGGTTGCAAAAGAGCTGAGCAGCATCAACCATGAGCAGTTGGGGACCGTGTTCGAATGCGCCTATTCGCGGCTTCCCGGGGGGTGCGGCAAGAGCGTGCACTGCAGCGGCTGCGTGATCCGCAACGCCATCACGACCACCTATGCTACCGGGGAGCCGGTCTTCGAACTCCCTGCCAGCATCGAGACCGACCGGAGCGCAGCGGAGAAGACCCTGTCGTTCCTGATTTCCACGGAAAAGGTGCTCAACTACGTCCTGCTGCGGATCGCACGCACTGCACCTGCCTGAGCCAACCGGCAGGTGCAGGGGCACCGAAGACAAAAAAAGGGAGCGGCCATCTGGCCGCTCCCTTTCTCGTTGTGGTCAGGCAGTGGGGGTGACCTACATCATGCCGCCCATGCCGCCCATGCCACCCATGCCGCCCGGCATTGCCGGCATGGCTGCCTCATCTTTCGGCTTCTCGGCGATGAGGGCTTCGGTGGTCAGCATGAGGCCGGCCACGGAAGCGGCGTTCTGCAGGGCGCAGCGGGAGACCTTGGTCGGGTCGATGATGCCTGCGACCAGCATGTCGACGTACTCGTCGTCGGCGGCGTTGTAGCCGTAGGCGTCCTTGCCCCGCTTCACCTTGTCGACGACGATGGATGCGTCGATGCCGGCATTGTCGGCGATCTGGCGGATCGGCGCCTCGAGGGCGGCCTTGATGACGTTGACGCCGAACTGCTGCTCGGCATCGAGCTTCAGGTTGTTCAGCACCTTCAGGGCGCGGATGTAGGCGACGCCGCCGCCCGGGACGATCCCCTCGTCAACGGCGGCGCGGGTTGCGTGGAGTGCATCCTCGACGCGGGCCTTCTTCTCTTTCATCTCGGTTTCGGTGGCGGCACCGACCTTGATGACGGCCACGCCGCCGACGAGCTTGGCGAGGCGCTCCTGGAGCTTCTCCCGGTCGTAATCGGAGGTGGTCTCCTCGATCTGGGCGCGGATCTGCTTGACGCGCCCCTGGATCGCGTCTTCCTTGCCGTCGCCGTCGATGATGGTGGTGTTGTCCTTGTCGACGGTGATCTTCTTGGCGCGGCCCAGCATGTCCATGGTGGTCTGGTCGAGTTTGAAGCCGACCTCTTCGGAGATCACCTGGCCGCCGGTCAGGATGGCGATGTCTTCCAGCATGGCCTTGCGGCGGTCGCCGAAGCCCGGGGCCTTGACGGCACAGATGTTGAGCACGCCGCGGAGCTTGTTGACCACGAGGGTGGCCAGTGCCTCACCCTCGATGTCCTCGGCGATGATGAGGAGGGGACGACCGGATTTGGCGGTCTGCTCAAGAACCGGGAGGAGGTCCTTCATGTTGGAGATCTTCTTGTCGTGGATCAGGATGAGAGCGTTTTCCAGGGAGCACTCCATCCGCTCCGGATCGGTGACGAAGTAGGGAGAGAGGTACCCGCGGTCGAACTGCATCCCTTCCACGGTCTCAAGGGTGGTCTCCATGGCCTTGGCCTCTTCCACGGTGATGACCCCTTCCTTGCCGACCTTCTCCATGGCCTGGGCGATGATGTCGCCGATGGTCTTGTCGTTGTTTGCGGAGATGGTGCCGACTTGGGCGATCTCCTTGTGATCCTTGATCGGCTTGGAGATGTTCTTCAGCTCGGCCACGAGGTTCTCGACGGCCTTGTCGATACCGCGCTTGATCTCCATCGGGTTGTGACCGGCGGCAACGAGCTTGGAGCCCTGGCGGTAGATGGCCTGGGCGAGGACGGTGGCGGTGGTGGTGCCGTCACCGGCGACGTCGGACGTCTTGGACGCGACTTCCTTCACCAGCTGGGCGCCCATGTTCTCGAACTTGTCTTCCAGTTCGATCTCCTTGGCAACGGAAACGCCGTCCTTGGTGATGAGGGGGGAGCCGAAGGACTTGTCGATGATGACGTTGCGCCCTTTGGGGCCGAGGGTTACTTTTACCGCATCAGCGAGGGTGTTGACGCCTTTGAGGATGGCGTTACGACCTTCCTGGTCGAATTTGATGAGTTTTGCTGCCATGAGATATTTCCTCCACTGTGATTGGATTGAGAATCTATTCTTGCCTGGCCTGTTGCCTACATCGTTCGGCGAGGAACGAGGTCCGAGGAGTTCACGACCTCGCTCCCCGTTCCGCGAACCTGTGTCCTATTCCATGATGCCGAGGATGTCGTCCTCGCGCATGATCAGGTACTCCTGGCCTTCGATCTTGATCTCGGTGCCGGCGTACTTGCCGAAGAGAACCTTGTCGCCTGCCTTGACGTCGATGGGGATGACCTTCCCGTCTTCGGTCTTCTTGCCGTTGCCCACGGCTATGACTTCACCTTTCTGGGGTTTTTCCTTGGCTGTTTCCGGGATGAAGATACCACCAGCGGTCTTGGTCTCTTCTTCCAGTCTCTTGACAATGATACGGTCCTGCAACGGTCTGAGGTTCATGTGTTTGTTTCTCCTTTCCTTGAGTGAAATAAATTGGTTAGCGGGAAAAAATTAGCACTCATGACATCTGAGTGCTAACTGTTCTGCAATATAAACAGCCTCTGGTAAAAAATCAAGGGGGGGAGGGAAAAAATTACACGAGTCCCTGCAGAAAGTTGAAGGGCGAGGTTTCGGGGAGTTCCCGGCCGGTGGCATAGGCGGCGAGGACCTGCTCCTGCTCCCTCTGGTCCGCGTGGGCGAGGTCTAGGATGAAGTGGCCGCACCCCATGGCGTGCAGCTTTTCCCGGAACTGGGTGAGGGAGAATTTCTTCAGGGGGGTGATGTGGGTAAGACCGTCCCGGACGGTGACCCGGTACCCTTCACCCCGGTCCGAGAGGAGCGGGGCATCGCTTTTCACCCCCCTGATGGCAATCTTCGAGGTGATGGCGGGCACCTCCCCGTAGAGCAGGACCCGTCTCTGGAGGGGGAGGTCCGCGGCCAGCAGGGGGGCGAGATTGTCGGCATCGTCCTCGATGTACAGTGTCGCCGCGGTTGCCCCCAGGTGGTGCCATGCCAGCAGGGCCTGGCTGTTGAGAGAGAAGAGGCGGTAGTCGCAGGAGATCTCCAGCGGGGCTGCGGTCCCGGTCTCGAGTTCGCGCAGGAGGGGGAAGTGGGAGATGTTTGCCGCCTCGAAACGGCGAAAACCGGCAGCGCGCAGGTAGGCGAGGGCGTCCCGGTACCAGGGGAGATCGTCTTCGAAGATGATGAAGGGGAGTCGCCAGGTCAGGGCGTCCTCCCGGCCGCGGAGACGGCGGCAGAGCTGGTTGATCTGGTGCATGTTGGCGCGGGAGACGGGGAGGGCGACATGGTCCACCCCCTCCCGCTGCAGCAGGTGCAGGTCGACGGCACGATCGATGCGGATGGTGAGCTCGGCGCGCTTCCCGGGCCTGGGCCCCCGCTTTGGCGATATGCCGGCCCTGGCCTCCTCCCTCTTCTCGCGCCGCTCCCCTGCGATGAGGGGAAACAGCCATTCCGTCAACCTGCGGTAAAATTCGCGGCGGATCTCCTTCAGGAGCGCCGGCGGGATCATCACCGGTGGAAACCCGTCAGCGGCAAGGGTGCCGAGGACGAACCGGGTTTCCCCCGCCTTGGCGAACTGCCCCCTGAGGACGGCGGCCATGTCGCTGGTGTGGGACGGTTCCAGGGGAGGCAGGGGGAACGGGATCGTCGTGGACTTTCCCGCTGCCCGGGCGTCGATGCTCAGCTCCCTGCCATGGAGGGAGAAGCTCAGGTCGCAGACGATCCTCCCCGGGCTGACCGAGTCGAGGCGCTTGATACAGGCGGTTTCGCTCAGGGTGAAAGCTGTTTCGGAAGAGACCTTGAAGACCGCGTCGCCGGCAACGGCCGGAAAGGGGGACGCTACGGCTACCCGTGATCTTTCCGCGGCGCTCTTCACCGGCCGGTTGTCGATAAAAATCTCCCTGACGGTGAATGCTTTGCCGGCCATGTCGCTTTTCGGCTGGATCCTGATCCGGTCCCCCACGTGGAGCCGGTCCCGGCTCTCGAAGTGGATCCTCCCCCCCTTGATCGCCCTGATCTCGCCGAGGAACCTCCCCGTGGCCCCCCGCAGGGAAGGGGTGGCGATATCGACGGGTGCGTGGGAGGCGAGGAACCCTTTTGTCGGTACCCTGCCGAAGGAGAGCTTGATCAGCTCCTTTGCCTCGCCGACGGCCGCGGAAATGCCGTCGGGGGGGGCGTCAAGGACCTTGCGGTAGGCGCCGACGATGGCAGCCACGTATTCGGCCGATTTCATCCGCCCCTCAATCTTGAGGGACTCCACCCCGGCTGCCACCATCTGGGGGATCAGGTCGATGCTGGAAAAATCGTTGGTGGAGAAGTAGTACCCCTCCTTCCCCCGGTAGGTGTACTGGCGGCGGCAGGGCTGGGCGCATCGTCCCCGGTTGCCGCTGTGGCCGCCGAGGAACGAGGAGAAGTAACACTGCCCCGAGAGGGAGAAGCAGAGGGCGCCATGGACGAAGCACTCGATCCCGATGGGACTGTTCCGGACAATCCGGCTGATTTCATCCAGGTGCAGCTCGCGGGAGAGGACGACACGCTCGAACCCCAGGTCGGCAAGCTGTTGTACGCCGGGTGAGTTATGCACGGTCATCTGGGTCGAGGCGTGCAGGGGGATGGCAGGGAAAAAGCGGCGGGCGATGCGGGCCACGGCCAGGTCCTGGATGATGATCCCGTCCACACCCATTGCCTCGAGGGAGGAGAGGGTGTCCACCAGCTGTGGCAGCTCGCTCTCCTTTACCAGGGTGTTGAGGGTGACGTAAATTTTCTTGTCCATGCCATGGGCATAGGCGAGCATCCGCTCCATCTGCTGCAGGGTGAAGTTTTTCGCCTTCGCCCGGGCGGAAAACTCCTTCAGCCCGGCATACACCGCGTCGGCTCCCTTTTCCATGGCGGCGAAAAACGCCTCGAGGGAGCCGGCCGGGGCAAGGAGTTCCGCTTTTTTCGGGGGGGTGTTTTTTCCGATCATGATATGCAGGGTAACGGAAACGCTTTCGAACCGTCAAGTTCCATAATCTGGTGGGGATAATTCATCCGCGTTTCACTTGTTGCGGCGACAATTTGTTGCTACACTTGCAGCAGTGAAACCACCTGAAAGCGGGTTGTCATGGCAAACCCCCTCAACATCCTGATTGTAGAGGATTCCGAAGACGATCTCTTCCTCCTGCTGCACGAACTCCGCAAGGGGGGGTATGCGCCGGACTACGTCTCCGTCTGCACGGCTGATACCATGCGGAGCGCCCTTACCGAGCGGCAGTGGGATGTGATCACCTCCGATTACAACATGCCCGGGTTCAACGCACTGGCGGCTCTCAAGCTGCTGCAGGAGAGCGGCCTGGACCTGCCGTTCATCGTCGTGTCGGGGAAGATCGGCGAGGACCAGGCGGTTGCGGCGATGAAGGCCGGTGCCCATGACTATGTCATGAAGCAGAACCTGTCCCGCCTCGTTCCGGCCATCGAACGGGAGATACGGGAGGCTGACGAGAGGCGGCGGCGGCGCGAGGCTGAAATAGCCCTCAACCGGCAGTTTGCCCAGTTCAAGACGATCTTCGACGCCATGAACGCGGTCGTGTATGTTGCCGACTGGAGTTCATGCGAAGTGCTGTACATGAACCAGTACGCCGAGGCGGTGTTCGGTGCCGCCTGGCGCGAGACGGACGGCTACAGGCTGTTCCGGTGCGGCCAGGACGAAAGCGGTACCCTGTGCAACAGCGACCAACCGCCCAAGGACGCGCAAGCACAGGACGTGGTTACCTGCGAGAATCTCAACGGCAGGAACGGCAGGTGGTACCAGTGGACCGAGCGCCCCATCGAATGGACCGACGGCCGCAGGGTGAGGCTGCAGATCGCGGTCGATATTACCGACATCAAGGAGATGGAGCGGCTGAAGGACGAGATGATCTCCGCGGTGAGCCACGAAATGCGTACGCCGCTCACCGCGATGCTGGGGTTCACCGAGTTCCTTCTGGAAAACGACATCGACCAGCAGAAGATGAAGGGGATCCTGCAGACGATTCACAAGGAGACCGAGCGGCTCAACGAACTGATCGGCAATTTCCTCGACATGCAGCGGCTCAAGGGGCAGGTGGGGGCCGGCAGCGTGGAGAAGGTGTCAGTTGCCGACCTGCTCCAGCAGGGGGTGAAGCTGTTCACCATCAACAGGGGGATGCATCGCGTGACCGTCGACTGCCCGCCGGACCTCCCTCCGGTCAGGGGGGACAGCGAGAAGCTTCACCAGGTGATGATCAATCTCCTCTCCAATGCCTGCAAGTACTCCCCCCCGGGCTCGGCGGTCGTTGTCGGTGCCTCCCGCTCCGAGGACCGGATCATCATAACCGTCATGGACGAGGGTATCGGCATCCCGGCGGAGATGCGGGAAAAGGTTTTCGAAAAGTTCTTCCGCGTGGACAACTCGGATCGCCGCATGGTAGGGGGGACCGGTCTCGGGCTTGCCCTGGTGAAGGATATCGTCGACGCCCATGGCGGCAGGATCTGGATCGAACCGCGGGCGCCGAAAGGGAGCACCTTTTTCATCTCCCTCCCCATCCACAGGGGGGAGTGACCCCCCCCTCCCTCTCTTCGTTCCCGTCAGTGGGAGGTCCTGCCGCTGCGGGCTCTCTTCCCTTTTTTCTTCTTCGCCTCGGCCAGAGCCAGGATGTCGCTCCGGGCGATGCGCCAGACGCCATCCTCCTTGGACAGTTTGAACGCTTTTGTCTTGTACTCCATCTCCCCCGGCGCATCCAGTCCCAGCTTAGCCCTCACGACCACGCTGGACGGGGTCCTGACGCTTACGCCGACCTCCTGCATCTTCTCCCAGCAGCAGGAGGGCTTCAACCGGGCGGTCGACAGCCTTTTGGCGAACGACTCCTTCGTGTCCTTGCCGCTGATCAGCGTCCGGTTGTAGAGTTCGTCAAAGTTCCCGTCACGCCACAGGTTCAGAATCTCCTCGAAGCCCCTGACGGCCTCGCTCCGTACGGCTTCCGCATCGGCAACCTCCTGCCTCCCCCAGAGGGGGAGGGCAACCAGCAGGCAGGCCAGTGTCATAACAAGCATGGTCAGGCGTTTCATGGTCCCTCCGGATAACATGATCACGGGCCGGCAGACCCGTCAGATGGTTTTGTCCACCGCTGCGGCCACCCGGCGCATCTTTTCCATCAGGTCGGCAAACTTCGCCGGCTTGAGGGACTGGGGGCCGTCGCTGGAGGCGTGCTCGGGGTCGGGGTGGACCTCGATGATCAGGCCGTCCGCGCCCGCGGCGACCGCCGCCAGGGACATCGAGGCGACGTAGTGGTGGTTGCCGGTGGCATGGGACGGATCGATGACAACGGGGAGATGGGTCTTGCTCCGCAGGACCGGAACGGCCGCGAGGTCGAGGGTGTTGCGCGTCGCTGTCTCGAAGGTGCGGATACCCCGTTCGCAGAGGATGACCGACTGGTTCCCCTCGGAAAGGATGTACTCGGCGCTCATGAGCAGTTCCTGGATGGTCATGGCCATCCCCCGCTTGAGGAGGACCGGTTTGCGAAGCTGGCCCACCTTCTTCAGCAGGGCGAAGTTCTGGGAGTTGCGGGCGCCTATCTGCAGCATGTCGGCATACTCGGCCACCAGGTCGGCGGTCTCAGGGTTGATGACCTCGGTGACAAAGGGGAGGCCGGTGATCTCCCGGGCCTTGGCCAGCAGCTTCAGCCCCTCTTCCTCCAGTCCCTGGAAGGAGTAGGGTGAGGTCCGGGGCTTGAAGGCTCCCCCCCGCAGCATGTCCGCCCCGGCTTTTTTGACCGCCTCGGCACTTTCGATGATCTGCTTTTCGCTCTCCACCGAACAGGGGCCGGCCATGACGACGATCTTGGAGCCGCCGATGCTGACGCTGTCGCTGATACGGATGATGCTGGACTCCTTCATGACCTCCTTGGATGCCAGCTTGTAGGGTTGCAGGATCGGCACGACGCTTTCCACACCGTGCATGGGTTCAATGGTCTGGAGCACAAGTTTTCCCCTTTCATCGCCGATGGCGCCGATAACGTCCCTGGTCGTGCCGTGGATGACGTGGGGGGTGTAGCCAAGTTCGCGGATCCGCTTCAGTACTTCGTCTTTTTCCTTTTTCGTTGCGCCTGCCTTCATGACAATGATCATCTACCTACCTCCCGGTTGTGCGAAAGCCATGCAAAAGGGCCGGAGGAATGACTCTCCCGGCCCTTTTGTGGTGCACACACGAAAAAAGCCGAGGGAGCTGTTGCGTCCACCCTCGGCTTTCGGTTTGTTGATGGTCACTTCCTTTCTCAGGACAAACCTTGCACCCGGGCAGACGGCCGAAAATAAAAGCCGCACCAAAAGTAAAAGTTTGCAGAGTAAAAGAAGCTGTTGAGTGACATGTCTAGCTATATGGCAGAAGCCCCACGGCGCTGTCAAGGGAAAAGTTGCCGGTTGCTTCGTGGCGGCAAACCGGTATAATGGCGCCACTGGAGAAAAAAGCATGCACGTCAAGACCACCACGTTCATAAAAAGTGCAACCAAACCGGCACATTACCCGGAAAGCGACCTCCCGGAGATCGCCTTCGCCGGCCGTTCCAACGTGGGTAAATCATCTCTCATCAATGTGCTGGTAAACCGGAAGAACCTGGTCCGGACCAGTTCGACGCCGGGGCGTACCCAGCTGATCAACTTCTTCGACGTGAACGGGACCTTCACCCTGGTCGACCTCCCGGGGTACGGCTTCGCCAAGGTCCCCCTGGCGGTGAAGAAGCAGTGGGGGCCGATGATGGAGACCTACCTCTCCTTGCGGAACAACCTGTGCGGGGTGGTGCTGATCCTGGACGTGCGCCGCACCCCCGGGGACGAGGACCTGCAGATGCTCTCCTGGCTCCGTGCCTATGGGGTGACCCCCATCCTGGTGGTTACCAAGTGCGACAAGGTCTCGAAGAACGAGCGGGGGCGGCATCTGGCGACCATCGCCAGGGAGTTGGGGGTGGAAAAGAGCGAGCTCAGCTGTTTCTCTGCCCTGTCCCGAGAAGGGGTGGAGGGGGTATGGCAGCGGATAGAGTCGGTGCTCTCCACGGTTGAAGCGGCGGATTCTCCCGCGGACGCGCCGCCACAATCCGATTGACATTACCCCTCCTCTCTGCTAGAAAGTAGCGTACAATTGAATAGTTAATCGATCAGGTGCCGGAGCGGGGATGTCCCGTGCCCCGGTCAAAAGGGAAGGGGGTGCAAATCCTTCATCATGGGATTCGCACGGCTAATTCCCCTTTACTTTATATGTAAATTAGTTTCAATAATCGCCGCACAATAAATTCAACTCTCCGATACTAGCAAACCGGAAGCGATTCCGGGACGCAAAGCCACGGGCCCCTATGCGGGTAGCCGGGTTGCCGAAGAGGGTAAAAACACCAATCTTGATTCAGAGTGTTTAGCCTGTCTTCTACTGTAATGGAGACAGGCTTTTTTTATACGCAATAGATTTGGATCAGGTAGAGGGAAAGAATGAAGGCAATAATTTTGATGGTGTTTTTCGGGGGCATCCCAGCTATTTCATGGCTTCCGGCGAGACTCTGGACTGTTTGCGGTGACCCATGGTGTTTAAAAGTTTATCCCGCATGGCTTGATAGAATGACTTATTCAATAGCGCGTCCATATTTGGATCAAGATATTAGTGTCGCAGCGGAGCAGATGGAATTTATTGAAGTATGGATTGCCTCAGTCGTTATTATTCAAGTATTCACATTGTTAATATTGCTTTTATTTAAAAATACTTTCACTGAAAAAGAAAGAGTATGTGAAGCAAGCTGGCAGGGAAATCATTGAGGTGGCTGTCGCTCTGTTAGAAAATATCGTATAATTCAAAAATTAATCTAATACATGCCAAGTTTTGATATTTCTTGACGTTAAGTTAGGTTGAGCGTTCATAAAAAATAAAATAAAGACTCTCCGATACTAGCAAACCGGAAGCGATTCCGGGACGCAAAGCCACGGGCCCCAAGCGGGTAGCCGGGTTGCCGAAGAGGGTAAAAACACCATTGCTGCGCCTCTGTTGTTTAGCCTGTCTTCTGTTGGTAAGGAGACAGGCTTTTTCTTTTTTCTGGGACCTTAAGGGACGATGGAGATTCGATTTTGTGTCTGATGTGTGAATCGGCATGCAAAAATGACCCACCTATAGCCTAAATCGGCGTCCAAATTGACCCACCCCTTCAGCTTCCTCCATACTCTTCGGACTTATCGGAGAGAGGAGACTCGAAAGGAGATG
>Ga0129297_10000475_pt1 | contig 19088 bp, 15 predicted proteins | sample I18A1metaG_FD_94708 | JGI IMG/M metagenome (GOLD analysis project Ga0129297, IMG submission 94708) | Lake sediment bacterial and archeal communities from Gulf of Boni, Indonesia to study Microbial Dark Matter (Phase II) - ​I18A1 metaG | ecosystem: Environmental > Aquatic > Freshwater > Lake >... | reverse complement strand
CTCTGGGACAACGGCGGGTACGCGCCGCCGCCCCCCGGGAGATCGTAGGATCTGCTGAAAAAAGTACGCCCCGTTCCGGAATGCTGGAACGGGGCGTTTTCGTTTCTGTGGTACCACTGTCGCTGTTACACGATCTCCACCAGCTTCAGGTCGAACACCAGTTCCCGGCCTGCCAGGGGGTGGTTGGCGTCCAGGGTGATCTCCGCGTCGGTCGCCTCGGTGATGACCACGGTGAAGGTCTGGCCGTTCTCCTGGGTCATCTGCAGGTGGTTGCCCGGGGTGGTATCGATGTGGGCCGGCACCTCTCCCCGAGGCACCTGGATCACCAGTTCCGGGTTATGGGGGCCGTAGGCCTGCTCCACCGGGATGGTGATCGTCCTCGACTCACCCGGGGCAAGCCCGATCACCCCCGCCTCGAAGCCGGGGATCACCTGCTGGGAGCCGATGGTGAACTCCAGCGGCTTGCCGTCGCTGCAGCCGCAGCCGTCGTCGGTGCACTCGGAGGAGTCGAATATCTCGCCGTCGGTCAGCCGGCCGGTGTAGTGAACGCGAACCGTGTCGCCCTGTTTTGCCTGTTGCATGGGGTTCCCTTTCCTGGCGTCTCGCGCCGTATGCAAATTTCCCCGACTATAGCAGAGGAGGGGGGCAGGCGCCACTGGAGATTCGATCCGCAGGGAGCAAATGAACGGTTTCGTGCAGGTTAAGCTCCTCTTGTTCATGTTGCCGTAGGAGAATAAGGGAGGGAGTGGTCGAACTCCGGGGACGTTTCCCTCCTGGAGGGGGAGGCGAACGAAGCGTAGCGTCATATGGTTGCGGCGGTGTCCAGTAACCTTTACGCTGAGACGGCTGTGCAGATTATTATTGACACGACCGGGCTGTTCCGTCTATAAAGTGAAAACGAATATCAAAATCAGATGCCGTCGCGGTTGTGGAGGCATGTTGCAAAGCATGCTTTTTTTGATGTCTTGTAATTGAAAACGAATATCAATATCCACGTGTTTCTGTTGCGTGTGTCTGAACAAAAGGACAGAAAGGAAAAGAGGATGAACAGAAGGGTCGGTTTGGTGGTTATGCTCCTTGTGGCAGCGGTCACGACGGCGAGGGTCAGCCGGGCAGCGTCGGTGGATGATGGGGGGGCGGGGGCATCAGCTCCTGCACGCAGTGACAGCACGAACCCCGGTGGCGGCCGGGTCGTGCTGTCCGGCAAAGCGGAGGATGGTGACCGGTATTTCTTCAACCTGCTGACGCGTCGCTCCCGCTACGGGACCGGGTTCTTTCCGGAACATTTTCGCCAGACGTCCCTCGACCGCGAGCATGAGCTGCGCCTGGATTATTTCCAGGGCGGCCATACGGGTCGACACGAGCAGGAGATCGAGGGGGAAATCGAATGGGCCATCAAGGACCTTACCCTGACGGTGGAGGCGGAGTGGGAGTCGGAGCACGAGATCGACGAGGAGACGGGGGGGTGGAAACGTGACGAAGGGTGGCAGACGGTCAAGTTCAAGGCGCACCACCCCCTGTACCAGTATGTCTCGGCCGATGATTCCTTCGACTATACCCTGGTGGGGAAGGTGAGCGTTGGGGTGCCGCTGTCCGGAAGCCTCCGCCACGATTCCTACGAAATTTACCCCCTCCTGGGACAGTTGCTCCGCCTTGGGGGACATTTCACGACCCAGACGTGGACCGGCGTGAACTTCGTCACCGGCGGAGACGAGAGGGGAACGCGGGAGCTGCGCTACGGAGCCCTTTTCGGCTGGAACCTCAGCCGCACGGAGGTGGCCATCCCCGGAGTTCAGGCGCTGACGCCGCTGCTGGAACTGGACGGCCAGAGCTCTCTATCCGGTGAAGAGCATGTGCATCGCCTTTTCGGCGTTGCCGGTGCCAGGTTCGATCTGACCCCCATCGGCCCGCTCCAGCCGAGGTTCGGCCTGGGCTACCTCTTTCCGATCGATACGGGAGCGCGCAGGGAGCTGAGCTGGGGGGTGCAGAGCAGCCTGATCTTTGAGTTCTGACCAGTCGGTAACCGCTCGGGATGTCAGTGGGCCCCCTCAGCGCCCTTCCCAAGGGAGGGGCGTTTCAGGAGGAGGAGCATGGGGATGATGGCGAGGAATGCGAGCCCCACGTACCAGAAGATGTGGTTGTAGGCGAGCATGGCCGCATGCTTGCGGACGGTGCCGTAGATGGCCGCCATGGCCTGGTTCTCCGCGGTGAGGGGGTCGGCTCCCCGGGAGAGGAACGCCCCCCTGAGGGCGTGGTAGTTGCGCTGGAAGGCCATGCCATAGCTGTTCACGTTGGCCGCGAGCTGGGTCTGGAAGAACTGGCTGTCCCGGGCGAGGAAGGTGGTGGCGAGGGCGATGCCGAAGCTCCCGCCGATGTTGCGCATCAGGTTGTACATCCCCGTGGCGTTCCCCATCTCCTCCCGGGGGATGGTCGCCAGGGTGATGGTGGTCAGGGGGACGAAGGTCATGGCCAGGCCGATCCCCAGCACCACCCGGGGCCAGACGAAGTCGAAGTAGGCGGCATCGAGGGTGAACCCCCGCATGATGAACATGGAGACGGCGCCGATGGTCAGGCCGCAGAGGACGATCTTGCGGCCGTCGTACTTCTGCAGCATCGCCCCCACGAAGGGCATGGTGATCAGGGTGGCCACCCCGCCCGGGGCCAGGACCATCCCCGCCTTGGTGGCGGTGTACCCCATGAGGGTCTGGAGGAAGAGGGGGATGAGCATGATGGAGCTGTAGAGGCAGAAGCCGACCACGAACATGATGGTGACCCCGGCGGCATAGGAGACGTTTTTGAACAGCCGCAGGTTGACGATGGGGTGGGGGTGGCGCAGCTCGACCCAGAGCATCATGATCAGGGAGAGGACCGAGACGGTTGTGAAGGCGACGATGAAGGGGGAGTTGAACCAGTCGTCCTGGTGCCCCTTGTCCAGCACCACCTGGAGGGCGCCGAAGCCGAGGGAGAGGAAGACCAGCCCCCAGTAGTCGATGGACATCTGCACCCGCTTCAGGTAGGGGGGGTCGACGATGTAGACCCCGGCCATGATGACGGCGATGACCCCGATGGGGATGTTGATGTAGAAGATCCAGCGCCAGGTGAGGTTGTCGGTGATCCACCCCCCCAGGGCCGGTCCGATGATCGGGCCGAACATGGCGCCGATGCCGAAGATGGCCATGGCCATCCCCCGCTGGTGGGGGGGGAAGGTCTCCATCATGATCGCCTGGCTGATGGGGATGAGCGCCCCCCCGGCTGCCCCCTGGAGGACGCGGAAGAAGATCAGGGTCCCCAGGTTGGGGGCGGCGCCGCAGAGGAGGGAGGAGAGGGTGAAGAGGACGATGCAGGTGATGAGGAACCGCTTGCGGCCGAAGAGGCGGGCGAGCCAGCCGGTCATGGGGAGGACCACGGCGTTGCTCACCAGGTAGCTGGTCAGGACCCAGGTCACCTCGTCCGTGCCGGCATTGAGGTTCCCCTGCATGTGGGGGAGCGCCACGTTGGCCACGGAGGTGTCGATGATCTCCATGATGGTGGGGAGCATGACGGTGACCGTGATGAGCCATTTGTTGATCGTCTGTCGGGTATCGTCCATGGTCGTGGATGGCCGAGGATGTTCCGCAATCACGGCGTTGGATTGCGAAAACTTCTCGGCCAGTCGGTTAGGGGTTAGTCGCGGGCAAAAAGGTCATGGATGACATCCCGTACCGTCCGGCCGGTGATGATGGTCGGCACCACGCTCATTCCGACCCGCAGCAGGTGCTCCGGGTCGCTCTGCCGGTCGATGGCGATCCGTACCGGAATCCGCTGCACGACCTTCACGTAGTTGCCCGTGGCGTTCTCCGGGGGGAGGAGGGAGAAGGCGGCGCCGGTGCCGGACATGATGCTCTCCACCGTGCCAGCGAACTTCCTGCCCGGGTAGGCATCCACCGTGAATTCGACCTGTTGCCCGGGCCGGACGTGGGAGAGCTGGCTCTCTTTGTAGTTGGCCGTCACCCAGGCATGCTCCAGGGCGACGACCGCCATGAGGGGCTGCCCCGGCTGGATGTAGTTCCCCGGTTCCACCGCCTTGCGGGTGACGTAGCCGTCCACCGGCGCGGTGAGCCGGGTGTAGGAGAGGTTCAGCCGGGCCTCCTCCAGCTGGGCCCGGCGCTGGGCCGCCTTGGCCTCCCTGCCGCCTCTGGCCGACAGTCCGGCCTCCGCGGCGTAGCGCCGCAGGTTCTCCTCTTTCTCCGCCACCTGGGCGGCGGCGATGCTCCGGCTGGTCTCCAGCCGCTCCAGCTGCTCCCTGGGGATCACCTCCTTGGCGAACAGGGCGCTCCCCCGCTTCAGGTCGCTCTCGGCCTGGGCCAGCCGGGCCCGGCTCTGCTGCAGTTCCGCCCGGCTCTGCTCCACCCGTGCATAGTCGCCCGACGTCTCGTTCCGGGTGACTTCGAGGGCCGCCTCCGCGCCGGCAACCCTGACCCGGTAGTCCGCCGGGTCGATCTCCGCCAGCAGGTCACCCTGTCGCACCGCCTGGTTGTCGCGCACCGCCACGGTGCGGACCATGCCGCCGACCCGGGCGGCGATGGAGTGGATGTGGCTCTCCACGAAGGCGTTGTCGGTGGTTATCCTGCTGCTCCCGATGAGCCACCACCGCACGCCGGCAATGGCCGACAGGGCGACGAGCAGGAAGAGGATCACCCCCACGCGTTTGCGCTTGCCGTTACCGGCAGGTGGAGCGTCTTTTGTTTCAGTTTCGGTGTCGGTGTCTTGCACGGAGATACTCCTGTTTACGTGTGAGCCGGTCAGCCCGGCTTCCCTGGTTCTTTCCCCGGTCCGTTATCTTCGGTCCGTTGGTCACAGCTCGCCCGCTGCCCGCAGCACCCGTGCCCGGGCCACCTGGTAGTCGAACTGCGCCTGGTAATAGTCGCTCCTGACCTGGCTCAGGAGGGTCTGGGCATCCACTACGTCGGTGGCCGTCCCCACCTGGGCCTGGTAGCGGTCCTGGTTGATCCTCAGGTTTTCCTCCCCCTGGCGGATGGCGTCCCTCGCCGTCTCGATCCGTTCCCGCGCCACGTCCATGTCGTTGCGGGCCGTCTGCATCTCCAGCACCACCGCCGTCTCCAGTTCCCGCAGCCGGTCCTTCTCCCGCTGCAGCTGGTCGACCGCCTGCCGCTGGCGGCCCGTGGTGGCCATGCCGTCGTACAGGTTCATCTTCAGCCCCACGGTTGCCCCCGCGATGGCCTGCTCCGCCACCTTGTCGTTCTGCAGGTAGTCGATGCCGGCCTTCAGGTAGATCTCGGGGTAGAAGCCGCTCCGCACCTCGTTGACCGCTGCCTCGCCGGCCCGGATGACCGCGCGCTGTGCCTTGAGGTCGTGGCGCCCTTCCAGGAGGGAGGCGCTGCCAGCGTCGGGGAGCGGTTCGCTGCCGGTCTGCTCCTCCACCAGGGTCGCCCGGCGGGTGGGGGCGGCCCCGGTAAGGTAGTTGAGGAGGAGCCAGGCATTGGTCAGGCTGTTCCTGGCTGCCAGGAGCTTCTGGCGGCTGCCCGAGAGCTTCACCTCGGCCTGGAGCAGGTCGTTGCGGGTGGTCACCCCCTCCCCGTACAGGTTCCTGGCCACTTGCAGGTGTTGTTCCCGCTGGGTCACCTCGTCGCTGGCGACCTGGACCATGCTCTCATCCTGGAGGATGGCGTAGTAGCCCCTGATGACCTGGAGGGCCACGTCCTGCTCCATGTTGCCGTAGCGGGACGACACCGCCTTGACCTGGGCGGCTGCCTGGTCACGCCGGCTCCCCGTGCGACCGAAGTCGTAGAGGGTCTGGTAGACGCTCACCCCGGCAAAGGCGTAGTCAGCCTGCTGGGTCTGGGCGGTTGTCCCCCCCAGTTTCACCCCCTGGGGCTCCAGTTGGGCGGTGTACCCCCCCTGGAGGTCGATGCGGGGGAGCCGGGTGCTGCCGGCGATCTTCACCTCTGCGGCGGCAACGGCTCTGTCGTGGGTCGCCACCTTGAGGGACGGGTTGTCGCGCCGTGCCTGCTCCAGGCAGTCGCGGAGGGAGAGCTGTTCGGCTCCGGCAGCGGACGCGACGAGCAGTGCCAGCAGCGTCGTGAGCATGGCAGTTCGGAAGACCATGGGACACTCCTTAGTCAGTAGCGAAGTTTCTGCAGGATAGACAGCAGCGCCTGCACCTCGTCCGGGGTGAGGGGGGCGAGGATCCGCCGCTGCACCTCGTCACCCAGCGGCATCAGCTCCTGTTCCAGCTTCCTGCCGGCCTCGGTCAGGCAGATAAGATAGGCACGGCGGTCGTCGGGGTGGGGACGGCGCTTGAGCAGCCCCGACTGCTCCAGCCGGTCGATCAGCCCGCCGATGGTGGTCCGGTCGATCTGGCTGCGGTTGGAGAGCTCCACCTGGGTGATGCCGTCCTCCTCCCAGAGGAAACGGAGCAGCCCGAACTGCGGGGGGGTGATGTCGTAGCCTTCGAACTCCTCCTTGTACAGGGCGCAGGCCCGCTGGTAGGCCTTTGCAAGGAGGAATCCGACGCTTGTGTCAATATCTGGCATAGGGGCTTTCCTGGAGAAAGTGGGGGGGAAACGGGTGAAGGTGATTATACCGATAATCAGTATGCTGTCAATCTGGGTGATTGCAACAACGGAATCCAACTCTTCGCCGGATATCCAGTCACAGCAGGGGGGGAGGGGTGCAGGTTTTTTTACAACTGTAAAAAAACTTTACACATCCTGTAATGCCGCTCTGTACGGGAGGTTGCGGGGGGATGAATGCTGAGGTGTAAAGTTTCTTTACACCTTGTGACGTATTGCTGCTGGGGCTGAAACAGCGACAGACCTGGCTTCATCAAAGATAACTTTCCGATTTTACATGATTAACGAGGTTTGTTGAGGGCCTTGTCGGAATTGGTGCGCAACGTGCTATACAAGTGCTGTTTAGGACCTCAACTGTTTGCTGTCATAGGTCTTCCGGTGGGAGCTACTTTTGTGGGCGTCGTTTCAGTAAAACGTACAAGAAAGGGGTGGGTATGGCAGGCTACGAAAAGGGGAAATTATACCAAATCGATTTGTCCAGACTGGTACCCGATCCGGAGCAGCCTCGCAAATACTTGGATGAACAGGCACTGGATGAGCTGACAGCATCAATTCGCACTCACGGGGTACTCCAACCGATCCTGGTTCGGGAAGACGAGAGCGGTAACCTGTTCATCGTCTCGGGCGAGCGGCGTTTCCAGGCGGCCAAGCTGGCGGAACTCGTCGACATTCCCGCCATCATCACCGACGGGGAGCCGGCGGAGATCGCCATCATCGAAAATCTCCTGAGGGAGAACCTCACCGCCATCGAGGAGGCCGAGGCCATCGAGCGTCTGCGGGCGGTGCACGACTACGGCCTGGCGGAACTGGCCCAGGCGCTGGGGAAGTCGGATTCAACCATCTCCGAAATCCTTTCCCTCAACCGCCTGCCGGCGGAGGTGAAGGACGACTGCCGCAGCGACCCGAAAACCGCCCGGGGGATCCTGGTTGCCATCGCTCGTGAGAAGACATCGGAGCGGATGACCGCCCTTTATACCCGTTACAAGGAGAGCGGCTTAACCCGCGGAGAGATCATCAAGAAAACAGCACCCAAAACAATCAAGAAGCCCCTTGCCGCAGACGATGTTGCCGGTTGGGCACAGAAGCTGGACACCGTCGTCATTGCCGATATGACCGCCGAGCAGAAAACCGCCCTGCGGCTGGAGTTGGAGAAGTTGCGAAGTGTGGCGTATCAGAAGGTAAAGTTGCTGAAGATGTGAGACAGAGGCGGAAATTTGGTGGCAAAGTTGAATAATGACGGGATGTTGTAAAAATCCGGCATGCCGGAATGCAGATCAAACCATCCTTGAAAGGAACGTATTATGAAAGTCAAAAACCTGAATGGAACAAGTCAGAACACATGCAAATGCCCAAGCTGGTATGCCCATTGGCAAAAGTTCAGCAATCAGAGAGCCAACAAATGCGTCGTTGTTGGCTGTAACGGTAACCCGGAAGTCGGCGCACATGTACAAAAAGTTTCAGCTACTGATGCTTCCTGGTACGTGATTCCAGTATGTTCATCGTGTAATGGGAAGCACGGTCAAACACTCGAAATAGTAGATGAAGTTAATCTTGTGCCGGCTAATGTGGCATCAACGTGCGGACGCTAAACAATAATTCCATCAAAAAGATTTGTCACAGCATGACTGCTGTTGTTGTAAGATGCTGTCGGTTTGATTGATCCTAAGTCCATACGAGGTTTTCATGTCTGACGTACTCCATACTTTTGCAGCAATTTTCCGCGACGAAAAAACAGCCCACGCCCTTTCCCAGTTCAGTGACGACGCCATCAAAGAGATCGAGGCGGCGCTGTTCGATAAAAACGACAAGGCGTATCTCAAGTGTCTCGTCACCGGCAAGGAGCGGCAGGCCAAACCTGAGGAGATTGTCCGGCAACTCTGGATTCAGCGGCTCACGAAGCATTACAACTACCCGGTCTCCCGTCTGAACATCGAATACCCCATCACTTTTGGTCGCGACACCAGCAAGCGGGCCGACATCGTGGTATTCGACAAGGATCGCCCCACGGTGCCATACCTGATCGTCGAGGTCAAAAAGATCAAGGAGAAGGAAGGCAAGGAACAGCTCAAGTCCTACTGCCACGCAACCGGCGCCCCCCTGGCGCTCTGGTCGAACGGCGCGGATACTCTTGTCTGGCACCGCAAGAACCCCAACTACTTTGTGGAAATCCCGGAACTGCCCACTGCAAGCCAGACCATAGAAGATGTTGCCGGGCAGCCGTGGGACATCAGCACCCTTGTCAAGCTGGAGAAAGAGCGGGAAGCGAAGGGGAGCCGTGCCCGCTCCCTCAAATACATCATTACCGACATGGAGGACGAGGTCCTCGCCAACGCCGGGGTGGATGTGTTCGAGGAGGTTTTCAAACTGATCTTCACCAAGCTCTATGACGAGCTTTCGGTCTATTCCGGCCGGTACAAGCATCTCCGATTCCGCAACACCAATACCGCCGCCGAGCTGCGCGACCGTATCCAGACCCTGTTTGAAGAGGCCAGCCAGAAGTGGGAAGGGGTTTTCCCCGTTGGCGACCGGATCAAGCTCACCCCCGACCATCTGCAGGTCTGCATCGGCTCCCTGGAAGAGTACAAGCTGTTCAACTCCAACCTGGATATCATCGACGAAGCCTTTGAATATCTGGTGAACAAGTCGTCCAAAGGGGAAAAGGGGCAGTACTTCACCCCGCGCTGGGTCATCGACATGTGCGTGAAGATGCTGAGCCCCCAGGAGGATGAGAGCCTGATCGACACCGCATGCGGCTCGGCCGGCTTCACCATGCACGCCATTTTCAAGGTTTGGCGGGACATTCTCGACGATGAGGGGCTGGAGGCTTCCCACCTTTTCACCCTGGAGAAGAAGCCGGAGCGCTGCTACGACTACGTGCGGGACAAGGTCTTTGCCATCGACTTTGATGAAAAATCAGTGCGGGTCGCCCGCTGTCTCAACCTCATCGCTGGGGACGGCCAGACCAACGTGCTTCACCTCAATACGCTCGATTGGAACAAATGGGGGGAAACCCTCAAGGAAGAGACCTGGCAGGCAACCTACTTTGCCGGCTGGAACAAGATGCGCAAGCTCCTGACCGATCAGAAGATGAAGGATTATCGCTCCTTCGGTTTCGACGTGCTCATGGCTAATCCCCCCTTTGCTGGGGATATCAAACAGACCGACCTGCTTTCAGCCTATGAACTGGGCCACAAGGAGAACGGCAAGTATGAAAGCAAGGTGGGGCGCGACCTGCTCTTTATCGAGCGTAACCTCGACTTCCTCAAGCCGGGCGGTCGGATGGCGATTGTCCTGCCGCAAGGGCGGTTTAACAACGCCTCGGACAAGCGGGTGCGCCAGTACATCGCCGAGCGCTGTCGCATTTTGGCCGTTGTTGGGCTGCATCCCAATACCTTCAAGCCCCACACCGGAACCAAGACCAGCGTGCTCTTTGTGCAGAAGTGGAACGACAATCCCAAATCCGGGCCGCTCTGCCCCAAGTCGGATGATTACAATATCTTCTTTGCAACGCAGAAATTGGAGTCCAAGGATACCTCCGGCGACAAGGTTTTTGTCACGAAAGATGTCGTTTCTATCATAGAAAAGAATACTGAAGGGCTGCTGGAAATGATCAAGTACGACCGGGACGATTTTCTGGCCAAGTACGGCAGCATCAAGGCGGCAACCATCTACCAGTTCAAGCGGGATGGGAAGCTGGTCCGCATGAGCCTGGAGCAGATCGAAGAGCAGTTCGGTGGGCTGGACAAGGTGGACAACCCCCTCAACATGGTTATGCCGATCGAGTCAAAGGAGCTGGTTCGCGATACCCACGGCCACTGGATCGTGCAGCACGATCTTTTCAACCACGATGGCATGACAAAGGACGGCGTTGCCGAAGCGTTTGTTGAGTTTGCCAAGAAGGAGAAGCTCAGTTTTTTTCCCTGAGCCCCTTTGATGAGGCCCGGTATCGGGCGTTGTTGGAGGGGCTGGAAGTGAGTGTTATCAAGCTGTCGGAAGTTCTGAAAAGTGAGCGAACTGGAAGGATTGACAGCTCGTTTTTTACAAAAGAACAACTTATAGTCAGAAAGCTATCAGTCGACTGGCCTAAACTCGGTAGTTATTGCAAACGAATTGTCTGTGGTCCTTTTGGCTCAAATGTGTTGGATACTAATTACGTGGATAGCGGCGTACCAATGCTGCGCCCGTTCAATCTTCGGGGATTGCGTTCCGATGCTGCGGAAATAGTTTATTTGTCCCCAGACTTCATCGCCCGGCAAGGGTTGAAGACCTTCAAAAGGGGGGACTTAGCTTTTGCACGTGTCGGTGATGTCGGTTGTGGGGTGGTGATTCAAGCTGAAGTTACTATCAGCCCGAATGTGATAATTGCTTCGTTGAAGCAAGGAACAATTAATCCCTTCTTTGCAACAGTATTCTTCAATACCCGTTTCGGTAGGCTTCAATTGGAAGGGGCTATCAAGGCAGTAGCACAACCCACAATATCAACTGAGATTATCAAGGAACTACGGTTACCTGTTTTTTCTGATGCGTTCCAAATGGCAATCCAGCAGTCTTTTATCAATAGTGAGCAACTGCAAAATGAGTCGAAAAGATTAAGTACTCAAGCCGAACAAACCCTGCTCCGTGCTCTTGACCTCGTAGGCTGGCAGCCGCCAGAACCGCTGACTTACCAGCGCAAGGCCAGTGATGCGTTTGCAGCGGAACGGTTCGACGCAGAATATTTTCATCCCAGCAAGCAGGCGGCCCTTAATCTCTTGGCGAGCTTCCCAGGGATAACAGTCGGCGAAATGTTCCGCCCCATACGCGATCTGTGGCAACCAGATACAGCTTGTGCAACTCAGTTAGTGCGAAACTATGACCTTACAGACGCACTTTCGCCATTCATAGACGCGACCAAACATCCAATTTTACCGGAAGAGATATCCAGCACCAAAAAACGATTTCAGAAAGGCGATATCATTGTCTCTCGCCTGCGTTCATATCTGAAGGAAATTGCCGTTGTTCTGGATGAAAGCGACTTGCCTATGGTTGGTTCGACGGAGTTCATCGTATTGCGTCCGAAACGGCAATCAATACGTATCGAGGTGTTATTGGTCTACCTCCGTTCAATGCTGCCGCAGTTGATATTTAAATGGTCGCAGGATGGCTCAAACCATCCCCGTTTTGACGAGAAGGAGCTATTGAATCTTCGGGTTCCTGATGTTATCAGAAGCCATGAAGAAGAAATTTTTGCAATGGTGCACTCAGCCATTGGTGCTCGGAAACAGGCTCACGCGTTGCTTGAGCGGGCAAAGCAGGCGGTGGAGGTTGCGATTGAGGAGTGCGAAGCGGCGGGACTTGAAATATTGAATGGAGGAATTTGACGGTGCCGAATACATTTATTGATAATCGTGACGCTTGGCTTCGTATGTCTGACATTGATTACCTCGGACAGTTTGTTAAGGTCTGGCTTGCCTTCAATGCCTGGTATCGGAGCGCTTACACTGAGAATCAAGATCGAAAAATAATCAACGAGATTAAGTGGCAGGGGAACCCTATTCTAAGCAGACTTCGGCCGCTGCTGGAACGTGACAGCGACGATGCTGCACAGTTTCGTGCAGAAATCGCATTGTTGCATCATCGGCTTGAAGGTTATGAGTTGTTTAGTGGGAAAGGAGTGGAAAAGACACGTATATCATTTGCAAATATTTTTCTCCGCGAACGCCCTCCTTTAGCCAAGACAAATAATTATTATGGGTATGAATTTAAAGTTGAGCGCCTTGCCAATAAGCAAGTAAACACGGAGGTCAAAAGAAACAGTAGCGGTGTCGTTGTGTTTCAGCACAATCAAGCAAACTATACCCTTGCCGACCTCGAAGCCCAAGCTGGTTTCTCTCAGACATTGTCTCCAACCCAACAAGGGGTGCTACGGCAGTTGTATGCAGAAGTTTCTCCGAATTGGGTTGAAAATCTTCTTACCTATCAAGACCCAGCAACCGCAGTAGATATCGAATGCGGAGCCTATAGGTTTAAATGCGGGAAGAACGCACTATTTGCCGGTATGGTCGAAGTGCTTTATCAAATGCGTTGCATTTTGTTCCATGGAGAGCTGGCTCCGTCGAAAGATGCGATTGCTTGCTATGAGCCGGCGTACCGACTAGTCCGGAGATTTTTGGATTGTGTAACATGATAAGACGGAGGAATGGATGAAACTACTTATTCTTGGTGCAGGTGCTGACAGAACAACTGGAATCGAATTCCCCATGGCGAACACCTTGTTGCCAGCCATCACGCAATATCTTGATGGTGACGGAAAGGCTGTAGATGCTGCACTACGCGATGCCTTGCCGGGGCTGAGATTTACTTTCGTTCGCCTGATCAATAATGCCGTTGACAATCTTACCAATCGGGAAATTGGAGAGTTAAAATCTGTTATCAAGCGCGTTCAAGTAGTTGTGGATAGCATCGCTGACGACAGCAGTATCGTAAAAAAACAAGGGATGTTGATTGTTCGGCTTTTCAATAAACTGGTCGGGGTAGCAACAGAAAGCCAGATTGATGACGAAACTTATAATTTGATCAAGGAGGTTTTCCCTGAGGATGCACAGGATATTGACAGCCACGACTCGATAGTCGACATCCACAAACTGCCACTTTCTGAGACGTTCAAAACAATTTTCAAAACAACCCTCAAGCAGAGCCTTACCACGAGCAGTAACGATGTTGCGACTGCATTGGGCATGGATATGCTCGATGTAGAAAAGCTCTTGATTGATAAGTTCTTAGGCTTCTACAACAACAAGAGCAGCGAAATCAAAAACTACATCTACATTTCATGGTGTCTCTGGGCATTTCTGGTTCACCGGCAAGAAAAAGTTCTCAGTACGTATAATGGTTCCCCTCTCCCGTTCTACGGGAATATTCCTGCAGGGATTAAAGCAATCACCCTCAATTACACATCATTTCTTGAAAAGACTCTCGGCCGCGAAAACTGCGTTTATTTTCATGGAGGACTGGCGGAGTACGTCCGTATGGATACCCGCGACCTGATTCCGATTGAGAATATTGCAGGATGCAACCCGGCTCAACTTATTACGGACGAGGTTGCCCCCAACATCGTAGTGACCGACGAAAATACAGAAAACCAGCGCCATGTGATTCCGGCTCTAGTACCACCATTACGGCTGAAGCCGATCCTGTCTCACAAATACATTGAGCTTTGGCATAAAGCGTCTGAATGGGTGCAACAGGCGGATAAGATTGTGGTTGTCGGGTATTCATTTAATGCGGCTGACGAGCACTTCAACGACATCATGCGAGTCAATCACGGCAAGAAATTCGATGTCGTTGGGCCTTGCGTGCATGATCAGGCATTTATCGTGAGAATTGAAAAGGTGCTTGGCGTGCCTACCGGTAACTGGACAAATTGCAATGTCCAAAATTTGCCTGCGAAGAAAGCTGGGAGTGTTCGGTTGATAAAGGCGAATGCTGACGAGGTGAATTTGTCAGAACTGTTTGAGCAATAGTTTAAACCGGAGAGAATCATGGACCCATTAACGGCGGCAACGTCATTTGCTTCAATTGTCGGACTTATTTGCAACTATATGTCTGAGGTAAGGGCTGCTTCCACAGACAAGCATAATGACTTCATCCTTTGGCTCGAAGAAAATCATCATAACGAAATCAAACAGTTGATTCTTGGTAATCGTCAGATTGCTGCAGGACTTGAATCGATGTTTCGACAAAGCAGTGAGAGCATCATGAGCAGGCTTGATAGCCTTGACAGGGCTCTTACAGCAATTGCGACTCAGTTTGATGGGTTTAAAGACATTGCCACCGCACTTAACCCAACTGAATCACTCTCGCAAGAGTCCATCAAGATTATTGAAGAGCTCCACGAATCCGGCGGTTCCACCTTGCTTGAGATGCATTTTCGAGGGCAAACATATTTCCAGATTATGGATGGCAGAGGTGGCAATATAGTTGTTGAGGATGAGCGATTTCTCGAGGATGACCTTAAAAGATTATGTGACTTGGAATTTTTGCTACAAAGCACGAATAAGAGCGGAAATAGGGTATTCATAATTACTAGGCAAGCAGCAAGATTCATTGAAAACATGAAACGGAATAAGGATTAATTTCCATGCCCGGACGACCGAAACCCACCCCACAACTGCCGCTCTTTCAAGAGGAAGAAGAGGTCCGTTCGCTGCTCAACCAGCTTTTCCGCGATAGCCTGCTGTACCAGACCTCGGAAGAGTTTTACGGGTTGCTCCGCTTCATCCAGCGACTGCGGGGCTTTGCCCCGTTCAACGCCATGCTCCTGCAGATCCAGAAACCGGGCTTGCAATATGCGGCATCCCGTTACGACTGGAAGCGCCGCTTCAATCGCGAGGTCAAGGACGGAGCCCGGCCGCTGGTGATTCTCTGGCCGTTCAGCCCGGTGGCGTTTGTCTACGATGTTGCGGATACCGAAGGCGATCCGCTCCCTGTCGAGGCAACCGATCCATTCCGGGCTTTCGGTGACATGCAGGAAGAGAGCATTGAGCAGTTCGGCTTGTTGTTGTCGCGATCCGGCATTGTTCTTCTCTGCATCGACTGCGGAGCCGGACTGGCGGGCAACGTGCAGCGCAACGAGCCTGAGGGGCTCGAAATAATAAACCGCTCCAAGGATAAGAAGGAAAAATCAAGTTACATCGTCAGACTCAACAAGTCCCATAACCCGAATGTCCAGTTTGTCACGCTCGTTCACGAACTCGCCCACCTGTACCTGGGCCATTTAGGCCCCGACAAGGCGCTCGCCATACCTGAACGCTGGATACCGGACCATGACACTGCCGAACTGGAAGCAGAGTCGGTGTCCTTTCTTGTTTGTACCCGGCGGGGTATTCATTCGAACGCCGAGCAGTATCTTGCCGAATTCGTGAAGCACAACAAAACCGTTGAACGGCTTGATATCTACGCCGTGCTCAAGGCCGCCGGCAAGATCGAAACAGTGCTGGGGTTGGCCGAGACACCGCAGTTCAGGCCTAACTAATGGAGTTTACATGTCTGACATCAAATTCTTTGGTCTTTCCTACGACATAGACGAAGTGGCATTTTCATTATGAAAAATACTTCTTTAGTGACGAGTGAACCCGTGAAATCCAAAGACCGGTGGGATAAATTTCATGTCATTGCCAATAGCGTAGCAATCCTGCTTGTCCCAATCCTTGTTGGTTATTTCGGCTATCAGATAAATGCTGCGATAAAGGATAAGGAAATAAGCCAAAAATATGTGGAGCTTGCCATTGGAATTTTAAGAGGTGATCCAGACAAGGAATCACCGGCGCTTAGAGAGTGGGCAATCAATATCATAAATGTTAACTCACCAGTAAAACTTGATCCAAAGGTCCGTGAAGAGTTGAAGCATAAACCGCTACGACCTGTTCGGCTGACTCAGCCGCTGACACCAAATGCCGTTACTTCTTCTGCTCCTCTAAAGTACCTGATTGACGAGAAGGGGCAGGTTCTGGCTGATGAAAACGGCAATCTTTTGACTACTGAATCTAGGCCATTAACAGCTAGTAGTGAGCCCCATAAATTCAAAGGCCCTTTACCGCCTGGTGGCATACCTGTAGTAGTGCGGCCGGATCGCAAGGACACCGGTGTAACACTAAATAGAAAGGCTGACAAATGAGTGACATCAAAATCTTCCGCCTCTCCGGTGACAGCGTCATCGAGCTTGAAGGCCACTCTTCCAGCATCGAGAAATCCCTCCAGACCCTTATCGAAAAACACCTGGAATCCTTCCTCGGCGTCCGCTTTCTTGCCACCGAATACTCAACCGGCAAGACCCACGGCGGCCGGATCGACACCCTCGGTATCGACGAAAACGGCTGCCCGGTGATCATCGAGTACAAGCGGGCCATGAACGAGAACGTCATCAACCAGGGGCTCTTCTACCTCGACTGGCTCATGGATCACAAGGCCGAGTTCAAACTGTTGGTTTTGGAAAAGTTCGGCAAGGCTGCTGCTGACGGCATCGAGTGGTCCAGCACCCGCTTGCTTTGCATTGCAGGCGATTTCACTAAGTACGATTGTCACGCTGTCCAGCAGATCAACCGCAACATCGAACTGATTCGGTATAAACATTACGGTTCTGATTTACTTTTGCTGGACTTGGTGAATGCCACCACAGCCCAGACAATTTCCGAATCTGATGAAAAGAAGACCGTTAAAGGCATTAACAAGTACAAGACGGTGACGGAATTCTATGAGCAGGCCGACACCGAACTTAAGGACCGCTACGAAGCCCTTCACGCGTACCTGTTGGCGTTAGGCGACGACGTCCAGCTCACTCCGACGAAGAACTACTTCGCGTATAAACGGATAAAAAACTTTGCCTGTGTTGAGATTCACCCGCAGACCCGGAACCTGCTGGTTTTTGTGAAGGTTAATCCTGACAGTGTTGATTTGGAAAAGGAGAAGGGGTTTTTGCGCGATATGCGTAAGATCGGCCATTTCGGTACCGGTGATCTGGAAATTACCATTAAATCCCCGGAAGATTTTGAGCAGGCAAAACCCTACATAATCAAAAGTTACGAAGCAAGCTGACACCTGCAGAGAATTTTCGCTGAATATCAGGGAAATCCCCTTCGCCAAGATCTGGCAGAAAGGGCGGGGGAGCTGCACCAATGAATGCTATCCCCGCTTACCCCGTCGTTGGAGCCGGCCGATGATGACCATTGCCTGACCGGAGTGCGGCTTCTCCGCCGCGATCGACCCGGCTCCCCCCCTTGTTACCGTCAGCGGCAGCGCCGGCGTGACCGTCACCCTCGACGCCACCTCCCCGGCGGTGAGCCTCACCCCTCCGGCGGAAGCCGCCGCCGGAGCCAACATCGCCATAGCCGTGAGCGCCGGCGACAACAGGCAACTCGCCCTGGCTGAGCTCAGGGTCGACGGCGTCCCCATCTGGTCCGGGGGGGCGACGGCGGCGGTTGCCGAAAAGGTCTCCTACCGTCTCTCCCCGACCCTGAGCGCCGGCAGCGACGTCCTCTTCCAGCTGAAAGCCGTTGACACCGCAGGCAACAGCGCCGTTGCCACGGCCACCACCCGTATCACCCAGGCGGCCATGGGGCCGGGCTATCTCCAGGGGAAGGTGCTGGATGACGGCCGGGGCCTCCTCCTTGCCGGCGCGACTGTCACCGTCACCGACGCCAAGGGGGGGACCGCTCTCCTCGGCGCCAGCGATGACGGCGGCTACTTCAAGGAGACCGCCGCCGGAGCAGCCCTGGCGACCGTCGCCAAGCCTGGTTTCACCACCGTCGAACGCTCCGTGGCGATCATGCCGGAAAAGAGGAGCATCGCCATCGACGCCCGCCTGACAAGGATCAGCGAGACGAAGAACATCATCGGCCCTGACGGCGGCACGGCGAAGGTCGGGCTCCTTTCCCCGGACCCCGATCCACGGTCCTCGCACCTCGTCGAACTGAACCTCCCCCCGGGGGCACTGGGAAGCTCGTCCGACCTCCGCCTCACCCCGGTCTCCAACCAGGGGCTCGCGGGGCTCCTCCCGGCCGGCTGGTCCCCCCTTGCTGCCGTGGACATCCGCCTCCTCGACCCGGCAACCGGCGCTGCCCTCGACACCCCCTTAGCCGATCCGGCTACCCTCAAACTACCGCTCCCCGCCGGCTTCTCCCCCGATCCGGCCGCTCTGCCGCAGCTTGCCCGCTACGACAGCACTACCCACCAGTGGCTCGCCGCAGGCAGCGTCCAGCTCGAAGGCCCTCAGACGTCAGCCCTCAGCCAGATCAACTCGTTTGGCCAGTACGCCCTGGTCCTTGCCGATCCGGCGCCCAATGCGCCGCCGGTCCTGGCAGCCGGCCAGCCGCTGTCAGCAGCACCCCTTCAGCCTGCCCCACTCAGCCTTCAGCCCGATCTCGTCACCGCCACCGGCAAAGTCGTCCCCCAGGCAGCGCCACCCAAAACAGGGCTCAAAGCCGTCGGTGAACTGCTCGTGGCGCCGAAGGCCGATGCCGCCGCCCCGCCGCAGCTTGTCTCCGGACTGCGCGTCAGCGGCCGGGTCACCGAACGCTACGACCTCAAAGCAGGCGACAGGGTGGAGCCCCAGGTCTACACCCAGGACATCCTCCTCTACCGCCACCCCTGCAGCACCAGCATCGGCGGCGGGGCGCTCCCGGCTGCGGACACGGGGAGCCTGACAGCCGGCCTGCGCACCACCTTCCCGGTCGCACCGTCGCGGGAGTTCACCGTCGTCGACCTGCTCCTCGGCAAGGTGAGTGTGGAGATCACCCCGCCCGACGCCGGCGACAGCGGGGTCATGGTCGGCATTGACGGCGGCCGCCTGGTGGACAATGGCGGCAACATCCTCACTATACCGCAAGGGGCGCTCGGCAGCGCCACCCCGGTGGCCACGAGGACGGTCCCCCCGGCGGCCACCATCGGCCCTGATTTCACCCTGGTCAGGGGGGTGGAGATCAACCTCACCGGCCAGAGCCTGACGGGCGGCGCCACCCTCTCCGTCCCCGCCCCCCCGGG
>Ga0129297_10000474_pt1 | contig 19095 bp, 10 predicted proteins | sample I18A1metaG_FD_94708 | JGI IMG/M metagenome (GOLD analysis project Ga0129297, IMG submission 94708) | Lake sediment bacterial and archeal communities from Gulf of Boni, Indonesia to study Microbial Dark Matter (Phase II) - ​I18A1 metaG | ecosystem: Environmental > Aquatic > Freshwater > Lake >... | reverse complement strand
GCTGTTAGTATAGACCATAAGCCGACTTCTGTTTGTGTAATGAATCTTGCGATTCCAGCGTAGAAGATGAAGGCTGCAAGGTATTGGAGCAACTGCTGGACCGTTAGGTATAGAGTTCCTCTAGCAGCCTTACTGGATTGCATACAGGATCATTCTTCTCAGCAGTTGCTACTTGGAAACTAGCATAAGAGCCTTCGAAACGTGACAAACATAAAACCCTTTGCTCCCATAGCATGGAGGGGGATACGAGCTACCGCTTGGATCGCCATCACGTCCATTAGTTCCTCAAGAACTTAATTGTTTCACCATCTTCAAAATATTTCTCAGACGAAATACCTTTGTTTAAGAATCGTTCACTTAGTAGTGGTATTAGAACTCATCTGAGGCTCACCATATGGCCAGAGTCGTTATTGTCAGAACGACTCCTGACTGCGTTGGACGTAGAGCGAAAGATAAGAGGGATCTAATGTTGTTTTTCAACGCTCGCGTTGGTTGCTCAGAGTCATTTGACCAGTCCGCGTTCTTCCATTTCTTCGAGCGCCTTGTCCAGCGAATCCCTTGGCATCGGCTGGCGGCTTACCCACTGTAAAGTCTCCTTCAACCCTGCTTCGAATGTATATTCCGGCTGGAATCCCATTTGCTTCAGTCTTCCAATTTCTGCGTAGCAGTGCCTTATATCTCCGATTCTGAATCTGTTGGTTATCGAAGGTTCTATCTTCTTTCCCAAAGCCTTGGAGAGGGCTGCCGCAATCTGTGTTATTGAGAGCGGTCTGCCGGTTCCGACGTTGATAGGCTCGTAATCGAAATTTGATTTCTCTAGGGCTAGTAGATTCGCTCTTGCAACATCTCTCACGTGGATGAAGTCCCTTGTCTGCTGGCCATCTTCGAATATTAGTGGAGGTTTGTTGTTTAGGAGTCTCGTAGTAAAGATAGCGATGCATCCTGTGTACGGATTTGAGAGAGCTTGCCTTGAGCCGTACACATTGAAGTATCTCATTGCGACTGTGGGAATCCGGTAGGTTTCCCCTGTGAGGAGGCAGATTTCCTCCTGATGCCGCTTTGACATGGCATATATCGAGACCGGCATAAGCGGCTTATTCTCATCTATCGGGATCGATTTGAGTTTTGAACCACAAGATGGACACTTGTGATCCCACTGGCTTGTTCCCAACTGTTCTTCGCTTCGCAGGGTCGGGTAAACGTTTGAGTTGCATCTCTGACAAAAATACTTTCCTTCTCCGTAGACGCTCATTGAAGAAGCCACAACGACTTTCTTAACATCATGCCCCTCATTGGCGAGAATATCCAGAAGGACAGCTGTTCCATATGTGTTGTTGCTGACGTAGCGTTCAATCTCATACATGGACTGGCCGACGCCCACCGTCGCCGCTAGATGAATCAATCCGTCGGATTGGCAAACAAGTTTCTTCATCAACTTTCGGTCGCGTACATCTCCCCCAATGAATTTGCTTTTATGAGCCAGATATTCAGGTTGCTTCTTATTTCCTCCGTGAACTTGAGGGTCGAGACAGTCAACTACAGTAACTTCATAACCTCGTTCAAGAAGCAGATCCACTGTGTGGCTTCCTATGAATCCCGCTCCTCCAGTGACCAATATTCTTTTCATTCTCGATTCAACCTCCGCGCGGATTCCGTATTTTGTCAGTTGCTTCGGGAATTAAGCTTTTGTCAACTGTATTCGATGACAAGCTTCCAGGGGGCTATCGACTTCACCGGAATTCAACGAAGCTCTCCTTGAAGTTTGCGAACATGTCGAAGGTCCTCATGCAGTATGGTACGATCTACAAGTTGCCTGCACCCTCTTTCGCCTATGGATAAGTACAGGCAGGTTTTAGGACAAGTCAAATGACTTCAAGATTTAGACCGCCAAGTTCTTGATGATACTCATTGTGGCTTTTCGATGTCATGAGTATGCGATTCTAGGGGGTCAAACTTCCACCGAACTTGTAGTAGACTACTGGGACGCAAACGACTCGGTGACTTTTAAGCCACGCTTTCGATGAGAGTCGACATCTTTGCAGTATATGAAGCAGCTTTTATCAAAACCTTCTAGCTTTTGAAAGAGGCTCCGTGTGATCATTGAAGCTGCTGAAACCTAGCCAAGATATTTGGGTCTTTCCAAGTCCTTACAGCGGAAATTAGTTCTATATTCAGATCGTACGGGGGTGATCTTTCCGACAGCATAGTTTACCGTGCTTGGGCTCTTGTAAGAGGAGATCTTGCTTCCGCGTATTCCGATAGTCCTATCCTCATCTATTGTCTTGACTTATTCGGCAAGCCATTTCTCGGCTACTTCCATTTTCCACAGCCTCGGTGAACCTATCCGCTGGGTCAGTTTGAACTCGAGGATGACTTATTTAGTACTGAGAGTCATTACTTAGAGAATCTACTCCTTGACTCATGAGCCATGAGAAGCTTCAGTCTGGTTGAGTCTGGACGTAAAGATAGAAGGAGGTTTGTTAGCTCCATCGTACTCCTAGGGTTTCTTCGAAACTGCTCCAGCCGACGATCCTCTGGCTCGCCATGATCGGCACGTTGCTTTCAACCATAACCGGCCCGTTGCATACGCCTGGACAGGATATGTAGTATGCTCCTCCTGCAGGAATATTGAACGATCCGTGGCTTGTTCCAGCTATAGTGACGGTGATATAGGCTTCTGAGCCGCTTGGATTGAGGAAGTGAATGTTGTCTATCTGTGTATTGACCTTGTCGTACCAATTGAAGTACCAGCTGTCACTTAACATTTCGCTGGGAACGCTGAAGAGCTCTTTGAAGCCACCCCAACCGACGATACGCTGAGTACACCAGATCGGCTGATCACTTAAGACGCGTACCGGACCGCCTATCAAGCCTGGATAGTTAACATAACTTGCAGCACTAGGATTTAGTGAGTACGAACCCCTGAGTGCCTCTCCAATATAGACTTGGATGTTGGCGGTTGAGCTGCCTGGGTTGATGAAATGAATATTGTCTATGCTGGCTCCAACCCTATCGTACCAGTTGAACCAGTGCTCATTGAAGACATACCATGAGGGCATCCCTATGATCTCGTCGAAGTCACTCCAGCCGACGACGCGTTGGGTCGATAGGATGGGCACGTCGCTTGCTATTCTGACGGGACCGCCAATCTTGTTTGCATAGGATGTAAAGTCTGCTCCTCCTGGCGGTATAGAGATTGGGCAGCTCGGCATGAGCTGCCCCTCGATATAGATGTTCAAGTGAGAGGTTGATGTTGTGCTAGGGTTTAGGAAGTGTATTGCGTCCCAGTTGGCGTACTTCATGTCGTACCATGTGTAGTAGATCTCTGTAGCCGCCATATCCGCTGGCAGACCTGGGACTTCCTTGAAGCTGTTCCATCCGACTATCCGTTGAGTCGCCCATACAGGGAGAGTGGAAATAATTCTTACTGGGCCGCCTATTACTCCTGGATAGTTCTTGTATGTTGAGCCTCCTGAGGCTAGCTGGAAGCTTTCCCTTTCGATGCCTCCTATGTAAACGGTGATGGATGTAGGGGAGGCGCTCGGGTTGATGAAGTGTATGTTGTCTATTTGTGCTCCGTATCTTGTTCCTCCTGTGGCGATAACAGCTCTAATTAGATAGTCACTGTACGGCCATTGCTCCCAACTCGCGCCGTCCCAGTCCCAGCTCCGCCCGTCAGGTTGATTGTAATCCTCGGAGAGGCAGGGCCAATAACCCGTAGTCCATTCGACGCCGATGTAGAAGTCTACGCCTGCGGCGACCGCGATGTTGCGTCCGGATAGATCCACCATGAACCAGCCTACGGCGGTTGGGGTGCACATGAATGGAGCGATCTTGTCTACTCGATTTGAATCCATGACATGGACCTTGAAGGCGTATGGATCGCTTCCAATGTGGAATCGAGCGGTCTGAAGTTTTCCTGAAACGGAAGATGTGAACCTCATAGCGGAAATGGCTCCAGCGCTGGACCACGAGAAATAGGATTCTGGGATACCGTCGTCGTATGCGATCTCCGATGTGACGGGTCCTGTGAGGTCGTACCATGTGAACCAGAGTTCGGTATGTGGATGGAAGAAAGTCCATGTATGGAACTCTACGTCTAACGTCATGTCTGTTGCTGACGGACTGATGTGGAGGACAGCGATCCGTGTTGGACTTCCACTGTACGCAGCGCTATTCGGGTCTGTCGTATCTGCGAATCCTGTTGTTGAAGAGCTGTAGCAGTCTCCTGCATCTCCGCTATTGTAGTAGTTGTAGTCTAGGTGCTGGATTCCGCCATGAGCCTCTTCGAGGTCGATCAGTCTATGAAGGATCGGGTCCTGCCCCTCATTATCATTGTCGGGCATCGACGCATCGACATGCCAGACGAGTATTCCTGAGCCTGGAAGCCATAGATCGTACCATGTGTTTTGACGGTTCTCGAACAGGAAGTACTCGCTACTGGTTACTGTGAGCCGGTAAAGGCTTTGGGCTTGATTCGTTTCAATCTGTTTGACTTGCACATCCGGCATGCCTGAGGGGCTGATCTGGGTTGGTGTTATCCAGCCGAGTTGAGCCTTAGACCATCCGGATGGGTGAGATGGACAGGAGCCCGCTGGTGACCCGAGCCAACTTCCAAAGCTCATCAAGCACCAAACGCCTATCCCTTCTGAGGAGTAGTCTGTGTCGTAAAGGTCCAGTAGACCTAGGTCGTGGCCGAACTCGTGAGCGAATGTTCCCATCGGAGAGGTTTCGGCTTGCATGAAGTATCCGCCTGCGTAATCGCTTGGATGTTTCGAGACTCTCACTCCGTCTACGAAAGTGTCGGGCAACGGTGTTCCGTAATACGAGTATCCTTGGCCGTAGATGTACCATCTGTGGGACCATATGTGTGTGGATACACCGCTCGACTCTTGTCCATCGCCTGCGTGTACTATGCAGAGGCTCAGCTCCTCGGGATCTAAAACGTTGTCGTCGTCCGTATCGTACGACTTGAAATTGATATCGGCATCCGCTAGCAGGACTGCTTCCCTAGCCAATTCGAAGATAGGGCCATTCAGATCGTCTATTCCATAGGCGGAGTCTGAGCCCCAATAGACCATTGTATGCGCGCTTCTGTACCAGTTGGCTGTGACTGTGCCTGTGATATCGAGTTGACCGTATGATACTTCTGTGAAGTAGTGTTTCATCTGACCTTGACTTGTTCCGAAGACTAGGTCGTTGAAGTAGCTTTGACTCTGTGTTCCGATGCAGTCTGAGAAGTCTATTCTAATAACTAGGATCTTTCTCGTTCCTATGACTGGGTTCTCAGGCGTCGGCGCGTGCCAGTCTACGACTCTCGGTGGGATGGAACCCTTAGCAAGAAACATTTGGATGACCGATGGTGATGGGATGATTCCCGGACTCCCTTTCGTGCGGATTTCGGAAGATAGTTCTGCGCTCTCGACAGTTTTGGGTCTCGCTGAGGCTCGAGCATCGACTATTATGGGTGCCGATAATAGGAGCGCTGATACTAGCAATATCGAGAGAAGTTTCTTCATTTCTTTCAACCTGCATTTCATCGATTAGGCATTTCAAAGCATATAAAAGTAACTCGGGCACCGGACTGTCGTTCTAAGTATTTGCGGTTGACTTAGTCTTCTTAGTCTCCGGTTCGCCAAGAAAACTGCCAACGTTAGGGCGGTCGCTCCTAGGAAGACTACAGCAAGGTAGGTCAAGATGATGAGCTGTGAAGGTCGATCGTCTGCGGGTTCTCTCAGCCTTATCGAGATTATATAGTATTCTCTGGAGTATGGGTCTGCTTGCACACTGACTAGAATATTTGTCATCAACTTATCGGGCGGATGGATGAGTTGAGGTCCGATGGAACCTTTAAGCTCGAAGATCGCTTCGAATCCGACTGACTTTCTGTATCTGTCTTCATCTTCTTCGGATATGACGAAAGGTCTCTCGTATCCTTCCTCGTCTCTCACATAAGCTAGATAGTATTTTTCAGTCAAGCGATGGTATGGGTCCTCTCTAGGCTCAATCCTGGTTAATGTAAGTGTGACGTTCCTCTCGCCCAGGTAGTCATCCGGATTCTCCACAACGTTTCTTAGGCTGATAGGTTCAACTTCTATGCTCTTCTGAAAATATGGCAGAGCGAGTAGACTTGTGCCTAGTGCAATAGTTACGATGACTTCGAGGACCAAAAAGAGCGCTAGAGTTCTCGCTCGAAGCTTTCTTCTCGTGACCCCGGCGTTCTGGAGCAAGTTTCCCTCCGCATTATATGAGAAGAAGTTGATGTCTAATAGACCTTTATTCGTCGGAAAAAAGGCGGAATAATAGTCTTTCGGGCGCCTCTTCCTCAGGCGTGAAAGAGATGGCCGATGCTTTCTAGCATATCAGCGTATAGAGGTTGATTACACCCCATCAGAATAAATTGAGCCATATTAGAGGGCGAGTTTTTCGATATTTTCCTTCGACCAGACGGGTCTCTCTTAGAGCCAAAATTCTGAGATGGACGAAAAGAACTGGTCATGCGAGATCGATGTCTTACGTTTAATTGGACGATCTGCACAGAATACTGTAGGAGTGTAGAACGACGACGCGGAAGTGGCATCACTCGGTTGGAAAACAGCTACTTGTACGATGTACCATCTCACTATTCCTAATTGTTCTAGCGACCGTCGCGATCTATTCATACGCTCTCAAGCAGTTGACGACTACTGGACCCATGAAGACGGGTAAAGTCGCCTTTCTCGCACTCTCATCCTCAGACTCGAAAGTATCTATTCCAGACTACAGCTATCTTCGAGCGGTCGCATCGAAATACGATGGTCTATGGGTTACGGCAACCGATGGAAAGATAAATCATACGGCGCAAGTCTTCAACCTCTCGTTACCGTGCTCTTCCAACGAATACGTCAGCTATGGAAGTCTACGCGACGATGTTCTATCCACCTTCTATAAGAACCAGCGTGATGAATTTCACACGCTTCTACTCTACCCGAACTGGCTGGGCATAAGCAATAGACTCACCCACCATTCCGACGCAGATCTACGAAGTAAACACCCTAATCTTTTAGGAATAGCTCTCATGGAGATTCTGCCCATGATGCGCAAAGAAGACATTGATATCCATGTCAAAGAAGCGGTTCACGAAATCGCGCACAACTGGATTTTTTATCCCGGATTATACTATGGGGATGGCCTTGGAAACCATAACAACCACTTCGTCGCATCCAAGAACGGACTTAATGGCGAGTACCTAGGATCTTGCATAATGCTAGGGGCGTCTGTCGAATGGGTCGACATGGATAGCGATGGAAAACCTGACCAATTTACGTTTGTGGAACCATCGAAATTGAAATGGAACTACTTCTGCGATTGGTGCGAAGCTCAACTTGGCATTATTCCACAAGATGAAGCAGGACCACTAGTACGCCTCGAGAATTTGACCGAGGAGCCTCTTCGGACGTTTAAGTACGTTAAGTTTCAAGAACTTATTACCGATACTGGACCGATATCAAAAATAGTAAGTTGCGTGAAAGAAGGTTGTCTATTTAATTTGCTTCTTAGTTTCAAATCGCTTTGTTGCAAAAAATGCGTGAGCTAAGGAGGGCTGCCGTATGGCGTTGTATTCAAGGCTTCCCTCAACCCATAAAGCCCATGATGCTTTAGTGGATGAAGCACAAGTTGCATACCCAATAATAGTAAGTCATATATATGCGGATGTATCGAATCCATTTGATTTAAGTCGATAGGTGTATTAATTAAGTCAATAGCGGCGAGGTTGGCGCGTTGCGCAATCTTAAGTTGATTTTTCTCGCGATCTTTGGTGGAGCGATTATCACTCTGATCTCGGCAAGCTATCAACTGAAGTATCAAGCGTTCGATCTACCACTGATGACGGTTTACGGTTTTCCGATACCATGGCTCGTAGCAACCGGTAATTCCCATTTCATTCTTTGGGATAGCTTAGCTGTTGATCTTGCGTTTTGGTCGGTCATTTCAGCGGCTTTGATATTCATTTGCAGGAGGTATTTTGCGCGTTATAAGAGAGATGATAAGCGCGCAAAAATGGAGGCGTAGGATTTGAATACCATCTCCAAGATTACAGGGATTTTCATCATATTGTTGCTATTAGCCTCCTATCAGACCCTCCTTAGTTTTCACCAAATCAAAGCGTCATATCCGGAGAATACGTCATCAACTTCATCTGCATGTCGTCAACAAGGTCCAGAGAAGCTAGATTCCAATGGTATCACTCCTTTAAGTTGTAACAAAGAAAATGTAGCTCTATTTTCAAAAGACAAGCAGTTATCGCAGGACTCAGAAGCCGATAAACCTTGTGGTGTTCCGATGCTGCCTGCCATGGATTACGTTGTGTTTGAAAACCTCCAACGTGCAGCGAGTCAAACTTTGATTCCTCCAGGAACTCAGCCCCCAAACACTTGGAGGTTCTGGGTTGACTCCCGTCCGGCTATACCGCCTCATCAACATGACGCAGATCTGGTAAGAACGACCGATCACGCATACATATACTGGGAGCGGGGGATTCCCGTTGACAATGGCAAAGTTGTGGATGTAGCGGACGCTATCGACAGATCCTTTGACATTGAGACTTCCAATCTAGGAAATGTACCAGAATCCGATGGCTATTTAAGAATCTTCATTTACCTCGGCAATTTGCATGGTTCTGGGGGTTACTTCGCTTGGTGGGATCAATGGCTCAATATTCCACTTGTACCTCCTTATTGTTGGAGTAACGATGCGGATATCATATACATAGATACATTTCAGTCGGCTAATTGGATGAAGGGAACAGTCGCTCACGAGCTAAATCATATGATTCACTGGAATAGCGACAATAATGAGGATCTGTGGGTGAGCGAGGGTTTGGCTACTTGGGGCGCGTACTTCACCTTTCAGGTTAACGCGCGCGATCAGAGCGATCGATATGTTTCCGACCTTTATTGTAGAGATACGGCTAATTGGTTCGGATTTCATCCTGACGTCAGACTAACATGGACGGAATACTCGGATAACGAAGCGGAAAGACGGGCACAGTATGGAGTGTCTTATGTTTTTATGGTATACCTGTATGAAAAATTTGGAGGGCTAGCCACAATTGCCGGTACACAGCAACAGCCCGGTGTGTTGCGGGAGCCAGGGAATGGGATAGATGGAATCAACAATGTTCTGTCCAGAAGAGGATTCACTCAAAGATTTGTTGATGTTTTTAATAGCTGGGTTATTGCGAATTTTCTGGACGATACATCGATAGGCTCTGGATACTATGGCTACGACACCATAGATATCACAGTATCGTCTTCACAACATACGCCGCCAGTTTCAAATTACGAGGCTGTTAACTATTGGGCTGCGGACTATATCCTACTTTCAGGAGGTGGAACGGGCGACCTTTCCGTGAGGTTTGACGGTGGTGACAACAATAACTTCAAGTTGGCTGTGGTTAAGAGGGGAGCCGCAGGAACATCTGTTCAGGAAGTATCTTTAGATTCGATGAGACGGGGGTCTATAATCGTAAATGATTACGGGACTACTCATACTAATGTCATACTTATCCCGTCAAGTCAATCATCTTCTGGTTTTAATACATACCTATATTCCGCCTCGGCGAGCGTGGGAGGAAACCCATCTGCCCACATCGTAATTGAGCACAGTTACAGGAGCGATTTGATAGTCACTATCGGTGTCGGCAGTCCAAGTAGCCCATCGTGGTCTAGAGTTGTTTGGAATAGAGAGGGAGGAAGCGAGGACGATCTAGATCTAAGCGTAGATATATCTGATGCATCTCAGTTCTTACCTCCGTCTCTCAGCAACATATGGTTCTTGAAAGTTTACGATGCTGCTCACTGGGATCAGGGACGCGTAACCGCGTTCAGCATAGCTTATCAAGGTCAGACATACTCGTCAACCGATGTTCCTGTGCCAATATACGATCTCCAAACAAGTTACGCGTACATTAGAGGGGGAGCAGGAGCTTCCGCGCATATTTTCATACAACACACTTGGCGTGGAGACCTAGTCGTCACGATCGGAGTAGGCAACCCAGCCAACCCCTCTTGGTCTAAGCTAGTTTGGAATAGGGAAGGTGGTAGTGCCGACAATCTTGACCTTACGATTGACATTTCGGAAGCAACACAATACCTTCCTCCGTCCTCCACTAGCATATGGTTCTTGAAGGTTTACGACGCCGCTGGCTGGGATCAAGGATCTATCGCGACTTTTACGATAACTTATCAAGGCCAAACATACAGCTCACCGGACGTTCCGGTTCCGATATACGACTATCAAACGAGCCACGCATACATACCTCAGACGCCAGCGGCTCTAGCATCCGCCCATATAGTTATACAGCACACCTATAGAGGTGATCTCATAGTCACAGTTGGCGTTGGAGATCCAAACAATCCATTATGGTCTATGCCTGTTTGGAACGGAGAAGGCGGGAGTGCCGACAACCTTGACATTACAGTCGACATATCAGGCGGAGTCCAATACTTACCTCCATCTTCAAGCAACAGATGGTTCCTGAAGGTCTATGACAGGTACTATTGGGATCAGGGATCGATAACAGCCTTTACGATAACTTATCAGGGACAGACCCATTCTTCGATAGATGTTCCCGTGCCGATATATGACCTCCAGACAGCCTATGCATATATTCCCGGCGGAGGGTTCGCAACGGCTCACATCGGCATTCAGCATACTTGGCGTGGAGATTTGGTTGTAACCGTTGGCGTCGGCGATCCAAATAACCCGCTATGGTCCGTAGTTGCTTGGAATAGGCAAGGAGGTAGTGAAGACAACCTTGATCTCACAGTGGATATTTCAGGCGGCGCTCAATACCTGCCACCTTCCGTCGACCATAGATGGTTCGTTAAGGTTTATGATGCTGCTGCCTGGGATCAAGGATATCTCACGACGTTCACTATAACCTATCAAGGACAAACCTATTCAGCATACAATCTTCCAGTTCCCATATACGATTATCGAACGAGCTATGCATACATACCGAGTTTCTACTACCTCGTTGGATTCGGTGGCGATGCTCATATATTCATTGAGCATACTTGGATCGGCGACCTAGTTGTCACAATCGGTGTTGGGGATCCAAACAATCCACTCTGGTCGAGAGTCATCTGGGATAGAGGTGGAGGTAGCGCTGACAATATAGATCTGACCATTGACATATCTGAGGCAGCTCAATACCTGCCGCCTTCCTCGACTTATCGCTGGTTCATAAAAGTATATGACGCCGCATACGGTGATCAAGGGCGCCTAATCACATTCACGATTGCATATCAATTAGAAACATACTCTTCAACAAATGTGCCCGCTCCAATAAACGACCACCAAATAACTTACGCATACATACCGAGCGGCGGCATGATGATGCCGCAGATGATTCCAGCGACTACACCTCTCAACCAAAATGCATCTATCGCCGATGAACTCCTAAAGAAGGCTGAAACCTTCGCGTCGTCCAGCCCCGAGAATGCCATCCAAGCCTACCTTGAAGCTTCAAACTACTACAAAATGGCTGGCGAGATCCGCAAGGCCAATGATTGCATAATTACTGTTGGAGACTTGATTGCTAAGAATGGGGATGCTTCCCTAGAATCTGGCAATGTCGAGGAGGCTATCGCCCTTTATCGAAGAGCCATCGAATACTACGAGATGACTGGTGAAGCGGACAAGGTCAATGCAATAGAGGAAAAGACCTACGCCCTTTCAATAAAGTCTCAGAATCTTCAATCTTCTGTCCCCCCGCCCAAACGCCAAGGCTTCTTCTTCCATACGAACAATGAATTCTGGTTCACATGGTATGATCTTCAAGGAGCACAGATCGATAATATTCACTTCACAAATCCACAATCCGTAACAGTTACAGTCACCGTCTCCATTAGCGATGTTCAAGTTGACTCTTTTGAACTTGGCCCGGAGCAATCTACTTACAGGAATTACCCAGGCGTCATCGGCGGTCCAGTCCACATAGTCAGTAGCCAAGCCATCTGGGTTACTCAACGAATAGTCGGATGGAACTCCTTCAAAGAGATAAGCGCACTAGCCAGCGATATGGCCAGCAAGGAGATCTACTATACATGGTACGACATGAAGTACGCCAGCTGGGATGCAATACACTTCTTAAATCCGAGTACAATCGAGATAGCAACTATCCAGATCTATATGGCTGGACAATATATGCAAACGTTTACACTTGGTCCTAGGCAAGCTACGTATGTTACCTTCCCAGGCGTGATTGGAGGGCCTGTCAAGATTGTCAGCGACGTACCGATTTTCTCAACACAGCGCATCGTCGGCTGGAGGGACTTCGACGAGGTTGTGGGTACACCTTCATGGTTCGCCTTTAAGGAACACTGGTTCACATGGTACGACAGCGTCAACGCGCAGATAGATCATATTCATTTTATCAATCTCGGCAGCTCCACGGCTACAGTGACTGTTTACATAGCCGGAGTGAGAGTTGACGAGTTTCAACTTGACCCGGGAGCATCCACATACAAGGGCTATTCGGGTATATGCAACGGGCCAGTCCACGTTAGCAGCGATCAACCGATCAGAGTGACGCAACGAATAGTTGGATGGAACGGGTTCAAGGAGCTATTCTCAGTACCATACGAATTAATGAGTAGCAGGTGGTACTTCAACTGGTACGACATGAAATATGCGAGGTGGGACGCAATTCACATAACGAATCCAACAGCTGTACAAACGACTGTCGTTATAGCTATCGGCAGCGAAATCAAAACGTTTGCCCTCGCTCCAGGTGAGTCCGAGTACGTAACTCTGCCGGGTTTCATAAGCGGCCCTGTGCTAGTCTATACAGAAGGGGGTCAACCGATAATGGTGACGCAGAGAATCTTGGGTTGGGGCAGCTTCGAGGAAACCGTTGGAATACAGTGGACATAACCACTTTCCTCTCCCTTATCGATATTTCCGGCCAGCACCTTCGCTCCTCATTGACAGTAATTGACCTTCTTGAACTTAAGACTAACCAATCCACGAGACGGTATCAAGACGTGAAGTCCATGATTCGAGCTTACTTTCTTTGTGGCCACTATTCTACATGGTTCTCATCAAAGGCGTTATTCTTGGTGGTTTCCTAATTTCTATCGGCTTTTATGGCTTTGAATATAATTTGATGAGCGAAAAGCGACTTCCAAATCCTACCCGGCACTTTAAGAAACCGGTTATAGTTTCCTACGTATACCACTCTGAAGCCACTCCCCTCGATCATCTGTTTGGCAGTTTTCAATGTATAGAAGTGCAAATGGGTTTTGTCGAGAATACCTTTATTGCCATATTCAAAGATTCCAAAAAGCAAATCAATCCTAACGGTCCAGTAGGCAATGTTTGGCAAGGATATAAGGATATAACCATCGCTTGAAAGATATGGCTTAAATTTCTTTAGCACGCACTCAGGATGTACCGTATGCTCAAGAACGTCTCCGAACACTATGATATCAAAGAAGCCCGAAGGATAGAGCAACCGATCTAGTTTTTCCACATCAGCTACAATCACATCATCGTATACTTCAGCAGCTTCTTTGGCGAGTTTTTCTTCCCTGTCTATTCCGACTACAAAACAATTCTTTTTTTTCTTCAATTGCGCTCCTAGGCTACCGGTTGAACATCCTACATCCAACACCTTCTTATTCGGCTCTACTACCCGGAAAAGCTCCGCGTTGTACTCAATTCTTGGCAAGTCAGTTTCTGGCACCATCGGCTACCTCATTCTAATACTGGACAAGTTGTCACACAAAAAATGACCGATTATCATACCGCATGTTGCTAACGTTAGAGGACGAACAATCGAATATGCAAGAGTAGCACTTGCATAGACCTATGCCTTTCATCAGAAATCTTTCTTTGTTCTTCGCGATCTGAACGCCAAATCCTTCCTCAGCCTCATTGCAAGATAAGCCATGCAGAGGATCGAAGTTACGACCGATACAGTTGCACTTACATGGAAGAGCTTTTGTGGCCAGAACTCTAACGTCATGTCATAAGAACCAGTCCGGCCCATGTACCACCCATTAGCGTAGCCGTTGGCTACGAAATGTTGCGCTACTTCTGTTCCGCCAATATATGCTATCCAATTTGGGTCATAAGACTGGCTGAAAACCAAGAAGAAAGGTCGGTCCGTTCTAACATGGATGACGTATTTAGTCGAATCTATTTTTTCGTATGTCAGATCTGTTTTCATTGACTGATTGCGAGGTTCCGAGTAAGCCAGTAGGATCGAAGCGACATTTTGCTGTCCTGGAAGACCGTCATAGGAAAGACAATTCATCAAAGATATTCTATGGTATCCTTCTGAAAGCACGTTTCTTGCCAGAACGACCGCCTCGTAGCGGTGTGGCTCCAGATCACCTCTTTCTCCAAACAAGACTGTCAGGCCCGCAGTCCATGGTCCATCGTCAATTTTGCATTGCAATGCTCCTCTACACCCATCGGACCGCGCGAAGGCCAGCACTTCATACAGTCCGGTTTTAGGGACGTGCACATCGTATGATATAGTAGCATTGGGCCATTCTGAAAAATCCGTGCTCATGGTTTTCATAGTTCCGTCTGTGGAGAGTTTCCAACCAACGTTTGATGCGAAATCTAGAGCGTCTTGATGCGCGATAAAGGTCGTAGCCTGAGGTGCGAGGCTTCTCTCAATATCAGGCAAAATATGGTCTGAAAAAGCATACACGCTGTCCACACTGCAATACATAGTATGCAAGGCTGGCATTATGGCGCTAAGGTTCCCGTCAATGTAGACTAGGCGACTTGCAGCGTAGATGTGGCGAGGCTCATAGCTTTTGATAGAGTACACATCTAGAAGCTTGAAGCTCCTTTCTAGTTGTAGACATGTCTTATTTCCTAGTTTTGATCCGATTTCACTAGGAGACCCAACATCAGTGGTATTAAACTGCGTCCAGTCAAGATCCTTGCGATGCAGAATGTACCTCACATTCATTATCGCAAGATAACTCTTTAGACAGGTGTCGTTCATTTCTCCTATCTGTCCACCAAAAGAGTCAGAGATCCTACTCCCGTAACTCGAACCAATGTAGCCAGACGAAAACGCGCTCACCAAGGGTTTTGAAATGAAATAGGGAGCAATATCAACACCATAATATCCCCATTCATAATGCACCTGATAGAACGGGTTCTGAGGGAGCAACAAGACCCGCCAATCTCCATCCTGACGGTTTATCCAGTTGGAAACGTCATCCCAGTAGGCGGGAACTTGAACACGCCTGTCGTTGAAAGTTCCTTCTATCTCTGGAACTACGTCGCCAGTCGCGATGGGCCAAGCGTTCAGTAGTATTAAGGAAATCACTACAATGGGAAAACTTCTTCTGGCCAACCGGAGGAAGAAGAAGCTGAGCCTCTTGCCGGCAGCATATCTCAGTTTCTTGTCGATCAAGCTAGCAGAGAAGCCTATCAGAATAGCATAAGAAAACGCCAAAAGTGCTTCAAACTTGTTCCATGGTTCGCGGAAAATGCTGAAGGCGGGGAAGTGTAAGTATAAATACTCGTATATTTTGCCAAACGGAGGTTGCACCCCTTTGGCGAGGAAAATTGCGAAGAGTCCCAGCAAGGCTACGTATGTGATCTGGGTAGTTCGACTTTTCGTCACTAGAGGAATGAATGCAGCTACCGTAAACAACAATGACAAGAAGACGAAGGGCGGGCTCAAGAAAACGCTATAGTAAGGAAAATATAGCACATCATACGCGGTAGCAGGAAACGTCCAAGAGCCAAAAAGACGAAAGGAGTTAGCCAAACTGGCGAATGCACTGGTCCACGTTAGCCAGTTGACATCACGCGGTGCTAGGATGTATTGCTCAGAGCCGACCAGCAGAAAAATCATTGAAAGCCAGAAGAGATTGCATAATACAACAACAACGAGAAGCTTCGCTGTGTATAATGATCGAGAACGGATCTTACGACGGTCCGTGGCAATACAGTACCCAAAATATGAGAGAACTGCGAACCACGGCATACTGTACGAAGCAGGGTTCACGCCAGCGCTGACAAGTAGAAGAGATGACAGTCCCATTTTGGCAATGAATCTTGCATCGTCAGTTTCTAGTCCTCGAATATACAATCCAAGAACCACAGGAATCAAATCGTAACTTAATAGGAGCATGGAAGGAGGAGCGTAGTGTATCAGAACATAGGGATTGTACATATAGAAGATAGACGCCACTATAGTGAAGACGACCGACTTAGGCCTTAGCACAACTCTTACGAAATACCACATTGACAACCCTGCACCAGAAAACAGCACAGTGACCCACAGCTGTTCGGTGGCTATGAGGGACATTCCAAGGCATCGGGCAACGGCCCAAAAAGAGAGATAGGGTATGCTCAAGTTCACATATAGCGCTCCAGGAGACCCGAGACCGTGGCGCTCAATCCAAGCGCTAGAATATTCACGGGCGTCAAGTAGTGGGTGAATTGGCCAGAACACATCTCCCCCAGCGATTAAGCTACTCTTGAACCATGAGAGTGGAACTAGCCCGAAAGCTATGATAACAGCTAATTCAAGCAGTTGCCACTTATGTTCACGGCAGGACTCTCGCAGCTCTATCGCATGAAATATCATTAATCTGCTTCCTTTCTTAGCAGAGTTGAATATCCCAATAGTCTATGGACCGACTCTTTGGCAGGGATCACAATCTTCATTACAGCAGAGTCTGAAACCCGCCGAACGTGGCTTTGCACAACGACGCGTTTTGCCCATATATGCCTCAGGTGCACCAGCACCTCGAGTATACCCTGCAAAGTGGCGAGCCCGATCCGTGGTTTTCGTATTAGAATCAACCAAAAAGCCTTGCCTATCTCAAGTAGAATAGTTGGCGGAACGTACCTAAACGCATTTACCAGTCCGTAGTTCTTTACTAAAGTAATAAGACGGTTTCTTGCGGTAAGACGCGCCCAATTAGGTTCTAGCTTCATGAGTTTGCCTGGGGCAGTCCCTCCCCTCGCGTGGTACACAATTGACTCCGGTGCCACAACTACCTTCAATCCTTGAAGATGGACTCTCCAGCACAGGTCAACATCTTCTTCGAAGAAAAAGTAATCTCCATCAAAACCCCCGATCTTGTCAAAGAGTTCTTTACTGATGAAGAGGCATAAGCCCTCGGCATAGAATATCTCGTTGGAACGGCTAGCGAAATCGGCAAGATTGTGCGAATAGCCAAAGGCATCGATAAATCCGCCAAAAGAATCGATTGTTCTTCGATCTCTTATCCAAAGCGACATACTCTGCACAACCCCAATTCCAGGAGGCCCTGAGGCTTTGACTAACTCTTTGAGCCAGTTCACTTTGACTTCAGTATCATTGTTTAGAAAGACTAGGTAGTGACCGTCGGCTTTTTTCGCTCCAATGTTGTTTCCCTCGGCGAAACCGTAGTTCTTCTCGTTCTGGACTATCCTAATATTCTGTTTCCCACCAAAATTTCTTTTAACCAGATTAAGGCTCCCATCGACAGACGCGTTGTCTACAAAGATCACCTCAAAGTTTGGGTACTCAGTGTTTAGGACAGATTCTAGGCAGCGTTTCAAATGTCTCATCCCGTTAAAGTTGAGTATGACTACCGAGATTCGCGGGGCATCTTCATCTGACAATTTTGTAATCCTGGCTATACTGTTGATTTCAAGAATCTGTAGGGGCCAACTCTGTTTGCGATACCCCCTCGGGTTAAATGTTGCCACTCTCGCATTCCTTTTTCTCATCCCGACTTTTTAAGCTCGGTCTTCTTCAAGGGGTAACGCCAGCGGTTTTTTGAAAGCCAAAAAGACCTCAGATGAATCCTGATCACATAAAACCTTGCTCAAACCCGACATCAAAAGATATCGATAAGATTTTCTAATTGACATCAATCTGGAACCACGCAATATGTCCGCATCCATCTCCAATTCACTTGAAGTCCCTTATATGACCGATAACCTTGCGAGCCCCGCGAAAGCTGAATCTCAGGTCTTCAAATGATCGGATAGACATTAGCCTTCTCAAAGCATACTTCGGGGACATAAATAGCTTGTAAGTCTCGTCACATAACTCCTTAACCTCCTTAGGTGACATATCAAGGCTCTTCATAACTGGCTCAGACATATCCCAATGCTCCCACTCGCCAGGCGAATAGCGTAGCCAACGCTTCTCCAAAGCCCTCTCGTACATCTTGCTTCCTGGGTAGGGTATCAATAGCGTACTCTGCAACGTGTCTGCAAAGCCACCCTCCATCAACTTCTTAGCCAATCGATAGGTCTGAAGCTCTTCCTCCCTAGACGCATTTGGATAACCAAACATAATCGTGATGTGGACGTCCAACCCAGCCTCCTTCGCCTTCCTGCAAGAATCAACCATCTCCTTTACGGTCAGACCCTTGTTAATCTCATCCAAGACCCTTTGACTCCCAGACTCTAAACCGAACAAGAGCATCCTGAATCCGGCCCTCTTCATCAATCTGTATTCTTGCAAGCTTAATGCGCCGAAACGCATATTGCAACTGAAATAGATCGCATCATTCAGTCCCTTCTCAATCATCAAGCCAGAGAACTCTCTCAGCCATTTTCCAACGGGAAAGGTTCCTGTGTCGTCAAAGACCTCACGGACTCTATATTCTGCCACCAACATCTCTATCTCATTAACAAGGCTCTTAGGACGTCTAACCCTGAAACTTGGATAAAGCACAGGCCAGCTGCAGAAGCTGCAACCCCCATCCCTTCTATACCAACAGTCGCGGCCGACCATAGTGTAAGTTCCAGGTGTCCTTTTGTAGTTCCCGTTCTCGTACGCGTAAAGCTGCCATCCCGTCAAACCCCTATCAACATATGGTAGACTGTTCAAGTCGTGTTTGAGCTCGAAGCGCCCAGTATTCTTGATCTTACCGCCCTCCCTGAACCAGATCCCAGGCTCCAAATCTCTACGCTTGCCATCAAGGTAATCAACAAGATTAAGCAATAAGAAATCAAAATCTCCGCCAGTCAAAACGAAGTCCGCTTGGCTGCTCTCCATAGATTCACCGGGAAGAGCAGTAACATGATCCCCCGCAAGGATTATCTTTACATCTGGAAGAACTC
>Ga0129297_10000472_pt1 | contig 19117 bp, 18 predicted proteins | sample I18A1metaG_FD_94708 | JGI IMG/M metagenome (GOLD analysis project Ga0129297, IMG submission 94708) | Lake sediment bacterial and archeal communities from Gulf of Boni, Indonesia to study Microbial Dark Matter (Phase II) - ​I18A1 metaG | ecosystem: Environmental > Aquatic > Freshwater > Lake >... | reverse complement strand
GATTGCCACTGGTTCGAGGTGAAGAAGGGGAGTAAGGGGCTGGCGGTGCGCCTCTGCAGCTCCCCCCTCGACGTGGCGCCGTCACTGAAGACAGCGCTCTTCGACCAGCTCCGCACCGTGGTCCTGACCTCCGCCACCCTGGCCGTGGGGGAGCGCTTCGACTACCTTGCCCGGCGGACCGGGATCGCCCTCCTCCCCCGGGTCAGGGTCAGCGAGCTGCTCCTCGCCTCCCCCTTCGATTACGCCAGCCAGGCGTTCGTCGGCGTGCCGGCCGACATGCCCGAGCCGACGGTGAGAGGGTTCGAGGCCGCCGCCGCCGACTTCATCCTCCGGAGCCTGGCGATCTCCCAGGGGAGGGCCTTCGTCCTCTTCACCTCCTACGACCTGCTCCGCCGGATCCATGCCCGCCTGGCACCCCAGCTGGAGGGGATGGGGCTGATCCCCCTCCGCCAGGGGGATGCGAGCCGCCACCTCCTCCTCTCCCGGTTCAGGAAGAGCGTCGGGGCGGTGCTGTTCGGCACCGACTCGTTCTGGGAGGGGGTGGATGTGCAGGGTGAGGCGCTGGAGCTGGTGATCATCACCCGGCTCCCGTTCCGGGTCCCCACCGAGCCGATCCTGGAGGCGCGGACCGAGTACATCGCCGCCGCCGGCGGCGACCCCTTCATGGAGTACACCGTCCCCCAGGCGGTGATCAAGTTCAAGCAGGGGTTCGGCAGGCTGATCAGGAGCAAGGAGGACCGGGGAGGGGTGCTGATCCTCGACAGCCGGGTGCTGACGCGCACCTACGGCAGGATCTTCCTCCGCTCCCTCCCCGAGCTGGAGGTGGCGGCGACCGACGGCGGTGCGGTGCTGGAGCGGCTGCAGGTTTTTTTCGACCGGGGATGATCCCCGGCGCTCCCCACGGTTCCATGACGAAAAAAGCCCCGCCGGGATGGTCCCGGCGGGGCTTTTTTCGTCCATAGCTGCATCAGCTGGGGTCAGCTCTCTTCCTTTGCCTTCATCTCCCGCTTGGCGGCGAAGTTGAAGCACTGGAAGTAGCTCAGGTAGGTGAGGATGAAGTTGAAGAAGATCAGGCTCTGGTAGAACCGGTTCGCCTGCATGCTGGCGGTCACCGGCGCCTTGTAGACGAAGATGAGGAAAAAGCTGAAGACCGCCATCTTGATGACGTCCCCCACCATCCGCTGGTTGCGCAGCCCCTTCAGCTCCTCGGGGGTGAGGCCGACGGCTGTCGCGGAGACCTCACGCCGGGCTTCCCTGGTGGCGAACATGTTGACCGGGTAGAAGTTGATCAGCTGGATGACCAGGGTGATGAGGATGCTTTTCCAGAACAGGGGGCCGAGGTTCGCCTGGAAGAGGAGGGCCACGTACAGCAGCAGGACGACAAGGGCGGCCTGCACCACGGCGTAAATTTTTATCAGGCGGCGTAACTTCTTGAAATCAAAACCAGCTGGCATTTTTTCTCCGTGTTTATAGGTGGTTATTCGAGCTCCGTTCCTATTGACCATAACAAATCAAATGCCGTTTTACAAGTAAAGAGTTTCCGCCGTCGCTTTTTCCCGGGGATTCGTCACTCAGTCCACCCCCCGGGCCAGGGTCAGGACCGCGGTCACGGCGCCACCCTCCCGGAGCACGCGGCTGCACTCCTTGACCGTGCTGCCGGTGGTGTAGACGTCATCCACCAGCAGGACCCTTTTGCCCGCGAGCTCTGCCGGTTTCGCCAGGGAGAAGGCCCCCCGGACATTTTCGGCCCGCTCCGCCGCGGAGAGGGTCACCTGGGGTTCGGTCCACCGGGTGCGCCGCAGGTCGGTGCGGGAGAGGGGGATCCCCCAGCGGCGGGAGAAGATTTCGGCCACCAGCAGGGCCTGGTTGAACCCCCGCTGGCGGAGGCGCTTGACGTGGAGCGGCACGGGGAGGATCAGGTCGGCGCCGAACCCGGCAACGAAGTGGTCGAGGTGGGGGGCCGCCAGCAGGCCGAGGGGGCGGCGGAGCATCACCTTGTAGCCGTACTTGAAGGAGTGGATCAGCTCCCTGGTGCTCTTTTCGTAGCGGAGAGCGGAGCGGGCGGCAACAAAGGGGGGTGGGGAGAGGGTGCAGTCGCCGCAGAGGTGGTCCATGCCGCCAGGGGTGGCGAAGGGGCGGCCGCAGCAGCTGCAGAGGGGACCCTCGATGGGGAGGGCCCCTTCCCGGCAGGAGGGACAGAGGCGCACCTCACCCGGTTCGGGGATGAAGGCGCGGCAGCAGTGGCAGAGGGGGGGGAAGAGCAGGTCGAGGAGCGGGGAGACGATTCGGGACAGGGCAGCCGGCATCCGGGACCTGGTAACCCCCGTGTCCGTTCTCGTCTCGTCAGGCGCCATGGCGGCTCCCCCTCCTACAGCCCCATCTCCTCGTTGACGATCAGCACGTGCAGGTCAGCCACCCTCGGCTTGCGGTCCATGACGTGGAGGATGCGGCAGATCCGCTCCGGGGAGTTGCAGTTGGCGCAGAAGCCGGTCCTGGCGCAGGGGGTGTTGCAGTTCAGGCGCTTTGCATTGGGAGGTGCGGCCACGTTCTTCACCCGGTGGATGGCGGCGGCCAGGTCGCCGTCCACCAGCTTGTTCCGGCCGGCGACGACGATGGTCTTCCGGGGCCCGAAGGTGAGGGCAGCCACCCGGTTGCCGTTGCCGTCGATGTTCACCAGCCAGCCGGAGAGGGTGACCGCGTTGGCGCTGGTGAGGAAGAGGTCGCAGGTCAGCTGGCGGCGCATGACCTCCATCTTCCGGTCCGGCTCCAGCCCCGGAACCCCGTGGTTGAGGATCTCCTTCCCCTGGCCGGCGAAGAGCTCCTCGACCCCCAGGTCGACGATGGTGCGGGAGCCGCCGAAACCGACGGACGACGCAGCCGCGCCGTGGCTGAGGAGGTACTCCCGGGCCGCGGCCGGCGTGGGGCAGTAGGAGGCGATGAAGCCGTTCTGCCCCAGGGCTTCCACCGCCTTTTCGCAGCGCTGTTCGTGGTGCCAGGTCATCAGTTCATCGGTGAGGGTCATGGAATGCTCCTTTTCTCGGCTGGTTTCACAACGCGGGACAGAGTCTAGCCGAAGCCGCACGGGGGGGCAACCGCAAAAAAAGAACGCCTCCCGGGTCCCTGTCTCATGCCTCCCCTGCCTGCTCCCCTTCTGGTGCCGGGAGGTTGGCCAGCGCCTCGTAGAACTGGGGATTGTTCGGGCTGAGCTCGACCGCCCGGGCATAGAGCTCGCGGATCCGGGCGGGGGCCCCGCCACTGCTCTGCTCCACGGCGCCGAGGCCGAAATAGGCCGGGGCGAGCCTGTCGTCCAGACCAAGGGCAGCGCTGAAGCAGCTCCGGGCGCTGTCGTACTCCTGCTTCAGCAGGTGGATGTTGCCGAGGTTGACCTTGGCCAGGGTGAAGGAGGGGTCCAGCTCGGCCGCCCTGGCGCACTGTTCCAGGGCCTCGTCCAGCCGGCCGGTGAGCATGAGGGCTGCGCCGTAGTTGTTGTGGCATTTCACGTGGTCCGGATTGATCTTCACGGCCTTTTCGTAGCAGGCGATCGCCTCGTCGAACCGCCCCAGGTCCTGGAGGAGCACGGCATAGGTGTAGAGGGAATCCCAGTGGTTCGGGGCGAACTCCAGCGCCTTGGCCAGCACCGCCTCGGCATAGTCGTAGACCCCCAGGTCGTGGAGCGTGTCACCCAGCCTGTGGAGCACCGAGGCATGCTCCGGGAGGATGCCCGCGGCGACTTCGAAACAGACGGCTCCCTCCTGGAGGAATCCCTCCCCCTTGAGGCGGTCGCCGAAGGTGACGATGAGCTCCGCCAGGCGGGGGACGTCCAGGGCCGGCTCGTCGTTCACCAGGGCGAACAGGTCCCGGGCCACCGCCCGGGAAATGGCGTCCTCACCCCCCGAGGCAACGCGGCGACTGAGCTCCCGGAGAGCTTCCGCCCCCCCGGCGGTATCCCCCTGTTCCGCCAGCGCGGCCGCGGCGAGAAACGGGGCAAGGGTGTCGTCGGGGCGCTCCGCCCCGAGCTGCCGGTAGGCATCCAGCGCCTGGCCGATCTCGCCGCGCAGCTGCAGCGACAGGGCGGAGAACAGGTCCCGTGCCGGGGCAACAGCCGCGGCCGCGGTCTCTGCAGCACTCTCCTTCGGTCCGAACATCTTGTCGAAAAAGCCCATGGGGGTCTCCTTGATGCATGAAGTGGGTGTCAACCTGAAGATACAATCTTCTTTACTCCAATCCGCAGCCGAGGTCCAGGGGGATGAACCAGGGATTGTTTCTCATTCCCCGCCCCCCTTCAGCCGCAGATCCGCCTCCTCCAACCGCTTGATCCGGTCCCGCAGCTGGGCCGCCTTCTCGAAATCCAGCTCCTTGGCCGCGGCGAGCATCTCCTTGCGCAGGCTCTTGACCAGCCTGGGGATGTCCCTGGCCGAGCGGTACTCCTCCTCGTCCTCCGCCGCCAGGGGGACCGTGTAGTAGTCCTTCTCCTCGATGGATTCCAGGATGCTCCGCAGCCCCTTTTTCACGGTCTGGGGGACGATGCCGTGCTCCTCGTTGTACGCCTGCTGGAGGGCGCGGCGCCGGGCGGTCTCGTCGATGCACCCCTTCATGGAGTCGGTGACCGTGTCGGCGTACATGATGACCCGGCCCGCCACGTTGCGGGCGGCCCGGCCGCAGGTCTGGATGAGGGAGCGTTTCGAACGGAGGAACCCCTCCTTGTCCGCGTCCATGATCGCCACCAGGGAGACCTCGGGGAGGTCGAGCCCCTCCCGGAGGAGGTTGATCCCCACCAGCAGGTCGAACTCCCCCAGGCGCAGCCCCCGGATGATCTCCATCCGCTGGATGGTGTCGATGTCCGAATGGAGGTAGCGGACCCTGACCCCCACGTCCCGGTAGTACTCGGTCAGCTCCTCCGCCATCCGCTTGGTCAGGGTGGTGACCAGGACCCGCTCCCCCGTTGCCGTGGTGGCCCGGACCTCGTCCAGCAGGTCGTCCACCTGGTGGGTGGCCGGCCTGACCTCGATGACCGGGTCCAGGAGCCCCGTGGGGCGGATCACCTGCTCCACCACCACCCCGCCGGCCTGGCGCAGCTCGTACTCCGCCGGGGTGGCGGAGACGTGGACCGTCAGGTTCAGCTTCCGTTCGAACTCGGCGAAGTTCAGGGGGCGGTTGTCCAGGGCGGCCGGCAGGCGGAAGCCGTACTGCACCAGGGTCTCCTTGCGGGAGCGGTCACCCCGGTACATGGCCCCCACCTGGGGGACGGTGATGTGGGACTCGTCCACGAAGAGGAGGAAGTCCCGGGGGAAGTAGTCGATGAGGGTGTAGGGGGCCTCCCCCGGCCGGCGGCCGTCGAAGTAGCGGGAGTAGTTCTCGATCCCCTGGCAGAACCCCATCTCCTCCATCATCTCCAGGTCAAACATGGTCCGCTGCTCCAGGCGCTGGGCCTCCACGAGCATGTTCTGCCCCCGGAACCACTGGAGCCGTTCCAGGAGGTCGACCCGGATCTCCTCGATCGCCCGCTCCAGGGTCTCCCGGGTGGCGACGTAGTGGGAGGCGGGGTAGATGGCGCACTTCTGCAGCCGCCCCAGGACCTGGCCCCGGAGGGGGTCGATCTCGGCGATCCCCTCCACCGTGTCGCCGAAGAATTCCACCCGCAGCGCCTTCTCGTCGTCGTGGGCCGGGAAGATCTCCACCGTGTCCCCCCGGACCCGGAAGGTCCCCCGGTGGAAATCGATGTCGTTGCGTTCGTACTGGATCTCCACCAGCTTGGCCAGCAGGGTGTCGCGGCCGTAGTCGTCGCCGGCGGCAAAGAAGATGTGCATCGCCTCGTACTCCGCCGGGGAGCCGATGCCGTAGATGCAGGAGACCGAGGCGACGATGATCACGTCCCGCCTGGTGAGGAGGCTCCGGGTGGCCGAGTGGCGCAGCTTGTCGATCTCGTCGTTGATGGAGGAGTCCTTCTCGATGAAGGTGTCGGTGGTGGGGAGGTAGGCCTCGGGCTGGTAGTAGTCGTAGTAGGAGACGAAGTACTCCACGGCATTCTCCGGGAAGAGCTCCTTGAACTCGCCGTAGAGCTGGGCCGCCAGGGTCTTGTTGGGGGCGAGGACCAGGGCCGGCCGGCCGGTGGCGGCGATGACGTTGGCCATGGTGAAGGTCTTCCCCGAGCCGGTGACCCCCAGGAGCACCTGGTGGCGGTCAGCCCGCTCGATCCCCTCCACCAGCTCGGCGATGGCCCGGGGCTGGTCCCCCCGGGGCTGGTAGTCGCTGGTCAGTCGGTATTCGCTCATGTTCTTCTGTATAGCATGTTTCCGCCCGTCGGTGGCGAGAAAAGGGGAGGGGGGAGCCGGCCGGTGCAGAGACGGCGCCGATCCGGCAGACGACTCGGGCTGCTTGCATTTTACGGACGGTAATGCAATACTTGACCGATTGTGACGTTACACAGCGGAGGTGGATATGTTTGGATTTGGCATGCCGGAGCTTATTGTCATCCTGGTGATCGTCCTGGTGGTGTTCGGCGCGGGGAGACTGCCGGAGATCGGCGGCGCACTGGGGAAGAGCATCAGGAACTTCAAGAGGGCTTCCGACGGCAAGGACGAGATCGAGATCAAGCCAGGCAAGAGCGACGACGCAAAAAAAGAGTAAGGTTGCAGAGTACCCGTTTCGGGGTATAATTCTTCCGCATTTCTGGTGCGCGAAACCATTGGAGGCCTGTCTGTCATGATGCTTAATATTGCAGCTGTCATCGTTGCCATCGCCATGATCGTGCTGGTTGTCGTTCTGATCCCCCTGATCATGGAGCTGCGCAGGACGTCGACAGCGGTGCGTGAATTCGTCGAGAGGATGGAGGCTGACCTGAAGCCGACCATCGTCGAGGTCAACAAGACCCTGGCCGACCTGCAGGTCCTGACCGGTGGTGCCGCGGAGCGGGTTGAGGATATCAAGTGCTTCATGTCGGCGGTCGGCGAAACCGGCAGGGGGCTGCGGACCATCAGCACGGTTGTCAGCGGGGCTGCCGGCGCCTTGACCACGTCATCCCTCTGGTTGACCGGTGCGAAGGTGGCGGGCTCCTTCATGATGGATAAACTTATCAAGAAAAGGGGGAAATGAGTATGGCTGATAATGACAATGGTGCCGGAGTTGGCGCGGTTCTGCTTTCATTCCTTGCCGGCGCGGCGGTTGGAGCCGGTGTTGCCCTGCTTGTCGCGCCGAAGAGCGGCGAGGAGCTGCGGGGGAAGATCAGGGATCTCGCCGACGACGCCATCGACAAGATCAAGGAGTACACGAGCGAAGCCCAGGATAAGATCAAGTCCACCATCGAGGAGGGCAAGGGGCTGATCAACGAGAAGAAGAGCATCCTCTCCTCCGCCATCGAGGCGGGCAAGGAGGCGATGGAGCGGGAGAAGGAGCGCCTCAAGGGGGCCTGATCCCTGAAGTGACACCGGTGCGATGCCGGGGAGGGGTGCACGGCGTGCACCCCTTTTTTTCTTCCATGCCACTGGTCCGATCCGTGGTACGGGTCGACGGGAGTTTCCATGGCGAACGACAAGGTTGAGCGGGAGATAATCGGCCTGATGAAAAAGGTCGCCTGGGAGATGAATCCTGAGGATTTCCACGGCCTGAGGCGCCTGGCCCTCAAGTCGCTGCAGTTCCTGGCGCTGATCCTGCAGAATTTCTGGCTGGACAACTGCCTGCTGCGGGGCTCGGCACTGGCATTCACCACCATTCTCTCCCTGGTCCCCCTCCTCGCCCTGGCGTTTGCCATCCTGAAGGGGTTCGGCGTGCAGAACCAGGTGGAGCCGCTGGTCCTGGAGCAGCTTTCCGGCGGCTCCCAGGAGGTTGCCGGGCGGATCATCCGCTACATCAACAACACCAACATGCGCTCCCTGGGAGTGTTCGGCCTGCTGACCCTGCTGATCACCGCCATCACCCTGCTGGGCAATGTGGAGGACGCGTTCAACTCCATCTGGGGGGTGACGGCCACCAGGTCCTTCAGGCGGAAATTCAGCGACTATCTCAGCGTCCTCATCAGCGGTCCGATCCTGATCTTCACCGCCGTCAGCGTCACCACCTTCCTGGAGAGCCAAGCGGCGTTCAAATGGCTCGTGAAGACATCGTATCTCGGGGACATTCTCCTCTTCCTGCTGCAACTGCTCCCGTACCTGGTCGTCTGGATGGCCCTGTCCCTCCTCTACCTCTTCATCCCCAATACCGTCGTACGCTTCCGCTCCGCCCTCATCGGGGCGGTCATTGCCGGCACCTTCTGGCAGCTGGCCCAGTGGTGGTATATCCATTTCCAGGTCGGCGTCTCCCGTTACAACGCCATCTACGGCACCCTGGCGGTCCTCCCCATCTTCATGGTCTGGATTTATGTCAGCTGGCTGATCGTGCTGATGGGGGTCGAGATCGTCTATGCCCACCAGAACCTGCGGTCCCTTCGCAGGGAGATGCGTGCCGGCGCACTCAGTCACCGTGCCCGGGAGATACTCTCCCTGGCGATCCTGGCCGACATCGTGACCGCCTTTGTCCAGGGGACCGAAGGGTGGACCGCTGCCCGGCTCGAGGATGACCTGGACATCTCCGACCGGGTGCTCCTGGAGCTGGTGAACAAGCTGGTGGATGCCGGGCTGCTGGTCGCCTCCGCCGGCTCTCCCACGGTCTACCGACCGGCACGGGAGCCCGACATGGTCACCGTGGGCGAGGTGCTCGACCTCCTGAGGAACGAGGGGGAGGGATGGCAGCCGCTCCGCCTGACCGGAGGCGAGACATTTGTCTCCGCCCTCCTTGCCGGGACCGACGAAGCGGCTGCCGGGAGACTGGCCGGCATGACCCTCAGGGAGCTTGCCGATGAGGCCGGCCGGAGCGAGCCTCCCCCGCGTTGACAAAGCAGGGGGTTTAACATATAGTGACCCCCATCACTATGCAGGACGTCAAGCATCTTACGAATAGAAAAAAAGGCCTGGTGGAGCGGTTTTTCGGCCGGGGCGGAAAGAGGCAGTCGGCCCGGAACAGGAGGCTGGCGGAGTCTGCCGTCAAGAGGGATCTGCGCCTGCGGTTCGTGCTCCCCGCCCTTGCCCTGGTCCTGGCAGCCTGGCCCGTCTACAGTCTCCTCCCGGGGGTGGTCAGGGCGGTGACGCCCGGCAATGCCACGGGTGCCACTTCGGTAAAACCGGCGGCAAAACTCTCCTCACTCGACACGTTCCAGTCGCTGCAGGTCTCCGCCGACTCCCTTGCCCGGGCAACGGTGGTGGGCGACCGGTTGCAGTCTCCCCTCGCCGATGGCGGTACCATACGTTACAACCTCGATGTCGAGCTCCAGGAGAAGGTCTCCCGCTACCTGTCCGCGAGCCGTGTCCCGTACGGCGTGTTCGTGGCCATCGAGCCGAAAACGGGGCGGATGCTGGGGATGGTCAGCCACTCGTCGGTGAACCCGGAGTGGGCAAAGAGCGCGTATTACCAGATCTACCCCATGGCGTCGCTCTTCAAGATCATCACCGCCTCCGCGGCCCTGGAGCAGAAGAAGGTCTCCCCCGAGACCGTCGTGGCCTTCAACGGCAGGCTTGCCTCCGTGAACCCCCGTTCATGGGATCCCCGCGGCCGCAGGAGCCCGGAGATGTCCCTTACCGAGGCGATGGGCAAATCGGTCAACCCGGTCTTCGGCCGGGTGGCGAGTGAATACGTCGGCCGGGAGCAGCTGGTGCTCCAGGCCAACCGTTTCGGTTTCAACCAGCCCCTCTTCCCCGGCACCTCCATCAGGCCGAGCACGGCATTCCCCCCCCAGAGCGACCTGGAGCTGCGGCTCATGGGGGCGGGACTCGGGCGCGAAGTGAAGATATCGCCGATCCATGCGGCCGCAATGATGGCCGCGGTGGCCAACCGCGGGGTCATGATGACCCCCCTGCTGGCGGAGCGGGTGACCAGCGGCAGCGGAGAATCACTCTTCTCCGCCACCCCCATGGAGCTGCGCCGCCTTCTCTCCGAAGAGTCGGCAGCAAAGCTGGCCAAGATGCTTTCCACCACCGTCAACAGCGGCACCTCCCGGCGGGCCTTTCACGACCGCCGGGGGCGCCCCATGCTGGCGAAGCTGAATGTTGCCGCCAAGACCGGCTCCATCGACGGCAAGGAGCCGGAGGGGCAGTACAGCTGGTTCGCCGCCTATGCCCCGATGGAGGACCCCCAGATCGCCCTCGTGGCCCTGGTGGTGAACCAGGGGAAGTGGCATATCAAGGCGTCGAATGTGGGGGAGAAGGCGCTGGAAGCCTTTTTTAGGTGAGAACGCATGCTTTTCCGCCCTGGCGGCGTAAGTCTTCGGAATAGTTTGTGCGGCGTAGCAATCCCTCTCTCTATCTCTCCCCCAGAGGGGGAGAGTACTCATTGCCCTCTCCCTCTGGGAGAGGGATAGGGTGAGGGTGGCTACGCCTCCGCACTATTCATCGACAGCCTTGCCAGAGCAAAAAATCCTGCGTTCTTGTTGGGTTTGCCATAAGGAAGGTGCAGATGGGAAACCACTTAGTCGAGAGCCCGCTGCTTTTTGCCGGATTTTGCTGATGGAATGCCGACAGTGCGGGACATGCTGCGTGGCGCCGGATATCTCCTCCCTGGGGAAACCGGCCGGGGTCCACTGCCGGCACCTGGGGGATGACTTCCGCTGCCGCGACTACGACGGGCGGCCGGCGGTCTGCCGCGGCTACCGTCCGGACGAGCTCTGCCGGTTGATTGCGGCGCCGACCATGGACGAACGGGTTCGACGGTATCGGGCGATCTTCGATATCTGAAGGGGTGTGCGCAGGGGATCGGGGGGCGGTCACCCGGCTTGGTCGGGGGCGTAGGTCTTGAGCGTCAGGGCACCATCCTGCCACTCGCCGTAGGAGAACTGGCTGATCCAGTCGCCGAGGGCCAGCAGGGTTGTGGCGCCGTGCTCCTCCTGGAGGGGGCGGTGGAAGTGGGCGGTGACCACGACGTCGTGTCCGGAGCGGAACTGTTGTGCCGCGAACTCCCTCACCAGCTGCAGGTAGTCCCAGCGGGAGCTGGCGGCCTTGTGCTTCCCCTTGGAGTGGTTCCCCAGCCTGAGAGCTATCCAGGCGGGGACTGCCGGCGGGATGACCCGGGCAAGCAGCCGGACCAGGGGGCTCCTGAACAGGGCTCGCAGCAGCAGGTAGCCCCGGTCGTCGCGGTTGACCAGGTCACCGTGGCAGAGAAACAGCCTTCTGCCGTCCATGGTAAGCGTTGTCGCGTCGGGGAATACCCTGGCATTGAAGGCGGTTGAGAAATACCTTTCCAGATGGAAATCGTGGTTCCCCTCGAAGAAGAACAGCTCGACCCCCCGGTCGGTGAGGTTCCGGAGCGCATCCAGCACGGGCCTGTAATGGGGGAACGGCTCGGGGGAGTCACCCAGCCAGAATTCGAAAAAATCGCCCAGGATAAAGAGCCGGTCGATGCCGGCGGGGAGCTCCTCAAGGAAGCGGAGCATCAGGCGGTAGTTTTCGTCAGCAGGATTTCTGAGATGGGCATCGGCGATGAAGATTGCATGCATGCCGCCACTATAGTGGAAAAACAGGGGCAGGTCCAGATGAGAAGCGTGCCGGCGGGTGTGGTGGCCGGCGCCCTGGTCGGGGACGTTTGCGGGGTAGTGATGGGTGTAGCACATGAGATGGAAATCGTCTGGGACGAACTGGTGGATGCATTCCTGAACAGGGACCCGGATATCGTGTATTTTCTGGACCGGGGGACCGGAGAGGTGTTCTCCGTCCCCGACGACTACGATGACGAAGCCTTCTGGCAGGAGATAGACGCCAACGAGGAGCAGTTCCTGCAGATCCCCGGTTTCGACTATGACCTGGACCGGCTGCTGCTCCACGAGTTCATCAGGAGTCTCCCCGATATCCCCCTGAAAGGGATTCTGGAACGGACGTTTGCCGGCAGGAGTTCCTACGGGAAAATGGAAGACATCCTGTCGTTCTATCCCGACGAGCTTGAGGCATATAACGCGCTGAGGGACGAGATGCTCAACACCAGGATCAGGTCCTGGCTTGAAGAGCACGACATCTATTCCCCCGGGGACCGGTACTGAGGAGCGCATGTCACACCACCAACCCACCTCGCTCAAGGTGATGCTGACCCTCATGGTCGTGGCCACCATCGTCGCCGGCGGCTATGCCATCCAGCATACCGCGTCCTGCTTCCTCTCCGCCTTTGTCATCGCCTATCTCCTCGACCCTCTGGTGACCCGGGTGGAGCGGTCGGGGTGCCGGCGCCTGACCGCCATCATCCTTCTCTACTGCATAGGGGGGCTCCTCTCCGTCTTCTTTCTCATCTACTTCGTCCCCCTGGTCACCATGCGGTGGGAATCGCTCCTGAAGAGCCTCCCCTTCTACATCCAGAAGGTAAAGGAGCTGATCATCAGCCAGAAAGGGCTCCTGCTGGACTCTTCGCCGGCGGCCGACGAGATGGGGTGGCTGCTGGACACCCTGACCGGCAGCGTGGACAGGGTCTCGGCCAGGATCGGGTCGGGCCTCTATTCCGCCGCCTCCCGGGTCGCATTCAACCTGTTCAACCTGGTCCTGGCCCCCATCCTGGTCTTCTTCATGCTGTTTTACAAACACGAGGTCATCGAGGGGGTTAAGATCTGGCTCCCGGAGCGCCAGCGGGATCATATCCTCACCTTCGGCAGGGAGGTGAATGCCAGCATCGGGGGGTACATCCGGGGGCAGCTGATCGTCTCCCTGATCGTGGCGGTCTTCTCGACCATCGCCCTCTTTTTCCTCGACGTGGACTATGCCCTGCTGAACGGCATCTTTGCCGGCCTCGCGTCCATCCTCCCCTTCATCGGGGTCATCCTGGCGACGCTGCCGCCCCTCTTCTTCGCCTACATGAAGTTCCAGAGCGGGGTCGTGCTCCTCAAGGTGATCGCCGTGTTCGCGGCCATCTACTTCCTGGAGGGATACCTGGTCAAACCGCTCGTCTTCAAGGAGTCGATGAACCTCAACCCGCTGATGACCATCGTGGTCGTCATGGCGTTCGGCGAGATCATGGGATTCTGGGGGATACTCCTCGCCATCCCGATCGCGGCGGCCCTCAAGATATTCACGGTGCACTGGCGGCGGGGCGAGTTCTCCGCCGGGGGGTGAGGATGTGAGCGGAGAGCGTGAACAAAACCGGATCGTCTGGGCGCTGGTCATCGCCCTGATCGCCATGGTCGGGGCGGGCTATTTCATCAGCCATACCTTTTCGGCCCTCCTGACCTCCCTGGTGCTGGCGTATGCCATCAACCCCCTCCTCAACTACGTGGAGCGGCGGGGATTCGACCGTTTCACCGCCCTGGTGCTCCTCTACGGTATCGCCGCCTTCGTTACCTTCCTGGCATCCTTCGCCTTCGTCCCCTACCTGGGGCATCAGTTCGATGCCCTTGCCGGTGCCCTCCCTTCCTACATGAAGACGCTCCAGGCAGGGCTGGAAACGTGGCGGCTCGAGCTGGCCGGCTACTACGGCGGGGACGAGAGCGCGTGGCTGCTGGAGAAGACCGAACAGGCCATGGCCCAGGTGAGCGAGGCGGCGTCGGGGCTCGGGATGGTGCAGCTGAAGAAGATCCTGTTCGCGGCGTTCAACCTCGTGCTCTCCCCCATCCTGGTCTTTTTCATGCTGCTGTACAAGGAAGCGGCCAAGGATTTCATCAAGCGTCTCGTCCATCACCGCGAGCGTCAGCACCTGCTCGAACTGGGGCGGGAGATAAACCGCAGCCTGGAGAAGTTCCTCATCGGGATGTTTTTCGACTGCCTCATCGTCGGGATCCTCACCTCGGCGGCCCTGGCCTTTCTCGGGGTCGAGTTCCCGGTGCTCAACGGCATGTTCGCCGGCTTCGCCTCCATCGTCCCCTTCCTCGGCGCCATGGTCTCCGTGGTCCCCCCCGCCCTGATCGGCTATGCCAAGAGCGGTGACATCTGGATCATCCCCAAGGTCTGCGCGGTCTATTTCGTCATCAACGTCATCATCGAGGGGAACCTGGTGAAGCCGCTGGTCATGCGCCATACCCTCCGGCTCAACCCCCTCGGCGTGATCTTCGCGGTCATGGCCATGGGGGAGATGCTCGGATTCTGGGGCATCGTCCTGGCGATACCGGCCGCGGCCGTGGTGAAGATCTGCACCGCCGAAATGCGCTCCATCATGGCACGGTCCGAGGGTGACGGCCATGGGTGACGCGGTCCTGCCGATCCTTCTCCTGCCGGCACTCGCGTCCCTGGTCCTGCTGGTCATGCTTCTGCGGCGGGTGGGCGACCCTGGCGGCAAGGGGGTGGAGACGCGCCTGGAACTGCTGGACCGCTCCCTGGAGCGGAGCGATCGGCTCCTGCGGGAGGAGATGGGGAGGTTGCGTGAGCTGCTGGTCCAGCAGCAGCGGGAAGGGCGGGAGGAGCAGGCCGCCTCCCTGCGGGGGTTCGGCGAGGCCCAGCTGCGGCGGATGACCGAGATCGCCTCGCTCCAGAGAAGCCAGCTCGATGCCTTTGCGGAGCAGCTGAAGACCCTCACCCAGATGAACGAGGTGAAGCTGGAGAAGCTGCGGGATACGGTGGAGGGCCGGCTGAAGAGCCTCCAGGAGGAGAACGCCGCCAAGCTGGAGCAGATGCGGACCACCGTTGACGAAAAGCTCCATGCCACCCTGGAGAAACGGCTGGGGGAGTCGTTCCAGCTGGTGAGCGAGCGGCTGGAACTGGTCCACAAGGGGCTCGGCGAGATGCAGGGACTGGCGGCCGGGGTGGGTGACCTGAAGAAGGTCCTCACCAACGTGAAGAGCCGCGGGACCTTCGGCGAGATCCAGCTGGGGGCGCTCCTCGAGCAGGTGCTCACCCCTGAGCAGTATGGGGTCAATGTGGCGACCCGGCCCGGGAGCAGTGAGCGGGTCGAATTTGCCATCCGGTTGCCCGGTCGGGAACCGGGGGAGGGGGGGACGGTCTGGCTCCCCCTGGATGCCAAGTTCCCCCAGGAAGATTACCTGCGCCTGGTCGAAGCCCAGGAGCAGGGGAGCCCGGAAGGGGTCGCCGAGGCCGGCCGGCAGCTGGAGCGCCAGGTGAAGGCGATGGCCGCAACGGTCCGCGACAAGTACCTGGAGCCCCCCCATACCACCGATTTCGCCATCATGTTTCTCCCCACCGAGGGGCTGTACGCTGAAGTGCTGCGCCGCTCCGGGCTGGTGGAGTCCCTGCAGAGGGACTTCCGCGTCGTGGTTGCCGGTCCGACCACCCTGGCGGCACTCCTCAACAGCCTGCAGCTCGGTTTCCGCACCCTGGCGATCGAAAAGCGTTCCAGCGAGGTCTGGCAGCTGCTGGGGGCGGTGAAGGGGGAGTTCGGCAAGTTCGGCGACATCCTGGAGAAGACGAAGAAGAAGCTTGACGAGGCGAGCAGCAGCATCGAGAGTGCCGCTGTCCGGACCCGTGCCATCGAGAGAAAACTGAGAACCGTCCAGGAGCTCCCCCCTGCCGGGGGGGACACTCCTGCTGAAGAGGAGAATCCGTGACCAGAGAGCTTGTCCTGACCATCGTGGCCTATTTTCTCGGCTCCATCCCCACCGGTCTGCTGCTGGCCAAGGCGGCCGGTGTCGACATCCGGAGCAGCGGCAGCGGCAACATCGGGGCGACCAACGTCTACCGCACCCTGGGGCGGAGCGTCGGGGTGATGACCCTGGTGGGGGACTGCCTCAAGGGGCTGCTGCCGGTGCTGGCTGCCCGGTACCTTGCCCTGTCCGACCCGTGGGTCGCCGCCGTGGGGCTGGCGGCCTTCCTCGGCCACGTCTACACGATCTTTCTCGGCTTCAAGGGGGGGAAGGGGGTTGCCACGGCCCTTGGGGTGTTCCTCGGCGTGTCTCCCCTGGCGGTGGCCGGTGCCCTCGTCATATTCATCGCCGTCGTCTGGAAGAGCCGCTACATCTCCCTCGGTTCCATCACCGCCGCGGCGGTCATGCCCGGCCTGGTGGCGGTGATCGACGGCCGCCCCCCCCTGGTGCTGATGTCTGCGCTGGTCGCCGCCCTGGTCGTCTGGAAGCACCGGGAGAACATCCAGCGCCTGAGGGCCGGGGTGGAAAACAAGTTCAAGGCGTGATGCCCCGGAGGGGACCGGTGGCTCCCCACGTTGTACCCATGGCGGCCTGTCCGCATTTCGCACGACCATTCCATGCAAAGGATTTCAGATTGAACAACACCAGCACAACCGTATCCCGTCGTCCGGCAGCCCTCCTCGTGGCCTGCATCGTCTCCTGTTCCCTGGTTCCCGCCGGCTGCTCCAAGGACAAGCCCGGGGATCTTGCCGCAACCGTCAAACCCACGGCCGCACAGGCTCCGTCCCCCCCGGTGCAGCAGTGTGTCTCCACCGCCGCCAGGGCACCCCTTGCCAACAGGACGACGGTTCTCAAAAAGGGGGCAGCAGCCCAGGTGACCGCTCCCAAGGTGAAATACAATTCCGGCGAGGACCCCGAGTTCGCCAGCAGGTGCGGCTGGCCGGTCAAGTGTCCCCAGCCGCTTCCCGGTTCGATCCTGCCGGGGAAGAGGATCGTCGCCTACTACGGCAACCCCCTCTCGAAGCGGATGGGAGCCCTGGGTGAGTACCCCAAGGACGAGATGCTCCGCCGCCTCAGGGGGGAGGTCGCCAAGTGGCAGGCAGCCGACCCGTCGCTGCCGGTGCAGCCGGCACTCCACCTGATCGCGGTGGTGGCCCAGGGGGACCCGGGTAAGGCGGGGAAGTACCGCATGGTGATGCCCGATGCCACCGTCAACCAGGTCTACGGCTGGGCAAAGGAGGCGGGCGCCCTTTTGTTCATCGACATCCAGACCGGACACGACGATATCCGGACCCTGCTCCCCCGCTTCGAATGGCTGCTGAAGAATCCGGATGTCCACCTGGGGATCGATCCCGAGTTCAACCTCATCAAGAGCGGCAAGAAACCGGGGACCAAGATCGGCACCTACGACGCGGCCGACATCAACTATGCCTCCGCCTACCTGCAGAGTCTGGTGAAGAAGTACAACCTCCCTCCCAAGGTGTTCACCGTGCACCGCTTCACCCGCAACGGGGTGACCAATGCGAAGAGTATCCAGCTGCGCCCCGAGGTACAGCTGGTGATGCACATGGACGGCTGGGGGGCACCCTGGCTGAAACGTGATTCCTACAAGGATTACATCGTTGCCGAGCCGGTGCAGTATACCGGGTTCAAGCTCTTCTACCACAACGACACCAAGAAGGGTGACCCGATGATGACCCCCCAGGATCTGCTCAAACTCAATCCGAAGCCGCTCTACATCCAGTACCAGTAACGCCGTGCCGGGAGGGATGCCATGATACGTAGTGCCATTGTCGCAGTGCTGCTCCTCGTCGCCCCCCCGCTTCTCATGGCCGACGCCGACGTGAAGGAGGAGGGGGCCAGGGTCGGGAGAGGGATCGGGGAGCTGGGGAAGCAGACCGGACGGGCGTTCAGGGACCTGGGGCGTACCGTCGGCCGGGAGGCCGCCCGGGCCGGGAAGGATGCGGGCCGCACCGGGAAGAAGATCGGCCAGGAGGCGGGAAAGACCGGGAAACAGGTCGGCCGCGAGGCGGGCAAGGCGGGCAAGACCGCGGGGCACGAGGCGGGGAAGGCCGGCCGCGCCGTCGGCGAGGGGGCCCGGGACGTCGTCCAGGGGAAACCCTGACCGTCTTCGGTGAGTGACAGGGGAGACCGGCGCGCTGCCGGCTCCGATTCGGAAGGGGGTACACACAATGAACTGCACGGTCGTTTCAGCCGACCCGCTCCGGCACCGCTGCCGGGTCCTCATCGTCTGCTGCTTCAGCGGCAGACCGTCGGGCCTGGCCCGCGACCTGGACAAGAGACTGGACGGTGCCTTCGAGGCCATGGTACGGCGCAAGGAGTTCACCGGCGCCGCCGGCCAGACCTGCCTGCTCCATGGTGGAGGCCGCCTGAGGGCGAAACAGCTCCTCTTCGTCGGCCTGGGGGAGAGGAGAGGTGCGAAGGCCGAGACTCTGCGCCGGGCCATGGGGTGGGCGATCCGCCGGGTCAGGGGGGCGCGCCTGGGGAGCTGTTCCCTGGTCCTGGACGACTCCTGTGCCGGCCTGGAGGAGGCCGCCGCTGCCGCGTTCAGTGGCGCCCTTCTGGGGGACTACTCCTTCGACCGCTACCGCACCGACCGTGACGCCGTCACCCCGCCGGTGGAGACCCTGACCATCCTCATCCCCCGCGGGGCCGATGCCTCCGCCATCGAACGGGCCGTGCGTGAAGAGGAGCGGCTCTGTGCCGGGGTGAAACTGGCCCGGGACCTGGTCTCCGAGCCGTGCAACGTGGCGACCCCCGGCTTCATCGCCGCTGCCGCCCGGGACGCTGCCGCGGAGAGCGGTTTTTCCTGCCGGGTGATGGAGGAAGAGGAGATCCGTGCCCTCGGCATGGGGGGGCTCCTGGCCGTCTCCCGGGGCTCGGCTGAGAAGCCCCGGTGCCTCGTGCTGGAATACCTCCCCCAGGGGGAGGATGTCACCCCCGTCGCCCTGGTGGGGAAGGGGGTGACCTTCGACTCGGGGGGGATATCCCTCAAGCCCCGGGAGGGGATGGAGCGGATGAAGGACGACATGGCCGGGGCCGCCGCGGTCATCGGCACCTTTGTCGCCGCTGCCGGCCTTTCCCTCCCCGTCAACCTCGTCGGGGTGGTCCCCCTGACGGAGAACCTCCCCGACGGCATGGCCTACAAGCCGGGGGACGTGGTGGTCACCATGGCCGGCAAGACGGTGGAGATCGTCAACACCGATGCCGAGGGGCGGATGATCCTCTGCGACGCCCTCCATTACGCCCTGCGCTACAAGCCGCGGGTGATGATCGACCTGGCGACCCTGACCGGCGCCTGCCTGGTCGCCCTGGGGACCGAGGCCAGCGGCATGTTCGGCACCGATGACCGCCTGAAGCGGGCGCTGCTCAGGGCAGGGGAGACCACGGGGGAGCGGGTCTGGGAGCTCCCCCTGTGGGACGCGTACGGCGAGCTGATGAAGAGCGACATCGCGGACATGAAGAACGCCGGCGGCCCCCACGGTGGGAGTATCACTGCCGCCTGGTTCCTGAAGCAGTTCGTCGGCACGACCAGGTGGGTGCACCTGGACATCGCCGGTACCGCCTGGGAGG
>Ga0129297_10000470_pt1 | contig 19145 bp, 13 predicted proteins | sample I18A1metaG_FD_94708 | JGI IMG/M metagenome (GOLD analysis project Ga0129297, IMG submission 94708) | Lake sediment bacterial and archeal communities from Gulf of Boni, Indonesia to study Microbial Dark Matter (Phase II) - ​I18A1 metaG | ecosystem: Environmental > Aquatic > Freshwater > Lake >... | reverse complement strand
GGATTGTGACGAGTTATATATGGTTGGTAACGCTTGTTTGCCAACGCGTGCTTCTTCAGAGGACATGAGTGGAAGTATAACCATTGAGATAGCTAGCTGGAGGAGGAGGTAATTAGCTGAGCGTTCAGAACAACTCTAGTCAAGCAATCATGTTTTGAAAAGCTTAAGCTCTTGGGTTTAGTTATTTCTTTGTGTAATGTTACGGGGTTTCTTACGTTGGTGGAGCGTCCGAGAGTCGCCGTTATGATACTTAACTATAACGGTTTGAGGTGGCTCCCCAACTGCCTCTCCAGCGTAGCTAGAACGGATTACCCGAATTTTAACGTTTATCTGGTCGATAATGGGAGCGTCGACGGCTCTGTCGGCTATGTTAGGAAGAACTTTCCATGGGTTAAGGTTATTCAGCACACTAGGAACTTTGGCTTCGCTGAGGGCTACAACAGAGCCATAGAGAAGGTTGAGGCTGACTATGTTGTATTACTTAACAGCGATGCTGAAGTCTTGAATCCGAGCTGGATTGAGCGTTTGCTCGGTGTTGCAACCAAGGATCCGAGCATTGTGGCTGTTGCTTGCAAGATGGTGTCTATGGAGGAACATTCTCGTCTGGACTCGGTTGGAGGAATGGGTATACCGTTCTGGCGAGGCTTCGTTGACATAGGCAGAGAGGAGCATGATAGTGGGCAATACGATTCTGAGGGTTTTGAGCCCTTTGCCTTCTGCGGAGGCGCAGCCTTGCTCAGACGCGATGTCTTCTTGGAGGCGGGAAAGTTCGACGGAAGGTTCTTCCTGTACGCCGAGGACGCTGATCTTTCTTGGAGGCTTAGGCTTCTGGGTTACAGGGTTGGCTTCGCTCCTGAGGCTAGGGTTGCCCACTATTTCTCAGGTTCAGCTGGGAGTAAGGTTGTGGATGCTTGGAAGCTTTACTACTGCCACAGGAATCTTTTGCGGGCGATCCTTAAGAACTGCGGATATTCGCTAGGCTGGGCTCTTCGGAACTACTTCCTATTCAGCTTAATAATTGCTGTGGGCTTCAGCATCTTCGAGCCGAGAAAGGCAGCAGGCGTCGTCAAGGCGATTTTTTGGAACCTGTCAAATCTCAAGGATACATACACTAGGCGGTGCCAGGTTCAAGCCAGCAGAAGGAGAGAGGAGCGCGAGGTATTAGTTAAGATGTACCCGAGGCTTGATAGATATCAGCCCGCTGAACGCGTCCAGTTGAGGCGCATCCTAAATATTCTCTTCGAGTACAGCGAATTCCCTCGCCTCCATAACTATTGCGCAGAATAATAGTTAAATGGGAAACATTCCCTTACTAACCTGAGAGATTTGAACGCCAAACTTGCTTTCGATATGTCTCAGAAATATCGTTGATGACCGTAAGGGTGTTGCTTATGCCGTTGGAAATGCTCTCTAATCACGTTGACCTTAGCATGAAGAACAACTCGCGGACTCAGCAGGTTATTCTGACGGGTGAGGGCAAGGAGGTTCTAGAGGTAGGTCCTGGAGAAGGGATTGTGGCATCAGCGCTCAAGGATCGGGGTTGCCGAGTGTTCTGTGTTGAGAAGGATCCAGAGCTTGCTCTGAAGGCATCACGGTTTGCAGAGGAAATTATTATTGGAGACATCGAATCGCTCGACCTTTCCCAATTGTTTCGAGGAAGGCTGTTCGATGTTCTTCTGTTTGGGGATGTCCTAGAGCATATGGTGGATCCTCTCCGTATCCTCTCATCGCTTGCTATGAGATTGAAGCCTAACGGGTACGTAGTTGCTTCCATCCCGAATATCGGTCATGCGAGCGCGCGTCTGCACCTTCTCAGCGGTCACTTCGATTATCAAAATGTAGGACTGTTGGACAGGACTCACGTAAGGTTCTTCACTAGGAAGACGATGCACGACCTGTTCGCCAATGCTGGGCTCAGCATAGAGAAGTGTGTTAGAATAAGGGTTGATGTATCAAAGGCGGAGATGATGGGAATAGATGAGTCTAAGCTTCCCTCTATCCTCTTGGATTCTCTGGAAAAAGATCCTGAGGCAATGACGTACCAGTTCGTCGTGAAAGCTAGGCATGGAACAACGACATGTGTTGAGGAATGGGCAGATGGAAATCCAGTTTCTCCACATGAGTTTCGAATTGGAGCGGTTGACGCGAGAATAACAGACCTTGAGAATCAGATTCTACTTAAGGACAGTCACATTGAAGCGGTTGACGCGAGAATAACAGACCTTGAGAATCAGATTCTACTTAAGGACAGTCACATTGAAGCGGTTGACGCGAGAATAAAGGGGATCGAGGACAGCCTCGCGTGGAGGCTCGTTAGGCGATATAGAAGGTTCAACGATCGTTGTTTTCCGAGCGGGACCAGAAGAAGAGCAATCATCGAGAGACTTGCTGTAGCGTTGGGGACAGCTTTGGATGAAGGTCTTCGTAGCTTGTTCCAGAGGGTGGTTGACCGCTATGTTAGGCGGCGTAAACAGTTCTTTGAGCTCACTCGTGATGAACAGTATCAGGTGTGGCTGAGTAACAATGAGTTGACCGAAGAGAAACTTCTTGAATTGCGTAGAGAGGCTTCGCAGTTTAGCTATCAACCGGTGATCAGCATCGTTATGCCTGTCTACAATACGGAGAAGAAGTGGCTTGGAATAGCGATAGATTCAGTGATAAACCAGGTCTACCTTAACTGGGAGCTGTGCATCGTCGATGATGCATCAACCAGGAAAGATGTCAAAAAGATTCTCAAGTCCTATGGCGCTAAGGATCGAAGGATCAAGGTTAGATATCTAGAAAAAAATCTCGGTATCTCCGGGGCTTCGGACGAAGCTTTAACTATGGCTAGCGGAGAGTTCGTGGGATTTCTAGATCATGATGATGAGCTTACAAGGGATGCTTTGTTTCAGGTTGTTAAGGTTCTGAATCAGAATCCAAACTTGGATCTGATCTATAGTGATGAAGATAAGAAAGATTTGAATGACCGCAGGGTTGAGCCTTTCTTCAAGCCCGACTGGTCTCCCGACCTTCTTCAGTCTATGAACTACATATCCCACTTTAGCGTGATGAGGAAAAGCTTGATAGATAAAGTCGGGGGCTTCCGCCGAGGTTTCGAGGGTAGTCAAGATTATGATTTGATACTAAGGGTTACAGAGTTGACGGACAAGATTGGTCATGTACAGAAGCCTCTTTATAGTTGGCGTAAGGTACCCGGCTCTGCTGCGGCTTCGACGGAGGCTAAACCATATGCTCGGGAGTCTGCGAAGAAGGCTTTGCGTGAGACTTTAAGTAGGCGCGGGTTACTGGGAACGGTCACCGACGGCTTCGGCGGCTACTACCGTGTCAAATATACTATGCAAGGAATGCCATTGGTAAGCATCATCATACCGACCAGAGATCGAGTCGACCTGCTGAAACGTTGCATAGAAAGTATCGAGTCTAACACATCCTACAAGAACTACGAGATAGTCATCGTTGACAACAATAGCACGGACCGGGCTACCCTTGCCTACCTCAAGTCGCTAAAGCACACTGTTATGAGATTTGAGGAGCCTTTCAACTTCTCTAGGATCAATAATTTCGGCGCGAAGTATGCGAAGGGTGAACATCTTCTTTTCCTGAACAACGATACCGAAGTTGTAGATGAGCATTGGTTAGACGCAATGCTTGAGCATTCGCAGCGACCTGAAGTTGGAATGGTTGGAGGACTCCTACTGTATCCAAGTAAAGGCAACTCGGGTACCCGGAAGATAATTCAGCATGCGGGAGTGATTATTGGGCTTGGTGGTACTGCCAACCATGCGTTCAGAGGTCTTTACCATGACCATCCAAATTATTTCGGATTACATCGCGTAATACGGAACTGTAGTGCGGTGACAGCTGCCTGCGCCATGATCAGGAGAACGGTCTTCGATGAGGTTGGCGGTTTCAATGAGAATCTCAAGGTGGCGTTTGGAGACATCGACCTCTGTCTACGCATAAGGAAGAAAGGATATCGGGTCGTCTATACGCCGTACGCCATACTGAATCATGATGAATGCGCAACGAGAGGTAAACTCCACCCATCCGAGAACGAAGCCTACATGATAGATAAATGGAAAGGCGCGTTCATCAAAGGAGACCCTTACTACAGCCCTAACCTGACTCTCCTCAGAGAGGACTACTCCCTCGCATTTAAGGGTTCTACCATCAGACCTTTAGCGGTGCTTCTCGACATCTACTACCTTAGGCAGGATTTACAGAGAGCCTATCCTGAAGCACGTGATGGTGATTATCAGAGGTTTATCGATTGGGCTGCGACCACTGGGATAACAGTTGAGGCTGCGAGGGTGCCGCTTCGACCCTACGGTTCCTACTACGCCTGGAATACCTCTGATCGCGTGAAGCCTCTCGCTATCTTAATCGATCTTTACAATCGTAGGATAGACCTTCAGAGAAGATGTCCAGAGGTTTTGGTAGGAGAATTCAGAGCATTAATCAAATGGGTTAATGAAGTGCTTATCAAGAATCTTGATGATGAAGCCTATGCTGCTTTAAAGCCCTATGAGGCAAGCTACCGTTTGCTAAGCGCATGAAGTTATTTTATTACTAACTCGAAGAGACTGTTTACGAACCGAAAATGATTTTAGTCGTTAAGAATAAACTCAAACCGAACTTGACATGCCCAGCGACTCGAAACCACTGGTTTTGCTACTCGATATTTACGCTAGAAGACAAGACTTGAAAGACGCATTTCCTGAGGCCCAGAATGGTGATCTACAAGCTCTAATCAACTGGGCTGGCGAAGTGGTGTCTAATACGATACAGGATTCGGAAGCATCAACTCTAAGACGTTATAAATCATATTATCTTGAGCATCGAAAACCATTGGTTAGATCGGTGCCTGCAAACCTTATGCGAAGCGCTTTCGAGTACACAGACAAAGCGATGAATTTTACCTTCGAGCACATGCTTAAGGACACAGATATCTGCGAACATTTATCGACGCTCTACATGATCTCGGTAGAATTCAACTTGAAAACTGTATTGGAACTGGGAGTAGGAACTGGTGAATCTACGGTAGCTTTGCTTGAGGCCGTTGCTAAGATTGGTGGGCATATGTGGAGCATAGACATTAACCCTTGTCTTGAGGCCAAAAAAAAGATCACAGAGTATGGGTTAGATAAATACTGGACATTCATACAGGGAGATGATAAAGAGATCGCGTTGAACTGGGACCAAGCAATACAGCATCTTTTCATCGATACTTTGCATACCTACCGTCAAGCCTACACGGAGCTAAGGTTATATGAACCGCACGTAGTTAGAGGCGGATTCATCTCCCTTCATGATACAAGAACATACCCAGAAGTCTTTCGGGCTATTTGGGATTTTGTTTCAAATAAACCTAAGAGTTTCAGGCTCTACAATTTTCTGCATTGCAATGGTTTGACAGTGATGAGAAAACTGTAGAAGCGCCTTTGAGTTGCGTCTTTCTATGAGTTAAGATGCCCGAACAGAATTTAGAAAGCCTTAGAATTCATTCGAGGGTGATCCTAGCTCGAAGGTGATAGTAGAGCTCTGGCAATTCCAGAAAGGGAAAGAACCGTCCGAACCTTTCGACCTCAAATTTCTCGAAGTACTTGGAGAGGAGGTCCTCCAACATCTTCTTCGTGAAGAAGTTGAGATGGCTGGGTTCGAGAAAATGATGCATGATAACGTTAAACTGCGCTAGATGTGGAAGAGGCTCCAGATTCGGTACAGTAATGAATATTCTCTTCTTGGCTACTCTTTTAGCTTCAGCGAGTACCTTTTCCGGATCTACGACATGCTCCAGAACTTCGATCAAAAGTATCATGTCAAAAGTTTTGTCACGAAAGCCGATTTTCATAGCGTCCATTACAAGTGATTGAACATCGGCCTCACTTGCTTTACTCAATAGGTCCACGTTCACGTCGACGCCAACGCACTCAAATCCTTCTGACCGGAATGCCCTCGAGTAAGCTCCTGCACCACAGCCAATGTCTAGAATCCTACCCCCTGTGGCCATGTTCTTAATCCAACCGACGATCTCTGGGTGGGGCTCAGAAATTGGAGGCCCTGTAACAAATACCTCCTGACGCTTGACGAATCTCCTAGCCAATTCTCGTTCACAGATGAACTGGCAATAACCCTCATAATTTCGTACCAAGCGTGATCTGAGTATAATATCAGAATCTTTCATTAGAACAATTTCTGACATACAAGACCAACGCTTCAGAGAGCGCTTCTCGCATATTAAAGTGGCGTTTGGAGACATAGATCTATGTCTACGTCTCAGGGAGAAGGGATACCGGGTTATCTATACGCCGTACGCCATACTGAATCATGATGAATGCGCAACGAGAGGCGCACTTCACCCATTCGAAGATGAAGCCTATGCTGCTTTAAAGCCCTATGGAGAAAGCTTCCGTTCGCTCACATGAAACGCATGATACAGTTTAGTGTAAAAGTGTGGCATCTCCTATTAAGACACCCTGGATTCTGGCCTCTAGAGCTCTTCATTTCATTAAGTTGATTCGCTGCCTGTCTAGGCTCCATCAATCTGTTCGCAGTGTCGCAAGAGATAGAGATCTGCTAGGAGGTTGTTCAGAACAGACCTCTGCTATCCTCTTTTGAGCATATCTACTGACGACTTGAATTTCATTTCAGGCTCTCGGTATGTTCGGAGTCATTGGTGAGTCAACAAAGAGCTTGGTAAGCAAGAAAGTATTATTTAGAATCAACATTCATTTGTAATGTAACGGTGTACAAGACAACATGAATCAAACGTCATGATTTGTGACTTGAAATGAGGGAAGAGAAGGAGTCGTATCCTAGGACGGCATCTGAAAAACAGATAGACTTGAAGGAAATATGCTTAGTTTCGTTAGTTCTGGTCTTTCTTATCGCTGTCTTTTTATGGAAACTTCTCTTTGGTCAGGCTTTTTTGCCTGTTGACATAATAAATGTGCGCTATCCTTGGAGATCATACTTTCTGTCGTCAAACCAAACAATTGCTGAACCGCATAATAGCCTTTTAAGTGATTCTGTCATGGCATACTACCCAGATGCCCATTTCTTATATAGTAGCATACGTCAGGGAATCATACCGTTATGGAATCCGTACATATACGGAGGGCTGCCGTTCGACGGTATAGCTTGGCTTTCCTCACCTGCGGACATTCCGTTTCTATTTCTGCCCGTTCCCTTGGCCTATGGATATAGTGCAGCCTTACGTCTCTTCCTATCAGGTATTTTCATGTACTTTCTTATTCGAACGATCGGATCAGGGGTTCTCGGGTCACTGATCGGGGCTATTGTCTTCATGTTCAACAGTAATACTGTGGCTTGGCTCTCTTTCCCTGCTCATCTTAACGCAGAACTCTGGATGCCCCTCATCTTTCTCCTTCTTTTCAAAACGCTTTCTCAGCGGAAGATTAGTCTTGCTATTTTGACAGGAGGGGTACTCGGCCTACATTTCTTAAGTGGTTACCTCCAAATCTCGTTGTACCTGTTACTCGCGTTGCTTGTATGTCTTGTATGGACACTTCTTACCGAATATAAAAGGTCGAAAAGGTTGGTTGAGCTGAGAAAACCGCTCCTTTTGTTCTCTGTCATCATTTTCATCGGGTTACTAATAGGAGCAGTAGCTATCATTCCATTCAAAGAAAGCATAGACCTAAGCATTAGATTATCTCAAGCGAGAGGCCCGGGTGAAGGCTACCCGCTACCATATGTGGTTACCTTTCTTGTTCCAAACTTCTTCGGGAATCCTGCGGATCACAACTTCTGGGGTCCGTGGGGAAACTATACGGAGTCTGTTAAATACTTCGGCATTCTGCCGTTGATACTAGCGGCAATCGCGGTAGCCTTCCGAAAAGCTCAATCCGAAACACGCCGATATAGCGATTTGTTTCTTTGTATGGCGTCTCTTTCAATTCTAGTCGCTTTGGGTGGTCACAGCCCATTATATCCACTACTTTTGCTTATTCCATATTTCTACGCGTCCAACGCGATACGGATCTTGTCGTTGTTTGCGTTCTCGCTATCAGTACTTTCAGGATTGGGAGGCAACCTTTTGGAGAAAGAAATAGGAGAGGCGTTTCGCAACCAGCTCTCAAAATATCTTAATATTCTATTTTGGATACTGCTGTATCTTGTGATTTTTCTCATCTTACTGGTCGTAGTAAGATTACCGGAGACAATCAAAGAATTCTTACAATCGCTCATCAATTACGAAATAATGAATGTTCTCCAGTTGTTGTTTTGGATAGCTTCAAGTTTTTCCTTGCTCGCTCTCTTCATTAATAGAAGGCTTCCAAGGAAATGGTTCAGTCTTTCACTCATCCTTCTGATCGTATTAGACCTATTTGCTGCAGGAATTAACTATAATACTTTCATAGATCCGGCAACAGTCTACCCAGCAACTGAGTCGACTGATTTCCTAAGGGAGGACCATACTCTCTACAGGATTCTTCCTGCTGGAGGATTTACAGCATTTATTCCGAACTCAGCCATGGTCTACGGGATTTCAAGTGTCGGAGGCTATAATCCTCTCTGCACCCAGCGGTATTGGGAATATATCAGTCTCATTGATGGAGCGCAGGTAACACCTAACGGAGTTCTTTTCTTCACGAAATACACCCAGTCAAGGCTAGTAGATCTGCTGAACGTCAAGTATATAGTAGCACCCCCGACAGAAGATTTGACGTTGAAAGAAGATGTAGTTCAAGATCTATCGGATGCCCCAGTTGGAGAAATATGGGGGTCCAATACCCATGGTCAGACTTTTCTCAGTCATCATCCTAACCTAACGGCAATAAGCATTATGCTGGCCACGTACGGGAGGTTCAACGGTTACAATACGACGTTTCATCTAAAAGATAGCCCATTGTCTGAAAGAGACGTAATAACGATCACTTTCAACAATTCCCAGGTCGAAAACAATGCATACTGCACATTTAGATTTCCTCCAATAATTGATTCTGAGAACAAAAGGTTCTATTTCTACTTGGAATCACTGGAGTCTCTTCCTGGAAATGCCATAACAATTTGGGCTTCGTCAGCTGACTCGTATTCTGAGGGGGAGAGATACGTCAACGGCGTACCTTCGAAAGGAGATCTACGATTTAGAACTTTCTATGAAACGGCGACAAACTTGAGTTTGGTTTACAATGGTGAAGTCAAGATCTATGAGAATCTCGACTGGATGCCTCGAGCTTTTGTCGTACATCAAGCGAAAGTGATACAGAATAGAGAGGAAATTCTGAAAGAATTGAGGAGTGAAAGATTTGATCCGATGGGATACGTCATTTTGGAAGAGGGCGTCACGAATGAGATGTTGAACGGCCAACCTTTATCGGAAGGAAGCTCTCTGGCTAGTGTGACCAGCTACTCACCTAACAAGGTTGTGGTCAACGCTAAAATGGCTGGTAGTGGGTTCCTTATATTTGCCGACACATACGATTCAAATTGGGAGGTTTACGTAGATGGTAAGAGAGATAGGATCTATGTGGCAGATTACGTTTTAAGAGCGGTCTATCTCAACAAGGGTGAACATATTGTAGAATTCGTCTACAACCCTCATGTCTTCAGGATTCTTCTCTACCTATCCCTTTCAACCCTTCTTGTCGTAGCAGCCGTAGCCTTCCTCGCTATCTACAGACGCGGTTTCGTGAAATCGCTGAAAAGACTGCGCAAAGTGTCTTGCCTTAAGATACGATAGAAAGGCTACTTAGGTTCGTCTTTAGGAGAATGGAAACGGAGATGAAAGTCGAAGGTCTTAAGGTTTTAGTTACTGGTGGAGCTGGATTCATTGGCTCTCACCTAGCCGATAAGCTCCTTGAGAGGCATAACATTGTCGTAGCGTACGACAACTTCAGCCCGTACTATTCTGGAAAAGAAAGAAATGTTAGAAACAACGTCGATAATCCGAACTATCATTTGGTCAAGGCAGATATTCTAGATTTTGGTGCCCTATCCCAAGCTATGAAGGATGTTGATGTGGTTTTCCATTTGGCTGCTCAACCCGGCGTCCGATATTCCATCGAGCACGCTCTGGAGGTTTCGCAAATAAACGTCAGTGGCACCGTAAACGTGTTGGAGGCCGCCCGTCAAAAAAGGGTCAGGAAGGTCGTCTATGCTTCAAGCAGCTCCGTGTACGGTAATCCGAAGTGCATGCCTGTTGGCGAGGAACACCCGCTTGATCCTATCAGTCCATACGGCGTTAGTAAACTTGCTGCTGAAAAGTACTGTCAGGTTTACCGTAGGCTTTACGAGATGGATATCGTGATATTGCGCTACTTCACCGTGTACGGGCCACGGCAGAGGCCTGATATGGCGATACATAGATTCGTCGATCAGATATTTGAGAGCAAAGCGCCTGTGGTTTACGGAGACGGGAAACAGACGCGAGACTTTACTTACATTGATGATATCGTTGTAGGTACGATTAAAGCTGCTGAGATTGAGGGATACGCCGGGGAAGCTTTCAACTTGGGAGGTGGACATAGAGTTTCTGTGAACGATCTGCTTAAACGTTTGATCAAGCTCTGCAGGAAGGAAAACGTGGTCAAGCCCATTTATGAGCACGCGAAATTGGGAGACGTTACAGACACGCACGCTGACATAAGCAAGGCTAGGAGAATTCTTGGTTTTGAGCCCAAAACGGACGTCGAAGGAGGTTTAAGGAATTTCATCGAATGGCATAAGTTATCCTTAAGGACTCGAAAGGAGAAGTGACTTTGGACCAAAGATAAGATAGAAAGATCGGAGAGCGTAAAAGTGGACAGCAATGCTTATTCTAGTGTTCACCAGAGTTCTCCAAACTCGGACATCAGAATAAAGCTCCTTCAAACAATTGTTTCTCAACATCTGGGCGAAGGACTGATTTCGGATATTGGCTGTGGCTCTGGATACATATCTTCAGCGGTGGCCGACAACAGGCATCAAGTTATGGCCATTGATATTTCGGCTGAGTCGATTCGACGTCTGCATGCGTTAAGGAGCAGTCTCTACGTTGCCGTTATGGATGCGAACAATCTAGGAATCAGAGGAGACATCTTAGACAATGCAATCGTATTGGATCTTCTTGAACATCTGCAGAACGAAGATAGATGTATCAAGGAAGTCTATCGAACACTTAAGAAGAATGGGAAGTTAATACTGAACGTTCCAGCTATCCGGAAGCTCTACGGAATAAGAGATAGAATAGCGAGACACCATAGGAGATAGGAACAGTGCGACTTAAGGGGGAAGATCGAAGGGAACAACTTTAAGATAGAAACGCTGAGGTATTGGAACTTTGCCGGGCTAGTAGCTTACTGGGCGTTTGAAAGATTGCTCAAGAGGAGGATCTATGAAGACTTCCGATACTTTCCTAGAGTCCGCTGGCGCGTCTTAAATTTGCTCTTGGAAGTTCTGCTAGGTGTAGAACGGCTTGTGGTCTTTCCGATAGGGCTGTCATTTTTCTGCGTGTGTAGGAAGCCCGGTTCAGAGAGCACAATCAGTTCTCTTGATCCGAGTGCATCTATCAAGCCAGTAAGCTACTGAAACGAATTGAGCTAAAGCGTTGATTTTGGCAAATCTTGAATCAACTAGGCGTTCGAAAGCTTCATCAAACTCACATGCCATACATTAAGGAGCGGAGTTCAACACTAATGAAAAGAAGCATGTCATACTCAGTTGTCATACCAGTGTGCAACGAACAAGAGAACATAGCACCTCTATATTCAAGCCTGAAGCCTGTGCTAAACAAGCTCTCGGAAACGTACGAGATCATATTCGTGGATGATGGAAGCAACGACAGGACCTTCGAGAAACTTTCTCGGATCGCCACAAACGACCCTCACGTAAAGGTTATTAGATTCAGAAGGAATTTCGGGCAATCAGCAGCGCTTGCCGCCGGATTCGAGTATGCAACTGGAGAAATTGTGCTATCGATGGATGGTGACCTCCAGAACAGTCCAGAAGACATACCGAGACTTCTGGATAAGCTGGGAGAAGGGTACGATGTTGTGTGCGGTTGGAGAAGGAAACGCAGGGATCCCCTTTTCACAAAGAAGGTGCCCTCTCGAATATTCAACTGGTTGGCTTCAAAGATATCAGGTGTCAAGCTTCATGATTTCGGATGCACACTAAGAGCTTACAAGAAAGAGGTTGTCAAGGGTCTCAGCATCTACGGCGAGATGCATAGATACATTCCTGGTCAAGCCGCATGGAGTGGATACGTCGTAGGAGAAGTAGAGGTATCACATCAACCTCGAAAGCTTGGATCAACGAAATATGGATTTCGAAGAGTTGCAGGAGGATCGTTAGATCTTTTGACATCCTACTTCTTAGCCAAATATTTTGCTAGGCCAATGCGCTTGTTTGGAACTCTAGGAGTCTTATCCATAGCAACAGGAGTTGTTCTTGGTGTATATCTAACAATACTGAGACTTGTATATGAGGTGCCTTTGTGGGATAGACCTCTGCTGCTGCTAGCCGTTTTGCTAACGGTACTCGGTGTTCAATTTGTGGTAATCGGATTGATCGGTGAAATGCTAACAAAATACCGCTATGAATCAGGGAAGAAGTTTTTTGAAATAAAGGAAAAAATTAACATGGATGACTGAATATGCTGAGGATCGGGCTGGTCTGCTACGAATTCCCACCAGTAGGGGGAGGAGGTGGTCGTGCGCTCTATGACCTAGCCAAGAATCTCACAAAGAAAGGGCATTTCGTGCACGTAATTACTAGCAAGTTTGACGGCTTATCTGAACTTGAAGTGCGAGAGGGAATCTCTATTCAGAGAATCTTCTCTTTCAGATCTCAGAGATATCTCGGAGTACTTCGTTCAACGAGAACCACGGCTTCCCCCCTGTCTCTATATGCTTTTTTCCCATGCTCCATACCCTACATTCTAAAAGCGGTTAAATCAAAGAAGTTAGATTTACTTCATGGAGTTTTTGCAATTCCATCAGGTCTTCCAACGGTTACGGTAGCAGAACTATGTAATATCCCTTCAATAGTCACAGCTGCTGGTGCAGATATCTATGATCCAACCAGGTATCGTCAATATAGGACCGTTCTTCACCCGGTTCTAAGATGGGTTATCCGGAAAGCCAGTGCGGTTACAGCGGTAAGCAATGACATGAAGAAAAGGGCGCAGATGCTCTCTGGAAGAGAAGATATAGAAATCCTTCCCTTTGGTATCGACAAGCAAAAATTTTTCTCAGTGGCACGTGCTAATACAGAAGACCGCCATGTGGGTATCACCGTTTGTCGTCTAGTTCAACGAAAACGTTTAGACATACTCTTGAGAGCCTGGAAGGAAGTTGCAAGCAACTTCGAAGACGCAAAACTGCTTATAGTTGGCGACGGACCTAAGCGAGAACCCCTTCGAAGTATGGCGGTTGACATGGGTATCGGGAAGAACGTAGAATTCTTAGGTTACGTCGAAAGAACCAAGCTACCGAATCTGTACGCGAGTGCAACAGTCTTTGTATGCTCATCCTCGCACGAAGCTTTCTACATTGCAGGATTGGAAGCCATGGCCTCTGGGCTCCCGGTCATCGCGCCTAGTGTCGGAGGCATTCCCGATTGGCTACTACATAATCAGACAGGCTATCTGTATGAGTTTGGCGACCACCGAACTCTAGCTGCACATGTACAAGAGATATTCACAAATCTTGATCTCCGCAATAGGCTGGGAAAAGCTGCAAGAGAGAAAGCTATTGAATTTGATTGGGAAAGAATAGCGACTCGATACGTCCACATGTACCATGAAGCGCTTGCAAAGTGTTCGAGAGCCACTTAGCATAGGCATCGTTGCGCACAAAGCGCCATTTAGGGTAATCTTTTCTCTAACTAGTTGTTGCTTAGAGTTCCGAAGGGATCTCTCCACTGCATCAACGTTGTGAAGAAACAAAGAACGAAATCGTCCCGACATCTTTTCGTTTCTGAAATAGCTTGACTCTCGTTCTGCCGGCTCTTTAATCTTCTACTGGCCAGACATCATGCTAAAGCGCAATCTCGAAGGTTTATCACGAAGTCTACTTCGTCTTCAGGGCTTTAATGAGAATTGAGCCGAACCATAAATATGATTTGCTAGGTATTTTGTTTAGCAGGATCGACAGAGTCTGAAATGCCCTCTTCTTCTTTGTAGTGAGCATAAGCGTTGAGAAGGGCACCGAATTATACGTCTTGACATCGCTAATAACGAAGCCGTTCTTGACAAGCTCCTCACATATCTTGTCTATTGTATAGTATCGTAAGTGACCCTGTTGAAGACAGGTCGGCAGGAGGCGTCCTACGAGACCTGATGAAGGAACTTGAACTAGCAGTTTCTGCCCTTCTGACAGAACTCTCTTGATCTCCCTCAAAATCCGATTTGGATTTTCGCTATGTTCTAAAATATCTAGACATATAGTTTTCGAGAAAGTTTCGTCTCTTAACGGAAGTTCTTCAGCATCGCACAATATGAAACCGGTTCTATCTCTTCTTTTCGCCTTTTCCAGCGCGGCGACATTGATATCTACCCCTACTCCGAATCGGATTCTTGAAGCTAACCCGTCGAGCACATAACCACGTGCGCATCCTACGTCAAGAACTATATCATCTTCATCAAACTTATCGAGTTGTAGGATCCTCTCCACTTTGAACGGAGCCTTTAGAACGTGCCCAGAACGATGTTGTGTAAGTTCCTCTCTGAGATAGAGGGTCTTTACATGATCTCTGGGAATTGTGAACACCTCATGAAAGATTGTGTAGGCTGTTTGGTATATAGGTGTACGAAATTAGATATTTCAGTTCTCCTTTTTCAAGAAAAGACAGAAGCTTAATGTACTTCATATGAGTTTGTAATGGTGAGAAACTGCAAGAAAAAGAGCTATTGAATTTGACTGGGAGAAGATAATGCCCCAGTATATACACCTGTACCGTGAAACGCTTGGAAAACAAGCTTCGAAAGCGAGTTAACATCAACATTGCTGTGCTCAAGGTACTGTTCTAGAAGCGCATTTCTTTGAGCAGTATTCATGGCTGGTCTAGGTGCTCAACTTGTAATGCTGGGGCTGATCGGCGGAATGCTCACAAGATACCAAGCCTACGAGAAGAAGTTCTATGAGTTAAAGGAAACAATCAACTTTGATGCGTCATTTATCAAACCGGAGAATCATTGATCTAGCAAATCCCAGGTGAGTGTCATGTATGACGAGTACAAATTTAAGATGATACAGAAAGAGTTCTTCAGAGAAGAAGCCCACAAGTTTAAGCGAGGAGCCCGTACCCATCTTAGGAAGCTACGCTGCCTCATTGAGCGTCTCGGAGTCAACGCTAATGACGCCATTCTCGAGCTCGGGTGTGGCAACGGCCTGCACGCTATTCGGTTGGAAGATATTTGTCGTGAATACTACGGTATCGACATTTCTTCCGAGATGATAGAATCCGCTCGCTCAGCTTGTCGGCGATCCAACTTCATTGTTTGCGACGCCGAGCATCTGCCTCTGCAAGATGAAGTATTTGACAAGGTTTTCTGCGTAGCTACTCTGCATTACCTACCCAGACCTTTTGAAGCGCTAAAAGAGGGTGTACGTGTTCTTAAGAAAGGCGGGTCATTGGGGGTGGCTGAGCCGAACCCATTTAACCCAGTCATATTTCTGGATACTTTCAGGTATTGGAAAACCGAGAGGAAACGCCTCGCTTTGACGGGAGCAAGGCTTCAATCTTTTTTCAGGAACTTACTGGGCGACCTGAAGAAAAAAGAGATAATCTTTATGCCTTCTGACCCTAAGAGTTTGGTAAGAATCTATAATCGTATAGATCTGGCACTTGAAGATTTACCCGTTCTAAAACACTTTGGAGTTGAGATTATTCTTTCCGGCACAAGAAGGGAAAGCCACAAAGAGTTACGCTAGTGTTTTTCTACTCAACATAACTCCGCCAAAGACTTTTTCATAATATTCAGCAATCGTTAGCCTTGTTCCCGCGGCGATGACGGCTACGTGCGTTCCATGCCCAAAGAAGTCGTCTGTCCTACTTGAATGACAGGACCCCTTCCCTTGGTTCCACTGGCTGAACCGCGAAAGATTTTCTTCCGTCTGATGAGACGGTGACAAGAACAACAAAATCTAGTGATAAGTGTAACCTTATAGACAGTTGTTTCGGCGCGATCACTCCGTTCTCACTCGCCTTGAGGATTGGATTGGCAAACTGAGAAGATCGAGCTGAAGCTTAGAGGTCGGATTGAGCAGGAAACCCAGAATAGTTAGAAGATTGATGAAAGACTAATATCGCCTAGCGATCCCGATCAAGAAAGGGAAGAGGGAGAAGATGAAGGTGTTTTACGTTTCTTCTATGATCTTACCCTTAATTCGCAGGTTGCCTTCGTGGTCGAACCTTGCTATTCGTTCGCCGTCCTCGTTAATGAGTAGCAAGCCGGAGTCCTTGTCTTCTGTGAGTTTGTAGCCGTTTGCGAAGGTTATGTCTCCTGTTATGAATCCTTGAGTGGCTCTAACCTTGCCGACCACATGCAGCTTCTCGGTTGGCGCAGCTGTTCCTATGCCGAATCTGCCTGAGGGATCTATCTTCATCCTTAGCGTCGGTGAGAATGGGCTTCCAGCTGTTAAAGCGGTGTTGTGGTAGAACCTGATCCCTGAAGCATCACCGCCTATGATGTATGCGGATGCAGCTTTAGCTATCCAGCTTGTGCCGTTGTACGCAGCTCCCCCTGAAACATAGAAGTTTCCATCATTCGCTGAGACAAAATAGCCGCCTGCATCCGTATTTGTTGACGCGAAATGCATCTGAGCAGCGGTCGAGCCAGGTGTACGAATATCACAAGCATATAAGGGCGAACCCGTTCCAACACCGAGGTTGCCTGCAGGCGTCATCACGAAGCTTTTAATCGGAGCGCCGGTCCCATCTATCGCCGGCACAAACCTGGCACCCCCTGTAGCGCGAACAGCAAACTCATTCGCGGCGGAAGAGTTGAAGTCGAAGTTGCTGGAATCCGAGAAGAGGAATGAGCCGTCGTGGAGAGCGTCGATCTTGGCTCTTCTCCCTGCAGCAAAGCTGTAATCACCCGCAGCAATGTTGCCACTTCCTCCAGGGACCGTGGCGCTATCTCCGCTGGATGTGTTGCTGATGCCTCCGCCAACAGTGGCATAAATGTTGCTGGCTGTGTTGGCCACGCCTCCGCCAACCGTGGCTTCAATGTTGCTGGCTGCGTTGCCGGTGCCTCCGCCAACCGTGGAAAAAACGTTGCTGGCTGCGTTGTACTGGCCTCCGCCAACAGTGGAACTGTCTCCGCTGGCCGTGTTGACGTAGCCTCCGCCAACAGTGGCATCAAGCCAGCTGGCCGTGTTGCCGTAGCCTCCACCCACCGTGGCTGAATTCTTGCTAGCCGAGTTGCCCACGCCCCCACTCACTGTGGCAAAATTGTCGCTGGCCGAGTTGCTTTCACCTCCGCCTATCGTAGCTGAACCCCCGCTGGCTGCGTTGCTGTTGCCTCCACCCACAGTGGCATAAGCTGCGTTTGATGCTGATCCGTCATAGTTGCCTGCCTGATTGTTCCATCCGCCTCCTACCGTTCCATAATTATCCGTCACCTTGTTCTCAAAACCGCTTGCTCCGCCGCCGGATATCGTGACGCCCACCGGGTCCGGCCAGACGATGTTGCCGCTGTACCCCGCAACGAAATTTCTAGCGGTATCGTCCCACCTCAGATGATCACTGCCGGTTATATCGTACTGTCCATCCCAGAAGGCTAGCTGTCCTGGAATATTAGAAGTACTTGTGGTCACAGCGTTCGAGATCGCAGTCACCTTCTCCAACCGCTCCCCTAAGAGTAAACCTGTTATGCCACTTAAAGCAGCTAGACTGACTAATTTACGAACAAACCTTCTACGATTGGATCTTTCATTTTCCATTGCCTAAATCACCTCCTCTTCTTCTTATTCACGTATACAAGTATCTTCAGCTGGGTATAGAAGTATTGCGACCTACTCCAATTGAACGGGCTACTTAAAGAAAACCGAATTCCACAAGGATTGCGGTTATCCGTAAACAATCGAGATTATAAAAAATTCTTCCGGCAAACAAAGACCACCCTAACCGACTTAAACCGGCCGTCCATTCAGCCGAGTTACCGAAAACGTGATGAGTGGTTGAGAATTATTGGAAGGGGTGGTAGGTTAGAGGGCTTTGATTACGTCGCCTTTGATGTGGATGTTGCCTTCTTGGTTTAGTTTGCTACTCTCAGAGCCCTGAAGCAGCTGTTAAGCCCGGGGTCCTCAAATCCAATGAATATAGAGGGGCTAACTCCATGATCGCTTGAAGTAACTGCATAGACTTAGTGGCCTCTTTTGCCAGTGCAACACCTAGAGAATTCGTAGTTTACTAGAAGAATCGTCAAAGATTTCTGCTTTCTCGAAGAACCTTTTCCCCAATGATAAATATGCCGTCGCTCGCGCCCACTCGTTCGAGCAAACTGTCGATTTTTCCGAGTACTCTAAGAAGTGGAAAGAAGAAAATATTGTACAGCCCAATCAATATCTTCATCAATTCCCTTCTCTTCGTTGTAGTCTCTCTAGCGGATATCATTATTTTCGGAACGATGATCCAGTCAAATATCCTTGACACAAAACTTGCATAGTAAAGAACTCTGCTAACGCTGATTCCAGATATTGCCAGTAAGTGAATTAGGTCTTCCAAACTGAAAACTCTCTCTTCGGAGTGGCCCGCTGACTGAAGTTCTCTACGATAGTGGCTTGGAAAGATTTTCTTGTGAATGCGAGTAATCGGCGACATTGTTCTACTTAATGTGTAGAGAATCAGCTTTCCACGCAGTTTCAGTGCTCGCGCTAATTCCTCTATTCCTGCAGACGGGTCTGACAGATGTTCGAGGACAGCAAGACTAACCACAAAGTCGACAGATTCGGTAGCGATTGGCAACTTTTCGGCATCTCCCACAACAAAATCGCATCTACGTTTGAGACATCGAGTTTGGACCTTGGATGCTCTGACATTGTCTAATGTAAGGTCCATTCCGACCACGTTGGCCACCGATTTTGCCATCATGAAGGAGTATACGCCGACGCCACATCCGATATCTAGAACAACTCTTTGCCATCCCATATCCAACTTGTCAATTAGATCGGCAAAAAGCATGGTCTTGAATG
>Ga0129297_10000467_pt1 | contig 19191 bp, 20 predicted proteins | sample I18A1metaG_FD_94708 | JGI IMG/M metagenome (GOLD analysis project Ga0129297, IMG submission 94708) | Lake sediment bacterial and archeal communities from Gulf of Boni, Indonesia to study Microbial Dark Matter (Phase II) - ​I18A1 metaG | ecosystem: Environmental > Aquatic > Freshwater > Lake >... | reverse complement strand
GGTCGTACCCATCGAGTGCGTTGTCCGGGGATACCTTGCCGGATCAGGACTGAAGGAATACCGCACATCTGGAACGGTCTGCGGCATCCCGCTCCCGTCCGGGCTCCGGATGGCAGACCCCCTTCCATCACCGATCTTCACGCCTTCCACCAAGGCGGAAGTCGGTCACGACGAGAACATCGATTTCGAGCGCATGGTCGAGATCGTAGGCCGAGATCTGGCCATCCGGCTCAGGGACCTGAGCCTGGCACTCTACCGCCGGGGCGTGGAGCTGGCTAAAACCCGGGGCATCATCCTTGCGGATACCAAGTTCGAGTTCGGACAACTCGAGAATGGGGAGCTGATTCTCATCGACGAGGCTCTGACGCCCGATTCCAGCCGTTACTGGCTGACGGACCAGTACCAGCCCGGCACGAATCCCCCCAGCCTGGACAAGCAGTTCCTGCGCGATTATCTGGAGACGCTGCACGACTGGAACAAGCAAGCCCCCGCGCCGCACCTCCCGGAGCCTGTCATCGAGGGCATCCGTGAGCGCTACCAGGATCTGGCGGACCGCTTCGGCGTCCGGATCTAGTCGATCACGGCGATCGGAGCCAGCCCGAGCTTTTCCAGCTGCTGCCCATCCTCGCGAACTTCACCTGCGAGGTGGTAGCGGATTCCCTTGGGATCGAGCAGTCTTTGCAGCCAGCGCTCCAGGTCCTCGGCCTTGACGTTGTCCATCGGATCACCGAGCCGAGGACTCAGGAGGGCTGTCTGCGCCAGGTGTTCGACAACCAGTTGGGGATGAAGCGCGCGGTTGATCCGATCCACCTGCCAGCGCTTCCTCGCTTCCGCAAACTCGCCGTCCGTCAGTCGTTTGTTCCTCAATCCCTCCAGCACCTTCTGGATGGCCATGAGGCCCTCTGCTGCATCCCGATTCTCCCTCATCTGAGCCTGGAGGATCCAGGTGCCCCCCTCATGGAGGGTCAAGGACATCCGGACTGTGGGCTCAAGAAGCGCATCACCAAGTTCTTTTCGAATCATGCGTTCAAGGACGGTGCGCAGCGCCATGTTCATCGGCTCGGGCGCCAGGCCCCCGCCGCCCACCCGGATGACGGGCGTCATCCCGGCCTCGCGGACGACCCAGGTCCTTATGGCCCGAAGGTTGTCCTGTGGTTTGTCTTCCACTGGAGCCACCGGAGGTACCGCTTCCGGCCCCCAGGCCCCCAGGTGGAGCAAAGCCAGCTGCTTCGCCTGCGCAAGGCTCAGGTCTCCATGAACCACCAGCACGCTTCGCTCGGGCCGCACGACCCTGTGCAGCGCCCGTTCCAAGTCGGCATTCTCGATCCGGTGAATGCTCGTCGCCGTCGGGAGGTATGCGTGCTCCGGATCCCCGATGGCTCGAAGGAACTGGTCTTCCGCTTGCTGGCGAGCGGACTGTTCCTTGGATGACCGGACAAACCGCTGACGCCACAATTCGATATCCGCATACTCCAGGCGGGGACGCGCCGCCGCCAGCGCCAGGGCTTCGAAGGCCGCTTCCTGCCCCTGGCTGTCTGCAACCACCGACCATCCGAGGCTGGAGGCATGCAGTGAATGGCCATAGCGGAGCGCATGGTTCTCCAGGAAGGTTCTGAAAGCCTCGCGCGTGTAGTTCCCCGCCCCTGCGGTATCAAGCACCTCGTGCAGGTACCCGATGAGCCCCTCCTTTCCGCGCGGAATATCCAGGGGATCGAGTGCGGTGCGAAGCTCCAATCTCACGATGGGACGCTCGTGGTTCTCGGAGAGGATGAGCCTAAGGCCGTTGGGCAGTCGGTACTCCTGGAGCGGCGCAGCCGAGCAGAAGGGCGTCACAAGCACCAGGGCAGCGGCGAGCAGGGCCGATCTCATGGCTTCACCTGGGACTGAAGGAGCCGCAGGGTCTGTTCTCGTTCCCGCAGCGAAAGCATCCGAAGCTGTTTCAAGGCTTCCCGGACAATGGCTTCCACCTTTCCCCGGTTCTCGAGTCTGGATTCCAAGATCCTTGTCAGCACGCGGGCGGTTTCCGTTTCCACCTGATCCTGCGGCTGCAGGAGGGGATCGGGTTCCAACATTGCGACGATGGACCCCTCGGAAACAAGGTATTTAAGGGCCAGCCCCTGGATCTCTTGGGCAGGATAGTCCCGCTTGACCTGGAGAGCCCGGAACGCAAGACGCCAGTCCCCCCCCTGGCACTGGGCCTCCCCGAGCGCATCTGCCAGCGTGGCAGCATCTTCCTGGCTCATCACCTGGTCGACCTCAACCTGCCGCTGCGCGCGTCGGATCTCGCCATCCTTGAAGTTGCCCCTCTGCAGACGAATGATCTCTCCCCGTACAAGCTGTTCGAGCGCGCTCAGGCTCTGCTGTCCCTCGTTCATGCCTTCGACCAGCAGCAGGTTGGTGTCCTTCCCGCCGGGGACATGCATCCGGACATCCATCGCCATCTGCGAAAGCTCGCCGCCCTCGAGCAGCTTCGCAAGAACCAGCAGGGCCTGACTATCAGGATGAGTCCGCGGGGGAATGCGCCACCCCATGATCAGCCGGCTTTTCCCTGGAGCGCTGGTTTGCACCCGGCGACTGCCGGCCCCGGTTGTCGATGCGATCGAGCGGTCGTCTGGGCGCTGCCCATTGCTGCGCCCTTGCCCCAGTGATCCGAATGAAGTCTGCAGCAAAGGAAAGGCATCCGTCATCCGGACACCGCCAACCAGCACCACGACGATCCGATCGGGCGCGACAGCCCGCCGTGCATACTCGCGCATGGCCGACCAGGTGAGAGACTCCACGGTCGCGGGTTCCCAGTAGGCCACTTGGGCATAGCGCTGACCCGACAGGGCTGTACTCAGAACCACGTCCAGCGCGTGCCGGGCTCCTTCCACCGCCACATCTCCCGGCACCAACAGCCGTTGACGCTCGAGCGGGTAACGCACCAGCAGCGGATCCCTCAATCGATTGGCGATGTAATCACTCCAGGCACCGAGCGCACCGGCAGGAATATCCGCACCATAGGCGATCACATCCGCATCGACGCGACTCTCGCGGCGGCCTGCCGCCATCGCCTCCAGCGCATCGGGCTCCGATCCAAGACCATGAAACCGGTCGAGGATCTGACGATGGACCATTTCAAGGTCCCTGGTTTCCGGCCCTTCCTGAAGTCCTGGCTGCCTGTCCCTCTTGAGTTTCTCGGTCCTCAGGGACTCGTAGATGCCCTCTTCCCATTTCAGCAAGCTTTCCAGTTCCTGCGCCTTCCTGGCTTCCCCTGCGACGGGAGGGCTGAAAAGGCAACGAGCCAGCAGCGTGGCCGCCGGTGAGGGAAGCACTCCCGTATCCGCCTGCCCACCCATCAGAAAGAGTTGGGCACGAACGGACTCGAGACCCGGACGCTCGACCAGCAGAATCCTCACGCCGTTGTCCAATCGGCGCTCTTGCACGTCGGGGAGAAGGGCCTGGGCCACGAGCCATGGGCCCGTCACCCACAGCCCCATCACCAGCACAAAACGCGGCAGAATCCGATGCATACAGCCAGCTTAGCTCACTCGCGCACGGCGATGGAGCCATTGGTGGTTCGAAGGAGGATCTTCTGGGCCCTGCCTGGCACCTGGAGATGGGCCCGGCGCTTGGAAGTTTCCAGCACCCGAGCGCCCGGGAGACGGATGTCAAGGATCCCCTCGATGCTCTCGGCCACGAGTTCACCCGTGGCATCCCCCAGGGCAACATCCATGGATCCATTGGTCGTAGTGAGCGAAATACCTTCTCCCCAGCCATTCAAATTCCGCGCCTGGATGTTCCCGTTTGTGGTCTCCCCGGAGATGCCTCCGTAGACATTGATCAGGACCACCGGTCCATTGGCCGTGACAGCCTTGACGCGCGCAGACAAGTCCCGACCCTCCACGGTCCCGTTACGGGTGGCCATGTGGACTTCGCCACTGACATCGGAAACCCGGACGTCGCCGTTGGTCGTCTCGCCTCGAACGTAGCCATCCACATACGTGATATTCAAGGAACCGTTGGTGGTCTTGAAGTATCCCGCAATGGTCTTCGGGACGAAGAGGGTCATCTCACAGCGCGGACTGAGCACAACTCCCCACCCGAAGGACCAGAAAGGCTCCTGGAAGAGCGTCTCGATGCCCAGGCCGCCGTCCTTGGTTTGGACGATCAGCTCCACGCGACGGCGGTCGGTGTCGCGAATCTCCGCAATGAGGTACATCTCTTCCTTGTCCCAGCCCATGACCCGGATATCACCATTGCGGTTCTTGACCCATATCTTGGATCCCAACGTCAGCTTTTCTGATCGGATCAGGACTCGGGTGATCGCCGGCACCGAAGCGGATTCTTCTGCTTCCTGCGCGATTTCTGGTTCCTGGGAAGTCTGGGCTAGAAGAACCTGCTGAAGTGCCAGGAATAGCAGCAGAGCGATTCGACCGGCAAGCATCATGGCAATCCCTGGACTGATCAATCGTCAACGTTTCAGGCGTCGGCAGATCCTCGGCTCCCTAAGAGTATCAAACCCGGCGGGTGGTCGCAGGCGACAAGCTATCGGAAAATGCAGGAACAATGTTCACGATTCCGATCCTTCCCCCGACCCACGACGCAAATCGAGGAACCGCATGACGACAGAATCCATCCTGGTCCCGCTGCTCACACTCCCGCACGGGGAGGGACTTCCTCTTCCTTCCCGCGCCACACCGCATGCGGCCGGCATGGACCTCCGTGCGGCGATCCCGGCCCACGAAGAGTGGACAATCCCCCCGGGCGCATGGAAGCTCATTCCCACGGGCCTTGCCATGGCCATCCCAGAGGGATTCGAAGGCCAGGTTCGCCCGCGCTCTGGATTGGCATTGCGTCACGGAATCACGGTCCTGAACACTCCGGGAACCATCGACTCGGACTACCGGAACGAGGTCCAGGTGCTCCTGATCAATCACGGAGGCGAACCCTTCACCGTTCGCCGAGGAGACCGGATCGCACAGATCCTCTTCGCTCCAGTCACAGGCTGCGACTGGATTCGGGTTGAAACCCCAGCCGAACTTGGCGAGACGGAGCGTGGGCTTGGAGGCTACGGATCAACGGGCCGACGCTAAATCGGGGGCGCGAAGGAACCCTGCACACCCCCGATAGGCCCGATGCTTGAACTTATGGTTTCTTGACTGGAGGAACGGCAGGCACCACAACAGGCTTGGCGGGTGCTCCAGGCTTGGCTGCTGGAGCGGCTGCAGGCTTGACCTGCGGAGCTACGGAAGCATCGAAACGCTTGGCGACTTCGAGAGAGAAAGATCGGACCCAAGTCTCATCAGCCCACTGAATCAACTGCCCAGCCTGAGCGGCTTCCCCGGACAACACGACCTGGAGTTTCTGTTCCTTGGCCAGAGCATCGATGATGGGACCCGCCTGAGCATAGATATCGCCCAGCACCTTCTGCTGGACACGATTGAACTCGACCTGACTATCCTCTTGAAGCTTCTTGTACTCAAACTCCAAATCCCGAAGCTGCTTTCTGAGCTGGTCTTTCCCTTGCTCGCTTAGGCTCCCCCCTTGCAACTGTTGCTGCAGCTTGAGTCCTTCATCTGCTTTGGACTTAAGCTTGGCATCCAGAACCTTTTGAGTTCCTTCGAGTTCGGAAAAAATCTTTTTAGCCTTATCGCTGCTTTGAACAAGCAATCCAAGGGTGAAAAAGGCAAATTTTGGAGATTCGGAGGTCTTGGGCGTTTCCTGCGAAACACCTGGGTTTGCTATCACGAGCGACAGGGCTAGGAGCAGCGGGGTGAACATTCTCGACATGTGTGGTCTCCAGAAGAGGGGCATTCGGTCAAGTGTTGGGGTTAAAAGGTGCTTCCAAGACTGAACTGGAAATCCATGACACTTTTCCGATCCCAGGGGTAGGGATTCTGCTTTCGCGCCCAGATGAAACGCAGTGGGGCCGGACTTATTGGAATAAACAGGCGGAACTCGATTCCTACGCTTTGAAGTAGTTTTGGGTTGCGATAATTAGCAGAAACACCTGTTTCCGGGTTGTTGTAATGGATTAAATTTTGATTAAACATCTTTTCGCCAGGCCCCCAAGCATTTCCAGCATCATAAAAAATCACAGCCCTGAAATCTTCTGTAATTCTAAATTGATACTCAAAATTGAGCATGAATTTCTTGATACCGCCCACCACGATGGGTTTCCCATTGTCATAAACAATGGAGCCGATCTGGCCATAGGGATAGCCTCGGATTGAATCCTCACCGCCGAGCTTATAATAGTTGAAATACGGTATTCCATTCTTGCTCAGGTTGTTTGTATAGCCGTAGCTCGCGTTCAGCCCGATCACATGTCTGCCACCAAAGTTGAAGTACTTGGTGAGATCAAGGGATGTGCGATGGAAGGGACGATCGGAGCCCCATCCCGCAAACTCAAATCCAAGACTGACTCGGTCACCATGTGTCGGCTTAAATGGGTGATCCACCGTATCATAAGTCAAAGATTGACTAAAAGTAGTGGTATTCAAAGTTCCAATATCACGATAGAGATAGTTATCCCCTCCACTAAACTGATCGCGTCGGACACTTGCGCCAACCCCATATGTCGTATAAAAAGCCCAAACCGACTCTGGAAAATAATTGCTCAGCCGTATACCTAGTGATGCGCCTATACTTCGAGTTTTTTGGTTATATGCATTATCGTCTCCGACCTTTGACTCATCGTAAGTTGTGTTGCTGTCCACAAGGCTTGTGGATAGAGAATAGGGAAGATCGAATAAAAAGGGCTCCGTATAACTGATGGAAACGCTCTTTTGGTACTGTCCACGATTAATAGCAACGCTCAGTGTCTCACCGCCACCCCCAAGGTTCTTTGTTGCGTAGCTTGCCCCAAAAGAGAACCCAAAGACGCTTCCATATCCGCCCTGGAATCTGATCTCGTTTGTTCCGGCTTCCTGGCCAGGGAGGGTCACGTCCACTTCGGTCTTATCCTGAATAAAATCCACTTTGGGTTGCTGGCCCCGAACGTCGAAATAGCCTAGCTGCCCGATACTTGTAAATGATTCTCGGAGCAAATTCGTACGGAAGGGCTCTCCCTCCTTCAGCAGCATGGCGCGCCGGATGACCTTGTCTTTGGTCAAGGTATTGCCCTCAAAGGCGATACGCCGGACAGTATACGGCTCACCCTCGGACACCTTGACCACCACATCAACTTTCTTTACACCTTCGTCCTCGCGAACAGTCAGTGTTTTATTCGCGTTGAACATAATATGGGCTTGATTCCCATACTCCTCGCGCATCTTCTCGATGCCCTCGTCGATGGCATCGAGGTCAAAGGGGCGGAGTTCGCCTGGTGGCAGATCGGCGGTGTCAGGCTTGATCCCGAAGAGCTTTGCCCAGCGAGAGCTGTGGTCTCTGCGAGCCTCAGCGATCTTCAGGCGATAGATGTCCTCACCCTGCTTGCCTTTGAAGACCTTGTTGTTGCCTTCAACCCGGAATGTGCCCTCGAAGAACTGCTCGCCCTCCAGAAGGGGGATGGTCAGTGTGGCGCGCAGATCGTATTTTGGACTCCTGCCTTCGTCAATCCTTTCTAGATTCCTCCGCTTTTGGCGCGGACTGGTGAGGTCCTCGACCTCGATCTGCGGTTGTCCCACAAAGACATCCTTATATCCAACACGCCAGTAAGCCTTCCTGATGTTCTCCAGGTCCTCTTCCAGGTTTTTTTCCACGACCAAGGATTTTGTGGACATCCAGCTCAACCAACCGCGGGTCCGAGTCTTCTTCATTGCCTTCCGCAGTTTCGAGCTCGAAAGGACCTTATTACCTTTGAAGACGATCCGGTAAATCTTGGCCTTGCCTCCCTCTTTCACATCGAAAACGAGTCGAGCCATGCCAGGAGCCATGAACTCCAAATCCACATCCACGACGGGATTCCGATACCCCTTTTCTGCGCACTTCTGGACGATCATTTCTTTGATCTTGCGGGCAGCCTCAGGGTCATAGACCGAATCAGGAGCAATGTTATCCTTGGAGTCCTTGATCTTATCTTGAATGCTGGACAGGCCGACCAAGGTCCCACCGCGATAGATCACGTCCTTGATGATGGGTCGCTCCGTCACGTGGATCAGCAGTAACTTGCCATCCGCGTAGTCTTCCACTTCCAATTTAATGTCATCGAAGGAACCGGAAGCCCAAAGCCGCTCAATGACCGCGGTAAGGTCCACGCTGCGGAGATCGTCGCCTTCCTTGAGCCCCGACTTATAGATCACCGTTTCGGCGGTCTGCTTGTTGGCGCCGATGACTTCAATCCTGGTGATGGTCTCAGCGTCCTGGGCCACGAGGGGAAGCCCATGGATCCCGGCCGCAAGGAGTAGGGGCAGAAGCCTCAGCTTCAAGCAACCTGCATGTCCAGTCAAAGGCGTGCTACTCAGGAAGTTCTGCATTCCGTATCCAAGTCGTTCAAGGTTGCAAAGAAATGCGAGGCTTGACTGGGCCAAGCCTCGATTCAGAAGGTGCCTTCAATCCGTCAGGATTCGTCGAGGGATGGCACGGGAGTTCATCCCTTCACCTCGGCCATCTGCGATTCCACGGCTGTGTCCCCAGACTTCATGAAGGAGGGAACCAGCTTGTCATCGGCCACATCGAATCGCACGACACCCGCAGGCACGGAATCCTGGGCCACCATGAGTTCCGCGAGGGGATCCTCCACCTGCTTCTGGATGGCACGACGCAGGGGTCGTGCACCGTAGGCACGATCGCGCACCGTAGTCTTGACCAGCCAGTCGCAGGCAGCATCCGTGAGCTCCACCACGAGGTGGTACTTCTGGAGCGTGACGTTGAGATCGTTGATGAGGAGTCGCACGATCTTCCGCAGCTCTTCATCACCCAGACGGTTGAACACGATGATCTCGTCAATGCGGTTCAGGAACTCAGGAGGGAAAGTCCTCTTGAGCACCTTGATCGCATCCCCGGATTTGGCATCTGGACGGGTGTCCTGGTCAAGGAAGCCGAGGTTCTTGTCCGGCAGCAGTTCACGGCTCCCAACGTTGGAAGTCATGATGATGATCGTGTTCTTGAAGTCCACCTGGTTCCCGAAGGCATCCGTGGCGATCCCGTCATCAAAGACCTGCAAGAGTACATTGATGAGATCCGGATGAGCCTTCTCCATCTCGTCGAACAGGATCACGCAGTAGGGATTCCGGCGGATGCGATCCGTCAGCATGCCGCCTTCCTCGTAGCCCACGTACCCCGGAGGGGCCCCAAGCAGCTTGGAGACTTCGTGCTTCTCCATGAACTCACTCATGTCGAAGCGGATCATCTTCTTCACATCGCCGAAGAGGAACAGGGCCAGCATCTTGGCCAGTTCGGTCTTTCCGACACCGGTGGGGCCCAGGAAGAGGAAGGATCCCATGGGCCGGTTGGGATTCTTGAGCCCCGTCCGGGCACGACGGACGGCGCGACTTACAGCGGAAACGGCCTGCTCCTGGCCGATGACCCGCTCGTTCAGGTGCTCCTCCATGTGCGCCAGGTTGGCCTTCTCGTCATTCTTCAAGGCCTTGACGGGAATCCCCGTCCAGGAAGCGACCACATCCTCGATGTCCTGCTCGAGTACTTCCGCAAACTTCTCATAGTCTTCGTCGGTGAGTTCCTGCTCGGAGCCCTGGAGCTGTTCCCGGAGCTGGACCTCTTTCTGCCTCAGCAGGACTGCCCGCTCAAAATCGCGATTCAGGACCGCCTCGTTCATCTCATTGATGACACGATGCAGATCTTCCTCAGCTTTGTGGGTCACGCCACCGCCGGCGCCCACGCGCAGCTTCACGCGCGCTCCAGCCTCATCGAGAAGGTCGATGGCCTTATCGGGCAGGAAGCGATCCGTGATGTAGCGGTTGGATAGATAGACCGCAGATTGCAGCGTAAGGGGGCTGTATCGAACCCTATGGAACAGCTCGTAGCGATTCTTGATCCCTTCGAGAATCCGGAGACTTTCCACTTCATCGGGAGGATTCACGGCCACGGGCTGGAAACGCCGGACCAGGGATCGATCCTTGTCGATGTACTTCGCGAACTCCTTGTGGGTCGTCGCGCCGATGCACTGGATCTCGCCTCGGCTCAAGGCCGGCTTGAGGATGTTGGCCGCATCGAGGCTTCCTTCCGCGGCACCCGTTCCAATGATGCTGTGCACTTCGTCGATGAACAGGATCACCGCAGGGTCCTTGCTGGCCTCCTGGATGATGCTCTTGAGCCGCTCTTCGAACTGCCCCCGGTACTTGGTCCCCGCGACGATCAGAGAGAGGTCCAGGGCGTAGATCCTCTTGTCCTGCAACGTGGGTGGCACCGCTCCCTCGAAGATCTTCTGGGCCAATCCCTCGACGATGGCCGTCTTTCCCACACCGGCCTCGCCGAGCAGGATCGGATTGTTCTTGCGCCGGCGACTGAGGATCTGGATGATGCGCTCGACCTCCGTGTCCCGGCCGATGAGGTTGTCGAAAATTCCGCGCTCTGCAAGCTCCGAGAGGTTGCGGGCGAACTCGGCCAGAAGAGGGTGTTCCTTCTTCTTCTTCGCGATCTTCTCTTCCTTGGTGGCTTCAAGGAGGATCTCCTTGGCCGCGATCAGATCGGCGCCCATCTCTCGAAGAAGCCTGCCTGCCAGACACTGCTCTTCCCGGAGCATCCCCAGCAGCAGGTGCTCCGCGCCGACATGCTTGTGGTTGAGCTTTGCACTCTCGCTGGTCGCGTGCTGGAGGATCCGCTTGACTTCTTCCTCCATGGGAATGTCGATGGAGGTGCTGCTGGGGGTGATCTTCTTGTCGCGCGGCGTGAGGGCCGCGATGAGGCGCTCGCGCAGTACGTTCGTCTGCACCCCCATTCGATCCAGGAGCTGGGTGGACGTCTTTTCCGATTCACGCAGCAAGCCCAAAAGCAGGTGCCCGCTCTGGATGCTCTCGGCTCCGAACTGGCTCGCTTCATACCGGGCGAAGAACATCACCCTCCGAGCCTTCTCTGTAAATTTTTCGAACACGGCTCCCCCTCGGGGTACGTCTGCGCCGAAACCCTTGGAAGTTCCGGATCGAGACAGCTTCAAGGGTAGCGTCAACCTCTGGAAATGTCCGCTTCCAGCGGTGTGCCAACCCTCCGGAATTTCCTGCTGGGAAGCCTTGGCTGCCGCGGGTACCCTTGAAGGTTGGGAGCCTTCCATGAACAGTCATGCGCCGAATCTTGCGATCCTTGGCCTGCAGTGGGGAGACGAGGGCAAGGGCAAGCTTGTGGACCTGGTCAGCCCTCGCTACAACCAGGTCGTGCGTTTCCAGGGCGGCAACAATGCCGGTCACACCGTGGTGGTCGATGGCCAAAGCATCGCTCTCCACCAGGTCCCCAGCGGAGCCCTGCATCCCGGCTGTTTCCTGGTCGTAGGCTCCGGCGTGGTGCTGAACCTGGAAGTCTTCCTGCAGGAGCTGGATCGCCTGAAGACGCGGGGATTCGACGTCATCGGCCGGCTGCTGATGTCGGAAAAAGCCCACATCATCCTGCCCCATCACATCGCCCTGGACCGCTGGCGTGAGGGAGGCGCCGTCAAGATCGGCACCACCGGCCGCGGCATAGGTCCCGCCTACGAGATGAAAGCCTCCCGCATGGGCGTTCGGCTCGGCGACCTCAAACATCCGGAAGCCCTCAAGGACCGTCTGAGGCAAGGATACGAAGAGGTCAGGATCCTCGTGGGCTCCGCGACCGAGCTGCCCCCCCTCGAAACCATCGCCGAGAACCTGCTTGCCCTTGCCCAGCCGCTGCTTCCCTGCATCGGCGACGCCCAGGAGCATCTCTACCGGGCCTGGAAGCGGGGCGAGTCCATCCTCTTCGAAGGCGCCCAGGCGACGTTGCTCGACATCGACCACGGCACCTATCCCTTTGTCACCAGCTCCAACTGCAGCCTGGGGGGCCTCTTCACCGGGACAGGGTTGCCGCCCAAGGCCTTGGACAAGGTTCTGGGTGTCGGGAAGGCCTACACCACCCGCGTCGGAGCGGGTCCCTTCCCCTCCGAGCTCAAGGACGCTGTTGGCGACCGTATCCGGGAAGTGGGCCGCGAGTTCGGGACGACCACGGGTCGGCCGCGCCGCTGCGGCTGGTTCGACGCTCCGATCACCGCCCATGCCTGCCGGATCAACGGCGTGGACGGCCTGGGCCTCATGAAACTGGATGTGCTGGACGGCTTCCCCGAGGTCGGATTGGTGACGGGATACCGAGATGGGGAAGGCCGGGTTTCTTCGAAAATCCCCTCCTGCATCCAGGACTGGGAGCATCTCCAGGTCGAAGTCAAATACTTCAAAGGTTGGAGCAAACCCACCCGTGGCCTTCGGGAACTCTCCCTCCTGCCGAAGGAGGCGCGGGTGTACCTCGACGCCCTCACCGAATCCATCGAGACGCCCATCACCTATCTGAGTACCGGCCCGGATCGCGAGGAAGGCTTCCTCTACCCGGGATCGTTCCTGGAGAACCTCCTCGGCTGAACGTCTCACAATCCAATGAAAAGCGCCCCTTGCGGGGCGCTTTTCATTGGATTGCAACCGAGTGCTACTTGGTGGCTTCAGCGTCCTTGGGTTCGGGCAGCTGGTAGTCAACCAGTTCCACAAGCGCCATGTCGGCGGCATCGCCGAGACGGTGCGAGGTCTTCAGGATGCGGGTGTAGCCACCGGGGCGATCCTGGAAACGGTTGCGGAACTCGGCGGTGAACAGCTTCTGTACCGCAGTCTTGCTGCCCAGGCGGGCCATGGCGAGACGACGGTTGGCGACGGTATCAACCTTGGCCAGGGTGATGAAGGGCTCCACATACTGACGGAGTTCCTTGGCCTTGACGAGGGTCGTCTCCACCCGCTCCTCGGTAATGAGGGCGGTGGCAAGGTTCTTCATGAGGGCTTTGCGCTGGTTCGTGGTGCGGCCCAGGCGCTTGCCGGTGACATTGTGACGCATGGGTTGACTCCTTAGACTTCTTGTTCGATGCGCATGCCGAGGGAGAGGCCAATGCGAGCGAGCTCGTCCTTGATCTCCTGGAGCGACTTCTTGCCGAAGTTCTTCGTCTTCATCAGCTCCGCCTCGGTGCGCTGCACCAGCTCGCCGATCGTGGTGATGTTGGCGTTGCGCAGGCAGTTGTTGGCGCGCACCGACAGCTCCAGCTCCTCGACGGACTTGCCGAGCATGCTGTTGACGTTCTCGGTGCTGAGAGGCGCGATGCCCGCTTCCGTCTCGACCACATCCTCGTCCTGGCGGGCGAAGATCAGGAAATGCTCACGGAGGATCAGGGCGGCATCGCTGACGGCGTCCTTGGGATCCACGGCGCCGTTGGTCCAGACCTGGAGTGTCAACTTCTCATAGTCCGTGCTCTGGCCCACGCGGGCCGGCTCGATGATGTAGTTGACGCGCGTGATGGGGCTGTGGTTGGAATCCATGGGGATGAACCCGAGCCCCAACTTCTCGTCCAGGTTGCGGTCCGCGGTGACGAAACCGCGGCCCATGCTCACCTGGATCTCCATTTCCAGTTCGCCGTCCTCGCCGAGGGTGGCGATGTGGACGTCGGGGTTGATGACCTCGACGTTCTGGTTGCACTGGATCATGCCGGACTTCACGACCCCTTCGCCCTTGTGCCGGATGGTGACCATCTGGGGCTGGGAGCTGTGGAGCTTGAAGGGCACTTCCTTGAGGTTCAGCAGGATGTGGGTGATGTCCTCCCACACGCCCGGCAGAGTGGTGAATTCATGCTGGACGCCCTTGATGCGGACGTTGGTGACGGCGGCACCCTGGATGCTGCTCAGCAGAACGCGGCGGAGGGCATGCCCGCACGTCGTGGCGAAGCCCCGCTCGAACGGGTAGGCGACGAACTCGCCGTAGGACGCCGTCTTGGAGCCCGCATTGACTTCCGCGAAACGCGGACGCTGGAAATCGCTGATGTTCAGCATTCCTGTCCCCTTACTTGCTATAGAGTTCGACGATCAGCTGTTCGTTGATGTCCAGAGGCACGTCTTCCCGGGTGGGGAGTGCGATGACCTGGCCTTTGAAGGCAGCACTGTCGAGGGTGAGCCACTTGGGAATCCCGCGGCCAGCCGCAGTCTCCACGGAGGACTTCACGAAGTCGTTGTTCTTGGCCTTCTCGGAGAGCTCGATGCTCTGGCCCGAGCGGGTCAGGAAGCTGGGGATGTCCACACGCTTGCCATCGACTTTCACGTGCCCGTGCATGACCATCTGGCGGGCGGCGCCGCGGCTCGGGGCGAACCCAAGACGGAAGACGACGTTGTCCAGACGGCTCTCAAGGAATGCCAGCAAGTTGTGGCCAGTCTGGCCCTTCTTGGCTTCGGCCTTCTCGAAGTAGAGGCTGAACTGCTTTTCGAGCACACCATAGATGCGCTTGACCTTCTGCTTCTCGCGAAGCTGGAGGGCATAGCCGGTGGGTTTCTTGGTCTTGCCAGCGCCGTGCTGGCCGGGAATCTTGCCCTTGCGGGTCTCGAAGGAGCACTTCTCCTTGAAGCAGCGTTCGCCCTTCAGGTAGAGTTTCATCCCCTCGCGACGGCAGAGGCGGCAGACGGCGTCAGAATAACGAGCCATGTTTCTCCTCCTCTCTTAAACCCGGCGCCGCTTGGGAGGGCGGCAGCCATTGTGGGGGATGGGGGTGACGTCGCGGATGCTGGTCACCGAGATACCCGCAGCGTTGAGCGCGCGGATGGCGGACTCACGGCCTGCGCCGGGTCCCTTCACGCGCACATCGACAGAACGGATACCCTGCTCTTTCGCGGCCTCGGCAGCCACACCCGCGGCGATCTGGGCCGCGAAGGGTGTGCCCTTCCGGGTGCCCCGGAAGTTCTGGTTGCCCGAGGACGCCCAGGACAGCATGTTCCCCATGGGGTCGGAGATGGAAATGATCGTGTTGTTGAAGGACGCCTGGATGTGGGCAATCCCGTGGGGTACGTTCTTCTTTTCTTTCTTCTTGACCACCTTCTTACCGGCGGTCTTGGACTGGGTCTTGGCCATATCAGTTCCTCAAACCTTATTTCTTCTTGCCGGCGATGGCTTTCCGCTTGCCCTTGCGGGTGCGGGCGTTGGTGTGCGTGCGTTGTCCACGGCAGGGCAGGCCCTTCCGGTGCCTTACGCCGCGGTAGCTTCCGATATCCATCAGGCGCTTGATGTCAAGCCCGATGTTCTTGCGCAGATCGCCTTCCACCGTCTCTTCGGTGGTGATGACGCGGCGAATGCGCCCGATCTCGTCCTCGGTCAAGTCCCGCACCATGGTGCCGTAATTGACCTTGGCGCGATCGAGGATGGTGTGGGCCTTGGGCCGACCGATCCCGTAGATGTAGGTGAGGGCGATCTCGACTCGCTTGTTGGCGGGCAGATCAACTCCTGCGATGCGTGCCATGCCGCCTCCTTAGCCTTGACGCTGCTTGTGCTTGGGGTTCTTCTTGCAGATGATCCGGATGATGCCTTCGCGGCGGACCACCTTGCAGTGCTCGCACAGCTTCTTGATAGAGGGCCGTACTTTCATGGTTTCCCCTGGGTTGGAATCAGTTACTTGAATCGGTAGATGATGCGCCCTCGGGTCAGATCGTAGGGGGTGACCTCTACGAGAACCCGGTCGCCCGGGAGGATGCGGATGAAGTTCTTCCTCATCTTCCCACTGATGTGTGCAAGCACCTGGTGCTTGTTCTCTAGCTCGACACGGAAGACCGCGTTGGGCAACGACTCGACCACTGTGGCTTCTAGCTCAATGGCTTCTTCTTTGCTCAAGCGTTCTCCTTGAAAAGCTGGGAAACGGTCACGAACACCTTGGCGGGCGTGTCGTTGCCATCCACGCGCCGATAGTGCTTGCCACCCCTGTAGAAGGCAACCATGGGCTGGAAGGTCGCATTGAACTCGACCATCCGGCTCTTGAAGGCCTCGGAGGAGTCGTCCGCGCGGTGCTTCAGCGAACTGCCGCACTTGTCGCAGACGTTATCCGCCTTGGGGGGTGTGTTCTGCAAGTGATAGATGGCGCCGCAGTCGTTGTTGCTGCAGACCCGGCGACCCACCACCCGCGCTTCCAAGACAGTCTCGGGAACTTCGATGTCGACCACGAGACCCGTCTCGATGCCCTGCGCGGAGAGGAAGGTCCCCAGGGCCTGAGCTTGTTGTAGGGTTCGCGGGTAGCCATCGAACAGCACGTCCTGGGTCTCGCCTTGCAGCCGCGCAAAGACCAGTCCATTGACAGTGTCGTCGTCCACGAGTTTGCCAGCGGCCATGATGGCCTTGGCCCGAAGGCCAATCTCCGTTCCTTTCGAAACGGCGTCTCTCAGAATATCTCCGGTCGAGAGATGAGTCAAAGCGAATTCACTCACCAATTGCTTGGCGGTGGTGCCTTTCCCGCATCCCGGAGGTCCTAACAGAATGTGAACTTTCATCGCGTCCTCGCTCCCGCACGGGCCAGGCGTCCACCACCCCGGATGCGCCCCTGCTCCAGGAATCCGTCATAGCTGCGCATGATCTGGTAGCTCTCGATCTGAGAGACCGTGTCCATGGCGACGCCGACGACGATCAAGAGAGAAGTGCCCCCGAAGTAGAAATTGAGGCCAGGCATGTTAAGTGTAAGAACCAGCGGGAAGAGAGAGATCAATCCGAGATAGACGGCCCCCACGAAGGTGAGCTTCGACAGGATGCTGTCCATGTAGATGCTTGTCTCTTTCCCGGGGCGGATGCCCGGGATGTAGCCCCCGGACCGCTTCATGTTCTCGGCGGTCTCGTCGGGGTTGAAGACAATGGAAGTGTAGAAGAAGGCGAAGAAGACCACCGTGCCGATGAAGATCACCGTGTAGTACCAGAAATGGGTCTGCGGACTGATGTAGCCAGCCGCTTTACCCAGCCAGGCCCACTGGGTGAACTGGGCGATGGTGGCGGGGAAATAGATCACGGAGCTGGCGAAGATGACAGGCATCACGCCGGCGGTGTTCAGCTTCAGGGGCAGGTAGGAGCTGCGCTGGCTCGCCATCCGGGAGGAGTCGGCACGCCGGGCGTAGTTGATGGGAATCCGCCGGTAGGCGTTCTCCACCAACACGACGGCGATGAGCACGGCGGCCATGACGGCGACGAGTAGGAAGTAAACGCCCTCTGGTGTAGGGTTCGTCCCCCTGACCGACTCCATGAACATCGTGCTCAGGGTCTGTAGTCCCTTGGGAAGTCCAGCAACGATGCCGGCGAAGATAAGCAGGGAGGCACCGTTACCGACACCGCGCGCAGAGATCTGCTCGCCGATCCACATGACGAAGATCGAACCGGTGGCCAGCGTGAATCCACAGAGCAGCTTGAACCCCATCCCCGGCATGACGACCACGTCAGGCCCCATGCTCTGGGCCAGCGAAGCGACACCGAAGCCCTGAATGAAGGCCAGGAGGAAGGTCAGGTAGCGGGTCCACTCGTTGATCTTCTGGCGCCCGGCTTCGCCTTCCTTCTTCTGGAGCTGCTCCAGGGCTGGAACCACCGCGCCCATGAGCTGCAGGACGATGCTGGAGGTGATGTACGGGGTGATGCCCAGGGCGAACACCGAGAACTTCTTGAAGGCGCCGCCGGAGAACAGGTCCACGACGTTGAAGAGATCGCTGGCCTTGCCGAGGCTCCTGGCAAGAGCCTCGGCATTCACGCCAGGCACGGAAACATGCACTCCGAGCCGGTAGATCACCAGCATCACCAGCGTGAACAGCAGGCGCTTGCGAAGTTCCGGGTTCGAGAACAGCTGGCGGAGTTTATTCATCCAGGCGCGCCTTTACTCAGCGGACTTCGCGCAGGGTTCCTGGATCGTGCCGCCCTTGGCCAGGATGGCCTCGCGGGCCCCCTTGGTGACCCGGTCGGCAACCACCGTGACCTTGCAGGTGAGCTCGCCGGAAGCGAGCACAACGATCTTCTCGATGCGCTGGCTGACGAGCTTCTTGTCGCGCAAGGACTCGAGGCAGACCGTGTCCCCATCCTTGTAGTGAATGGAGATGAAGGAGAGGCCGACTTCCTGGGTCATGGGTGCGAAGATGTTGGTGAAACCGCGCTTGGGCAGGCGGCGGTGCAGCGGCATCTGGCCGCCCTCGAAACCACGCTGGGAGCTGTAGCCCCGGCGGGACTTCTGGCCCTTCTCGCCGCGGGTTGCGGTCTTGCCCATGCCTGAGCCCTTGCCGCGGCCCACGCGCTTGCGGTTCTTGACGGCGCCCTCGGCGGGCTTGAGTTCATTCAGTTTCATGACTTACCCCTTCACCGTGACGTCGATGAGATAGGGAATGCGCTTGACGATGCCGTGCACGTTCGGCGTGTACTCGCACTCCCGAGTGTCCCCGATCTTCTTGAGGCCGAGGGTCTGTACGAAGGCGCGGTGCTTGGGAACCGTGCAGATGGTGGAGCGCTTGAGGGTCAGAACGACCTTCTTTCCGATCAGCTGGGACATGTTAGGCCTCCGCCTGATCCAGGCCACGGTTGGTCATGACCGTGTAGGGATCCATGAGGTTCTCGAACCCGGCGAACGTGGCGCGAACCACATTATGGGGGTTGGAGGAACCGAGGCTCTTGGTGAGCACGTTGTTGATGCCAGCGGCTTCCATGATGGCTCGCACCGCAGCGCCGGCGATGATGCCGGTGCCCTCGGGGGCGGGCTTCAGGAGCACGGAGCCACTGCCGAAGCGGCCGGTGACAGGATGGGGAATGGAGCCGTTCGGCGTCACGGGGACACGCATCATGTTGCGCTTGGCGCTCTCGATGCCCTTCTTGATGGCGGAGGGCACTTCAAGGGCCTTGCCGAGACCGAAACCGACCTTGCCGTTCCCGTCGCCTACGACCACCAGTGCGGAGAAGGAGAAGTTCTTGCCCCCCTTCACCACCTTGGTGACGCGGCCCACGTAGATGACCTGGTCCTTGAACTCGCTCCCCTGCGAAGCGTCCTGGGTGTTCTTGTCAGTGTGTGGCATTGCCATGGGGCCCCTCCTCAGAACTGGAGCCCGGCGGCGCGGGCGCTGTCGGCCAGCGCTTTGACGCGGCCGTGATAGACGTAGCCATTGCGGTCAAAGACCACCGCGGTGATGCCCTTCTCCTTGAGACGGGCAGCGATGCTGGCGCCGACGGCCTTGGCGGCCTCGATGTTGGCGCCATTCTTGAGCGTCGCGCGGAGATCCTTCTCCAGACTGGAGGCGGCGGCCAGGGTCACGCCCTTGCTGTCGTCCACGGCCTGAACGTAGATCCGGTTGAGGCTCTTGT
>Ga0129297_10000466_pt1 | contig 19208 bp, 18 predicted proteins | sample I18A1metaG_FD_94708 | JGI IMG/M metagenome (GOLD analysis project Ga0129297, IMG submission 94708) | Lake sediment bacterial and archeal communities from Gulf of Boni, Indonesia to study Microbial Dark Matter (Phase II) - ​I18A1 metaG | ecosystem: Environmental > Aquatic > Freshwater > Lake >... | reverse complement strand
GTTGATAAGACACGACTTGTCAGGCAGCTTGGCAGGGTGGACGCGCCGACGCAGAAAGCGGTACTATCCGTCTTGGCGGAGATGTTTGCGGAATAGTGCGCCGAACCTCAGGCTGCTGGAGCGCTGCGTATGCAACAACATCCCGCTTGCAGGCTTGACGAATATCGTATAAGGTGTTATTTTTATTTGCAAATCGGCCCAAACGAGTTTGTTTCACGAAAGGAGCGTTGCTATGGCTACTTACAAGTGGTTGGGCCACGCCAGTTTCAGGCTCAAAGGCGCCCAGACGACGGTCTACATTGACCCCTATCAGCTCAAAGGAGGCGAACCGGCGGATATTATCTGCGTCACACACTCCCACCATGATCATTTCTCCGTGGATGACATCCAAAAGATCCTCAAGGCAGACACTGTCATCATCGCCCCGCCCGATTGCAGAGGGCCGAAAGCCCAGTTTATCGCCGTCAAGCCAGGAGATGTCAAGCAGGTCAAGGATGTCACCATCGAGGTCGTGCCTGCCTACAACATCGGCAAGCAGTTCCATCCGAAGGCTAACCAATGGGTTGGTTACGTCATCACGCTAGAGGGCACACGCTACTATCACGCCGGCGATTCGGACCTGATCCCGGAGATGAGCCAGATCAAGGTGGACGTGGCTTTCCTGCCCATCGGGGGAAAGTATACGATGACAGCGTTGGAAGCTGCCAAGGCGGCAGGCATCATCAAGCCGAAGGTTGCCGTCCCCATGCATTGGGGGAGCATCGTCGGCTCGGAGAGGGATGCAGAGGCTTTCCGCAAGGCCACGCCAGTCCCTGTAGAGGTCCTGAAAGCGGAGAACTGACTCCCAGCGGTCGTTGACGCGCTCCACGCACAGCATAAGAGGGAGACGCCAAGCCGTTATGATTTACCTTGGCGTCTTAGCGACTTTGCCTTGCTATGCTGCCGGATTGGACTATAGCAAAGGCCATAGTATAATCTGCCCGTTCCACGCCCCGCGTGTACGCCACGTGCGGAGGTCATGGAAATCGTCGCTATAAGAGGGGAGCCGCTTGAAGCGAAAGACCATTCTACTGTCCACCTTGCTGTTTGTCGTCATCGGAGCTTTGGCATTCCTTGCTCTAAAGGCCCTGGAAGGCCCTACTGGTTTCAGCAGAGCGCGGCCCGAGGCGACGCTCCAGACGAGACAAGACGCCGGCCCCTCACCACTGTTAAAGGCTACTTCAACGTTTACACCTGTCCACATGGATACCCCCGCCCTCACAGCAACGCCCACGTCGTGGGTGCTCTCCGGCGTGGTGCGCGATAGGGAAACGGGAAAGCCTCTGGCTCAGGCTCAGGTTTCTGCCGCCGACCGCACAATGCAAGCAGACCCGGAAGGGCGGTTCCGGTTTCCTGATCCGATTCCGGACCTTGTGGTACAGGTTCGCGCCGCAGGATATGAAGAGCAGCGCGTGGTGTGGAAAGGCGAAAGCCCTCTAGACATCGCCCTGAATCCAGAACGAACGGTGATCCTGGTATTCGACCGCTCTTCTTCCAAGCCACTGCCGGGCGCGATAATTACAGCCTCGGAAACAGAGATCAAGACGGATGCCCAGGGGCAGGCTATTCTAGCGCGACTCAAAGCGGGCGACATCGTGAAAGCTAGCCGCGAAGGTTACAGGGGAGAGCAGATCACCTATTATAGTGGGAAGGAGATCAGCTTATCTCTTGACCCCTATGTCTTGCGAGGCGCAGTGCGCGATAGGCTCAGCGGCGACGCCCTCAGTGGAGCCAATATCGGCTTGCGAAAGGGCAGTCAAGTGCAATGGGTCGCTGTCTCCGACGTACGAGGGCGCTACGAAGTCAAAGGTATACCAGTGCACTCCTCCGTGGTGATCACCGCTTCCGGCTATCTCTCTTTCACAGCCGCGATAACGGTCGGGGTTGGTTCCTCGCTGACCGTCAACCTGGAGCCTTTCATGGTCAAAGGTGTGTACATTCCCTTCGGCTTGCTCTCTCTGAAGGATAGCGTTCTCGGCATCTTCAAGCTGGTGGATCGCACCGAGTTGAACGCCGTGGTCGTGGACGTCAAGAGCGACCGCGGGAGATTGGCCTATCAGAGCCAGGTGGAGGTCGCCCGTAAGGGAAATGCAGCTTTCCCCAGCCTCATGGACCTGAAGGAGTTCCTGCGCCTCTGCGATGAAAAAAAGATCTATACTATTGCGCGCATCGTGGCTTTCAAAGACCCGGTCCTGGCCTCCGTCAAGCCAGAATGGGCCATTAGGCGCAGCAATGGCAGCCTGTACGTGGACCTGGAAGGCCTGACCTGGGGGGATCCCTACCGGCAGGAGGTGCGCGACTACAATGTCGCCATTGCCAAAGAAGTGGCAGCGATGGGGTTTGACGAAATCCAGTTCGATTACTTGCGCTTCCCCTCGGACGGCGTGATAAGCGATATCAAGTATCCTGTGACAAACACCGTGGAGGCCCGCAGCCAGGCCATCGCCGAATTCTGTGCCCAGGCATATCGCGCGCTCAAGCCGATGGGAGTGGCGGTATCCGCCGACCTGTTCGGCCTGGTCCCTTGGGTGGAGGATGGGCGAGATATGGGAATCGGGCAGAGGCTAAAGGACATTGCTTCTCAAGTGGATTACATATCCCCTATGCTTTATCCGTCCACCTTCGTCAATGGCAACTTGCAACTGGATGTGCCAGCTCGTTATCCCTACGAGGTCATCTATCGCAGTTGCCTGAAAGTCAAAGAGCAGACCAAGACCAAACTTCGTCCCTGGCTACAGCACTATTCCCTGTGGGGCATCGAGTATGGTACGCCCGAATTGCTGGCGCAAAAACGAGCGGCCAACGACGCGAAAACGTATGGCTGGCTCTTCTGGAACGCGGGCGGGGTCTATAACGAAGCCATCTTCGAGCCGGCCAAAACCAAGTGAGGTTGACCCTTGTCATGCTGAGCGCAGCGAAGCATCTCACAGTGGATGGAGACCCTTCGCTTCGTTCAGGGTGACAATGGATGACGAGCAATGCTCATCTATGTTCATCGGTGGTTTCCACAAGCCGATGTAGTGCCTCTAAGGTCGGCTCGATCACGTGTGGCTTATGGGCAGCGCGCATAGCGCTGCCTACGTCTTTCAGCCCATTACCCGTGACCAGCACGACGATACGCTCGCCAGGATCAAGCCGTCCCTGGCGAAGCATCTTGAGCAGGCCAGCGAACCCTGTGACGCCCGCCGGTTCGCCGAAAACGCCCGCCTGTCGGCCCAGCACGCGCATCGCTTCCAGGATCTCCTCGTCGCTCACTGTGATGAATTGGCCCTTGGTCTCTCTAACAGCACGCAAGGCTTTGATCGCATCGCGGGGATGGCCGACGGAGATGCTGTCGGCCAATGTGTGCGGGGTAGCAGGCTCGATCTTCTCGCTTCCGCTCTCCCAGGCTTTGGCCAGCACGGCGGATCCCTCCGCCTGGACGCCGATGAGCTGGGGCATACGCTCGATCCACCCCAGGGTATATAGATCCCGCAACCCTTTTCCTAAGCCACCGATGATGCAGCCATCTCCCACGGACACGAAAATCTTGTGCGGTGCCTCCCAGCCCAGTTGCTCGCAAATCTCCAGGGCGGCGCTCTTTTTCCCCTCGGAAAGATAGGGGTTGTAAGCGGTGTTTCGGCTGTACCATCCATATTCATCCGAGGCGGCCAGGCAGAGGTCGAACGCCTGGTCATAGGTTCCCTTGACCATGATCACAGTAGCCCCGAAGATCAGCAATTGGGCGACTTTGGCTTGAGGGGCGCTCTCCGGCACGAAAATATAGGCCTTGAGGCCCACGCTGGCCGCCAGCCCCGCCAATGACGAGGCCGCGTTTCCTGTGCTGGCGGCGGTGATGATGTCGCGGCCCAACTCGCGTGCCTTGACGATGCCTATGGCGCTGGCGCGATCCTTGAAGGAGGCGGTAGGGTTTCGTCCGTCATCTTTGATGTACAGATGAGGCAGGCCCAACTGCGCCCTGAGCCGCTGCACGGAGTACAGAGGCGTCCAACCGACCTGGAGAGGTGGGGCAAGGCTTGAGTCTGCAATGGGCAGCAAATCGCTGTATCTCCAGACGGAATGATTGCGGTTCCGTGCCAGAGCTGTCTTGCTCAGCCGCTTACGGATCACATTGTAGTCGTAGACGACATCCAGGATGCCTTCATACCCATGCTTCGGACACACATAAAGTACCTGGCTAGTGTCATATTCTGCGCCGCATAGAACGCATTTCAACCCTTGCACGTGTTCCATCAGCGCTTGTCCTGCAGATCCCTGGGTTCCTCGTCCCGCAGCAAGCCCAACTCTTTCAGAGCATGTTCCTGCAGCGCCCACATCGCCTTTTCCTCTTCCTCTGTGGCGTGCTCGTAGCCCAGCAGGTGGAGAACGCCATGAACGACGAGCAGATTGATCTCGGCCTGCGTGGAGTGTCTATACTCCTGAGCCTGTTCAGCGGCACGGGGATAGGAGATGATGACATCGCCGAGATACGAGGTCCTTTCTGGGGATGGAAAAGGGCTTTCTCCCATGCTAAAAGCCAAAACATCCGTCGGGGCATCCAATCCGCGGTAGGTGCAGTTCAATCGTCTTACCTCTTCATCATCGGTGATGACCACAGATAACCTCACAGGGGCTTTGAGTGGCTTTTCCCGCAAAGCAGCAGCAACGGCAGCCCGCATCTGCGACTCGTCGAGGTAGGGAGCGAAAATCGGGGGGATTTGCAGATTCAGTTCGAACTCTATTTCCGACATGGGTTCGCCGCCCTGGCGATCATGCAACTTTCTATCGCACTACTCTTTCGCTGGTTCCATACTGTTTTTGGTGACCAACGGCCCCACGATACGCGCCTGTTCTGTGGGTTCTGCTGGGTACTGGATGCGCGGATGAAAGACCCCTTTCAGCACGCCCACGAAAGCCTCGCGGATCCTATCCAGGTCTCGCAAGGTCAAGTCACATTCATCTAACTCGCCACTGACGAGGCGCACGTTGATAAACTGCCGCACCAGCCGTTCCGTCTCCTCTAAAGAGGAGGGCCTGGCCGAGCGCACCGCCGCCTCGACGTCCGCCAGCATCACAATAGCCGCCTCTCGCGTTTGTGGCTTGGGTCCCGGATAGCGAAAGGCCGTCTCGTCTACCATCTCCCCCTCCGAAGCCCTCTGACAGGCCTGCTGGTAGAAAAAGCTAGCCAGCGTCATACCATGGTGCTGGGCGATGATGTCTTGGACTTCCTGCGGCAGACCATGTTTCTTCGCCAACGCAAGCCCATCTCGGGTGTGCGAGATGATGATCTGAGCGCTGGTTTGGGGATCCAAGCGGTCATGGATATTCTCATTGTCGGTGGCATTTTCGATGAAAAAGTAGGGACGCAGCGTCTTGCCGATGTCGTGATAATAAGCGCCGATGCGCGCGAGCAGACTCTCCGCCCCGATTGCCTCTGCGGCTTGCTCGGCCATGTTGGCGACGATAATCGTATGATGATAAGTGCCGGGGGCCTTCAGCGCCAACTGCTTGAGAAGGGGTTGCGTGGGCCTGGCCAGCTCTAATAGTTGCAGCGAGGTGGTGATGCCAAAAATGCGGCCCACCCAGGAGAATACCGCGAAGGTCAGGCTGGCGGAAAGGACGCCGTTGGCGAGGCCCACTGTAGTCAGTTGATAGAGGGCAACGAGATCATACTTGTGGCTATACAGGCGAAAGCCCAGCGGAACGATGACACTGGTGAGCGCAGCCAGGATACCTGCCTGCACGAAGGCCACGGCCCGCTCCCTACGCAAGATACTCAAGGAGGCCACTATGCCGCTGGCCAGAGTAGAGACTGTCAACTCCAAAGACCCGCCGGCGACAAAGCCGATAGCCAGGCTTAACATCGCAGTGATGATAATGGCAATAGAAGCGTCTTCCAGCAGGATGGTCAGCAACATGGAGATGGAAGCCATGGGGAAGAGATAACGAAGGAGCGTACGGTCGGGGATCATCAACTTGGCCAGGATAACGGCGGAAGCCATGCTGAGGCAAATCAGCAATACCCTTCGCCAACGGGCCCAGAGGGCAGGCCGCAAGCGTTGGATGAAAATCCCTGGCAAGATCACCAAAGAAGCAGCAAAAAGCACAATGCCAGAGATTTCCTGCCAGTCTCTGGGCCTTTCCAGCAAACCCAAAGCGGCCAATTCCTCTATATCCACTGGCGTGACGATGTCTCCCGCGCGTAAGATAGCCTGCCCCTTTTCGATTGTCTTCCGAGCCGGTTTGACTTCATCGCGCGCTTTCTGTTTCGCTTCCGTTGTGGCTTTCTCGTCATAGAAGCTGTTCGGCTTGATCAGGCTTCGCGCGATTCCTACCACAACTTTTTCTTCCTCAGCGGACAGGACTTCGGAGCTTAGAGCAGTAGCCAGACGCGAACGTACCTCCAGCAGTTGGTTCTCCCGAACACCTTCCTCCATAACCTGCTTCATGATCTTGAGGGTTGTTGTGACCGTGTTTCGCCAGGCCACTTCATCGAAAGAGAGGGCGGTGCGGATGACCGCTTGCGGGACGTTGAAATCGGGGATTTGCTCGATGCTGGCGATGCGATCAGCCAGAGGGAGAGAGGAATCATTGCGCACGGAGGTCATGTAATCAAGGATGTTTTGGGCGCGGCTCAGCTCCTGCTGGGTGATTTCGACATCGGGGGGAGTATAGATGTCCTTGATGGCACTCGTGGCGCGGGTTCTCTCCGCCTCTGTCGCTATTTCACTAATGTAAGCTACCCGCTCTGGGGCGAGGATATCAGTAGGGGATGCTTCGCCCACCGTGAAGGATACCTGCTCTGGCTCCGCACGCCATAGGAAAAGCAAGCTCAAGACGGCGATGAGGACGAGTCCCAACACCAAGGCTTGCAGAACATAGCGCCACTGTTTTGGAGGCTTTGCACTCTTTTTAGTCGCGCCTTGCGCCCTGTCTTGTGTTGTCGCTGCCATCTTTGCCGTCCCATTACCTCTTCACGGCCGTGTATGCCGGCTTTCACCTTAGCCGGCCAAGATAGATAGGGCAGGGCATGAAGGAGCAGCCCCTTATGCCCTGCCTGTCAGCAAGTTTTTGACCACTTGGTTGATTAGCTTTCCGTCAGCCTTGCCCTTGAGCTGGTTTATCAAGGTACGCATAACCCAGCCCATCTGGGCTGGGCCGGTTGCTCCCCATTCGGCAACCACCTGACGCGCCACAATCTCGATTTCTTCGGCGCTCATCTGCTGGGGCAGGTATTTGGCCAGGATTTAAATCTTCAAACAATTGTCCTTTGAGAGTCATGATTTCCCCTGCGTCGCAAGTTAAGCAGGTTTGATCTAGTACCTCAGGCTTTTCAATGTCTGCTTACGGCTCTTCCGACGTTTGGCGGCTTTCTTCTTCTTTCGCAGGACGCTAGGCTTTTCGTAGAACCGCCGACGGCGACATTCGGACAGCACCTGGTCCTGCTGAACCTTCTTGTTGAAGCGCTTGAGAGCGCTTTCGAAAGACTCATTCCTTTCGACTACGACAGTTGTCACATACGTCCCTCCCTTCCTATCAGCCAGTCACTCAAAAAAGCTAGATAATGGCTGTTAATCAACCGCCTAATTGTACCACAAGAAGGCTATATGTCAAATGAGCTTGTGAGTTGACACGCAGCTAGAATCTTATAGCTGGGAGGTGTTTGTTACCGCCAAAATCTAACAGGTGTAACAACCCTATCAACTTTTGGCCGTAACATGACAACTGATATGATAGTGTTGACTTTTCATCCGATCATATTACAATGGAGGAAACAACCCTCATAATTCCATAACCACGAGTGGTTTTCTCTTCAGGTGGAGGAGTTCATAAGGTAACGAAAGGAGCCTAGAGATGGAACTGAACATCGTAGGGCGAAACATAGAGATCACGGATGCGTTGCGAAGGTATGTCGAGAAGAAAATCGGCAAGTTGAACCGCTACTTGCCTACGATCACTGAAGGGAAGGTTGAACTGAGCAAACAAACGACCAAAAGTGCCCGCGACCGCCACGTCGTCCAGGTCACTCTACGCAGCAGTGGCACTATCCTGCGCGCCGAGGAGCGCAATGCCGATATTTTCGCCTCGATTGACGCCGTCGTGGATAAGATGCAGCGCCAGATTGATCGCTTCAAAGGGAAAAGGTATCACAGCCGCGCTCGGCCTCAGGGCCAGGCTGTGACCGTCCCCGCGACGGAACAGGAAACAGAGGAGGAAGCAGAGCCGCTTATTGCCCGCAGGAAACGTTTCCCGGTTCGTCCGATGACAGAGGAAGAAGCTATCGAACAGATGGAACTTCTGGGGCATGACTTTTTCGTATTTTTCAACTCGCGTACGGAGGCGTTGAACGTCGTATATCGGCGTAACGAAGGCAATTACGGCATCATCGAACCGGAACTGCAATAGCCTCTGGTTGCGAGAGGGCCAGGAGGCTTCCCCTGGCCCTCTTTTATTTTATTCGCCCGTAGGAACACCTGAGGAACGCACAAGCTGGCGCAGGCGCACATACATCAGAAACTGGTAATAGGCCAGAAGCAAGCTAAGCAAGAAGCCATGCCCCCCGTCCTTGTAGCCCTCCAGGGTGACATAACGTCGCCAGAATTCTCTGCACGGCTGCGAGAAGTACTTCCACCACTTGGGCCGAACCCCTTGTCTGACCTGGATGCCTGCCTCCAGCCGTGTATAGACTTCCTGCTTGCGCATAAATTGTGCGATGGTCTGATAATTATAGTGAATCAGTGGGTTCCTTAGATAACCCTCCGGCCCATCCAGCAATACTATTTCGTGAACCTCGCGTTTGGGATCATAGTGGGCATATCCTCGGCGGAGCAGGCGCAATTGATAATCCGGCGACCAGCCAGCGTGCTTAATCCACCGGCCCCAGATATAGTTGTGCCTTGGCACCCACCACCCGACTATATCCTGCTGCGCAATAGCTTGACGCACTTCGTGCCCCAACTCAGGCGTCGCCCGCTCGTCGGCATCCACGAAAAAGACCCACTCGCTTTTCACCATCTCCAATGCCCAGTTCCGTTGATCAGCGAAATTGAGAAACGGGTGGAAAAGAGCCATCGCGCCAAGCTTCCGCGCCAACTCCACAGTGGCATCCTGGCTGCCGCAGTCTAAGACGATGCGCTGATCCGCCCAGGCCACGCTATCCAGACACGCCTCAATGTTCCCGGCCTCGTTCTTGGTCAGAACCACCACCGTCAACTCTGGCATTTCCGCAGTGCCCTCAACCTTCTACATTCGCCAAACGGTCCCGTATGCTCGCTGTCGGGCCTTTCTCTCGTCGGCGTCAAGTGTCATTTTCGGCAATCGCCTCATTTCCCGCCACAGCCCCAGGCGCACGATCAGGCGCGCCATCCGACGAAAGGCAGGGCTGTAGTGCTTCTCAAAAAGCAGGTATCGGCTGCGCCATAAAGCCACGAACATCTGATCGCGGAATTGCCGCGTGCTTTGCGCGACGTGGTGCACGATCTTGGCATGGGGCACGCAGTAGATCTCCCAGCCAGCGCGGCGGATGCGCATCGCCCAGTCCACTTCTTCGCAATACATGAAGAAGCGTTCGTCCAGGGGGCCGACCTCTTGGATAGCCTCGCGGCGCACGATGATCGCCGCCCCCAACGGATGATCTATGGGGAAAGGGACGCCGCTCTCATAAAGTCGTCGCGGGTACCGCCCATTGAGCCTCGAATCGGACAGGCGATGGTGCAGAGGGAAAAAGTCCAGGAAAACCTGGGCCAGGCTGGGGAAGCGAAAAGCGGAATGCTGAAAACTCCCATCGGCATGGAGCAGACACGCACCTGCAGCACCGGCCCGCGCGATGCTGTCCATGAAAGTTACCAGTGTCTGCAAAGCATCGTCCAAAACGCGCGTATCCGGGTTCAGAAAGAGCACATAGCGTCCCTGGCTGCGTTGAATGCCCTGGTTGCTGGCGGCGGCAAAGCCGAGGTTCCGCTCGTTGACGACGAGTTGCGCCGCCGGGAAATTCTGCCGTACTATCCCAACGCTGTCATCGCGGGATGCATTGTCTACGACCCATACTTCGAAGCTCAGGGATGAGCCAGCAAGGCTAGCGTACACAGAAGCCAGGCATTCCGACAGCAGCCTGCTCACATTGTAGGAGACCGTGACGATAGATAGGTCCAATTCGTTCCTCTAAACTGACCGGTTGCTTTAGAAGCCGATGGAGATTTGCGTGCGCTGGACGTTCTCCTCCACCCAACGCACTTGCTCGTGAAGCAGACCGAGCCAGTAGTAAGGCGCGATCTTGGTGGGCTTGTCTATGATCTGGATATGGCCATATACCGTTACCGATTGAGCGGGCATCAAGTAGCGTTCCCCGTCTATGACCGTCAGTTCTTCGTCCTTGCCCAACTGCCAGCGGTAGGGATAGGGCCGGCCACTCGTGTTTCCCTCAAAATCCACGCCCAGGCGGAAAATGCCTGGCTCCTCGTAAAAGTCCTCCCCCACCGCCTTGCCCAGAGTCAGGCTCAGCAAGTTAAAGTTCTCGCTCGTCGTATAGGTTGTACCTGGCGGCGGCCCTTTGGTGCGCACAGCTACGCGACCGATGTTTTTGACCGTGCAGGTGAAACTCAAGGTTTCCCCCAAAGGAACCACTGTCCTCGACCACTTGGCAGCGCGGTTGACGATGCCAACCAGCGGCACTCCTCCCATCTCGATGGTCAGCGAGCCTTTTTTCACATCGCGATTGCCCACCGCATCCTCGGCAATCACCCAGACGGTATAAATGCCATCCGGCGGAGGAGTAGCGCCCAAATCCACACCAGCATCGTAATCATGTTCATGGTTTCCTTTGGCCCCTGGCTCGCGGATCTTGTCCTCCGGCACGGGATACTTGTTCCCCGCGCCATCGGTGAGAAAAACCTCGACTCGCGCCGCTTCTCTCGTCAGATAATAGCCGATGGTGACCCGGTCTTTGATGCCATCGCGATTCGGTGTGAAAACATCAGGGGCAACCGTGAGGTTGCGAATTTCGATATATTCAGGATCCCCTCCCTGGATGGTCAGTTTCTTTTCCACTTTCTCCCTTCGTCCCCCCTCGGTGCCGGCCTCGACAATGCAGGTGTACTCGCCGTCCGGCAGGAGCCGTCCATCAATGGTACCTCCGAACAGGGCGATATAGCTCTGTTTAGCAAACGAACGCCGCCGATCGCTGCGGAAATCGTAGCGTCTCCCCGCCTTGTCCAGAAAATAGATGGAGATGGAGGCGTTTTCGGAAAGCATGTATTTGATCTCGGCCACATCCTCTTTCCCATCGGCGTTGGGCGAGATGACCTCTGGACGCACTACGACGCCCGATAAAAGCGCGCGCCTGCTACATCCAACCAGGCCGAGAATAACGAAGAGGAGCATGATGAGTAACCGCCAAAGTTGATTGCGCAAGTTCACGCCTCTTTCATAATCGGCCATAGTCTAGCGGCTTCGCATGTCCCGCAGCAATTTCCTGCCTGGCGCGTTTTGCGGCAGCAATAAGCTGCTGTTGTGTCTCCTCGAACAAAGCGTCCCATACATGTTCGCTCGCTAAGATTCTAACACCTTGCACTCGAAATTATACAGCACAGGCCCTTGCAAAACAACTACAGTTATCGGCAATAATGCCATTGCCCTAACAACGCAAATCTAGGCGAAAGTGGCCTTTTGGTCAAATGCCCGTTTGGGCAACTCTACAACATGGGCGGAGCGAATACTGGGCAATTGGTGAACCTGAGCCAGCACTTCCGGCGGAAGCGCGTCGTCAATTCCCAGAACCATCACCCCAGGGCCGCCACGCTGGCGCCGGCCAACTTGCACGAAAGAGATATTGATACCGGCGTTCCCCAGAAGGGTCCCCATCCGTCCGATGATGCCCGGCTGCTCGATGTGTTCGCTCACCAGAAGAAGTCCCTCGGCCACAAAATCCAGCCAGTAATTGTCAATGCAGACGATATGGGGTTCTCCCCGCATGACTGTACCGGCTAGCACACGCTCCCCTTGTGTGGTAAAAGCGCGCAGGGTGATCAGGCTCGCAAAATTCGCTGCTTCCGGGGTCTTGTGTTCGGCTAACATCAGGCCGCGACTCTGGGCGATCATCGTCGCATTGACGAGGTTCAGCGGTTCTTCGGAGATAGCGGATAGCACCCCCATCAGGAGAGAGGCGCGCAACAGGGCCGTATTGCGCTCGGCCACGTCTCCGCCATAGGTTATATCCAGGCGTACAAGGTTGTTACCCGCCATCTGCCCATAAAAACCGCCCAGGCGTTGCGCCAGGTCTATATAGGGGCCAAGCGTTTCCAGTTCCTCCGGCGCGAGAAAAGGCGCATTCACTGGGTAATGGGGGGGACGCCCCTGTAATACGTCCAGGACCTGCCGGGCTATATCCAGCGCGACGCTCAATTGCGCCTCCTCTGTGGCTGCGCCGAGATGCGGCGTGAGGATCACATGGTTGTTGTGCAGGAGAGGGCTGTCACCCAGAGGCTCATGCTCGAACACGTCCAGCGCCGCCCCCGCCAGCTTGCCCTTTGCCAGTGCATCCGCCAGCGCGGCCTCATCCACGATGCAGCCTCGCGCGCAATTGATGAGGCGTGCCGTCGGCTTGACCAAAGCCAGCGCTTTGGCGTCAATCAAGCCCCGCGTCCGATCCGTGAGGGGAGTGTGTATCGAGATAAAGTCAGCGGTCGTCAACAACTCCTCCAGAGGCACCATGCGCACCCCCTCACGGGCGGCTCGCTCTACGGAAACAAAGGGATCGTGGGCGATCACTTGCATTTCCAGGCCAATCGCCCGCCGCGCCACGGCAGTGCCGATCTGCCCCAAACCGATGATGCCCAGGATCTTGCCTCTGACCTCCACGCCTGTCAGATGCTTCTTGTCCCAGCGGCCAGCGCGAAGGGTGGCGTCCGCTTGCGGGATGTGCCGCGCCAGAGCTAGCATCAGGCCGATAGTGTGCTCGGCCACGGCCACCGTGTTTCCGCTAGGCGCGTTCACCACGATAATGCCACGGCGCGTGGCGGCCTCCAGGTCAATGTTGTCCACGCCGATGCCAGCCCGCCCGATAACTTGCAACCTTCTTCCAGCCCGGATCAATGTCTCGGTCACCTGAGTGCCGCTGCGCACGACCAAGCCCTCATATTCGCCGATAATCTCCAGGAGTTGGGCGGCACCGAGCCTCTCCCTTTCATCAACCCGGACGACCTCCCTTAAAAGCGCGATAGCTTCAACAGCCAATGGTTCAGTTACCAGCACCTTTTTCATCGCTTTGCTCCTTGATCCGTCTCGCACCAACTGGGGCCGTTATCTGTTCTTGGGGCCTTCTCGCAGCAGGGCCTCCGCAGCAGCCAGGACATGGTCAATGTCTTCATCCGTGACATAGCCCAGGTGCGCCACGCGGAATATCTTGCCTTTCAAGCTGCCCTGGCCATCTCCCAGAATGATCCCGTGGTCGCGGCTCATCCTCTCCAGCCATTCGCTGCTGCTATAACCAGCGGGCAAATAGGCCGCCGTCACAGTGTCCGAAGCGTGGGCATCGTTGGCGACAAGCTTGAAGCCAAGGCCGCACAACCCCTGCCGCATTTTTCGCCCCAGATGATGATGTCGCGCATACACGTTCGGCAATCCCTCCTGCGCCATCATCTTTAGCGCTGCCCGTAGCCCATACAGAATAGACACGGCAGGGGTGAACGGAGTATAGCCCTCCTGGGCGATGCGTTGCGTCGTGGCGAAATCGAAATACAGCCTCGGTGATGTCGCACGGGCGGCATAGGCCCAGGCGCGTGGCCCCACGCCGATCATGGCCAGGCCAGGCGGCGACATCCACGCTTTCTGCGAGGCAGTGAGCACCAGGTCGCACCCCCACTCATCCATCGGAAGTTCGATAGCACCCAGGGAACTGATCGCATCTACGACCAGCAATGGGGCTTTTTCGCCAAGCGACCGCACCGCTGTACCAATCGCTTGTAAGTCGTTGGTGATTCCGGTCGAGGTTTCATTGTGTGTAACAAAGACCACCCGACAGTCCGGATGAGAGCGAAGTTCGCGGAGGATCGCTTCCGGGTCGGCAGCTTGTCCCCAAGGGAAACTTAACCTGACGACCTGGCACCTGTAGACTTCGGCGATCTGCGCAAAACGGTCACCGAAAGCCCCGATGGAGACAACTATGACCTTATCTCCTGGGGACACAGTGTTGGCGACACAGGCTTCCATGCCGCCGGTGCCCGAAGCGGAGAAAAGCAGGATGTCGCCCGTCGTTTGAAAGACCGGGCGGAGACCGTTTGTGACCTCCCTGAGCAATGATTGGAACTCGAGACCGCGATGATTGATCATCTGCTGGGATGTCGCTTGCCGAACTAGCGGCGGCAACGGCGTCGGGCCAGGGATTCTCAGATTGATCTCCTCTGATCTTTCCACCAGAACTCACCTCCTCGTGATAACCAAATAAGCAGGGCAGTGAGGAGCCTCCCGCAGGTTCTCTGAAACCTGCGGGAGGGTTTGCCCTTTCACATGCTACACGGCGACTTTTGGCAGATCCTTCAGGGCCTCTTCGACTTTTTCGCGCGGATACTCGTAATCTTGAAGCTTGCCGTTTAGATAGGAATCATACGCGGCCAGGTCGAAATGCCCGTGCCCGCTATTATTAAAGAGGATCACCTTGGACTCGCCAGACTCCTTGCATTTGAGTGCCTCGTCCATGACGGCTTTAACAGCATGAGCCGTCTCAGGCGCAGTCAGGAAGCCCTCTGCACGAGCGAAACTAACCGCCGCCGCGAAAACGGGATTTTGATGATAAGCTACAGCTTCCACGTACCCCTGGTCATATAGTACGCAGATGATGGGGGCCATGCCGTGGTAACGAAGCCCACCGGCGTGGATAGGAGCGGGAACGAAGCTGTGGCCCAATGTGTGCATCTTGGCCACCGGTCCGGTTTTGGCTGTGTCACCCCAGTCGTAGGCATAGACCCCTCTGGTCAGGCTAGGGCAGGCCGTCGGCTCCACGCAAACAACGCGCAGATCTGGCCGGCTTCCATCCAACTTGTCCTTCATGAAAGGCAAGAACAAGCCGGCGAAATTGCTTCCGCCACCGACGCAGCCGACGAGGACATCCGGATACTCCCCTGCTATTTCCATTTGCTTCTTCGCCTCCAGGCCAACGACCGTTTGATGCAGAAGCACATGGTTGACGACGCTTCCCAGGGAGTATTTGGTGCCCTCATGCGTGACGGCGTCCTCCAGAGCCTCGCTGATGGCGATGCCCAGGCTGCCGGACGAGTTAGGATCCCGTGCCAAAATCTGGCGCCCCGCGTTGGTGTCCGGGCTGGGGCTTGGCACGACCGTGGCACCCCAGCTTTCCATCAGGATGCGGCGATACGGTTTCTGATTGTAGCTTATCCTGACCATGTACACCTTGCACTCCAGGCCGAAGAGCATACAGGCGAAAGCGAGCGCGCTGCCCCATTGGCCTGCCCCCGTTTCGGTTGTCAGGCGCGTTTGCCCTTCTTTTTTGTTATAGTACGCCTGGGCGACAGCCGTATTCGGTTTGTGGCTACCCGGAGGGCTGACGCCTTCCCACTTGTAGTAGATTTTGGCCGGGGTATCCAATGCCTTCTCCCAGCGTCGCGCGCGATACAATGGCGACGGTCTCCACAGCCTGTAGACATCTCGTACCTCTTCCGGGATGTCAATCCAACGCTCAGCGCTGACCTCCTGCTTGATAAGCTCCATGGGAAAGACCCGGATCAAATCGCCCGGCCCCATCGGTTTAAGCGTGACCGGGTGCAGATAAGGCGGCGGCGGCGATGGCAGGTCCGGCAGGATGTTATACCATTGTGTAGGTATCTCTTTCTCGGACAATAGGATTTTGAGCTCTTTCATGGTTGGAAACCTCCTCCTTTTTCAGACTCTTGTGGTAACACATAAAGCCAATTTCGCTCTCTTCAGTATCTTTGCATTCCCCCTCCTTTCACGTGCTACAGGTCTATGAAATAAAAAACTCCCGATCCCATAGGGACGGGAGTTTTGCCCGCGGTGCCACCCTCGTTAGGCTGACTCGGCGACCTCCATAAAACAAAAAACCCGCCGTGATGGCGGGGATAGTATAGCCTTATGAGCCAGCCTCACTCTGCGCAGGTACGAGAAAGCGTCGGTCACCAGCAACCTACCTTCTGATACCCTCAGCCCTAATAACGGTGGCGACTCCGGCGTAACCTACTGAGCGATGCCCTGTTCGGTTCGCAGCTCCCAGGCCCATTCAGTGCCCGCGTTGGTATCGGATTTCCACCTTTCTCCGACTCTCTGGGCCTCGCCCTGGCACCTACTCGTCCTGTTCTCAGCCTCTGTTAATATAATAGCACAGAACCGGAATTCTGTCAAATCAGGGCGAATTGTGAATCCTGGCGATTTGCCAAAAAGAGCCAATTGTGGTATGATAAATTCTGTAGGACGTAGTAAGTTCTCGGTTCGAAGCTCGACTGTAGGAAAGCCCCTCGATGTGCATGGCAGGTGGCCTTTGGCTCTAGATCCAGGCTCGTACTCCGCCCTACACGATCATTACAGTGGGAAGGAGGTACATTAAGTCATGAGTGAGCGGATTACGGGTACTGTCAAGTGGTTCAATGCGAGCAAGGGCTACGGGTTCATCTCGCGCGATGGCGGTAAGGATGTTTTTGTGCACTATTCGGCCATCACCGGCGCCGGGTTCAAGACTCTACAGGAAGGCGATCGCGTCGAGTTTAGCATCGAGACGACGTCGAAAGGGCCTGCCGCTGCCAACGTAGTCAAGCTTTAGAGCCACACCGACACAAAAAGCAAAGCCCCTGCAAAGAGTACTCCTTGCCGGGGCTTTTTCGTTATCATGTGCGATTGTTCTGGATTTGCGCTATAATACAACTATCACTTCGGAGGGAAGGCAAAGTGGGAGGACCTAAAATCGCTTTTCGTATCGGCCCGCTCTCTGTGGCCTGGTATGGTATTATCCTCGTTGCAGCGGCGCTGGTGGCCGCCTATATATCGGAACGAGAAGCCAAACGCCGCGGCGATAACCCTGAGCACGTCTGGAATGCCTTTTTGCTCTGTCTCTTCCTGGGCGTCGTTGGCGCACGCCTTTACCATGTCCTTTCCAGCCTGAACTACTACATCCAGAACCCCCTGCAGATCTTTAACACGCGGGCGGGCGGCCTGGGTATCATCGGCGCGGTCATCGGCGGCATTATCGGCCTTTTGATCTACACGCGCTACGCCAAACTCAATTTCCTGCACTGGGCGGATGCCGGTGTGCCCGGCTTGCTGCTGGCACAGGCCATCGGGCGTTGGGGAAATTTCGTCAACCAGGAGCTTTACGGTTACCCGACGAATGTGCCGTGGGGGATTTACATCGAGCCGGCCTATCGCCTGCCCGGTTTTGAAAACTATGAGCGCTTTCACCCCACTTTTCTTTACGAATCCCTTTGGAATTTGGCGGGTTTTATCGTTATCATGATCCTATCGCGAAAGCTAGCCTCTTGGCTGCGCGACGGTGATCTCTTGCTTTTATATGGCATTTGGTACCCCATTGGCCGTTTCCTGGTGGAGTTTCAGCGCCCCGATGCCTGGATGATGGGCCAGTTGGCCACCGCCCAGTGGATCTCCATCGTCTCCGCGCTCGTTTGCGCCGCGTTGCTCGTATACCGCCACCGGCGGGCAACCCCAGCCAAGACCTCGGAAGTCCCGGAGACCTTGGAGGTCTCTGAGGACCGATAGCTCGAAGTGTCGTTGTTTTGCCTTTCGTAGTTCGTTTGACAAAATGGAATTACTTGATATAATAGCCGTTATTTAGCGATGAGGCGGGTGATTGGCCGCGGACTTGCTAGCGAAGGAGCGCGCAACGTCGGGTGGCCTCAGCGTTTGCCGGCACGCCTTGCTTTGAAAGGAACACGCCTATGGCCTCGATGATTCGCATCTGGTATGACCGCGAAGGGGATTTCCTCGAAATCACGTTTCGAGAATAGCGGTCCAGAGGCTATTACTATGGGATTGAACTTTGAGTGGGATGAGGAGAAAGCCGAAGCGAATCTCAAGAAACACAGGGCCAGTTTTGATGAAGCCACAACGGTCTTCAGCGATCCTTTTTCGATCACGATACCAGACCCTGCTCATTCCGCGGAAGAGGATCGCTACATTGACATTGGCGCTTCTGAAAAAGGTCGTATACTGGTAGTGGTTTACACTGAACGCGGGACGACTATACGGATTATCAGTTGTCGCAAGGCAACACCAGCGGAGCATAGACGCTATGAAGAAGGGGCTGACTAAAACAGCGCAAACAACAGAAGAGGATATGCGCGCCGAATATGATTTTACGGGCGGGATGCGTGGCAAGCATTACCGAGCCATGCGGGCAGGATATACGATTACCATCCATGAGGCGGATGGCGCAACTGTCATTAGAGAGGTGAAACCTCCAGAAGGCACGGTTGTCTTAGAGCCAGATGTACAAGCGTATTTCCCAGATTCCGAATCGGTGAATGCAACTTTGCGTTCCTTAATCAAACTCATCCCCACCAAACGCGAAACGGCCACGAAAGATCATGGCGCATAAATGCAGGAACCCAGAGTACGCATGTCCGTAAACACATGCCCGCCGACTACGCCACGCGCGCGGCTTTCAGGCACGGTGACCGGTAAATTGGAGGAAGAGTATGCCCGAAAGTGAAAGAGACCGCCAGTTCGCTGCCGAGGCATTACACCTCATCGAGCTTGGGGAAAAGGAGGGCATCCTTTTCCGCATTATGGGGTCGCTCGGCATCCGCTTCCATAGCCCCAAGTTCAAATACCTGTATGAAGGCATTGACCGCCCGGTCACCGACATAGACTATGCCTCTTACGGCAAGTTCAGCCCGAAGGTGTCCAAGTTTTTCAAGAGCTTGGGCTACCAGCCGAATCAGTTCATCATGGCCTTTTATGGTAGCAAGAGAAACATCTTTTACAGTGAGGAGAAGGGCTGGCAGGCGGATATTTTCTACGATGAACTGGACATGTGCCACAAGGTGAACTTCCGCAACCGGTTGGAGCTGGATTATCCCACTATCACCCTTACCGACATCCTGCTGGAAAAGATGCAGATTGTCGAGATTAACGCCAAGGATCTCAAAGATACGATCATCATGACCCGTGAGCATGGCGTCGGCAACACGGATAAAGAGGAATACAACCTTCCT
>Ga0129297_10000463_pt1 | contig 19258 bp, 14 predicted proteins | sample I18A1metaG_FD_94708 | JGI IMG/M metagenome (GOLD analysis project Ga0129297, IMG submission 94708) | Lake sediment bacterial and archeal communities from Gulf of Boni, Indonesia to study Microbial Dark Matter (Phase II) - ​I18A1 metaG | ecosystem: Environmental > Aquatic > Freshwater > Lake >... | reverse complement strand
TCGACGGTGGACGAGCTGTGGCGGAAAAATGCGTCCCTCGAGGAAAAGCTCGTGGGCATCCTGAAGGAGAACCGGATCACGCTGGACGACCATCGGCTCGAATCCATATACGAGTTCCTGCTTCAGTATTTCGAGGAATACGGCGATTACACGGAGAAACAGCTCGACCTCTTCAAGCTTCGCGAGGGGCTGCGCGGCGACGACTGGTGCGCCGAGCTCCGCTCCCGCATCGCCGAGAAGGAAGCGCAGAGGAACGGCGTGAGGTCCGAGGTGCTCGAGTCGCTCAGGTCCGCGGGCGTCCCCTCCCCGGAATCGGCGGACGAGGTCGCGGTGAGGGAGCTGCTGCTCCAGATCGAAAAGGAGATCGCCGCCGAGGCGGAAAAGCGCGAGGCGCTCGTACGCCAGCGCGCGCAGCTGGAGGAGGAGAGCGCGGGGAGCACGGACTTTTCGGCGGAACGCGAAGCGGCGCTCGCGGAAAAGGAGCGGCTCATCGTCAAGCACCGCGCGCTCTGCGGGCACGGCGAGGCGATGCGCTACATCCTGGAGCTCTTTGGCGAAGTGGTGGCGTCGCGGGAGGAGGAGCGCCTCCGCTCCCTGGCGCGCGCCACGCTCGACAAGTTCAACCACATCACCGGGAACCAGTACATCACGACGCTTGACGACGAGCAGATCCGCCGCTTCATCACGTCCGGTGAAGGGCCGGAGGGCGTGTCGGCCCCCCTCGTCTATATCCTCACCCTCGCCGTGAAGCTCGGACTTTCCGACCTGCTGGTCGACTCCGGCCTCCCGGTCCCCCTGATCGCCGACGATCCCTTCGTCTTCATGGACGACGTGCGCGCCGAAAACCTGAAAGCGCTCCTGCGCGAGGCCGCGGGCACGCGCCAGGTGATCGTGTTCACCCAGAACAGCCACCACCTCGATCCCGGGATGAGGATAGAGCTTTAAGCCATGGACAGGAACGGCCAGCTGACATTTTCCGACGACCCGCTTTTGCTCGGGGTCAACGAGACGTACGAGCTCATCGAGAAGGGCGAATTCGCCGCGGCGGTGAACAAGGTCGATTCACTCATGAGCAGGAATCCCGAATACCCCGGGCTCACCGAGGCGTACCGCACGGCGAAGTTCTGGTCCAACCGCACCGGCGAGGTGCGCCGCCTCGAAAAGGGAAAGCAGGTCGCGGATTTCATGATGACGCAGTGGGAGGTCTTCAAGAAGTACGCCGCGGAAAAGGGGCTCTCCGGCACCAATGCCTTCAAGGCTGCCATGCGCTACGTCTTCTTCACCGCGTCCGAGAACTACAAGGTCGCATTCCAGGGACAGGAGAGCACCGCCGACAATTTCGATCTTCTGTTGAACCTGGGGCTCTGTTTTCTCACGCTGGGCGAGCACAAGCGCACCATCGAAACGCTTGAATACGCTCGGAGCTCCTATCGATCGAGCCCCCGGCTCCTCGCGATCCTGGGCGAGGCGTACTACCACGCCCAGGAGATTCCCAAGTCCCTCCTGCTTTTCCGGGAGGCATTCTTCCTGAACCCCTCCGAGATCGACATGAACCTCCTCACGTGCAAGCCCATAACCGACCTCGCGGCGATCGTCGCCGCGAAAAAACCGGACGCCATTGACGCTCGGGAATGGATCCCCGTATACGGGCACACCGAGGACATGTTCTACGTGAAGCGCCAGCTGAACAGCCAGCAGGTGGAGACGATCAAGAGGGAAATATACAGCCTGGAAAAAAATTTCCAGTCGATGGGGCCCGAAAAGGCGCGCGGCACGAACATAGTCCCGCGCCTCGTCAACAAGTACCTCTGGATGCTGGACTACTACGAGTTCCAGCATTACGATTTCGACAACATACGGGAGATCCGCTCCCGCCTCCTGCAGATCGACAAGGGCCTTTTCGAGGAATACTTCAAGCGCGCGAAGAACCCGCCGCGCTAGAGGATGTAATTCACCCCCGCCCTGAGCTGGACGTCCCTCTCGAGGCTCACGTTTCCCGCGACCCACCCGGGCGATTTTGCCCCGCATTCCACGTACGTCTCGAGCCGCCCGGTCACAGGCACGTCAAGCCCCTGGATGCACTCTCCTCCAGGGGCGCTCCTGGCCCCTCGGAACATCTGGTCCTCCGGCTGTATCCATGCGCCAACGACCGCGTTCAGGAAGACGCGCCTGCCTGCCAGCTCCACGGGACGGCGCACCATGGCCGCGTGCAGCCCCGGCATCGCGCCGCGCCGGTTCGCGTAGGCATGCGCCGTCACGTGGAACTTGTCGGCGCTGCGCATCCAGAACAGGTTCGCGTCGATCGAATAGCCCCAGGGCGTGAGGTGGTGCGCCGCGGCGAAGTTCCACATGAAGCTCTCACCGGTGAACGGATCGCTCGCCCTCATGACGGGTACGCCCACGAGCTGCGGCGAGACGAAATTGAGGAGCGCGAGCCTGCCCTGCAGCCTGAGGTATTTTTTTTCCTCCGGTGAGAGGTCCGAAAATCGTATATAGCGGTCGATACCGACGCCGGAGGGATGCATGCCGCGCGCGGCATATGCCTCGTTCGGGCGGAAGAGATCGTAGACCCACGCGGTGAAGTCGAGCCCGGTGAAATCGCGCCTCGAGACGCTTGTGCCGTCCTGGCGGTTCATCTTGTCCGTAAAGGTGTCGGCATCGCGCGTCCCGCAGGTGTACACGTAATACCAGCAGTTGATGAGGTTCAGCCACCAGTAAAAGCTGTCGAGACGGAGCGTCCTCCGCTCGAAGAAGCTGTCGCGCCTCATGAGCGTGATGAGCTCGATCTCCGCCTCGTTGCCGGCGGCGGACAGGCGTACGAAGTCCGCGGGGTGCTCTTTCTTGAGGCGCGCGAGATCGGAGTCCTTCACGTGGCTCACCGCGATGGACTCGGCGAAGAGGTCAAACCTGTAGACGTCGTCGAAACTGGCAACACGCCGGTTCGTCATCACCGCGCGATGCCACTCTTCATGCAACCACGCGCTTCCGCCGGGTAGGTAGGTGAACACGATGTCGAACGCAACGAGCCCGAAGAACTCGAACCATTTTCCCTCGGGGCGGAGGAAATACGAGACAGCGGAATGCGCCGCCTGCGCGCTGTCCTTGGCGAGGTAAAGGGACTGGTTCATGGAGGGGAAGGAATAGCCGTCGGCATAGTTGAAGGGGATGTCGGCGAGCGGGAAACGAAGCACGACACCCCGATGCGAATCGAGATACCATTGGCCGGGCTCGGGCTCGTACGCGGATACGCCCGCGGGCAGGACTGCCGCAAGGACCGTTGCCATGATAACGACGGCGACCCGAAGCGCAACATCGACGCGCGCGCATACTGTTTCCCGTACCAAGTGCAAAATTCTCATGGCGGCTTGCCTGATGACTTCGATTTTACCGTCCCTGCTCCGCATGCGGTGATGCAACCGTGCCGTGTACCAGCGTATACGATCAGTAGCCCTTACACGGCATCAATCAAGAAAAAAATGCGGTACCATGGAATTCCATTCGGATTTTAACGGTCTCGCTCGTAGGAGGAATGCACGTTACAAGATTTCACAGGAGAAAACGATGCTGAGAACCACCATCAATGTCCACCTGAGCGTTTTATCAAAAATTGCCGCTGGGTCCAATCTCCTTGGCATTCCGCAGCGCACGCTCGTGGTACGGCTGCTCATGCGCATCATGCGCGACATCGATCGCCACCAGGGAAGTTTCACGCTGACCAGGTATCAGCGGCGTGACCCCAAAGGCAGATGGAAGTGTTTCCCGGTTGTTTTTCAGGCGCAACAGAACGAGTTTTTTAATGACTTGAAGAGGTTTTCCAGGTTCTCGATTTCCCACCTGGTCGCGATCGCGGTGAAGGAATACCTTCCGGAATTATTGGCTGATGGTAATAATGAAAGGCATAACTATGCCTCCAGCGAGTGGGCGCTCGGCCGGCGGATGGACGGGAGCGCGCTTTGCTGGGAAATATACTGGGGAAAACCAGCACCTTCAACCCGGAAAACAGCAGGGGGAAGCATCCTCCGATGGACCGGTCCCGGTGGAATGCCGGATCGACCGCCCGCCGGTTCGATCCGGCATTAAAATGCTTGCCAATTCCCGGACCTCGTACTATCCGGCTCCTGTCCTGTTTGATGTGCGTGCGGTCCATGTTTTCACAGGCTTCAATCCGGAAAACCGCCGCTGCAGGAAAGTAATCCGACGTCACCATGGCAAGGGAACTAATCCAGGCGATTCGCCAGTCAAGGTACCTCACGCCAGCGGGCACCAGGAACGCGTTCAATGCCCTGCTGCTCGTCCTGTGCCTGCAATGGCTCTACGCATGTCCGGAGAAAACGATCATCCCGGTCATGGGGGCCCAGCCCTATGACTGGAATCCCTACCTGTTCTGGGATTGCCCGTGGCTTACCAACGGGGAAAAGCACAAGGGGATCGACATCATCAAGAAGTATGGCACGCCCATTCTCGCATCGACTCACGGCATCATATTGTATTCCGGGGACCTGGGTAAATACGGCAAGGCGATGATCATCCTGAGCCCCGGGCTCCGATTCCACCTGTACGGTCACATGAGCCGGATGAACAGGTTCGTTTTCCCGTTAGTCTTACGGGGAACCGAAATCGGCGCGGTGGGAAACACCGGCACCTCGGACTGTCCTCACCTGCACTACACGATATTCAGCCCGCTTCCCGACTTCCGGCTGTTCGAGAAGAACAACAGCGGCTGGCTGAAGATGTTTTTCCTCAACCCGCACGAGGTATTGACGCAACAATGAGGCGGGATGAAGGCGCGCAAGCGCTTGCGCGCCTTCATCCCGCCTCTGACGTCGGGGACCGACTGTACCCCAGGGCATAACTATGCCTGCAGTGAGTTTCAACTATACGCTTGGCTGTAGTTTGTGCAGTTTGCCGGGCAAAACGGAAATCACGCATACACCCAAATTTTTCCATGACAATTATTTTATTTGATTCCCCCTTTCCGTGATATCATATTAACATACACCAGCACCCGGGAACACGTAAATGAAAACTATTGGAATCCTGATCTTCCCGCTTCTCCTGTTTGCATGCCTCGCGGGATGCGAGAGAAGCGACCTGTTCGAGCTCGCGAAATACGGTGTAGACCGGGTATATGCCCTTGGGTATGATGGAATGTCCACGAAGCTGTACATCGCCCGCCCAGGATACTACCAGCAGTATGATACCATGACGAGCATTTCTTTTTCCGTTATGGCGGCGGGCGGCGGGGCGGTATTCGCAAGCGCAGGGACACCCATTTATTCCCCGACTGGCTCACTTTCTTCCACATGGAATTCGCTTCCAGGAATACAGCCGAATTCCATATTTAACATGGTCGATAGCGACGGAGAGGTGCTCGTCCTTGGAGACTGGACTGCAATATATTATTTATGCCGGCTCTACCGGGACAGCTTCACAAAGCTGGATGCATTTGAGGAAAAAAAGGAAATAAGCTCACTCCTTGGTTCCTACTATCCACTTTTCATGTTCAAGGCGGCTGGGAGCGGAAAGGTATACCTCGTGGCGCTATTTGATGATGTGACGTTCGAATACATCAAGATATTCAGCGTGAGCGGCGGCGGTGTTTCCGAGCTGGGCACCTACACCATGAACGTGCTGCCGGGTACAATTCAATCAGCAGGCAAAAAAGGCGATTATATCTACATGTTGAATGCAATGGGAGTCATATACAGGATGAGCCTGTCAAATCCCGGGATGGTACAGGAATACTCAGCCGTAAGCGCCTCATCGATTGCCGTTACCGAATCGGGGATATACTCCCTTTACACGAGTGCCGATGGGCACCTTACGAAATTCGACGAGGAGACCGGATTGTTGTCGGCGACTATCCGCACCTTCATTGGCGCTTCTTCGGGGGAAGTGCTGCCTTTTGACAGGGAGGGAATCGCCATTCGCCTATCGGGCGGCACGGAACAGGGTGTCTGGATTTACAAGGACGGCGACTTCAAGCAGATCGTCAACGCCTCCCTGGATACGATGTACGTGCAGTAGGCTTAATCCGTGACAATGCACACAATCCCGATGGACATCATTCCTTGAGCGCCATTCGACCGAGGGGTCGAGACGGGATGATATGAATGCTCAACCGTCATCCTCGGTCCATTTGCCCTGCCATTTCTTTATCTCCTTCATCTCTTCCATCCCCATCTCCCCCACTTTTACACATGCGCATGCTCGAAATGCATTCCCTTCAGTCCCCGGGAGTCCGTCGGCCCCCCCTCAAAAACTGTTTGACACGCCCCCGGCGCCCTCGAATGATTACAGCGCCGCGGGGCACGCCCCGCCGCAATACCCGTGCAAGGATCTGAGCCATGGAACTTCCCTCTTCCTACAACCCCGTCGATGTCGAGAAAAAGTGGTACCGCACCTGGGAGGAGGAAAACCGTTTCCACGCGCGCGAGAACGACGGCAGGCCGCCGTACTCGATCGTGATCCCGCCTCCCAACGTCACCGGCAGCCTGCACATGGGCCACGCGCTCAACAACACCCTTCAGGACATCCTCACGCGCTGGAAGCGCATGCAGGGCATGTCGGCCATGTGGATGCCGGGCATGGACCACGCGGGCATCGCCACGCAGAACGTGGTCGAACGGCTCCTGCGTCAGGAGGGGACGGACAAAAACGACCTTGGGCGCGAGAAGTTCGTGGAGAGGGTGTGGGAGTGGAAGGCGCATTACGGGGGGCAGATCGAGAACCAGCTCAGGGGGCTGGGCTGCTCACTCGACTGGCCGCGCGAGCGCTTCACGCTGGACGAGGGCCTCTCGCGCGCCGTGCGCACCGTCTTCGTGACGCTTTATAAAGAAGGGCTCATCTACCAGGGCTACAAGATCATCAACTGGTGCCCGCGCTGCGAGACCGCACTCAGCGACATCGAGACAGAGTACAAGGACCTACCGGGCAGGCTCTATTACATCAAGTATCCCATCACCGGGACGGCCGACTTCATCACCGTCGCGACCACCAGGCCGGAAACCATGCTGGGCGACACGGGCGTCGCGGTGAACCCTGACGACGAGCGCTACCAGGAGCTCATAGGCCGCACCGTGACCCTCCCGCTCATGAACAGGGAGATCCCCGTGTTCCCCGACAGCTTCGTGGATAAGTCTTTTGGAACAGGCCTCGTGAAGGTGACGCCCGCGCACGACCCCAACGACTTCGAGATGGGCAAGCGTCACAACCTCGAGGAGATCAACATTCTCGACCCGCGCGGCAACATCAACGAGAACGGAGGCCCGTACAAGGGCATGACGCGCTTCGAGGCGCGCGACAGGGTCATCGAGGATTTAAAAGCGCAGGGGCTCCTCGTGAAGATCGAGGAGCACGCCCACTCGGTGGGTCACTGCTATCGCTGCTCCACGGTGATCGAGCCCTACCTTTCGAAGCAGTGGTTCGTGCAGATCAAGCCCCTCGCCGAGGAGGCAATAAGGAAGGTCGAGGACGGGAGCATCCGCTTCGTCCCGCAGAACTGGGAGAAGACCTACTTCGAGTGGATGTACAACGTGCGCGACTGGTGCATCTCGCGCCAGCTCTGGTGGGGACACCGCATTCCCGCATTCTATTGCGACGACTGCGGGCACATCACCGTGGGCATGGAAGACCCAAGCTCCTGCGAAAAGTGCAAATCAAAAAACATACGCCAGGACGCGGACGTGCTCGACACCTGGTTCTCGTCGGCGCTGTGGCCCTTCTCCACGCTGGGATGGCCGGACAGGACACCCGCCCTCGAGAAGTACTATCCCACGAGCGTGCTCGTGACGGGGTTCGACATCATCTTCTTCTGGGTCGCGCGCATGATCATGATGGGGCTCAAGTTCATGGGCGACGTTCCCTTCCGCGACGTCTATATCCACGCGCTCGTGCGCGACGAGCACGGCCACAAGATGAGCAAGTCGCGCGGCAACGTGATCGACCCGCTCATCATGATGGACAAGTACGGGACGGACGCCTTCCGCTTCACCCTCGCGATCTTCGCCGCGCAGGGCCGCGACGTGATCCTCTCCGAAAAGCGCATCGAGGGATACCGCGCATTCTCCAACAAGATCTGGAACGCGACGCGCTACGTGCTCATGAACCTGGGGGATGACTTCAAGCCGGGCGAAATCGAGCCCGCGAACCTCGAGCTCTTCGACCGCTGGATCCTGCACCGCCTGAACGACTGCGTGCGCGACGTGACGAGGGGCCTCGAGGAATACCGCTTCAACGAGGCGGCGCACGCCGTTTACGAGTTCTGGTGGCACGAGTTCTGCGACTGGTACCTGGAGCTCACCAAGACGCGCATGTACGCCGGAGATACGCCGTCTTCGCGCACCGCGAAACAGGTGCTCTACCGCGTGCTCCACGCCTCGCTCCGGCTCCTGCATCCCTTCATGCCGTTCATCACGGAAGAGATCTGGAGCATCATCGCCCTCCCCGAAGAGGGAAGGCTCATCAACGCGCCGTGGCCCGGGGCCGACGACGCCTTCACCTTCCCCGCGGAATCGGCCGACACGGAGCTCTTCAAGGAGATCGTGTACCGGATCAGGAACATACGCGGCGAGATGGACATCCCGCCGGACAGGAAGGCGCACGTCGTCATCAAGACCGGGAAGGCGCGCATCGTCGACATGCTCAAGGCGGAAGACGCCAATTTCAGGATGCTCGCGAAGCTCGCCGACGTCGGCTTCGATCCGGCCTATGCGCCCGACAAGACCGACGCCTCCGCGGTCCTTCCCGACTGCGAGATCTTCGTTCCCATGAAGGGGCTCATCGACTTCGCGAAGGAGCGCGCCCGCCTCGAAAAGGAGATCGCGCGCCTCACGGGCGAGCTCGAAAAAGCCCAGGCCAAGCTCTCGAACGAAAGCTTCGTGAGCCGCGCGCCCCAGGCCGTGATCGAAAAGGAGCGCGCCAAGCAGGACGAGCTCAGGGGCCTGCGCGCAAAGCTGCAGGAAAGCCTCACGAAGCTTCCCTGAACGGGACGCACGCGGGAAGGGGACATGATCTCGTTCGACCTGGAATGCGCGCAGGGCCATCGCTTCGAGGGCAGTTTCTGCGACTTCGAAGCCTATGCCGGGCAGCTCGAGCGTAAGCTCGTGCGCTGTCCCGTGTGCGACAGCCCCGACGTTAAACGCCTCTACACCGGCTGCTCCATCCAGGCCCGTCCGTCGGGGAACGCGGAAACAGGCGCTCCCACACCGAACATATTCGAAGCGATCAGGCAGTTCCGCCGTTACGTGACCATGAACTTCGAGCACGTTGGCCCCGCCTTCGCCGAAACCGCGCGCGCCATCCATTACGGACAGGAGCCTGAGCGCGCTATTTACGGCGAGTCCACCCCCCGGGAAATCAGGGAATTGGGCGAAGAGGGGATCGGCGTCCTGCCGGTCCCGGACATAGACAAGCTGGAGAATTGAATCCTCACAGGAAGCCGTTCGCCCTGAACCAGTCGAACGCGTCGTCGATCATCGCGCCCACGGGCGTGATTTTGTAGCCAAGCTCCCGCACCGCCTTCGAGGAGTCGTAGAACGCCATCACCGACATGTAGCGCGCCATCCCCGGATCGACCTCCGGAGGCTTCCCCGTTATGCGCGAGAGCGCCTGGCACAGGTACCCGTAGGCGGTGAAGATTTTAGGGGACATGGTGAGCCCTGGCGCGTGCTTCCCGAACTTCTGCGCGATCTTCTCGAAGAGATCCCTGTAGGTGATGTTCTCACCGGCGCAGATGTAGCCCTCCCCGCCGCGGCCCTTCTTCACCGCGGCGATGTGCGCGCGCGCCACCTCGCGCACGTGGGCGAAGCTCGCCCCTCCCGGAGGGCATGCGGGCACCTTCCCGTCGCGCAGTTCGAAGAAGAGGCGCCCGTACTGCAGGGTGAAATCGTAGGGCCCCATCATGCTGCCGGGGTAGATCACCACCACCTTGAGCCCGTTCCCGTTGTATTTGCGCACCAGGTGCTCGCCCTCGCGCTTGGTGTCGGCGTAGTTGTAGCCGGTGCCGCCGTAATTGTAGTCGGGCCACGACTCGTTCGCGATCCCGCCGGGCGCGTAGCCCAGCGCGTCCACCGTGCTCGTGTGCACCAGCGTCTGCACGCCGTGCCTGAGGCAGGCCTCCGCGACGTTCACGGGGCCCTGGGTGTTGATGCGGCGCTGGCGGTCAAAATACTTATTCCACCACGAGGTGTCCCCGGCCACGTGGAAGACCGCGTCCACCCCCTTCACGGCGCGGTCCACGTCGCGCGCGTCGGTCACGTCGCCAAAGGCGGTCTCTATGGGTAGATCGCGGATGTATGCGTCGTTTGACCCGGGCAGGCCAAAGGCGCGCACCTTCCATTTCTGGCGCACCAGCTCGTGCACGAGATTGGCCCCCAGGAACCCGGTCGCGCCGGTCACGAGACATTTCATGTTGGACCCCCACGTCTTCTATTTTTGTCGCCGATTGACGAACCGCACGCTCGGCGCTCCCCGGCCCGGAATCGGGACAGGCGTCCATGCGCCGCCGTAGGCACCCATCCGGGATGCCTCCCGTACCATGTACTGATCGGAATGCGATGGCCCTGAAATGCGGAAGAACTGCGAGTGACGCCTGTAACCGAACGTATCCTGCCTGGAGAACCCGGAAAAACTCTCCCCGCTACTCCCTGTTATGCATGTAGCTTATGAGCGAAATCACGATATACGCGACGGGGACCACGATGTTCATCCAGTAGCCAAGGAGTATCCGGTGCGGCTCGGCCTTGGTGAGCTCGTGCGCGAGCGGGAGGTAGATGACCCAGAAGAGGTAGTACGCGCTGATTCCCACGCGGACGTATATGCGGAAGCGGTGCGGGTAGTACAGGGACGCGATCATCACGGCCACGACGCCTATCATGTACACCGCGAGCGGATTGTTGATATTATAGTTAGCCTCGAAGATGTAGAAGTCGGCTATGGGCAGCACGACCGCGAAAAACGCCGGGAAGGTATTGAGCGCGACGAATTTTTCGAGGAAATCGAGCTCCAGGAATTTTTCCCATAGAAAGGTGAAAAGCCTCACCGCGAGGTCGAACAGGTAGAGCACGAGGTCGTAGATCTTGGAGATCCCCCATGCGAAAACGTCGGTGATATCGCGGAACAGCCCGCGCAGCGCGTATGTGTTCATGCTTCGAGGTCCAGGAATTGGGTATCTTCCGGGAAAACGAACCGGACGGGATATTCATCCACCACCCGCCTCATTTTGTCAAGCTGCTCACGGGTAGACGCGCCGGGTTCCGGGTACACGTGCGTCACGTACACGACCGGCGGGAGCGCGCCGCCCTCGAGGAGCTCCAGGACATTGCCGGTGTTCAGGTGGCCGGGATAGGCGTCGTCGCCGGTGATGCCCCACTCCATCACGGCGAGGCTTGCCCCCGCGCACAGCCGCGCGATCCCGTCGCACATACCGGTGTCCCCGGTGACCGCGATGCGCTTCTCCCCGGCCTCGATCAGGTAGCCCGTTGAAAACTCGCCGTGCGCGAGCCGGTGGGCGGTGATACGGAAGAACGATCCCTCATACGCCTCGCCGTCCCCCATTTCCAGGAGCTTCACCGGAAAGGGAACCGGGTAGTCGCCCATGAACGGCAGGAGCCTTTGCTCGTAGAAGTTCCCCAGGCCGTGAGGGCCTCCCAGCACCAGCGGATCAAGCCTTCGCCCGGTGCGGTCCCACATTTCGCCCCATAATAAATCCGGGAGCCCCGAAACGTGGTCCACGTGGAAGTGGGTGAGGAATATGGCCGACAGGTTTTTATAGGAGAACGCGGGATGGTTCACCCTGGACAGCTGGTGGTACGCGCCCCCTCCAAAGTCGATGCAGAAGACCTCCTCGCCGTTCGAAAGCGCGAGGGAAGATGGATTGCGGGGCGTTGAGTTGCAGGTGCCGGTCCCCAGGAACGCGAGCGTGACGGGCATGGTTCCCTCCTTGAGCATATGATGGAAAATCCCGGCATGTAAAACAGAACCCCTCCCTTGATGGGAGGGGCCAGGGGAGGGTGAGAGCATTTCACCCCCACCCAGTCATCGATGTACACGGATGTACGAATGCCGCGGAGGACACGGATGTCCGTGAGCGGCCCCCGTCAAGGGGGAGGTATTAAGGATCGAGCGTTTACTGGTTGCCCAGCTTCTTCTCGATCTTGGGCTTCATGGCGTCCATCATGGACTTCGCCGCATCGGAGCCGGCCTTGGTGTCGCCGCCCTTCGATTCTTCCATCTTCGCCTTGGCGTCGCCGGTCGCCTTGTCGGCCTCGGCCTTGGTGGAATCCTTGATGTCGCCTATCATCTTTTTGTCGGAATCCTTCTGATCCTGGACGCGCTGCTTGTCGCCGCTCTTCTGGTCCTCGATCAGCTTCTTGTTTGCCTCACGCTGATCCTCGACGGCCTTTTTTATTTCCTCTCTCTGCTTGCGCATCTTTTCCCAGATCTCTTTCTTCATCTCGCGGATCTCGGAGAGGATCTTCATCTTGCGCTTCTTGTCGTCGGAGAGCTGCTTCTTGACCATGCCCTTGCCTTTCTCGACGTCGACTTCCTCGTCCTTGTTGACGACGAGCGCCTTGTCGTCGGGCTTGGTGTTGTTCTTCACCTCGACGGCGCCGTCGGCGACCGCCACGTTACCCTTCCCGTCTTCTTCCGTCAGGAGGAACTCCGTTCCGCGCACACCCGCCGTCGTCGTGGGCGATTTCACGTCGAAGGAATCCCCCTTCGCGAGCTTTGTGGATATCTTGGAGAACATCTGTCCCTTTTCAATGTAGAGGGAGGTCTCCTCGTTATTGTTCGCCACGTAAGTAGCGAGCGATTTCACTTCGACGACGGTGCTGCCGGTGACCTTTATCGCGTTTTCACCGAAGTAGATCTCCACGCTGGAATTCTCGCCAACGGACTTGATCTTCATGCCCTGCTTGACCGCGTCCTCGACCTTGGCCTTTTCCTCTTTCCCGTCCTTGACCAGGAACACGTCGCCCACCACGAAGTTGACCACGCCCTCGCGCTCAACCTTTTCCTTTGCCTTGTCCTTGGAACACCCGGCCATGGCAAACACGAACGCGCCTGCTACCGCCACTGCAAGAATGCGCTTCATGAGACCCTCCTGTACTTATCGCTAGTAAGTTCTTTCCGTTCCACGTCTGGTGCAAGGAGGCTATCCCCGCGAGGGGGCAGCGTCAAGCATTAATTATCCCCGTGCGGGAAGGCGCAGCGAGCCCGTCGGGAAGGCCGTGCAGAGCTCCTTCACCTGGGACTTCACGCGCGCGAGCACCGCGTCGTCGTCCATCGCGTCCACGATGTCGCCGATGAGGCTGCCCACCTTTTTGAATTCGTCGGCGCCCAGGCCGCGCGTGGTGAGCGCGGGGCTTCCCAGGCGGATGCCGCTGGTGACCATGGGAGACTTGTCGTCGAACGGCACGCCGTTCTTGTTGCAGGTGATGCCCGCCGCCTCGAGCCGGTTCGCGACGTCGCGCCCGTTCAGGTTCTTGTTGCGGAGGTCGACCAGCATGAGGTGGTTGTCGGTGCCGCCGGACACGAGCTTGAAGCCGCGGGAGAGAAGCGCGGTCGCGAGCGCCTGCGCGTTCGCGATCACCTGGGCCGAGTAGTCCCTGAACGCGGGCTCGATCGCCTCCTTGAAGGCGACGGCCTTCGCCGCGACGGTGTTCATAATGGGACCCCCCTGTATGCCGGGGAAGATGAACTTGTTCATGACCGCCTCCTGCGCCGCCTTTGCGAGGATGACGCCGCCGCGCGGTCCGCGCAGGGTCTTGTGGGTGGTCATCGTGACGTAGTCCGACACCGGCACGGGCGAGGGATGGTGTCCCGTGGCGACCAGTCCCGCTATGTGTGCGATGTCCACCAGGAGAATCGCGCCCACGCTGTCGGCGATCTCGCGGAACTTCGCGAAGTCGATCACGCGCGGATAGGCGGATGCGCCGGCGATGACGACCTTTGGCTTGTGCTCCTTCGCGACGCTCGCGGCCATCTGGTAGTCGATGAGGTTCGTATCCTGCGTGACGCCGTAGGACACCACCTTATAATAGAGTCCGGAGAAATTGACAGGAGAGCCGTGTGAGAGGTGCCCGCCGTGGGAGAGGTTCATCCCCATGAAAGTGTCGCCCGGCTTGAGGACCGACATGAGAACCGCCATGTTCGCCTGCGTGCCGCTGTGGGGCTGGACGTTCGCGGAGTCGGCGCCAAAGATCTTCCTGATGCGCTCGATCGCGAGGACCTCGACCGCGTCCACGTGCTGGCAGCCGTTGTAGTAGCGCTTTCCCGCGTAGCCCTCGCTGTACTTGTTGGTCATCGTGCACGACGACGCCTCGAGCACCGCCTGAGAGGTATAGTTTTCCGAGGCGATGAGGATGAGCGATTCCTCCTGCCTCCGGTTTTCGCTCTCGATTATCCCGAAGACCTCGGGATCGGCCGTCTTCAAAAATTTGTCGCCCTTCAACGCTGTCATCGCGGCACCTCCATGCGTATTCTATGCCGCAAACCTATTCACCGGAAGCGCCGCGCTGTCAACAAAAAATCCGCGGTGGAGAACTTTACGGGGATGGGGAGATGAAAGACAAACGGCGATGGAAGAGATGAAGAATGGGGTGAGCTCCTATTCCTCGGCTTTTCGATCGCAAGTACAAGTTTTATGAGCCTCGATACCGGACAGGATTTCTCATCCCGGATCCAGGATTCAAATTGACGGGTGGAAATCAAAATCCTTATCCCCCTCATCTCTTCAATCCCCGCATCTCCCACTCTTACACGCCATTTCCTTGTTCGTGCTTTTCTATTGACACCTCGCGCATCGGCACCACCATGTACGCACACCGGAGGTACGCCGCATGGAATTCAAGGAAACCCGCCCCCTCTACCTGCTCGCCGAAATCGCGTCGATTCTCAGGAGCCCGAACGGCTGCGCCTGGGACCGCGCACAGACCTCCGTGACCCTGCGCCCCTACCTGATCGAGGAGGCCTACGAGCTCTACGAAGCGATCGGTGGCGGGGACCCGGCCGAGATCAGGGAGGAGCTGGGCGACCTCATCTACCAGGTGTACGCGCACGCGCAGATCGCCTCCGAGGCGGGACAGTTCACGATCGACGACGTGGCGCAGGGGATCGTGACGAAGCTCATAGGGCGCCACCCCCACGTCTTTGGCGACGAGACCGCACACACCGCCGACGAGGTGACCGACAAGTGGGAGAGGATCAAGAAGAAGGAGAAGGCCCACCGCGAATCCATACTCGACGGCGTGCCCGCGAGCCTGCCGGCACTCCTCAAGAGCTACCGCGTCCAGCAGAAGGCCTCGCGCATAGGCTTCGACTGGGAGCGCATCGACGGCGTCGTTGACAAGCTCGACGAGGAGGTCGCCGAGTTCAAGGAGGCGCTTGCGCGCTCCCCCAAGGGTAGTCCCGAGATCGAGGAGGAGATGGGCGACATGCTCTTCACGCTGGTGAACATCGCGCGCTTCGCGGGCGTTAACCCCGAGGACGCGCTCGCGCGCACCGTGAACAAGTTCATGGCGCGCTTTCGCTTTGTGGAAAAGGAGGCGGCGGCGCTGGGGCGCACCCTCGAGGAGATGGACCTCGAGGAAATGGACGCGCTCTGGGAACGTGCCAAGCACGCGGCCATATAAAGAGCAGGGAGAACGCCCGCAAGCGGTTCGGCCCCCCTCCGCCGCCGCTGCGAAAAGACATTGACTTTTCTTGATTCATCCCCCTTATAATGGAATGTTCGCCACAGCCTGCCGGGGGTATGCAATGAAGAAACGTTCTCCTCAACGTACGACCCGCACGAAGGCGCCCGACGAGAGCACACGGAGCGCTTTTTTTGCCGACGTGTTCGAGAACGCACAGGACGCGATCATGATCCTGAGGGGAAACCTGTTCGTCGACTGCAACCGGAAGACCCTCGATCTGTTCGGCTGCACGCGCGAGGAGCTCATCAACCAATCCCCGGAAAAATTTTCACCGCCCCTTCAACCCGACTGCAAGAATTCCCACGACAAGGCAAGGGAGATGATCGAGCGGGCCGCCTCCTCCGGCTCACATATCTTCGAGTGGCGGCACATGAAGACAAGCGGGGAGGTGTTCGACGCCGAGGTGTACCTGCGCCCGTTCAAGATAGGCAGGAAGCGCTTCCTGCAGGCCACCGTGCGCGACATCACCGAGCGCATCGCGGTCCAGGATGCACTAAAGAGCTCCATGGAGAAATACCGCTTCCTGATCGAAAACATCAATGACATAATCATGATCGTGGACGCCAGGGGGAAAATTGCATATTCGAGCCCTGTGGCCGGACGACTCACAGGTTATTCGGAAGATGAGCTCGCGGGCAGGCCGGTGCTCGACTTCATCCATCCCGGGGATCTTGATCTCGCGCGAAAGCGCATGACGGAGGTCATCTCCGGCGCGATCGAATCGGCGCAGAGCGCGTACCGCATCCGCACCGCGAGCGGCGAATACCGCTGGTTCCAGACGAGCTCACGAACCTCCGTCGGCCTTGACGGCGGGCGCACGGCGACTGTGGTCCTTTCGGACATCACCGAAAAAAAGCGCGCGGACGAGGAGGCGGTGCTGAACAGGGACAAGTTCGAAAAGGCGTTCTATTCGACGCCGGCCATCAGCGCGATAAGCGATATCGACACGGGCCGCTACATCGAAGTGAACGATTCATTCGTTCGGTTCTACGATTTGCCGCGCGAGCAGACGATAGGAAAGACGTCTCTGGAGCTTGGCCTCTGGATGAATCCCGGCCGACGGGAGGAGATCGTCAGGGCGCTCAGAGAAAGGGGCGGTCCCGTCACACTGGAAGTAGATGTAAAAATGCGTGACGGAAGCCTGCGGAACCTGCTGTTTTCGGTCGATACGGTCACCTACAACGACGGGAAGACCTACCTTCTCACATCCGCGGTCGACATCACCGACATCAACCGCGCGCAGCGTGAACTGCTCGAAAGCCAGGAGCGCCTGAGCACGCTCATCAACGCCATGCCCGACATAGTCTGTTTCAAGGACGGCCAGGGGCGCTGGCTTGAGGCGAACAAGTTCGACCTGGAACTTTTCCAGCTAGAGGGAGTCGACTACAAGGGGAAGAAGGATTCCGATCTTGCGCCCTTCAGCCCGTTCTATCGCGAGGCCTTCCTCACCTGCGAGGAGACGGACGAAGCCGCCTGGAAGGCGGGAGGGCCGAGCCGCGGGGACGAGGTCATTCCCCGACCCGACGGCCCCCCGATGACGTTCGACATAATCAAGGTGCCCACGTTCGATCCCTCGGGCGCGCGCAAGGGACTCGTCGTGGTGGGCCGCGACGTCACGGAGCGCAAGCGCATCGAGAAGCTGCTGCGCCTCCAGCGCGACCTCGCGATAAAACTCAGCAGCGAGGAAGACTTGTCGACGGCGCTCGACAGGGTGCTGGAAACCACCCTCATGGTGGAAAACTTCGAATGCGGCGGCATCTACCTCATGGACCCAAAGTCAGGCGGACTGAATCTCACTGCGTCACGCGGGCTTTCCGAGGGCTTCATGAAACTGGAGTCTTTTTTCCCCGCCCATGCTCCCAACACGCAGCTTGTCATGAAGGGAGAACCCGTATACCAAAGCTATGCGCAGCTCATCGAACGGTTGACCGGCGGCCCGCTAAACGGCGTGCGCAGGGAAGAGGGACTCACCGCGCTTGCGGTCATTCCGTTCAAGCACGGCGAAAGCGTAATCGGGTGCCTCAACCTCGCCTCACGGACGATCGACAGCATCCCGCAGTTTTCGCGCGATGCGCTGGAATCGATAGGCGTGCAGGTGGGAAGCGTCACAGGCCGGTTACGCGCCGAACAGATAATCCGGGAGTCCCTCGCGGAAAAGGAGATGCTCCTTAAAGAGATACATCACCGCGTGAAGAACAACATGCAGATCATCTCGAGCCTGCTGCAGCTGCAGATTTACCGGCTCCACGACGCCAGGGACCAGGAGCTCATAACCAATCTCCAGAACAGCGTGCGCAGCATGGCCCTGGTCCACGAGCGTCTCTACCGCTCCGAGAGCATGGCGCGGATTCACATGGCCCCTTACATCCGCGACCTCACCGGCGAAATGCTCCAGTTCAATCCCATCGCCCAGCGCGTGGGCTTCTCCATGCAGGTCGACGATGTGCTCCTCGCCATCGACGAGGCGGTGCCGTGCGGCCTCATCCTCAACGAGCTCGTGACGAACGCTCTCAAGCACGGGTTCAGCGAAGGGAGGACGGGAACCATCCTGGTCAGGTTCCGCATGGATGAGGGAATGCGCGTCCTGACCGTGCGTGACGACGGCGCGGGCATACCCGAGAGCGTCAACCTGGATACCCCGTCCTCGCTCGGCATGAGGCTGGTAAACGCGCTCGTGAAACAGCTGTCCGGAACCATGCAGGTGAAACGGTCCGCGGGCACATCCATCGAAATCCGCTTCTGAGCGCGCCGTCGTTCACCGCTCGCCGCGTATCGCCGCGCCCAGCGCCTCCAGGCGCGCGTAGATGCTCTCCATTTCACCCTCGCCCAGCGCGCCCGCCCCGTAGCGGCAGGCGTAGATGCGCGCGCGCAGATCGTTGAGGGCCGTGCGCGCTTCCCCTCCCTGAGGCATGACACCCGCCAGCAGCGCCAGGTCGTCGGCCATGCCCTGTGCGGCCTTGAGGAACGCGGCCCGGTCATCGCGACGCATGGCCGCCAGCATCTCGCGCTCGTTTTTCAGCGCGGCAGTGCCCGGTGCTGTGCGGGGTGAGCCCGCCGCGTGGGACGGCGCGCCGGGCGTTTTACGGGACTTCCCGCGCAGCCGCACCATGGTGATGCCAAGCGCGATGAGGGCGCCCACCCCGAAGGCGATCCCTCCTATGAGCGGCAGGCTGAGCGGCAGGTCTCCCCCGGCGGCTTCTTTCACGGCGCGCCTGCGCGGCGACGAGCCCTCCTTCACCTCGAAGGACACCGGATCTGAGCGCGCGGTCTCGAACCGGCCGGAGGCGGGATTGTAAAAGGAAATCGAAAACCCGGGATGCTTCACGGTCCCCGGCTGTTCGGGCACCAGGGTGAAGGCGAACGCGCGCTCGCCCTGGACCCTGTTTCCCGTTATGCGAAACTTTTCCTTCCCTTCCTCGAAGAGGACCTTGATGCCGTCCTGTTCGGGGCCCTGGGGCTTCGAAAGCGTGAGGAGGTTGCCCGTCCCCTTCACCGTCACCTTCACCGGCTTTTCGTCGAAGGCCACGATGGCGTCCTTTTCGTACTCGGCGGTGACGGTG